>WLWD01000695.1_pt1 | contig 187649 bp, 114 predicted proteins | sample 6712731 | NCBI WGS metagenome assembly WLWD01 (sample SAMN12718690, study PRJNA576275) | sponge metagenome | isolation source: marine sponge | host: Mycale hentscheli | place: New Zealand: South Island, Marlborough, Capsize Point | collected 2014-11-01 | reverse complement strand
TTTATTTATTTATTTATTTATTTATATACTTGTTTGTGTTGACAAAATTTTGACTCTGTAGTTTAATTCAATCAAACTATATATAAGTACGCATGGTACAATTCCGACCCTTCATAAAACTAAATTGAAACTTTCTCACTTGAATGTCTGCAATTGCCCAACCTTCTTTCCCTCCCCGGTAAACTTATAAATTTATGGCACTCTGCCTATGTGGGGGGTGGGAGGGGGGGGGGGGGGGGGGGGGGGGGGAATTGTTGAGTTTTGAATAACTTCATAGCCTATCAACTTATTGCCCAGATGAAACCCACGCTTGTTACAAATGACACATCACTCTGCAAGCATCTGGTACAGTGCTAGCTAGCTACAGCTAATCACTAACGAGTGGGTGGGTTGATGACGTCCGGTCCGATGCATGTATTGTAGCACTCCCGGTAAGTGTTGAATACGTTGTAGTCAGTCGAGTTTTCTCCACACTCGGCATACGAGATGGGATTGCACGTGCCCTGGTAGGCGAAGAAAGTGTAGCGCTTCAGGACCAAGGTACATGGAGGCCTGGTGCCCCCTGGGTAGACGGGGGCGTTGCAGACACCTATGAAAGGCCAGGGAGGGAAATGGTTTGAAAAAGATGCTATCAATATAGTCATTATGTTACTTAAACTAGGACAGTGAAGCTCAAAAACTATTTAAGTGAGTATGTTTACCGAAACTATTGTATTGTATCGTAGCTTTAAATGTTTAGCTGAAACTCTGAGTCTCTGCATTCAAATTGAGACAAAATTGCAATTGATTGAAATTAATACCATTCCTGTTTACGAGGATTACCAAATGTCCTAAAGTTATACTTTTTAACTAAGACATTAATTATCTAACGAATATTTAGCATGCAAATTTAGACAAAATTTGTAAATAGGTCGAGATTCTAATAAAGTTGACCATGAAGACTAACAAACGCAAACAATAATTATCTTTCTAAAGATTTTACACATTTTAACAAAGCATTAATTACCAGGAGTTTAACAAGCAAGAGCTCTCTTGCACAATAATTCTCTCCACCCACGCACTTACTGTTTGGCTTGCATCTCGTATAACAATCCTCCGCGGTGGCAAAGTCATTTCTGCTGTCGGCCCCACAGCCTCTGGAGTAGTTCAGACACACTCCCGTTCCAGCATCATAGTAGTAGCGTATCGGCAGTGCTCGCAGGCAATCTCCTGGTTCAGTGTCTGGTTCATCTTGGCAAGGATCGATGCAGACGCGGTCTGTGCAGACCACATGGCCAGTCCTCGTGCAAGTGCTGCCACGTGGTAGAGGAGGAGGTCATGTGACGTGTGGAGGGTGGGTGGGCGGGTGCATGGCGGGAAAAAGGCGGGAAAAATTAAATTAGTTGAATATGTAAGCTACATGTAGTAAGTGATGTAGGAACAGGATATATATTTCAACTCACAATTATGGGCTAAAGGTAAGCATCCATATAAATACACTACATAGGAGTGTAGTATGTATTAATGCATAAATCTTGGGCAATGTGTGGTAACCTGACTGTTAGCAGGTCATAATCTTCACAAAGGAAAATATGTCAATTTTTTTTTAATGGGTGTCATACAGTATTTATAACATGCTCCAATCTTGTGTTACTATATTTAGATACTGATTATTAAAAGTCATATTATTAGGTATCACTTCATCACAACAATAACAAAAATAGCTAGCTATTACCTCTGCTAATAAACCACGGGCAACCTGAGATGTAACCATTCAAATATGGTCATTGCTTTGGTACCAAGATTTTCTGGGTACTGTTTTAGGGGGGGGATATTGCAACAATGATTCCATACTAAATCATCTTAATTAAGGACTCTTACATAAACCCGATATCCAAACTTGGTGGTTTCTTTCCCATCACAGAGCTAATTTGGCCAATACCGTTACCTTATACTGAAAGCGTGTGTACACTGGAACTATAACTAAAGGAATGTGGCTAACCATGATGCTGTATTAGGAGGGAACACTGGACCTTTCGGGAGATAAATGAGCAACCCACACCCACAACACACACTGGTCAAACTGGTGACATTCTGCTTCGCAAGGTAAACCAGACTTGATGTTAGGATTAAAGGAATAAAATTGGAAATTAATGAAGCAATAATGAATTTAAAAGGTAAAGATTAAAAATGTGTAAAGCTCAAGGAAAACTAGCAAACACTGAAACACCAGGAATACAATAGCCCAACCCTAACCCTAGTCACTCAGCCTGCATGCAGACAGTTAGAATCACTAGTTGCTGTATGATGTCCAGGGAAACCTCACAGCTTGCTTGTCTGGTACTCATTAACAGTATTGTGTATACAATACCACACCCCTTATTTGTTCTTAATTCATATCTCCATCCCAAAGGCTTCAAGTCCGTATTTATAAGGTGGCCTGGACTATGAGACAGATGGAGCCACTCAACTGACAACAGTCAATGAAAATATCAGACATGACACATAGTTTAAAACCAGAGAAACAAACATCAATCCTTAAAACACGCACTTGAATTTACTCTAAATCTAAACTCCAACCAGTGTATGCATGTAACACCTTCAATTTACACATAAAAATGTAAACACAATTTGTTAAACATATCCTCCACAGAGAGCTACCTGTAGCTTGTTTATTTCTCAAAGATCTCACCAGGTATTGCAGCCATCTGCAGTCATGAAGGTTTGGTTGACGTGGTATAAGGTACCCGATACGTTGCACATGCGTAGCGGCTCCACGCACATCCGAGGACAACTCCCACAGCATTTGAGACCGTTAATGCAGTCACTGTCATCAGTACACCTTGCAACACACGCTCCTGAGCCTCCGGTACTTGGGGGACAAACATTTGCTATAAACAAACAAACAAACAAATAACAAACAAACAAACTTATGTAGAATTAGAAAGACCAAATAGGTCACCCCCCAACCCACCCAAATTTTTTCAAGAATGAGCAATAATAAATAAATAAATAAATAAATAAATAAATAAATAAATAAATAAATAAATAAATAAAGGCTCAATATAAAAAATTAAAAAGAAATGAATCGAAAACCAACTATTATATATTAACACCAACTTACTGTTAATGCACTCTAATCGGGTGCACCGAATTACTCCATCGTCATGGCAAGTGCTGCAATAAACAAAAACAAAAACAAAACAAAACTCATAACCGGAGAACATCAATCACTTGCTTAAACATACACTCAATCACTATTTCTGTCAGTTCTAGCTACTCTGCCATGCATATAAAACAGAGCTCATTGCACCACAGAGAGACACGTCATTGTGCTTCAAAACAGTGTCAGTAGGTGATAGAGTTAGTGTGACCTGTACCAGTTGCTGTTTGCTTGTGAACTTCTAAACGGGCCCTTCTTCTTGGGTGATAAGACTCTCAGCGGTATTCTAGAAAATTTAGTCTCTTGGTTTCAATAGACTGACAGCAAAGTGTGTCTGTCAACATCACAAAAATCTCATGTAGAGAAGATAAGACCGGATTATGGGAAGGATGAAAATCCCAGCACCTCATAAATCTTGGGATGTCAGTTGTCTCACTGGGGCATGGTGAAGTTGTGTTATTTGTGATACATATCAAACCTGGCGTCAAAACTCTGTATAGTTAGGTCAGAATGAAGTCAGTCTTACATTTGGTTGAATACATTCTGTGCGTAACAGCTGAATGAGAGTTCCTTGGACTGTAACCTTGACTAAAGCATCACTTATTTGTTTGTCTTGGCCATCAATTTATGACAGCCCTTATAAGCATGGGTGACTATAGCTTAGCAGTAGATCAAACAGCCTGAAATAAGGTCATAGCTAGACCTAATAACTAAAAAAGAAGCCTGAAGCTCACAATTGTATGATATGGAAGACTATTTTCAGCTCTTTCAAACATCACGATTAGCCTGAGGCAGACTGCAATGAAATATTCATACCATGAATATAGCACGGAAGAAAAGTAGTAGCAGCTTATAGAGCAAAAAATCTGTGTAGCTAAACCAGTGGTATCTCTGATCACCTCAGTCACATGACTGTGTTGAGCATTATGCTCCCACATTTCCTCTAATTATTAATACTAAAGTCATTTCCTAAGGGGACAAAGAAAATTCGATGCATTTGATATAACGGTTGTACGCAAAGCCATTCCAAAGTGCATTGACTCAAGAGTGTCTTTGTTTTTGTTAAAGGTTACATTTTGAGGTGTGTTTTATAGATCTCTGGCAAGAATTCAGACAGGGATTGCTCCCCTTACATATGATGCTGTGAATGTCTAAAGTGAAACCCTCGTGTATTGACAGGATCATCTTCACCAATACCTGCTGAGTCATCAGATTAATGTGACCCTCTAAGCGAGCTTCATCAATCCACCCACTTTAGCTTGCTTAGCATATAATATGCTAGTTTGTCCAATTGTGTGTCATGGATCTGCTGCGTATTATGAAGCTTACAGACAAAACCACTTGGTAACAGGCGGTATGTTGACTTTAGTACTTGCAACACTCCACTGTCCATAACAACCATGTTCCACGCCCCCATTCTTACCAGGTGTTACAGTCATCCATGAAGCTCTCCCCAACATTGCGCAAGCGTCCACTCCTGTCCCTGCAGACCGTGATGTTGACTGGCGTCACACATGTAGTGCCACACCCATTACTACAGCATATTGTACCATCCGAGCACGAGCTGGCATCCCCTACCCGACACAGAGTTGGGCAGATGCCTGCGACACCAGTAGGCAATATCGGACACTGCAAGTCTCCTGTGGAAAAGTATGAAAATATAATTCAACGAAATAACTAATTGCAGTTCCTACTCCGCCTTCCCAGTACAGTTACGAGACTGACTGTCCCAACAAATAGAGGATAAAAATATTTTGATTGGGCCTGTGTTGGGTTATTGCTGTTGTTGTTGTTGTTGTTGTTGTTTGCACAATCAGTTTCATTGTTGCAGTAATGTGAATATTCAGGTAAATACATGTGACCGTGCACAGGAAATCAATCCTATTATAGTGAACAAGATACGGTGAAATTCTACCCAAATCTACAAACCTAGCTCACAAATTAGTAACCCCCTTTTTTATATATCTCTCTCCTATTCCCAGGACTTACTGATGGTGCATCTCTCAGTGACATTTGTCCCATTTCTTAGAAAAAAGTCAAAGTTGCAGCCTCCACAATAGTTGGAGCGACACTCGGCCAGTGGGTAGGCGGGGCAAGTGCGTCCATTACATGGGTCCTGAAAGCACCTTACCGTACTCACTCCTGGAGGGCAAGTCACACCTACACACATATTGGGGGAGGGGGATTAATTTGATAGAAGGGGAGGGAAATTTACACAATCCAGACTGGGAGTGTTGAAGTTACAGATGAAATGATAAAGGGGAAATTGGTATAGCTAATTATAATGTGGGAAAGTGACTGAACCCTTACCAGACAAACGTTGATGGGATAATTCTCTTAATAAGCACGTGCAAATGAAGAAAAAAAATTAATTAGCAAATATGACATTTAACCCTTTGCGTACGATCGTCACGAATTTGTGACCGCCGTAACTTAACGCGCGCGTATGATGGTCACGAATCTGTGACACACCGGGTGCGTCAAGAGAATACGGCTGTCACGAATTTGTGACAAGCTCTTTTTCGTTCTGTTATTACAGTTACAGAGTGCGTAGCGCGCTAAAACTTTCAGTAGCTTACATAGTATACATTTTGCAATCTCTATTCTACAAAATAAGTCTTATAAAATAAGTATAGCTAACTTATATCAAGTGCACCAACTAAATAAAAAAAAAAATTTCTACACTTTGTGTCTAGCTATTTTCAAATAGAACATCTACTAAGAAGTAAAGGCCTAAAGTAGCTAGAAATAAGAAAACTAAAACTAGAACTTACACTTGGGTGTGATTTCTCCTTTCATAAATATAAGCTAAAAAATAGCTAACAAACTATGGCCTCCTCGATAATTCCAACTAAGTTTGTATTCAAAACAACTCTATAAACTATAAACTAACGAATTACCATAGCTACAACGCTAGAGGCAGATTATTTGAGGCCTAACACAAAAGAAACACTCGCCCGTTTTCTTTTTCCACGTGTCGAACTCCACTGGTAAAACGCCGTCGTCTCGGGCAACTAATTGGTTTTACGGCGTGCGCGTATTTAATTACATAATTGCTCGCCCGCGTTCGTCCGCAAAGGGTTAAAGAAAAGGTTTCATTAAAAAAAATATTTTCTATCTTATTTATGTGTTTAAATTAAAAGTTACCGTCACTGATTGCTGTAAATTTTCTTAAATTTTGTTGATAGTAGTTTCATCGCCATGAAGTATGAAAAAAGGTGAGTGCTACTAATATACATAGTTTGATGCCTCTGCCATTTCTCCTGTAGGCTAGTCTCTCTCCCCCATTTCTTCATCACCCAGCTGCTTCACTGGTCTTCAATTGCTCTGGTGCACATCTCTAGCTTGATGTGTGTCAAATGAAAAAAGTCTCAGCCACACCCACTGCTTGGACTGCCAATATTTACTGAAATACACTCCAGCATGATCTATCACTGCTGCTTGTAGTCAGTTGTTGTGAACTTTGAATCCATGATTGCCTTCACCTGTCACACTATCACATTACTAATTGTTGCTATCATCCACAACTGCAGATAAGTAGGCAATCTGGCTGCTTTGCCAGTAGAAGCTAAAGGTTCTGAGCATGCTACGTGAACAGTTAGTCAAAAGAAAAGCTTGAATGAGCCCATCATGAATTTGTGACCATTTTATTCTATGCGCGTGCCATCACGGAATCGTGCATGACTCTCTAAGCTTGTTACACTACACCTGTCACGACTCCATGACTACCACTCGTTAAGGGTTAATAATACCCTATAGGAAATTGCATAGAGTACACACAACTCTCCAGATGCATCATGTGATTGTAGTGTATCAGTTACTAACTGTGTACTCATAATAGTATACATAACAGCTAATTATATTCATGAGCCAGACACCCCCACACCAGTACTAATAAGGAATGGTGCAGTGTTACATAAGGTAAAAGATGAGTGGGGGGTGAGGTAGAGGACACATCATGAGAATCAATGAAAGTATTCTAGTACACTCACCATTTGCACGTTGAAAGAGACAGAAGTAGGTGACCACCACAGTTACTGATCACACACACATAAATGAAAGGTAAATAAAATGCTTGTAGTATTATATTACAATTGCCATGTGTAATCAAACACAGTATCATGTTTCTCATTTAATGCTCAAGTATGTCAACTAAAGCATAGTTTGTAATTACAGATCCAATCATCACATCAACACAATGACTTGTCAAGTTACATATCATGCAGGGACAGATCCAGCGCTAGTGACAGAGAGGGGCCCAAATATATTTGGGTCAACACTTACGAAACTTAAATGATTGATTGTACATGATATGAATATTAATTTATGAGTGTGAAGAGCATAAGTTAGCATGCGGTTGTCCTGGAAACTGTAGTGCCCTTGTTGGTACATTTGTCCTTATAATATTTCAAAAACTTGGTTGGGAGGGAGGGAGCCAGGCCCCCTCGCCCCACCCCCCCTGGATCCTCCCCTGCATAGTCCACATAAAGGACAGATCTAACATGGCCAACTGAAATAATGACAATAGCCATAGCCAACGTAAGATTACTGGAATAAAAAATAATCGCAAGAAATAAGTTTATTGTACATAACCAATCTGCATTAGCCGGGCCTAATTCATAATGCTTATCAAAATTTATTTGCATCAATTGATTTAATCAATTATATAAAATGACCATGCATGTTTCATTATCTTGCACCTTAAATATTCTTTCACTTTTTATGTTTGTAGCTATCAGCACAAGATCACTAATTGGTTGTACATGCTTTAAAGGAGCTACACATTAAGTCTTTAATAGGAACTTCTACACAACAACTCCCATAGCTATGCCTCTCCTGCCTACATATTCCTACCAGCCTTTCTACAGTTCTAACTGCTGCACAGTGACCTTAATTACTGCCCAATGGAGTTAATTTAACCTGAAAATAACTCACCTCGTATGACTGCCTGTAGAGAATCACATCCAGTCCAACAAATAGCACAAAGAGAATATTGCAACCAAAATAAATAAAACGGTTGGCCACACTACACTTAAAACACTTACCTTCATCATACCAGCTGCACTCTGCAAAATAAACAGCAATGCGGAATGGACCACAAAAACCTTCTTTTTTAATTAGCCCCGCCCTTTTTGCACAATTTAGCCCCCTCCCCCCCTCCTTCAGGCCCTAAGTAGGACCCTCGCTGTGCTCCGTACGCTACAGCCTAGGCCTTCGGGACCCTAAAAACGGTAATTCCTTCCGAGGCAGCGCCAAACTATTATAATAGTCCCCGGTATGAAAATGTATTAGAGGGAAAAAGTTGATATAGTTCCTAGCAACCATTAAAAGTGATGGGAAAAGAGCTATATAATAGAGCTAATTGTTATCAAGTTTGTTTATAATACCGAACATCTGTTATTGTTTTTAGCAGATTAATGCAGCGTAAGTTTTTTCAGGCCTTAGCAGATAGCTATAATACTGTAATAGGCCATGAATTATTCAAAATAACAACTAACAAATGTACTTCAGCACAAATGGTGAGCGAGCTTGTCTGACTGAAATACAAATTTGAATGCTAGCTGCAAACAATTTTTATTAGGTAGTGATATTTAGTTATCTGTGCTGTACTTTAGCAACACATAACAATTTTATACATACTTTTTTACTGGATATTCCAGCACAAGACTTGCGTTGTACTACCTTCGTGACTTGACTATTGGGCAAAGGATTTTCAAGGGGTAAGCAATCAGATTTCCAAAGATGATAAGGGTAAGGATCGATAACCCAACGGTTTCTGTTTTAAGTTCGTCGGATTTTCGAAGTACCCTCCTTTGAAAATCAATGCTCTACTGTACAGACGTGTAGTATTACATGGCGTAGTGACCTGATTATTGGACTTTGGATTTTAACTGTGACAAAGCAAATTGTACCGGGATTGGAAACGGTCCGCAGCAAACAAAACGGACGCAGTAACATTACGCTCGCATCAAATCTGTGATGCGTGCATAATGTTGCTGCGTAGTCTGGCGTCCGTTTTGTTAGCTACGGACCGTTTCCAATCCCGGTACAATTTGCTTTATCAGTGCTCCTCCAACCACCTCTGCGCAATTGTGCGCTAGATTCATAAAATAATAATAATAATAATAATTAACAGTAATAATAGCAATGGAGAGTTCAACCTCAGTTGACCCCAGAAGAGAACTTGGCAAGAAGACGAAATGTCTGGTTAAGTAATAATTAACAATATTGGCTGTTAAAAAGAGAAAAATTTGCTATTATTATAATTATTTCAGCCGAGAATGACTGAATCATTAATAATAATAATAATAATAATAATAATAATAATAATAATAACAATATATCTCCATTGTTTGGTAAGACACAATCATACATAAAGAATTCAACACATTTCATGCAAACAGTTAATAGTGTATCATTGAGATCTGACAAAATTATGGTGAGTTTTGATGTGTCTTCCGTGTTCACCAATGTTCCAATAGACCAGGCAGTATCTGTGATGGGAGATAAGCTCCAGAATGATGAAAGTCTAGATGAGAGAACATGTCTATCTCCTGAGTGCATCACTGAATTATTAGAGGTCTGCCTTAGGTCAACTTACTTTAGGTACAACGGGAATTGTTATAAACAAGTAGATGGAGCAACCATGGGTTCTCGGCTTGTTTCCGCAGTTGTGGCCAGCTTGTACATGGAATTCTTTGAGGAAGAAGCTTTAAAAGCTGTCCATGCTGCCTGCAAATCACTCTCCAGGATGTAATAAACAGTAAGCGTGCCCTCCAGAAATCTTGCCGTTTACTTTGTGTTATTATATCACCACGGAGAGTTCGACGTTGACCCCTGAAGAGGACTTCGGCAAGAAGTCGAACCGTCGGGTTAAGTTATAATAATATTATTGGCTGTTAAAAAAAGAGAAAAATTTCCTATTATTATAATAATAATAATCATAATAATTAAAATAATAATAATAATAATAATAATAATAATAATAATAATAATAATAATCATAATAATAATAATAATAATAATAATAATAATAATAATAATTAAAATAATAATAATAATAATAATAATAATAATAATAATAATAATAAGCTGGGAACACAATATAATAGTATCCCTCTTTGAGGACCTACGGTCTTTCTGTCACTACACAATCTACACTAGCTACTAGGCTAAAATAGATGCATTTTTTCCTCCAACCACTTCTGCCAATTGTGCGCGAGATTAACTACTAAACGTGCACGCGATTAATTACTAAACGTGCACCTTAGCAACAATATTTTGTTGCCGCGCAACATTTTTTACTCGCCTGATGCGGCAAAACCTATCTGGACACGTTGCCAAAGTTTTCTCGGTAATTTCCGGTAAGTGTGGGCCAAATTTATTGTGAAGTTATGTCACTGATATACTTGCAGTAATGATGCTGTTGAGATACACAGAAAGCACTGACTCATTCGTCTCGTTCAGTGCCTACAACACATCTGGGACAGTGTACAGTAAGTAAATCACTTCTAATTTCTTACCTCAACATAAATCTCTCGTAGATCCTTGTGAAAAGAAACACAATACCTCCTGTACAGAATGTGTCTATCAACAAGTGGTAAATACTGTGTAATTGGTGGACATTGCAAAGTGAAGTAAGACATTATCAGACCTGTGCAGACTTTAGTCAATGACACAGCTGATGAACAGATTCGCCTTGCTATATTTACGTATATTTATTCTTCCTTAAAACACTCATAAGTTATATTATTAAGGAAGAAAATTCACTGAGCTACAACCCTCTATTAAAAATATGTCTCCTTTTATTCTGGAAGCTCAAGTGTAGTGCTGTTTAGCAGGTCACCAAAGTCGAAGTGTATTCCCTTTAGACAGTAAGCAGAACTCATGTTGTATTTTTCCTATTAGCTGTTAAAGTATAGCTTACGTTAAGGCATGTGTATACAATAGCATGGCCAGGGGGAGGGGAGGGGGGGGGGGGTATCATTTGACTCTATTTAAAAAAAACACTATTGAAATATTATAGCCTGTGGAATGCCAAGTCTAAAAATGTTTTTCACAACCTAGAAATAAGGGGTTTAGCTTTAATGCACCAGGCTTACCATGAGTTGGTATAGAATTTTGGTACAAGCACGAATCTAGGTGTAAATGTAGGGACAGGCTCGCCCGTATATAGCAAGTTCAATAAGGATCAGCACTCTTTACTAACCCAATTGAATGTTAGCAGACTTAACTGAAAAAAATATATAGTATTTACAAGCAAAGCTTTAGTAAGCCAAAATCATGGAAAAAATTTAAAAATTTTTTTTCCATTAACAGACTCCAGTGCCAACTGTATTAAATCACTTTAGGAAAAAATGATGCTGGAATAGTTCTGTCTTCTATTCCACCACCGCCTCCATTCTGGGTTAATGCCTTTTTCGTGTTACATGTGATCCACTTCGTTTATAAATAGACTCTACAGCTGTCTCCTCGTTTTCAATCTTCATTAGAATAATAACCTTTATAACTGTAGCAATGACTAATTCTCATCCATGAACATTTCAACAATACTCAATTAATATGACATAAAAGTGAGCTAGTGTGTGAGACAAGCTCTAGGAAGGGTACAACTTAACAAAATACTAAGTTCAATAGTGCTGGTAAAATGGAAGTTTAGGTCAAGAAATTGTATTATGTATGGGTATTCAACCATACTTATTGTAGTATCTTACAATTTTCACTAAGAATAGAATGCATAATACAAATAGCCTTCATGTTTACTCATATTATTTTACAGAGACAAACGAATGGTACAAAAGTTCGTTGTGTCTGGTGCTTTGAACTTCAGAAGTGCATGATGAAAATCACGAATCAGACTTTACTGATTGGAGACAGAGATTGTCCAGATATGAGATATGATGCCATTACATGCATATGTTAGTAGAAATATTCTGAAGTGTGCCAAAAATAATATTTTTGTCATAATTACACAAACAAAATAAATTCTTGTATTCATATAATTAGTTTCATTGTTAAAAAAGAATAAATTGCACCCTTGCTGTAGCAAGATCAGGAATGCGGCCATCTATAATTTTTGTTTGAATTGGTAACTAGCAGTATGACCACCCGGCCAATTTTTTATTGTATTTTGGTTGAAAGAAACATAATGATGTATACCAACAAAAATGACAAAAACTAGTCCAGTAGACTCGCACATATCCAAACCTCTTTTAGTAAAGTCAGATGGTAAATAATGTCATTTTCACAATTCTATTATTATAATGTCCATTTGCATCCACACAAACAATGTTTCAGTTACTAATTAGCTATATAATTAATTAATTTCCTGTAATCATTGAATATTTATTCTTGCAGCTAATATAATATCCATCCTGTTTGCATCTATCATTGTCCTCACTCTAGTAATTGTTGTTGGGTCATGCTTTGGGTTTCTGTTTTTGATCACCTTGAAGCGAAAACCTGATTTTGTAAGTAGCTATTAGCTATTACTAAAATAGTGAGATGATTGTTTTGTTTATTTTTACAGAAAATCTGAAATAAAGAGAACAGAGCTGCACTTCAGAAAAGTGACCATGCTTTCTATTACATAGATCATTTCATAATATTTTTCAGGTATTATTGAAATAGTTTGTATACAAGTTGTGAAGATTAGCTATATAACATGTCACATATTATTTTTTCTCTTTAGGTTGTTAACTTTAATGGTACCAAATTTTGTCATATTGAAGCAATTAAGGTACATGGTAGAAAAGAAACACTCTGGCATGGAGGTAGAGTTCTATAAATTGTGTATCAATTAAAGGTGTGAAGGTCTTGAATTTATAATTAGAGTTTAATTCAAAACTAGAGTCAATGATGTTCGGTAAAAATGTTTTGTTACCATAATTTGAGAAAAATGGGTACCCTAAAGAAAGAAGCAATGCTGCTTTGAACATAACAGTAGTCAAACGGATAATTTGAACAAAACCAATTGCTGTTGGAGTCTATAAGGTCAACTATATGCACACAATTTCCACATCATTGACTCTGTTTTATACTAAACTCTAATTACAATCCTATTCAAGACTTTCACACCTTTAATTGATACGCATTTATGGAACTCTATATCTGCATGCCATATAGTGTTTCCTTTCCACCTGTAGCTACTTTACCTTAATTACTCACCCTGAACATGCATACAAAACTACCAGTCATTATCCAGTTATTTTTCAGTGGTTCAATTAGTTGTTTGACTTTCAGTATAGTAAACCCCTTCACTACTGCCTAAAGTGATGAAGCATTAGAAATTAAAAGTAACAAAGAATCTGGAACTGACATGATAATACACAAGGAAGCATGGGTCAATTAAAACAGGTAAGGTAAAGGAGAGGAGATCCTAAACATATCTCTGCATAATTATGAGCAAGTGAAATCGTATCCAATTGAAGAGTTTATTGTATGAAGCAGTAAGCTATTTTGTCATGCCAGTAATGAAGTGTTGGCCTTAAAAATGGTTCATTGAGTATATCATATCAAGTCCTAAAAACCATCAGAAAGAAAAAAATGCTTGCATTAGTAAAGAAAGAGTCTAGAATTCAGAAAACTCTACATGTGTATGACAGTTAAACCCGGTTAGTTGGTGATGGTTACTTGACTCTATTCATCCAGTGTACTGAGTAAGGGTATGGACTGGAATGACGAAGGCAGGAGTACCTCTCAACAAGGTCGATTAGACTAGCTCAAAGAATGGTTTTGCCTTTACCGAGCTCAACTAATCTCAGGCAATAAATATTATTCATGCATCGGGAAGAATTGAACAGTGCAGGAAATTCTCAATCAACCCTTGTCCATTGCTTTTTACAGAATTACCCACATCAACATACAGATTAATTATTGTCATTCTTTCAAAATCTTCCATCTGGTTGCTGCAGCTAATGCTGACAGAGCAACTGTCAATGATGTGGCAATGAGGACAATTAAAGTTGTGCATCAAGAGCTTCCAGATATGGGATGTTTCTCCCACGCTTACATTCGTGTGTGCATGTGGGGGGGGGGGATGAATGAATAATACTTCATGACTTCTGCAATGCACAACAGATTGCTTTGCTTTTATGAAGGCTATAATCTCATTTGTGGACAATCAAAATAGACTCTCAGCACCTTTGTACTCCCCAATTCAGTGATGGAACCAATTTGAGATTATTCAAAGTGTGCTTAAAACCTTAAGTGATATGAACAAATTTTGGAAAGAAATGATCTTCCTGTCTATATCTACCAAGCTTCTAGGAGTTCTCTGTCACCCAGCATAAACAAGAAAGCTAAAATAGAAATAGCTACTACAGTTAATGCAATGGAAGCATTTGTTAAAGCCACATACAAGCTAGAAGGGGATAACCCACTCAGTTTTGAGGCTTACCAGCAGCTTAGTATACTTTTTGCCTCAGTGTCTACCCAGCATTACCAAAACGCAAAGGCTAAAGCAAATGGAAATGCTTCACAAGACCGAAGTTCTTTTCACTATTCAAAGGTATGTTTTAAGCCTGCATACAATTATTTCTACCAATGATTAAGCTGAAGAAGTATGGTACTACGATTATCTAGACTAGCTACCAAATCTATTAAACATTTGATCACTTGGGTGCATGTATTCAAGCTAACTACATCTGAAGTCTGAAGAAGTTCACAATAGAATTATTTCAAAGTAACACCATCTAATAGTTTGTATGTGTGATTGTTCATTATTACAGTCTAAGCTTTATAATTTTAACTTTAATGCCATAGGGTAGACCTGCATCACAAAAAAGGACAGAAAGGAATTGACATTATTGAATATTAACTTGCTAATTGATACCAATCAGTCTTAAAAAGAAAAAGAAAAAAATGGAGAACATCACAAGTCTGTTGGTAGCTATTCAATGGTTGCTATCACATGCACTTTTTGCCCATTAGCTAGTTGAGTTCCAGAAAAATTCTATTTGCTTCTGCTATTTTTCTTCCGTTAGTATAACAGCTTTACATGTATAAATCTAGCATTGAATATATTTTCACATTGTAATAAGTTTTAATAAGGCTTGAGTAAAAAGGGTTCTTACTTTTTATCACTCAAAATAATAATTATAATAGAAATAATATCAAACTATGTTAAGTACAGCAGCAGCCTTCACAAGTTTCACCAATACATTCTCCTAAACAAAGTAATAGTTTAGAACTTTCAACTTTAAGGTTGCTTTTCTTTAAACCTGCAAGACAATACCATATACAAGCACATTTATATCACTTCATTGTTAAACATAAAATGTACTCTAACATGTCAACGCCAACACAAAGTCTAACAGATTTGTGATATTCTCAAGAAAAGTAAATGAACAGCACCTAAAAAACAATTCTATTAAAGGATATGGAGACTTAACTTGTTATGCACCACATGCCACCACACCATTATATTATATACAACCTTGACTAGTCCATTTTGAAGAGAACAAAGTTCACTGTATGTACACACATTAATTCATGTAGCTAATGCTCTTAGACATGTTATAAGTCATTCAGAGGAGATAGAACATAAGGGCATTAAAAAAAAAAAAACAAGAACAGATAATCCGAGGTGAAGTATTGATGGGACTTAGGACACTAGAACACCTTTGTACCTCAAGACACATTAGATGGTGAAGAATTGTCCTACTGTTGTGATATATTTTTACTTACTTGAGTCTTAAGCAGAAGTGGACACCTGGATTAGTGTGACTACAAGATGAGGCTGGTTTCCCTGTAACTGCTATTGCTATAACATTTCAATTTCTACAAATGTCAGGCTTTTCCAGCAATCAAAAAATCCCAATAGCCTACAAACTTTCCAGCTTCCCCTCCTCCTCCCCCCACCACCCCGCCCCCCCAAAAAAAAAAAAAATTTTACCGATTTAAACAGAAATATTATTTTGCCTACAAGATGGTGGACTTGGCCACACTTCCACCACCAACAAAGTTGTTTTAGATAGAACCCTATTCCACATGGCGATTTCGTTTTCATGTTACTCAAAAAACAATGTAGAAATTCAATTTTACTCCTCCCCACCACCTTTCAATTAACACTGGAAATCATTATTCCCACATTGAGAAGTGCTCCACCCACAACAAACCAGCCCATTTCACTCTCCCTCTCATACAGTAAAAAATAAAATACTTTTTCATGTGGTGACTTTCTACATAACACATCACACGTAGTTGTATGTTTGTGTGCGCATGCATGTGTGGACTGATGACAAAAAAAAAGTGAAAATAAGGAACAATAATAAAATGGACTGAGTCTTACAATGACATGCGTAATTAAAACAAAGAAAAGGTGTAAGTAAAAGAAAACATATACAATACTATTTTTAATTAGTTGTTGTGTCCATGCCACGCACCCGGACTCATTCAAATCTCTTGTAGTCGCCCTCTTCTCCGTTATTAAGACCTCAAGTCCATAGTGCAATGTGAAAGGAAAGACAAAGCACAGAACATGTGATTACTCGAACACACAACAACAACAACAAGTACAGCATCAGATACACATACACTCTCACTGCATTGAATGCCACAGCACCAGTCTGACTGACTGGATACAGTCATTCATTACTGGGTGGCAAGAGAGAGGGAAACAGTTGGCAGTGGTGGGGTTAGTTGGACGTAGACTAACTGTGTTGGTGTAAATTAAAACTGATATGGCATGGTTAATATGTCACTTGGCAAATGGTTGTGTAATTCAGGCTGGTCTATCATAAAATGATTAGACAAGGCCAAAAAAAAAAAAAAAAAAAAAAAAAAAAAAAAAAAAAAAAAAAAAAAAAAAAAAAAAAAAAAAGGATGGTGAATAGCGGCTGATGCTGTACTTGTTCTATGCACTGTCTTATATTGCATATTAATACATCATACCAATATGAAACACAACTAGAGAGTGTACCGCTGATTGAACCTGTCTACAGTTTACCAAGCTGCTACTGAAACCCACTTACCATATTTGCGACGAATTTCATCATGCTTGGCCTTCCTGTCTGCACGTCTGCACAAACAAAAAAAAACAACCAGTCATACAACTCGCTCACACATGCACACACACACATACCCATCCCTCTCTCACACACACACACACACACCCATCACTTACCTCTCAGCACTCCTCTGCCTGATGTTGTCCTTCTCATCCAGGTATCTGTTCTCTTCAATCACCTTTTTCCTACAAGAGAAATAGACAGACGTTTTCAATTAAAACAAGAAAGAAAGAATCCATATATCACACATGGATTCCATACCTCCTGTTGCGGTTGGCACAGAAGATGCAGCAGACACAACAGCAGCAACACAGGACCAGCACGAACAACAGACAGACAGCAGCAATGATCACCACGATGAACAAAACCTCAACTACACACGACAGAAATTACATCATTTTTATGACACAGAGAAGTGTATACACTTTACACATTGAGATTTATAAAGCTAGCTATACAGTTAAAGTTAACTAATTATTTGAAGAATCTCTTATAGTTCTCCATCATCAAAGAAACAAAACAAACACAGCCGGACCTGTTTGTCACAACTGAAAGAAGACGTAAGTCAGTTTTGTTTATACAAAAAGAAAAAGAAATACAAGCAAAAAACAAAGCAAAAAACAACAACAAAAAGTCACACGTGTCAATTTATACAAAAAAAAAATAGCAAAAAAAAAAAAAAAAATCAGATAAACTGAAGCTCAAGCACATAATAAGATACAATCAGCTTTTAAGACCAGCCAGCTGAACTCACTATTACAAGTGGCCACATTGTATCTGATGTTGGGGCAGTCGATGCCACTGATGGGGATAGCAGTACTGAAAGTGAAGTCATTGCACCTCTTAGTGCTCGCACACCAGTAGCACCTGAAGTCCACACTCTTGTTACTCTGTACAAACACACACACACACACACACACACACACACAACATAAAAATGTCAGTCAATACACACATGTGAACACAACCAAGACATATACAATTTCACGTCTTATCATATAATTGTGGCATCTTAACTCAGAATAGTAGATCTATTCCCTAGTTAGTCACAAGTTTGTACACTAGTGTCAATAGAAGACACGATCACGTTATGAATATGATCAACTATAGTTCTTGTTCTTTCTTGAATTGCATGTGATGGCCCAAATAAGGCACGTCAGAAGATATTCATAAGCTGTTCTTTTGCACCCACACATACATACACACTTCAATAAACATGACCGGACGCAAAAATGAATCATATTAGTGTTAACTGCACTCTAATTAATGCCTCCATCAGATTTGTGGCATAAAAGCTGTGACTTACCCCTTCAGAGATGCAGTGAGTGCAGTTAGTGTTATTGAAATTGCCACAAGTAATTGGAGGTTCTATAATAACAAACATAACGTACGCAAAGAAAATCAATGACACTGTAAGCGTAACAAAGTAATGTTTCATATATGAGGCAGAGAATGAAGGACTCAAACCTAAGGAACAAGGCAGCATGTATGCACACGGAAACATAATATATGTTGAAACAATTAAACAACTGTCAGACATTGTCACTGGAAATAGTGTTCACTTTAGAATGAAGCAAAACAATCTACGTCAGTACAGTGGCCCTTAGGATTCCCAATTACGAGTAGTTTAAACACTACTCCGACACAAGACAAACACAGACTAACATCCACTAACTTATACAAACTACCCTTGAGTCCATCACTGGGCATCAACAGTTCTACCTGCTAACTTCACTAATGGTACTGACTAACAACTAATCTGTACTTCTAAAGTCCAGAACTTCAACTAATGCCAAGGCACACACAAGATAAAGTTCCAACTGTTGGCCCCCAGCCAGACTGTACAGCTACGTAGGGACATAGGTCTGGCCTAGGGCACAATAGTACAAGACTCTTCCATTGAATCCTACAAACTTTATACTACCTGTAATTCATTACACATACACACACACTTAAGCTCTAACTCATTTGAGCATGCTCCGAACCGAAGTCATATGACCTGATCTTAATCAGCCATGGTATTATTTCCTGCAATTTTCCTGCTACCCAGGCTTCTATTTGTACTCCAGTATGTCTGACATCTGAAACAACAAAGAGAAGGGTGAACTGGCAGAGAACCAGAGAACCATTAGAGACTAGAGAACCATTAGACATCACAAAATACACGCCACATGTTTCTCTATTGCTCACTGACATAAAGAAACTTAAACTTTGTCTCCTGGTATGTCATACGGTATGTCATAGCTACTCCTTACAAGGCTACCTCCTTCTCATGACCAGCACCATTGCATCACTAATGAACATCCTGCAGTCAATGTTCCCTGCACTGGACACCACAACACAATAAAGTTCACACTTCAAAGCCATAGCCCTCGCTCAGTCACAACCACAGCCGGTGACAGTCTAATCATCCAACTGCCTCCATATCCCTTCAGCATTGCACCCTATACTGCCAACACAAGTAGCAACCTGTCAGCTAAAACATCACAAAACAAAGCAGTCTCTTCCAGCTAAAACATCAAACCACGCCTTGTAAGTGGAGATTTTTTTTTTTTTGAGATATCAATCCCACAGTGCGAGGCACAAATTGCTACTAGCTCAGAGACACCTATTAGAGTATAGAGTTACTTACGTATCCAAGCAGCTAGCTGTAGGCCAGGTTAGGTTACCCCATATACTCATTTATGTACAGGGGTGTAGGGTTAAACTCTCATCCTGCAACATTTCTCACAGATAAACCAACTAACAAAACACCAGCCGATTATCACACCCATACCAACACTTTCGGACATTCTAGACTGGTTTCACACCTTCAATACCACCAAATTGAGGAATGGAGACGTGTCCCACAAAACTCTGCACCCAATCCATTCAGAATGACCACAGGAGCTACTGAGCAAAACTAAGAAGACAGGAGAAGTCACATTTATTAAGTATTCATGCACTCCATCTCTCACTCCAATTGATGCCTTAATTTCATAGTAGATAGTGTACAGAATAAACAATACTCCAACTATACCAGCCAATCCTCCCCCTCCATAACAAATTAGAAGAACGGTGGGAGCCATCAGTTACGTTTCATCAATCTGCTTACTAAAAACCTACAGGTAAACAAGACAAGAGGAGGTCTACCACACACCAGAGGGTATTCATTAATATGGATTCTTCCGGATGTGCAGATAATTAATCAAGCTTTTATAAATTTCTCCGCCTTATAATTATGACTGGAACGGTTCCGCCCAGCAACCGCAAGACTAAATGAGACGCCCGCAAGGGCCAGGCGATGGTAGCTTCAAAGCATAATATTACAATGTTCGCTGGAAGCACGGTATGTTCTAATTTTCTCTCAGACTTTGCCCGTAATCTGTACGAGGTAAAAGAAAAAATAGCTGTAGCTATAGACATTTGTGTAGTTCAAGCTCCGCCCTCACTTCAAACGCACCTAAAGTTATGGAAACTGAACACTTCTACTCTCAGGAACAATGAGCTTGTTTTCTATGCCCCACACATGTGGTAGATCGTCATTTAGTCAATATTGTACTGTACATACTAAAAACTTCAGTAACTCTCAACTCATATAGCTCATTGCATTTTTCTTTTGTTATTATTGTTGCTGATTTTGTTTTAAAAGATAGCTGTAGTTTATATTTAGCAAGTGTGGCATGCAAACCTGTGCTGAAGATTATACATTATAACACATTTTCTGAGACATTCAGGCAATACCTAACTAATTTTCAGGAAAATATTCCAATAGTGACCCTGGTAGCTAGGATGGGGGAAAAAATCCATGAAATGTTGCTGCATTGATATGTACTCAAGTTCATTATAAGTTGTTAGCTATAGCTTCATCAATAGTAAGCTATTGTCTTCAAAGCTAGGTTCAAGAAAGTGCCTCATTACCATAATATTAATGATAGCTCTCCTTTAAGTTTTATTTTTATCATTTTTTATTTTCTTTCTGGAATTATCAGAGAACTGGTCCATAGATACCTGAGAAACATAAAATATGTTTGGTAAGGTGTCAGTGCACTGAGCACACTTCAATGGTGGGAAAGTTTGTTTAGTGTGCTCTTCACAGTTGGCACTTCCATTTTTGGGATTCATTTGATTAGTCCAAACTCGATTAGCTAGCTATGTGTAGCTAATAGCTAAACCTTGACCTGTTGGAATGATCAACTTGTACATTTCACCTTACCTGTTTTAAGCTCAAACTTTAGTATTAAAAATACTGTAGTGTTGTTTTGGCTTAGCGATTCCAGATTTTCTTAGTTTTAGTTATTCATTTATACTAAAAAATATCTTGAATCCTTAGTTTTAGTTTTTTCCCAAATTATCCTAAAATATTTAGTTAGTTTTTAGTTTTTCTTCAATATCATGTAGAAGATTCAGTTAGTTATTATATGCTATCAATTGACTTAGTTTTGGTTAATTTATGTTGTCTCTCAAATTCTGCAAATGAGACTCCTTAAAGAAAGTTGTACTGGTAGTTTTCCCAGATAACTTCAAAAATAGCATATGTGGAGTGGGTCTAAGTCATTTTGATATTTGAAATTTGGCATGGACGTAGAGTAAGAGTCACTAAGACTAATTCATAGGAGAAAGAAAGAATTTTTCTGAGGACTTACTTCTAGAGCCTATATCTCAATTTCAATTTTTGCGCTGTAAGGTCCCTTTTCCCAGACCCGCTCACATATTTCGATGAAATCTTATAAAGTATGATATATTAGTTTAGAGGATAACTACTTGATGGCAATTTATGCTTTCATTTAAAAATGACCTAATTCAAAGTGAAGTGCAAGTACTTCTCCAACAACAATATTTTGATTAGCTAAATCCTTGGTATAATAATCTTCCTTTTATTAAGCTATAGTTAACTGTTTTAGTGCTTAGCTAAATTGCAATTAATACCTCCAATAAATGCATGATTCAAAGTTAATTGATCGTAAGTAGCTATAGTTTTTTTGTTTGTTTTTTAAGAGTGTCTTTTCTGCTACAGCTTTAGTTTTAGCTTTCTTATATTTGCCTGTAGCTAGCTAGCATAACACTCTACATCAATAGCGAACTATGAACACAGTTAGAACTACCTGAACTGATGGACTCTTCATTCATAGCTAATGTACTCTTACAAACTCAAATGTGATCAAGCCTTGCAAAACTTGATTAAATCTCTTTTAGTACAAGGTTAATTATCTAACCTAAAAATGAATTTTTTTTTTAGATTATGACAAATTTGATACAAGACATGTACAAATGCATTGAAAGAACTAGCTAGTGACTGAATGATACTCTTCTTTATCAACATTCTTTACATTAAGAAGGATTCTAATTTGACATTACTTGTTGCTACAAAGCAACATAATGCAACCAAAAATGACAAATTCATGCTAGCTACTAATAGTCTGCTATATATATGATGCAAGTCTTCATGAAGATTAATTCAGGGTCAGAGTACACAATAAGTCATCTTTAGGTTGCAAAGTAGCTCTTTGGATTGCTTGTATTTCGTAGCCTTCTGGAAACTTGATAGTAAAAGTCTGTATCATTCTTGCCAGCATCATTTTAGCTTCAATCTGCAACATAGCACAAATACCTCAAGTAATGCTACAGCTTCCTCTTTCAAAATGAACACTTTCCTTGGCAAGTCTATGATAACCAAATTGGTAACATTATCAGTATTATAAAAGATTCTTATGGTTTTCTGTACAGGCATTGAGCAAGAGATGTATTTTTAAGCAAATTTTCTCGGTTCTAACAGCCAATATTATGTTAATCAAAACTTAACTCAATGTTGTCTTGATTTCTTCGGAAATTATTATAATTATTTTAACCGAGATTGACTGAATCATTGAAAAGAGCATCATAGTTTGTAAGAAAATAGCTAAAGATTTTGCCGTTACTAATGACAATATATCGTGAGCACCACTTCAGAATGTGGCAGAGCTGCCACATCACAGGGTTCAAACTTAATGCACGACTTCTTGAACTCCTTGTTGCTCGATTCTAAGTTACAGAACCACATGCCATAAAAAATTTCAGGCAGACCAGAACTCAATGGACAACATTCCGGCTGCAGTATAGTATTTTAAATTAGATATCGGCACTCTGATTTGTAATACGTCACGATAATAAAAAAACAAAAAAACGGAAATGTTATATTGGATAATCAGTGTTTTTAAGTGTAGAATTACTGAACACCGAGCACCAACAAGCACTTGTGCCGCTAAAGGGTTAATATCCTTGAAAACATATTATGATTACATACCGTATATGTACTCTATCTAAAACTTAAGCATTTTCATACACTTCGGAGTCTACATATGAACATCTGTTTTGAGGCAGACGCAAAAGTTGCATGAACAATATACCAACTATATTTAATTTATATACATTAATAAATTTAAAAAGAGAATAGTAGAACCTCTCTTATCTGCGTGTCTTGTTACCATGGAGACTCATTATGTTCTACGTAAAACTGTATTTTCTCCTTGTAGCTTCCAAATATCTGAAACTATGTAACACTTTTCTTCAAGCCTAGCTGCCGCTTTTCAATCATTCCAGCTGCACATTTCAAATTAATGCACATGCATATTCCTCCACCCCTAATAATTATAGTTCCTCATATAGTTCCATGTTGGTTGATCATCAAGGTGATCTATGTTCAAGCTATGAATAAGTGAGGTTATTGTAAATCAATCCCATCTCTTAATTGGCCATTTTGAAAGCTAAACAATTAGAATTATTTTACATAAATACACTCCTTACCAAGGCAAAATGCATCCCAATGCATGATCTGTGACCCAGTCCAAATGGAAAAAAGGTGAAAGAATTAGGTCTGGAATTACAGCATTGAAAAAAATATACCAACAATTATATCTGAAATGTGAGCTAAAGAGCCCAACTTACTTCTTACTATCAGGGTGAAAACGATCAGGATTAAAGATGTCTGGATTGTCAAAGTATTCTGATTTTCGGTACATATTGGCTCCCATTAACTACAACATGAAAATTTTTAAGTATCATCAAAGCTAATCTTCTTCTTTTTTTTAAATCAAGTATGTATTAATGCAAAGCAACTCAAAATATGGCTGAAACCTACCAATACACTCGTCCCACTGGGAATGGAGAAGCGTTCTACAGTCAATGGAGAGTTCAACTCTTTACTCAGTCCAAATGCAATTGGATAAAGCCGAAGGGTTTCATATACGACCTAAAATAATTGATGACAGAATGACTAGTTCAGTGCCAACATGCTACAACTTATTAATAGACAACAGAGAACGAAAGCTAGATAATGTGTAAAATGCAATTTTGGGACAATATTTTCTTGAGGCCTGATTGAAGGCAATTTTTTTGGCTCAAATAATTTACTGCTACAAAAGTCAATGGTAAATGCTTTCAGTTCGTATATGTTAAGTCAGGTGATATCAAGTCTTAGGACCACAAAAGCAATTCTTCATAATAATAAATTAATTCAAATACACAAGTGTAACTAAAGTTGGTTCCTATGAGCTCCATTAACAGTAGGAGCACTTAATAATTTTCAAAACAAGAAAAGGCATGAATAATACAAGCTATATTTTTGAAAGGGTGTGTTGATAGTTTCTACAACCACCTACTTGTTCAGTATACTGAAGCTTTTCAATATCATTCTCTGTCACTTCTGTTCTTCCACCTAGAACATTTTTGACTTCTTCCTGCATTCTACAATGTTAAAACAAATAAAACAGTTGCTTCACTAAGTTCAATTCATTACCTCTCCAAGACATTAGGATGCTGAGTCAGCAGCATTATAGCAAACATTGTAGTGTAAGCAGTCGTTTCCTGACCTATTGTTGTATATAAAATTGCATACTTAATTGGCAATAAAATATAACATGACAGAGATAATGTACCTGCTACATAAAAAGTTATGAAATCATCCACCAATTCTTCTATGTTCACACTATCTTGATTGCCTGAATTAGAAGATGATTATTAATAACATAATGTATGTATAAATTATATACATATATATATATATGTGACCGTCTACAGGAAAACCGGGCACAACGCGGCGTGCGTAAATATCGAGAAAAGATCGATCGATTTCTTAAAAATGTATTGTTTCAAGCCGACGGAAGGGAACGGTTAGATCTATTATAGCGGGAACAGCTACGACGATAAAACTTGGAGAGCTCAATATCTGGACGCCGACAACTCTGTAAGTGCAACAAAAAATTTTTTCGAAGGGTGCCGCATTGTGCCTGGTTTTCCTATAGACGGTCACATATATAACATAATACTTAAGATATAAAACTTACTACATGATTCTAGGTATGATATATTTCATGAACAGGCTAATTAATGTTCATGAGCCAGAGACAAGTGAAAATAAACCTGAGAGTGAAATATCTTGCCATATCACTCTGCCATGAGTGTAATAAAAGTTGTTTATTCTATTCTAGATATCTTCACTGCCGTAGTTTGTACTAGGGCTGGTAACTCACTGGTGTAAAATTGGTTGTAGGGGCTCCCCACAACCTCAGAAAATATTTGGGCTGTTGTTCTAACACCCACCTCCCCCCCCCCCCCCCCCCCCCCCCCCCCCCCCCACCCCCCCCCCCCCCCCAACCCCAGTTGGGTATATACTTAGAACAGTACTTATTATGTTACATGAGTCAGAGTGTGATATGGTGAAATATTTCATGAGCAGGCTAATGTATTTTCAGAGCCATAGGCTAGTGAAATAAAGCCTGAGAGTGAAATACCTTGCCATATCACCCTGAGAGTGCAATAAGTGGTTCATTAGATTATACTAGGGCTGGTAACTCTTGATGTAAATTTGGCTGAAGGGGCTCCCCACACCCCCAGCTGATATTTTAGCAGCTGCTCTAGCCAGGTTGGGTAGACTATAAGAGCAAGGTATAGCTGTATAAACCAGGAAAACTGGCAACTTAGGCTTGTTGCTTAACTATAAGGGTAATGAGCTTGAAATAACACCCATGAGATAAGTAATTTCATTATTTCAAGGGTCACATACATAAATTAACATTGTGAATATATCTAGCTAGTATGTATTACATGAGTCAGAGTGTGATATGGAGATATATTTCACAAGAGCAAATATTATTTACTTTCACTGAGCCAGAATTAGAGTGAAAATAAAGCCTGATAATGAAATACCTACCAATATCACTCTGACAAGTGGTTATACTATGCTAGATATCTTCACTGAAATAGTTTGTACTATAATGGATGGTAACTCTAGGTGTAAAGTTGGCAAACTCTCTAGGGGCTCCCCACACCCCCAGCTGATATTTTAGCAGCTGCTCTGACCTGGTTGGATAGGGTTCACTAGAGGAAGGTAATTGTATAACACAGACAACCAGGTGGTAAGTTAGGCCAGTTGCTATACTGGGTAACGAGGGCTTCCACAATAGAGCAGCAGAGACAACACCATGTGATAATTCCATCCTAAATATCTTCACAATGTTATTTTTAGGTTCACGACCTATGAGAACTCTCAGGCATTATTTTCACTCTGCCCTCACCTCTGGCTAGGTGAGAGTGAAAATAAAGCCTGAGAGTGAAATATCTAGCCATATCACTCTGACAAGTGTAATAAGTGGTTTATTCCACACTAGATATCTTTACTACTATAGAAGGAAGGGTAACTCACTGGTAAAGTTGGTTGTAGGGACTACCCACACCCCCAGCTGATATTTTAGCAGCTGCTCTAACCCTGTTGAGTATATAGGGTACACCAGAGGAAGGTAGCCATAAAAACCAAGAAAATTGAAAAGTTTGGCCAGGTTGCTAGCTATAACTACAAGGGTAATGAGCTTAGCAGTACAGCTTGAAATAACAGGTGAAATATCTTGAGTTATTTCAAGGATCATGTACCTAAAGATATCATTGTGAAGATATCTAGGGTGGAATAAATAAATAAATAAATATATATATATATATTATAATACACACACACACATGATTTCTCACTGGATAGCATGTAAGTGAGAATATCTCTAGGAATTTCTTCTCCATCTTGAATCACCTTAATCCTTCTCATGATGCAGTCTCTGCCAATTTTCCTTAAGCCTCGCACACATTGCTTGTATCCTTTTACTCTCTTGGGATAAAAAAACTATAGGAGAGAAAAATAATTGTGAAAAGACAGATTACTTCAGAATAAAATCAATGAAAAGATGATTTAGAATTAAATTCAATCACAGAAAATACACAAAATACTAATATAAAAAAACGATATAGGAAAAAGGAGAAACACATTAATTAATTTCTATAGCTCTACCTGATTTAAAGGTGGATAAATGGAAGTAAATGTTAACTCCAGTGCTTGTAAAGAAGAATTTATAGCATAGTTCAAAACATTAAGCCTACTCTCTTCTGGAACTTCAATACCCAGAGACTCTGCAGTCCAAATTTTGGTAAAATCAGTGCCAAATGCCACCTGAATTTTATAATACATAACTTTAGTATCACCAGTAATAGAATAGTATTTTAAATAATACCTTGCTAATGATATCTGAACCCAGTTGCATAACAACATTTTTAAGTGCCACTTCAGTTGTACCATCAGCTTGAGTTTTCAGGGAGTTTAAAGTAGCAGTGATCATTTCATTGAAGGTAGATGTAAGAGATTTCAGGTAGCTATGAAATGTAAACAGTCAAATTTATTCAAACTATCATTCACATGTATATAATAGGAAGCAATGATTACTCATGTAGTCACTATAGGAAATAATACACCAAAATTTCTGACTTCTAGCAAATGACCTTCAGAAGCTCCACAAATAAAGAAACTGGACCAGAACAAAAAATCTTGATTAAATCACTTTGTGCACTAATATAATTACATTTATGTAATAGGAAATTTTTCTCTTTTTAACAGCCAATATTTTATTATAACTTAACCCCGACGTTTCGACTTCTTGCCGAAGTCCTCTTCAGGGGTCAACATTTATGTAATAAGTGTTTTTTATGCTATTACTATTATAGGGTAATTGGCTTGTGCAATAGCACCATGAGATAGCACCATGAGATAACTAACGTGAGTTACTCAGGGTCACATACCTAAAAATAACATTGTGAAGATATCTAGCATAGAATGAATAATTATAACTAATAACACATGTATACGTACATATGACTGTGCTCTGGAAAATTAGGCACAAACGCAGCACACAAACGTCTGGAATAGATCAATTTACTCCCTTTAAGAATTCAGTACTTTTCCTGACAATTCAGCAATGAAAGAATAAATGATTATTTGCCATTAAACTGTTACTTGGTCACATGAAGAATGAAATTCATCTTAGAAAAAACTCATACTTAACTTTTTTGGGGCAATTTCTTAATTATCAAGTTCTGACCCTTCATACAAACTAGATAGAAGCTTTCTCACCTAAAGGGGCTGGAAAAAAGCAACTGAAAAAATTGAAAAATCTTGGTTGTCTCCAGAATCGAACCCAGGGCCACTGGTTTCAGCCACCAGTGCTCTAACCACTGAGATATGACAACCCTCGACTTCCAAGACCTCCACATTTTTCCTTTATACTGTTGAGTAGTAGTACCGCTTGCTGCAGTCTCATACTCAACAGACCACCAATTATGTGCCGTCAGAACACCTTTTTGGTGTCGACCGGAAACACCTCTCCGGAGGAGAGGAGCCATAATTTGTGGATTGAAAAGGCTTTATCATCACAATTATCAAGTTCTGACCCTTCATACAAACTAGATAGAAACTTTTTCACCTTAAGTGGTCTGGAAAAAAGCAAAGGAAAAAAATGAAAAATCTTGGTTGTCGCCGGGAATCGAACCCAGGGCCACTAGCTTTAGAAGGGTCAGAACTTGATAATTGTGTTGATAAAGCTTTTTCAATCCACAAATTATGGCTCCTCTCCGGAGGGAGAGGTGTTTCCGGTCGACACCAAAAAGGTGTTCTGGCAGCACATAATTGGTGGTCTGTTGAGTATGAGACTGCAGCAAGCGGTACTACTCAACAGTATAAAGGAAAAATCTGAAGGTCTTGGAAGTCGAGGGTTGTCGTAGGTCAGTTGTTAGAGCACTGGTGGCTGAAGCCAGTGGTCCTGGGTTCGATTCCCGGCAACAACCACAATTTTTCATTTTTTCCCTTTGCTATTTTCCATACCCCCTTAGGTGAGAAAGTTTCTATCTAAATTCTTGATAATAGCTATGTTCTTAATAAAATGAAATAGCTTGGTTGGCATTATTGACTGTCCACTGAATTTACATTTCATAATAAACAATCTAGCTAGACCATGCAATTGCATCAGGTAACCTGCCCCAGCCATAATCTACACTTCATAGTAAACAATCTAGCTAAACCATGCAATTGCATCAGGTAACCTGCCCCAGCCATAATCTACACTTCATAGTAAACAATCTAGCTAAACCATGCAATTGCATCAGGTAACCTGCCCCAGCCATAATCTACACTTCATAGTAAACAATCTAGCTAAACCATGCAATTGCATCAGGTAACCTGCCCCAGCCATTATCTACACTTCATAGTAAATAATCTAGCAAACCATGCAATTGCATCAGGTAACCTGCCCCAGCCATTACTGTACCGAGCTTATTTAGTTTTTATCAGCTGATTATTATTTTGATATTATATAAAGTTCACTTACGTTTTTTTGAAAGCGGCATCATACAGATGTCTTCTAGGCTTCCAAGAATCGTAGTTTGGTATTGCAACGAGACCTTTCTCTGCAAACCTAAACAATGTTTTTACCCTTACATCTACAAAATGTCATCAAATACAATTGTTTTACCTTTCCCCAAATACTGTAGAAAATGCCTGAACCAATATCTTGGTTTTTCCATTCTTCACATTCATCGTCACATCCTAATATAATATAATAGAACTAGCTAGTACCCTGCCACACAGAGGCACTTGATAGACCAACTTATACAAATTAGGAATCAAGTAGCATAAGGTACTTTAGGTCTTCCACTACTTGATTTAGTTTCACCAGTCGCTTATTTCTCACTTGCTTTTCTTGACCCACGTGCATACACACACCACTGTCGTCGTCATTATTGACGACTCTTCTATCATCCGTCTCCACTGTATTCACACACGCCCACCACCATTGTCGTTATTACTGATGATGAACCTGGCTCAGCTCATGAATTATTCATGAATACAAACACCATCGTCGCTACTGACAGACAAGCGTATTATATAGATAATGAACAAATGTTAATTGTTATGCATCCTCATACACACAATTTCCCATGGAAGTACACGTGATCCTCATGAAGTTATTTGGATAATTCAATCCATTCATTGATATACAGATCTTATCACTTGCCCTATTTCTTATGACTTATGTATCAAACTCACAACCAAGTCATTCATTCTACATTATAGTAAGTCAGGAAAAAATAATAAAGTAAGTGCATGTACTGTGTAGTAACAAGTCAGATTTATGTAAAGTGAAAGTTTAAAGTTATGATAATAATTTGATAACATTCTTTGCAGATTCAAGAAAATCTATTAACAAAATTATCCAAATATCTTAAAGAATACATTGTGCTCTAAACTCCACAGAGTGTGTTTTAATCTTTATTACTATTTATTTCTTATACATTTCTTATTGCACTCATTTATCATCTGTTCTTCAAGTTATTTCATCGTTGTCATATTTTCGTGAGACGCTGTGTCGATGGTCTATTTTCATCGATGTCATTTCTTTGAACTATGCATCTGCAATTTGCCTAAAAACTGTTGTCATCGTTATTTTTTTCTTTTCTTTTTTTAGTTTTTCAATTTACACTTAAGTCGTAAACTCATCATTTTATCTCTTATTGTAATGTCACTCAGTACTACATTGTATCATATTCAACTATCTATTATTTTTGGTTTCATCATTTCTTTGTAAAGGGCACTAGTCCTCATTCTTCTTTGTGCTATTGGTGCCTTTGATGTTCTATTCTCCTTATTATAATATTATCAGTTATTTTACCTATTGGAGAATTATTTCTGAAGGTGACACCAGTGGTTGGGAGTTATGACTCAATTAAAGAGAGTAAATCAACTCACCCAATAACAAGGTTGGGAAAGAGTAACTAATTGGTTTGGAAAACTCCAATACTGAACCATTTAGATCGCTCACAAATAACTTTGTGATAAAATAGTTCACAAACTGCTTAAAAGCTCTCTTCACAATTATTCTGAAGAGGCACTTACTTTGATGACCGCAGGATCAAGAGTAAAAACTACAGGTTTGTGAAAAAAGAATACCAAGAATGTCTTGGAGTCCACTTGCTCAGACCTATAAGTTAGGAATAAATAAATTAACTGAGCTACTAATGTCTGATACAAAATACTTATGCACAAAATTGTAAGATCATACAGAATCTCAATTCTCTCCTCTTAACTTGTCTGTTGCTAATAGCTATCCAGTAACTAACACACAGTTGCATACACTTAAAGAGAAGAATTAAAGGGCCGTCACCATAATAAAAAAAAAAAATTTTTTTGCATTTTTTGACTATTTATTTTTATGTTCTGTAGGAGGTTGAAGCTTTCTGAAGCTGTGTCCAAAGTTTCAGATCAATTGGACATTTCTTTATTTATTTATAATTTTTTTTTGTCATCCCTACTTACAGTACTCACACCACCCAGGAAGAATCCAATTTTTATGTTTTACCGTTACGTTTGCGTAGCGCGTCTTCGCCATTCCTCGTTTACAACTATAGCTCATTATAATTTAAAATAAAGCACAAAGGAAGAGCTATTTAACCACATAAACTGCACTCCAATTGGGGCAAGTGTGAGTGACTGTGCACGCGGAGCAGTACTTACTTTTTTTAACGAACTTCGCGCGAGTGTTGTATCGTAGTGGTGGGCGATACCGGATTTATGTTTTCGATATCGATACCAAGTACTTTCGAACCTGGTATCGGCGGTATCGATACCTATATCGATACCACGCATGCGCACTAAATAATTAAATTATTCTTTTGAATTTAGATGAATTGTCAAAAAAAATGATTTGGAAGAGTATTACATGTAAGCAAAGCAACTACTACGGATGAAAAAGTTCGCTATTTTGATTATTTATTTCTATTCAGCTCTGGAAGGAACCGCTAGAGATTAACCACATTAAATTAACCACATTAAATTAATTACCTTTACCAAGTGTTAATGTTGGCCACAATGAGATGTCGGTAAAGGTCGATATTCTGTCTGGGCAGGGCTAATTGGCGAGCGAGCGTAGCGAGCGAGACACTTACAGGGGTAACACAATCGAAAATCGGGGATGTTTGTTTATTGGCGAGCGAGCGTAGCGAGCGAGACACTTACAGGGGTAAAAATGAAAAAATCGGGGATGTTTATTTATTTGTATATATGTTTGGACGTACGTATGTCATTTTGTACTTTGACCCTCGCGTTTTTGTGTTATTTATTTGTTCGACCCCGTCCCAAATTGCACTAAACAGAATCCTCTGGTTTATCGATCAGTACCCGTATCACCCTAGAAATTGAATTGTTTACCGTTTTGAATTCTTTTGCGGGTGCAGTTAATACTTGAAAACTTAAGGGACTTCCATTTCTATTCGAGTTAGTGGCGGTGGTAAGTCAATGCGCTCTTTGTCATGGTTATAAGCCGTGCGCACAGTATTTACCTGAAAATACATTGTCCACTAGACTACTGCCAAGGTAAGTCTGTGTAGGTGCATGTCCAGCTGTGTCAAAGCATTGTGTGTTACAACCACTACTTAGCTAAAGAATATCACAAAGAAAACTTTTAAATAACGCGTATTGTTTTGTTGTTGTTTTTTCCTTCAATTCAAGCAGTTGCAGAGAGTTGTTACTATGGCATTGAAATCCCTTTACCCTGTATGCTAAATTAAAAAACTGGACCTTATTTTCAGTAGCTTCAGTGTTAGAAGTCAATAAAAATAGTATAGTCTTTAGGCTCGCTCGCCATTTGTGCTCAAGCACACCACTAGTTTATTTAGATATATGTTTGGACGTATGTATGTCATTTTGTACTTTGACCCTCCGTATTTTTGTGTTCGCTCGGCGTTCGACCCCGTCCCAAACTTCACTAAACAGAATCCTCTGGTTTAGCGACCATTACCAGTATCACCTTAGAAATTGAATTGTTTACCGCTTTGAATTGTTTTACGGGTGCAGTTAAAACGCAAAAACTTATGAGAGCTCCATTTCTATTCGAGTTAGTGGCGGTGGTAAGTTAATACGCTATTTGTCACAGTTATATAAGCCCTACTCAACAGCATTTACTTGAAAATTCATTGTCCACTAGACGAACTACGAAGGTAAGTCTTGCGTAGGTATGTTCAGTTGTGTGAAAGTATTGTGCGTTACAACTACTATTAAGAATATCACAAAGAAAATTTTAAATAACGTGACTTGATTTTGTTGCTTCTTTTTCAATTCAAACTGTTGCGGGGAGCAGTTACTATGGAATTGAAACCCCTTTACCCCATTAACTTTAAAACTCAACTTTATTTTAGTAGCTTGAGTGTTAGTTGTTAAAATCAATCATTTAACAATAGTGTAGTTTAAGGCTCGCTCGCCATTTGTGCTCAAGCACATCACTAGTAGTAATATTTAGTATCGAAGTCTGTTCGATACCACTCTGGTATCGATACCGGACACTTTCCTCTGGAAGTATCGAAGTATCGATACCAACTACTCGGTATCGCCCACCACTATTGTATCGTTTCTCCTAAATTTCCAGTCCTACCTGGCGTTAATGGGAGGCGAAAACGGAGCTAGAAAGCATTCCCGAAGCTTTCACACCCTGTTTCGAAGGAAGGCTACAGTAGAGTCCAAAATTTGGACTGGAGGACCCCACCTTCGGTTTATAGTAAGCTAAAATTAATGGCGGCTCATTAGGGTTTCTAGGGGGCGCTCTACTGTATTGCATCGTAGAGGTAGTGAATCCTCTCCTGGACTTCCAAACAGTACTTCAGGAACTTGCTTTCACTATTTTTTTTAGAGAAATGTTTTTATATCATCTGAAAGCTCTTTTTTTACTCTTGAAAGTGAACTACCAACTTTTTTTTTTTTTTTTGGTTGAGTTATTCGTGTTTTTTCAAATTTTCATCAAAAACAGCCATTTTTTATATAAAATTCAAAAAAATATTTAGAAAAATTTGGTAGTACACTTTGTAAACAAGATATTAAAGAATATGTGTGTGAAGTTTGAAGTCTTGATGTTGAAGTAGAAGGGGTTTAGTTTCGCAGGGGTGGGTAAGGGTTTTCTTGACGTTGACGCCATATAATTTTGGTGGGTGCAGTTTTGTGCCAATATTTTAGCTCATTTTAAAGAGCTTCAGATGGTTAATATTTTGAGCTTTAAAGTGAAAAAAAATATGCATGCATAGTAAAGTTATGACAAAAAATGTAAAACCACAATTTTATGGTGAAGGCCCCCCCCTTAAATCTCTCAAGAGCTATAATTTATGAAGTTACAGTTTTTTTAATAGGATATATTATGGTATGAATGTGCTAAAGGCAAGCTTTACTTCTCTACTTTAGCTCAGATATAGCTGAAAATCATTACTCATATTCCCCTTAAGCATTACGCAGAAAGAAAATTAATTCATGCTGCTCTATTTTATTGAACATACATACCAGAAGTCCACAGCTACAGTTAAGGACACTTCTGGATCTATTTCCTTCTGCAATCTCCACAGATCTGGTAGATGACCACTAAAGAAACTAAAGATATGTATGATGAAGCATGCTTTGTTCCTTGTTCCTTCTGAACAACAACAAGAAGAATTCTGCTGCTTAATTACCTCGGCCTCTTCGGAGATGGAACACGAGAATACTTCCAATGGACATAGGCCAGATAGATAGTGTACAGAATAAACAACACTACAACTATACTGGCCAATCCTCCCCCTCCATAGAGTATAAGGAGTATAGTGAGAGCCATAATTTCACTCCACCGGGACGCGATTTTTTAAACGACGCACCCTTTGAGGACTTAGAAAAAATTCTGGAAATACTTAGGTACAAAGTACAAGATATTTTATACTTTGAACCTTATGTTGCTTTTTTTTCTCGTCGTCGTCAAGACACTGACAGCGAAGTCTTGTCCAACTTATAATTTTATTTGAGCTGTTGTGGAGAATAGTGAAGGGGAGTCGGTACTTTGACCATAGCTGGAACGTAAGTTAACCTGATTGCATGATGCGTTTGTGTTTGTGTGTGTGTGTGTATTGGTAGCTTGTGGCATAAAATTACTGTGCATGTTATATACCCTTATCTAACCCTTGCCCAGCTCCTTTCTATGAATTGTCTACCTGCAGTTTAGGTACTCCTTAAGAAAATAAGCCATTATTAGAGAATTGTTGCATAGTGATAAAAGTGTTTTGACCCCACCTCAAAGACACACCCACTTTGGTTATTGATTAAATATTAGAATGGGTGGTTCACCTAGTCTGGGATACCTAAACCCAACCTTACACTGGAATAGGCTTAGGATATCTCTATACTTGTCCTGTTTGTGTATACTTGTCCTGTTTGTTGTAAGTAGGTTTCTTTAAAATAGGCGAACAAACATTATCAATGTAAACTGGTCATTGTAAACTCATATATGTATATATATTGTTGAACAGGTACATATGTACAGTATTTGGCTGAGACAAATTACCGTCAGGCTTCACCTCCTTTTATTATTATTATTATTGTTGTTGTTGATGTTCTTATTGTTATTTTTATTGTTTTTGTTGTTATTGTTATTATTGTTTCTTGTTTTAATTTTTTTTGTTGCTTTACTTTTGTCTATTTAATATTGATATCTATTTGATCAGAACATTTCACTAATCTTTCTGGTATCGCACACACATGTGTGTGTGTGTGTACATATGTGTGTGTGTGTGTGTGTGTGTATACATTATTATTCCCAAACTGTAGAAATGTTAGTAAGGTTGTTGTTCCTCTCTAAATATAGTTGCAGGAGTTCCACTCTTACATTGCACACTTCCTTTTTTGTACGAGTCATTTCTTTGCTTCAGCCAGCATTTGTACGACTGCTATAGTCAGAATGAGAGTATAGGATTCTGCTGACATTTATTATAGTAAATTAGTAGGAATTCCAGCTGCAGTATTTCCATAGGATTTGTATTATGTAAGTGTGTGTGTTGTTCAGAGACAATTGTCTGATGTGTTTTAAATAGAGATCACTCAAAGGCATTCCTTGGTATTACTGTAAGGCTCCAGTTGTGTTGGAACATGCAGAAAACTTTACCTGGGATGGATCTTTCATTATATTGCAGTCATGATTGTTGTTGTTTTGTTGTTTGTGTGGGATATAGCTGGGTGAAACATTTTCTGAGTGAGGGGAGTGGTCTCCGAGAGCTAGTGAGCTACATGATGTTCAGATACCAGTTGGAAGTCAGGTGAGTGAAGACTGTGACTTTATGGTGTATCTTATTATACTAGCATATAGTCTCCTGTCAGTCTATGCTGGTATGGTACAGTACTGTGTGTATTATGGGATAGTCCTGTAGCCCATGGCATCATAACGATTCCTATAGAATATCCACTGTAGGAATCCCCTCCTTGCGGTTGAAAGTCCAGGTGTCCTATTTTGTAAGCATGAAAACAAAGAAAGTTAAGAACACCGTGAAAACGCGTTGAAAAAGATGTGTATATGATATGTCACAAGTGCAAACATAGGCACTCACATAAAAGAAACACACAAGCACATACTCACACGATAAAAATAAATAAATAACAAGCTATTATTATGAGACTCTGAAGCCTAGAAATACATTATGATATGCCACGAACTGGTGACAGGTAAACGTATATATGTTCTTTACATTACCTTGTGGTTGGTGTTGTAGGAAGCTCCCTCAGTTGTCACTCGACCTCCTCTACAAAGACTCCGGAGTAGTGACGCCATGATTCCTCTAGTCACTACCCTAGTCCTCAACTGGTCGTCAGCCTCAGACATTCACATCTGTGTGCTGTGCCTCAAGGCACTCATGAACAATTCGGTGAGTCTCTTAGTTTCATTTGTCTTGTAATAACACTTATTAATGTTGGCAAGCAAACAAGGAACTATCTGGAGTGTGAAAATTTGATAGAATTATGACAACCTTTTAGTGAAACTCTTAGACCTTGCAAAACTGGCTTATCTTGAGCTAGTCTAACTGTCAACTGTTTGTGTATTTATTTATTTATTTATTATTTTATTATTATTATACTATAGCAGCGTCTTTTTCAATGCAAAATGTATGGTAATACCACAACAGTGGAGAAATTAATAGTGCTCTAAGCAGGAAATGTATTGAATGGGAACATTACATGAAACATAAATAATTAATTAAGTGCAGTCATGTCAGTCACCACTGGCACACAAAAGGTAAAGTATCATTAGGTGTTTCAAGTTATAACTTCGGGTGCCGTAAATATTTTGACAATTTAGCTACCAGTTTGTAGTAGCTGGGCTGGCTCTCTCGCCACTCTGTGCTTTAAGAATTTGATTTAGACCCAAGAGTGACTCGCTCGCTCGCTAATTTCTACTTTAGGTTGTTGTTTTTTTCTCGTCCCACAGTGTTTTATACCTTTTTTTTTTTTTTGAAGTTCAGAATATATGCACATCTACTGAACTCACCGACTGGTGACACTGATGTTCTCCCTCCTCCCCTCTCCCCCTAGTCAAAAATCCTGTATCAAACCCTGATTATAAAGTGTGTTTGTTAGTTGTTTTTTTTGTTTTTTTTTGTTTTTTTTCTTGCTGTTGTTTTTTGCTAGTTTAGCTGTAGCATTAAGGTCTCACTAGTACCAGCTAAAGATTCTGCCATTAAACTACTACAGTACGTCTTAAAATTTTACTGCAAACAAATACATATTGTGCATGCTTAGATATTTAGTGTGATGATCCTTACCACATAGTCCCATTGCAACATATTATTAGCTACGTGTACATTAAAAAAAAATTCTGTGAATTCCATGTATTTTTGGACAGCAAGAGTGCCTACTACAGAAATCAGTTTTTAGTTGTTTTTTTTTTGTGTTGTTTTTTTTTGGTGTTGTTGTTGTTTTAACAGTGATACTTTTCTTGTGTTTCCCATACCCTTTACCTAAATGCTCCGCTCATAATAGGGTCTGGGGACTTTGCCTTATCAAATGTGTTGCAATTCCCGATTTGTTTGAATATCAATGCCCTTTTACCCAGAGGAATCTCATCCACGCACACATGCATTCATTGAACTCAAACAACAGCAACATAAGACATTCATATGGAGAGAGGCTTCAGTCAATAACCATTTTACTACCACTTTCCTCCAAAGCCTTTTGAGCTAGTGTCCGTTCTGGCTGAAACTCACAATCTTTGTCATTTTTACTTGCTTCACATGTATATTTATACATAAATTCTTATTTTTGATTCTTAGTCATTTTATAAAAAAGGTTTCCATGACACACACTTATCGTTTAACCTTTCCTAAGTGGTAAGCACAATGACTAGCCTTGCACCTTAATAATGCTAATAATGACTAGGGGTGCGCTCAAAGCACACAGTGTGGCGAGTGAGTTAGCCCAGCTATAAAAAAAAAAAAAGAATTGGGGAAAAAAACAACAAAAAAAACTTAGCTAAATTGACAATACTTTACCATTTATTGACAAACCATTTATTGACAAACCATTTATTGACAAAAATATATGGTACAGGACGTTTTTGTATACTGGGCTAGCTCACTCGCCACACTGTGTGCTTTGAATACACCCCTAGTAGCATGAAGCCTATTGACACCAAAAGCTGTATTTATATTTTCTAGCGAGCCTATGTATATATAGGCTTAGAATATTCCTGCGTGCCATGAAACGAAATCAACAGCTAAAAAACGTTTTAAGAAACTTTGTGAAAAATGGTACTGATCGTACGAAGCTCCGCCCTATTTACGTAAAGAGAGGCGACGTACCAAAGCCATATATATATATAACATATATACCAAATTTTGCCTTGATCTTGGCTCGAGACTGTCTTGCTCACTTCGTTCGCTCGCCAATAATGTAGAGCTTCCATTCAAAAGTAAAACAGTATGCAGCTATAAGAATTTGCTAGCATCTGTGTAGTACGCATGTGTATGGGTGTGTTGTTGTATGTGTATGTTAGTAGTAGTGAGTGAACATTGGCAGCAACATACATTGAGACCATGTGGTACACATGTAATGACAAATTTCTGTTCTAATACTGATGTGCTTGTGATTTGCTGATTTAATACACAGAAGTGTCTTCAGATTCCAAATAGTGCCCAATTTTGTGTGTAATACAATAAGACATGGGTATAGCTAAAGTGTATGTATGTGTGTAGCTTGAGGTTTAGAATATTTAAGCCATGATAAGTGAAAGTTATAAAGCCAAAACACAGTGGATCTTTATGAATTAATGTACTGTAGGTGATAATGATTATTAATTAGTTAAAAAAACAACAATGTTACAAATTGTGGTGTGAGTCTTAATGACCACGACCATGTTTAAATTGATTTGCTTGATTATTTAGTTCATTTTTTCGCAGATTGTGCTTTCGCTTTATATGTTCTTTTCTGCCATGCTTTTGTTGTACAGCACAATCTGATTCTGGGTGTGGTCTCTTCACTGGCCGTCCACTCACTGCCATCTTATTCCTTCGAGGAGCTCCTTCTCGGCGACGGGAAATTGCTGTAGGCTGGACGTTTATTCTTCTTCCAGCTACTGGTATTATTTTATTATTTTTTTTGAAGTAAGTATGTAATAGACTGCTCAATTTCGGAGTTGCTGATAATTCTGGTTCAGTGCCAGAAATAGTGTCCAAATAAACTGTAAAAAACTTTTTTAGCCCATGTAAATATTGTGTGTCCATTTGCTTTATTCGCTTGCATACATCATCCACAAATGAGCAACATAGCTGTGACACATTTTGCATAAGCTCATCTCCCTCATTGGTGTCTTTCTGTAGTATATTAATTAAAGTATCTAAATTATCTTCAGCAGAATCATATTCACTGTCGCTGTTAGGAGAGATAGGAGCATTTGGCTCACATATTTCTGTACTATTAGTAGACATCATTTCAGAGTCTGTTACTGCCATACTGGTTTTTAAACTTTCGTAGAATGCTTGGGTACCTGCTCTGTCTTCACCTAAAGCTATCACAGCATGCAAATATCTGCCCCTTGCATTAAAAAAAGGAATTAAATGAGGCGAAGTCAGTTTATATTAGCTACGGCATGCTGATGCTTACAAGGCTCTCCTGTAGGAAAGCCAGTAATTCCAACACTGCATGTACATGTCCAATTCTCAGTATCTATGATATATTCTCGATCGCTGTGATTACTCTTAACTAAGTATAACAAATTATTACGATCGTGTTTAGTTATATCCGTATTATTTACCTGGTATGCTCCCAGTCCTTTGTGACGAAGTGAAATGTATCTGTCCATTCTATTATATGCCACTGATAGCAATCTTCGTTCATAGTACATTTCAAAAGTTACAGTTGTAAATTCAAAAATTTGGACCAAATTGTAGGCTTTGATTCTTTGAAATACTATGTCTTTTAAAATTCGTATTCTGGCCTCTGCATAATTATTTGTATTTATTCCTCTAGTACTGGTGTTGTCTCTATAACATATGGCCCACTCTTGTCGTCTCTCCCAATAAGTATTCACATGCTCATTAAAATTTATATATACTGCTTGGATATTAAATCTTGTTTTAGATCTTTGTATTTATTATTGAGGATGTATTCAGTTTTAGCATACACCATATTTCTTATTAATTGCATCAAATGTTGACGATGCTGAGACTGAATTTTATTGCTGCTATGAACTAACCATCTCCACATGGTTTGTAGAAAGTGAAATACACATAAGTACAGTGATGCACTGGGCCATGTCTTTTTCAAACCGCTTCGTTCAGCTTGGGAGTCATCAGTAATTATGTTGCCTGGACTACCTTTACGATAAAAACTATATGTAGGAAATAAATATTTTAAATGAGTCATAGCAGAATTAATTATTGATGTACTCTCCCCTGATGTAACCACCACTCCTAGAGGTAGCCCACCAGCAGCAGAGGAAGTTGACATGACAAACATAGGATTATTATAGTCATCAAAAGAGGACGATGAATCAATAAATACGAGTTCCCCAGCTTGTTGTATGTGTTTGTAAACTCGAGACATTAAAGGAGTACATATAGCTAAAATTAAAGGATGGTCATGTTTTCCTTCACTATTATTAAATCGTTGTACTGAAGCTTTACCACCAAGATCTTTGTTTGTTTCGTTATATTTATTTATCAGTGTTTTGTTGGTACATTAAATTCGTTTCATATTCAAGGTGTGCACTACTTGGAGAGTGACCTTGTTTAAATAAATCATAATACTTGGATTTGGTTTCGTCCGATATAGGCCTGAATCTCAGAGCATCAGCTACATTAATGGTGTGATTATGATTATGTTGTAGGATGACCTCAACTAAGTATCCTCGATGACGTTGATGAGGTGCTAATATAGTAATACTTATTTGTGCAGGACAATTATTATTCTTAAGATTATGCAAACAGTGTGTTGTCTTTAAGCTCAAATTAGTTATTTCTTTTTTTCGTTGGTTATGGTGGCATCGTAAATATAGTTTCTTGCATACTCTCTTTCCTAATCTATTTTTGCTGCGCTGAAACACCATGGTCTCCTGTGTCACTTGATTGTATTGTTGCACCCATTCTCTTGCTTCTTGTTCATTTTCTAATTGTATTTTGAATGTACATTTGAAGTTATAGGTTCGAGTATTGCAGTAATCTATTTCAACAAACTTGTATGTGTAATTACTAAGGCAGTACTGCTGCTATGTAATTATTATGAGCAGTTATGTCATCTATGCTTCCACTCTCACTGTTGTACTCAGCTGTGCATATTTCATCATTAATTTCTTGCCGCTTTTTAAAATCGTGAATTATTGAGCTGGTATTTATTTTACGTTCAATAATCCAAGAAATTACACTAAGTCTCAACTGAGTACTGTGCTTAGAGGGTTTAACTAAACATTGGGGAGAAGTCTTTTCATTCCAGCTGTACCAGTTCTCCCAATTACAGCACATCACAGCTGCCACACAAAGCACTATGACACCACAAACATTAGAGCAAGTTTGGGTGGGATAAAATGGACACACGTTTGTCGGATCTTTCTTCTCATTGGATTGCAAGTTTATAATATTGTATAACTTTAGTTCTATTCCTAATTTACCTAATAATGGTTCAACCATGTGTGTTAAGTTAGATGGAATATCCCAGCTCAGTGAATCACCGTAATACGCTAGTTTTGTTTCAGTATTAAGTGCCAATAATGTCCAATGATTTCCTTGCTTTATTCCATCAGAAATAAAAATGGACTTACTGCTATGGTCTTGTCCTACATTAAGAGCCAAAATAACCTTTCCATTCTGAAACACTTTGCTTTTCGATATCAAGAAATCTCTTATGCATTTATCTGGGGTACATACTACGCACATAATATCTTCATACTGCTGATTCAAAAGAGTGAACAATTCATTTATTTCATTTTCAGTTATCCAATTATCTCTAGTTAAATTTATCAGCTTTGTTTCATGATTCGAGCTAGATTGGCTAAAGAACTCCATAATTATTTTAGTATTAATTCCATATAAGCCACCAGTTTCGGTTAACCAAGTCATAATCTTACCTATGGTGCTGTTATGTTTTAAGTCGTAATGATACCACTGAAGTTGTTTTAATCCATTATAGTCCATCAATCCCATTGGAAATTTTATGTATATAAATTTTTTCACACTTACTTCTGTTTGTTTACATAGCAGACTTATGGCTTTGGTAATGGAAGTGAGTGAAGGAATCTCTGTTAGACCACATGGATGGACCACTGACTTTGCAACCTCGGAAATTACTACGTCCATGGATGGACTTGCAGATATGACTGGAGCATTATCATAACATAACTTTTCCAATCCTCCACCCTAATCATGTACAATAAATCAATATGTTGTTATGTTGTTGTTTTATTCGTATTGTACTTACCATAAGATATTGACGACTTTTAGAAAATTTTGTGGATGACTGTCGGGTATTATCTCTGGAGCAATGAAACGTTTAAGATAAATTAGTTTAATTTATATGTCAGTCATTGTAGTTTTTTTAAATGGTGTTATTTTCAAGATAGTGAACTAATAAGAAAGTGTATTAACCTCTTCTTCTAATACATACACCATTATTCCTTACCTTGTCAAAAAAAATGCAGTTAATAACAGTAGAACTCTAAGCATCAAGATGAAACAATCTTATAAGAGGAAAGAAACTCCAAAAACAGTTCAGGATCAGGAAAGTGATCTGGAACAGTAAAAGACCCAGCATTCACCCCTGGATCTGGGAACAAAGAATTCCAACAGATTGTGCTGAAAAGCACAAGGAATCCTGCATGGGTACAGTCACAAGAAGCCATAGAAGTAGAAACTTTGAAGACAGCATGGTAGCAAGCATTTCACCGCGGGAAGCCAAAAAAAATAAATAGGGCAAACTCTTGGCCACCGCGCATGCGCAAATGATTGAGCTATCTGGTGCACCATGAACTTTGACCTTTAATAAACGTTGCTAGTTTTTCTAAGTCCTCAAAGGGTGCGTCGTTTAAAAAATCGCCACCGGGAAAATATCATAGCCCCAGGAAAAATCACCGGGAAAATATCACTTTTAACGCCCGCGCTTCTAATTACGTAAGGTAGGTAAAGCGTTCACAGTTCCAGTATTTTTCAATTATCGAGCACGGAGAATCCTGCTGCTCTGCCTTACCAACTTTGTTTCAACCAAAACGTTTATAGCTACTCTCTTCTTGAAACAATTGTTAAGTCTTTGTCAGGCTGCGCTTCTTTGCCACTGCTTTCGAAGTTTATTCAGGTAATTCTGTTATTGTTAACTCTTCATGCCTAATCATTGCTATTATTTAGCGATTTCCTTCACAAATCATCTTTAACTATACTCATAATATATTTACTCGCTCGCCATGCATTTGCGCTATTCGAGCGCACCACTAGTTATTTATCGTTTTATTGTTGTTGTTATGCTCCAATACTATAGTAAGTGATTTATCATACAAGCATTCTAAGAATGTCCAGGTAGCTATTGCTGTGACCATCATAGGTTACACTCATTAAATTTACAAACACCCCAACTCACACTATGACACACCCTTTGAACATAATGTAATGAATATTTAATTATTATTTTACTCCATTGTGCAGATAATGATATGGTGTTATTGATGATGTTAATTGTCGATTAGCTATAAGTAAGTTTCAAACAGTATTATAAGCTAGCTCTTGAAATGTTAAGCATTCAATTCATTTGGAGCAGTTCTTCAGTTCTTTCATCTTTTAGTTATTGTGGGAATCTGAATGAATACAATGATGAAGAATTTTAGTAGTTAAAGTTACTGATAGCTATGGCTCCTAGAATACTCACACTTTGCTGAAAGATTCCCGCCATCCTTCTCTATGGCTGTTTCCAATGATGTTTCATTGAGTCATCCATCCTGTCATGATCCCTGTCAGTACCAGCTATGAAATGCTGTATGATAATTTAAAGTTATTATAACATTCACATCGATGCAAAATTGTGTCAATCGGTGTACAGCTAGCTATCTGTTAGATCCACAGGCATTTAGCTCTATCATTTTTATCAAATGAATTAGGCAACTCAGACTTACACTTTACTGAAAGGACTTCATCTAGCTAGCGAGACTCCTCTTCATCCATCAGGCTATCAAGTGAGCATGAACCTGTTAAGGGAAATAGACTAAAATACAGGATGATCATTGCAGTAAAAAGCTTCTCTCTTATTGTGCAAGTCCAAGCAGGATCAGCCAAGAGGATTTTTTTTGGTATTGAAGGACGTGCCACTTGATTCTATCAAGGCGACACCCTGACTGGAATACCCACCAGGCAAGCTTTGGAATATCGAATATCAATTCATCGCTTACACAGAACTTTGCCCCTTTTTTTATAGCAAACAAATAGACACCACCCCTTCCCCCTTGGGGCGGAGCCAATCATTCAAGTAGTGATGAGTTAGTTGAATCAGCTATCTGAGGCAGACAGAAAGCCTTAGCTGGCTACAAATATTGGCTTCCATAATGCCATTAGGGGCTACCAACAGGTGTACAGGTTCTTATTGTTCACCACACGCCGTAACAATTAGTCCCACTGTGGTGCGCAATACTCACACACACACACACACACATGCACACACACACACAAATACATGTTACTACTGATGACAGACAAGGATGTAATATAATAAATTCATGATGTTATCTTCTGTCCATGAAATTCTGCATGCAACTAACTGAGATTCAGGTGCATGGCTACTAATAGGCCTTACCAATTACTTCAGTGGGCCTCAGGATGGATGTGCATCCCTAATTGCAGTGTCACATTATTTGTTATTTCTCTACTCACTCTATAGTGTGTGAACAGATAGACTAGTCTAGGGCATAACTAGCCAGACAAATGCATTGTGGTGAGCTATTAAATCATTAGCCACGCTTGCGTAGACCCTTTACCTAACTGCTATGTTAGACTGCCTTTTTTTCCCCTTTTTTTCTAATACTGTACCACAGTTTGTGTCTCATGTTTGCAGAAATTTTACATCATCTTGTTAATAATACAGTTAGTGGTATTCATGAAAGTAGCTAATTGGTGTATGTTCACGGTGACCCCACTTTGAACTTCTGTATAGCGTTGTGGGGGGGGGGGGGGGGGGGGGGGTGGGGAGGGTAGAGTGGGGCCAGCTTCCCCCCCCCCCCCCTTCAAACCAAGTTTATTCCCAGTCAATGGTGCTGGATCGGCCCCTGAGCTACTAGCTATTTAGAACGGTTTAATGATCAATGACTGAAGACTAATAGCTATAGCTAGAATATCTATTCCTTGATTGTAGAAATATTAGCTAACTTTCAGTTACAATAGCATGAAAGCATAGCTACTTTACTCAATGAATTTTTTAGTTGTTAAAACTTATCTAATAACTTTTTTTTTTGCACTGAAAACCAATGGATATTGTACAAAAAATAATAATAAGTGAAACAAAAGAGTAAGTGGATCTCAGTGTTTTCATAGTTTTATCCTTTTTTTGTTTTCTTCTGATACTCATACAGAAGACAGGAGCACTTCACTGACTATCACATGCACACGGAACATCAAGGTGTACAGCTACAGCATGCGAGCCATCAGTAAACTCCACAGCGATCTTCACTACATTGTCTTGCTCTCTTTTCACACCCTATGGTCAAAAACAAAAATGGAAGAAGAAAAAAAGCTTAGCATCTATGTACAGTTTGTCACATTCTTACTTACAAATGGTGGAAGTCAGAAGAGCAGCAATGAAGTATCCCTTTTTCAGGACTGTAGAAGACTTTGCTGGGAAATGGCTGACTTGTTACTGGTGACTGTGCCCTTTTATAAGCAGCACTCTGAGTTGTCATAATCATAACTCTGAGCTCATGAATTTCACAATCGTAGGTTGGTACATCGTAAACATCATAAATAAGGCAATTCATGTGCCTTATCTGATCATGTGGCTATGAATATGGTGGACTCTACTCAACCACTATTGTTGAAGCTGTCCTAGTGGAGTATAAGGTTACTAGGCACCAGAGTAAACCTAAACATGTTTTTCTAACCTTGGTAAACATGTCTGCTTCAGAATTTGTTTATGTGTTATGATCATTCGGACGTTGCTAGGAATTGGAAAGTATTCATAGAACCGTAAATGTTGAGCATGCACACTAGCTACTGTTCAGTTAACAAAATTAAAATAATTTAGCTACTCTGCAAATGCTAGTTACTATCATATATGGAGTTTAGCCATTTGTTGCTGTCGTTTTCTATTGTTTTGCTTTTTTTTTTCCTTTTTACGTTACATTTTTGTTAGTTTGCATCACTTGTGTACGTGTGTTCTGTTGTGTTCCTTATAGCTAACTCGCAACACATCCTCCTGGAATGATCATGGCAAGACATATCACACTCAGGCTCATGTAATAAGTACTATATATTTATTTATTCTTAGGTAGTGACCCATATCAGCTACATGGTTATATTGCAAGCTCATCATCCTCCCATACCTTGTAGTCATAGTTTCAGTGCTACCTTCCTCTAGGGTAGCATAGCAGCTGCTAAAATATCAGCTGGGAATGTGAGGAGCCCCTAGGGTGTTTAACAACCAACTTATTGAGTTTACATTCTTTTGTTTCTAATGTTACGCATGAGTTATTCATTGATGTTGATGTCGGTCTGATTTTTGTATCAACTGTTATTGTCCAGACTCTAAGATCTCGTGTACTTTCATTCCTTGTTTTTGTATGAACGAGTGTGCAATAATTGAAGATAAAGAACCTTTTAACAGTTTGATGTGTTGTTGAAGTTACAACAGTTACCAACCCTAGTACTAACTACAGTTGAGCTTCTGATAACACGAGTCTTGTCCATTGTTGAGAAGCTGTCCATTCTCGGAAAACATCACTTTTTTGACTGTTTATCTAACATTTGACTGTGTAAAAGTCTAGAGTAAATGAATTGAGTGATAAATAAAATAGGTTGTACTTCAGTAATAGGACATATATTAGCTTCTTCTTTTTTTCTTTTTTCTTTTTTTCTTTTTTTTTTTTTTGAACAAAAAAAAATCACATCAATTTGTATCTTTTAACAATGAAAATGTTAAGTTCACAATACTGTCTAACTCTATGGCTGCTTTTATGTGGCCATGATGCTCCAAATATGAGCTTACATTTTTCAATTGCTTCTTTGATGAAGGAGAAACAAATGGGCTGTCACCATCATTATCATCTTCTCATCCAGTTGATCTAACTGGATTCCCTACCTCGTCATTCATGGAACTATTTATTAAGTAGACCTAAGATAGAACTTGTTGATTCACTAAAATCGTCTGAACAGTAGTAAATTTTGATATGTGTCAATGAATGTCCATTAAGTGAAGCACCTTTTGGTAGCAATTGTGGGGATTATTTTTTGTCCGTTGTCCGGAACTAGGAAGCTGTCCGCATCTTGGAAGCTCTTAATATACAATTTTCAATAGGAAATCCATCCGTATTTTTGTGCACTGTATCGTGGTTGTCCGTTTTTCGGAAGGTCCATTGAGCGAGGTCCGACTGTACTGTGAAGATATCTAGCTTAGAATAAGCCATAACAAGATATTAGACTCTCATGATTTATTTTCACAGCCTCTGGTTCGTATATTTCGCCATTTCATCTCACTTGACTCCATGTAGCTAACAGGTACTCAGGTTGCGCATGCACACTGATAGTTTTTTTACCGCGAAGTGCGCGTGTGGAACCTCCGAACAGTGTCCATAAATATTGCGAAATATAGCGTGATAGTAATCTGAAACCGAGGGTAAATCCGTGGATTTTCCCTGTTAAAGCACCGCTAAAGCACCGCTAAAGCACTGATAAAGCACCGCTAAAGCACTGATAATTAAGCACCGATAAATCACTGGGTAAATCCGTGGATTTTCCCTGGTAAAGCACCGAACACCCCCAGCACTATAAAAACCTGGGCCTGTGCTTTTTGTCTCTTCACCTCTCTACATAGTATTATTATAGCGAAAGCTAACAGAAAAGCTAACAGAAAAAAGCCAGTAAGTTAATATTTTTTTAAGCTTATCCAAAATAACACAAAATAACACCTTTTGATACCAGGTGCTTCGAATGGCCTTCCAGAAAAGTGAGTTTAATAAGAATAAATGGCAATCATTATAGTTTATTGGCTTCTTAATGCCATTTTAGGTGATATTTCGACAGAAAACGAGGCAGAGTTATTGAACATGGGTTGAAAACATGACAATTCTAGCATCTACTTGATTGTGTAATATTGACATGTCATTTAATATAGTGATGCTAGTGCTATAACAAAATTACTTCTATTAAGGGAGGGAGTGGGGGTAAGTGTGGGGAAAGAGTTTTTGAGAAAATATTGAGAATGAGTAGCTAGCTACTCAAATACCTTTGCTAGATTGGTATGATGTCATTCTCACTAAAATAACTTGCAGCTGCTACTTGTGGAATAAGACAGTTGGCTAGGCTTTTAGAACAAGTTTTGGTATGGATCTAAGGTCTTACTTCAAAAACACTAGTAAGCTATCTAGCAAGGAGCAACCTTCACATAGCAGCTGTGAAGAAGGCAATGTTCCTCAAGCAAAGATAATTTGTAGCTCTAGCACTGGAGATGCTGGACCCAGCAAGGAATTGGAAGGAAATAGTGTAGTGATAAGAGGAAGTACCAAAAAAGGTGGGAGAAGGAATTTACTTGGTTGGAGTATGATGCTGACTCAAATGGAGCATTCTGTAAATTGTGAAAGAAATTTGGTAGACCTCTTGAACGTACAGGGGGTGTTGGGATGACGAGACCATTCACAAACTGGAAAAAAGCAGTAGAAAAAATGAAGGCTCATGCACAAACTCAAGTGCATAGCCAACCCTTTACCAAACTAGCGGTTGGTAAAGGGTCTGGCTCGCGAGACTATAGCCAGGCCTAGTCTCGCGGCGCCCGACCCTTTACCTCTTTTATTGAATGCTGAGAGCATCTATTCTGCTCTAATTGAATTCCTGAAGGACAAAGGACTTCAAGTAAGCAATATTGTGGGCATGGGTTTTGACGGGGCTAGCACATTTTCTGGAAAGAAAACCGGAGTCCAGGCTAGAATTAAGAAAGTTGCTCCTCATGCTTTGTATGTACATTGCCATTGCCATCTCCTTCAGTTAGCATGTGTCCAGGCTGCTAATTCCACAGAGGGTATCAACAACTCTCTGGAAGTTCTTCCACAACTCTCCTAAAAGGGCAGAGTCTCTCAAGATGATCCAACAAGTTCTTCAACTTGCAGAATTAAAAGTTTCTAAGCCTTCAGATACACGATGGTTAGCCCATGAGAAATGTGTGTGAGCAGTCAGAATGAGTTATGAAGCAATTGTTACTTGCTTAAATAGCATTTACGAGGACAGCCATGATCCAGTAGCACTAGGTCTATGCAAAACACTCAGTAAGCAGTCCACAATAGCTGCTGTTTACATGCTAGACCATATCCTCCCACAAGTTGCTAAACTTAGTAGTAGGAAATACCTTGCAAGCTGAGCACCTGGACTTATCAGTGATATCAAGTCTTGTTGAAGCCACTCTTCACACACTGAATGATACAGAATTGCCTTCAGCAAATTGGGTACTAGACCTGTTGGATGAGACTTCTAAGCTGGAGGAAGCCACAGGGATCAAAGTTACAATGCTGAGTATTGTGAGTTTCCAGAAGACTGTGGCAAAGCCGTTTGTAGCTCAACTGAAAGAAAATATCTCGTGTCGCTTTAGTTCTTCTAGTGAAATTGTGTCAGCCTTCAGTATTTTTGATCCACGGAAAGTTTCAAAAGTTAAAGACAGCTATGAATCAATATGGTGAACAGGCTATTGCTACACTATTGTCACATTATGGAGTGACGAGACCTGCTGAGACATTAACTGGAGAGTTAGCCAACAGAGAGGCAATGGTTACGTCAGACGTCATGGAGTGGAAGACATATCGCCAACTGTTGTTTAACAAGCCAGAAATAAGCATGATAGCGCAACTTCAACAGCTTGTTAGTGATGATATGATGACCACATTATTTCCTAACCTGAGTAAGCTTGCTTCTGTAAGTCTGTCGATGCCAGTTACTACTGCCTCTGTAGAGCGTAGTTTCTCTCAGATGAAACTTATAAAGACCCATTTACGGAGCACCCTCAATGACAAAAATCTCTCCTATTTAATGAAAATTCCATTGAGTCACCAAACAATTTGACTAATAAACATCTCGATGAAATAGTCGATGTATGGAACAGAAAAAAAAGAAGAATTATTGCTTAGCATGCATTAAAACAAGACAGTACATAAGTGCAGCAATAAACATAATATGATTCATACATTAGTAATCAACCACCTTTTTTTTATTTCCCAAAACTATGATACTGGTTTGCATACAAAATTTTATTTGGTAATCTCAAGGGGGGGGGGGGGGGGGGGGGGGGAAGAAATAAATCAAGGGGGGGGGGGTGGGGCGAGTGCCCCCTATGCCCCCCTAAATGAACCCCTCTGACAACACTTGCAATGCTTGGGCACTACTGGAAGCTAAAGATTCCTAAACTCTGCAGATGCACAATTGTGGGACTGCCCTACTCCAAGAAAGTTATATCATTTAATGTTTGTTGTTGTTGTTTTTTGTCGGTCTGTACCCCGTGTGTTTCCCCTCACCACTAAGCTTCCCCGTTACTTAAATTAAAATATTGTTATAGAAAGATTCTGTTCACCTTGGGGGGACACTTCACCATCACCTACTGAGTGAGCTCTAGTGCCAGCAACAACAATAGCTGTGACAGACCTGCCTTACCTGGGTTCCTAAGCCTAACACTATTGTGGCAGGTCTTGAGCATTAACTCCACTACACCCAAATCTACCTGTTTCAGAATGTAGCCACGGCATTAAAAAAAAAAAAAATTAAAAAAAAAGTTCCAGTAAAGATTAAAGCATAGCAAACAAGTGTCTGATTTACTTGATTTCTAAATGCTGCAGTGCATGCATTTACTTGAATAGGTTCACATAATGAACCAATCAGATTGCTCGCATGTGACTTACACTCTATATATACACACCACACATATAAAACATGAACTACGTATAACTGTCATACTACAAATACCAAAAAATATTACGAGTCTGTCGGACATATTGGCACAAGTGCAGCAAAGACAAGTGCGATGCCACGATCAGACGGGTAATATTTCGCATATTCAAACTATAACAGCATTCACCCAGTACACATGTGCAGAGTTATTCTTGGGAACTATATTTTCTTGGAATACTAAACTACTTATCTCTACTGGTACCCAGTCAACACGAGAGCATGAACTAATGAGAAGAAATACTTTTGAATATTTTGAACAAATTGAGTGATGAATGGGTGGTCCTGCTAACCAGCCATCCTCTGAGCAGAAAGGGGCAGGACCCAAGGACGTCAGGATTGTCCCAACATAGGGGGACAGTTTCATTGAAAACTGGCAAAACTTACCAGCAATTTCTTTCCTCTGGGCCCCACCCCTTTCTGCACTGAAGAACTGGTTAATGTGACAAGTGAATGAGAGGAGGCGTAGCTGAACCCTTTACCAAACCACTACGTGAGACAACATTCCTTCATGGCCAATGAAATTGCTGCAAGTGTATCACATGATCAATTCAGGCTTTAAATGCCTGTGCAACCGGAAGACAATGAATCAATTTGAATTATTGCATAGGTTATTGCTAAGCAACTGGACCAACTGCACCCCACCCACCCCCCACGCATAGCAGTTTGGTAAAGGGTCTGGCTACGCCAGACTACTGTAGAGTAAATCACACTTTCCAGAATTTGAAGGAAAAAAGAAAAAAGAGGGCAGTGTGTCAGTAACTCAGCTAATATAAACAGGGGTTCCCACCTCTTCACTGCCTCGGCTTCATTTCTCCCCCTCTCCAAAGCCTCAATTTTCCCTACAGCTAGCGTTACATCATCAGGGGACTCATTGTCGTCTTCCATTTCCAGTGCACCACCAGTAACTTCCACGCCAATTTCTTTCAGCCCTGCAACAGCACCACCCACAGGCGAGTCGCGTTTTACGTTCTTCAAGCTTCTCACCATGTTGTTTACAAAACCTTCCACGTGGGTGTCTCACGTGACAAGAAAAGGAAATTGGTTTCAAGCCGCACCCCATATGCCATAATAAAGCGGGACGGAACTTGGAGACGAACCCGAACCCGCTGGTTTACAGCGGTAGAAACTGCGCAGTTCTTTATTATTGTCTGCTGTTGTGTGTTTGGAAAAAATCTTATCGTTTCCAGGGGAGCAAAAATAAGGAATAAGGTAAGTATAGTTGCGTTTTGTAGCGGGTGGATGTATTTTCGTTTAGTCCTCTGCGGTACTTGCACATTGACAACTAACAGGTGATTTAGAAAAACTAGCTGCAAGTTTTTTGTATCAGCTCCTCACGGAGTACACTATGGTAAGACATCACCTAGTGTCTGCAGTGTGCAAAGTAGCCTTTTGTGTTCTGTTTTACCCAGTTTGAAGTAGCAAGAAGAGGTGGTAACATATTTGTTTAGCTGCTAGATAGCTACATTCCTATAGTATGGGGTATCTTTGACTGGTCACTTGCTGGTTGGGTTGTCTGTGTGTAAAAAAAATTATAATTCTGTCCAAAGTAGTTCAACTGCTAAAATATATGTGTCTGCTGATATCCTCCCACTAATTTTGAAAAGAGTAGACAATTATGTAATGGGATGGTATACTCCCTTGCCTTGTCGCATTTTTCTTTGTTTTTCTGTTTTGTTTTCATTTTGAAGCACCATTTGGATAATAGATAGTACTTCGTAGATGTATATGTGAGTTGTCAACTGGGAGTTTAGTGTGTGTGTAAGACTGTAGTGACTAAGTCAGCAGAATTACATAGTCCCAGACAGTGGCCAAGCTTGGTCATACCGCAAGAGACATGCATAGGCTTGCAATTTGTCCCACCCATTGTCAAGACCTGCCACAGATATACCAGCCACTATTACCTTGTGGCAGGCTCACATTGTTTGTGTTTTTCCATTGCTGAAGTTCCAGTGTCGTTTAGAAGTGGGTGGAGGGTAACTTTGAAAGTATTGTGTACTGTTGATTTTGGCAACAGTTGCCTCAGTCTCACACAATGAGGTAACACCCCACTTCCTTTTCACTGAGTATTAACATTGTGCTGGCAATGCACATGTGGTAAGACCTGGGGGCTTCTGAGACACAGGTCACTGTAAGTCATCCGTATTTTTTTAGCAGCATTGTAGCGATGAAACTGTTTTTTTAAGGTTTGATATTTGTTTGACCTGATATTGCTTGCCTCTAATGTACGCCTCATATTGACTGATATTTCCTGTAAAGTTGTGTATTTCCATTGTTTATACTGATCTCTTTTTAATCCCCTACCAACTGCCTCCTCTACATAAGTCTGTATATCTAGTCTCGTCGGTTTTATGCTGTGAGGTTTGTAAAGAAATTATTTATTGCATTCTCATGCACTGCTTTGCCATCTTTCCCTCTCCTTCATCTCTTCTTGTTGATCGGTGTCGCTTTACTCTCAACTTTCCGGCCAATCAGTCGTCTTGGTATGTGTGATTAGGCAGTGTTTGTAGTACCGTATTAATATTGGGTCGTACTTACTTTGACTCCATTAGCTTGCTTAATGGAGCTTGCCAGCATATCCACAACAACCAGCGTATCCACTGTATTGGGTTACTGTATTAAATTCTTCATAAGCCACACAAGCAAAATACGGTTTTCTCAGATTTTTGTTTTGATGGCAGCCATTGAACTTTTTATCAATCAATCGCTGATGGCCTGAAATGGTTGGTATTTAGTTTGGGTCAAGTGGTTCCCCATTGTATGATAAATCCCAGCTATGCTAACTAGTAAGAGTTCTGTGGCCATTCATGGGCCTGTGGGAGAAGCCAGGGCATTGCATCGAGCAAGGATCCATTCTGAGGCTGGTGTTCATTTGGTCAACCTCAAGTCTAAGGCTTGTCAGCCCGTTTACCACATGCTGGATTTCAAACGCAGGAGAAGAAGCCATGCAGTGGGGGTGTGTGGTGACAGAGGTTTCATCTTCGCCAAAGAAAAACTGTTGGAAAGGGGACTTCAGATTGTGTTTTGCGAGTGATTTGATTGTGGGAGGGGAGGGGTTTAGGAGGAAAGGAGGAGGAAGGAAGTGAAATAGAAATTTGTGGTTGGAATGAAACAATGTGGTCAGCATTTTAATTTTTCCTTTTCTGTTCCATCTCGTTTTATGGGCCTGAGCTTGCAGAGTTCAACAGGAGCAAGAACAGTGCAGTTTTATAACAACTGTTGGAGGGTGAAGATGGTCATTTTCCATACAAATTTTTTTTTTTCAACCTGTAGCCTCAAAATTTGGTGACGTGCATGATTCAGTGTTTTAGCAGTCGGCACTTTTCTTTTGACGATATATATATATATATGTAGCGAGTAAAATTGTGTGTGTGGTGGTACTTTACAATATGGGAATGAATTTTACTTACACCATTATTTTGCGTGCTCGTAAAATATATATATATTATAAGTATTATATATATATATTATTATATACATGTATATATATATATATTGTGTGTGTGGTGGTACTTTCAATTTACACCATTGAGGAGATATAATTTCCTGCCCATGTTGACAACTTTTGGTTTGATGTAAGGTGATAATTAGCTCCAGCCTTCCCATTAGCACCAACATCTCTACAGATGTTCTAGATTACAAAGTTCCAGTGCAGGAATATTCATTGAGTTGTCAGTGAGCAGGTGCGATTTGGCTTCACTACCAAGGACTCCATTATAACAGTGTTGTTTGGTGTGCTCTGGCAAGGTGGTGATGCTGGCTATATATGCCCTCCATTTCTGGCATGGAAGTGATAGTCGAAGACTCACCTGCCAACTGAAAATGGTGTGAAAGTGGCGGATCTATGGGCTGTCTGTTGGTCTAGACATGCAGTTCATTGAGTCTGTAGTGTTGATGGCCAGCCTACCTTGTTTTAGGTGGCCAAAGAAACTCCCACTTTATTGGTCCAGTTGTTTCTTTATGTGGTGACATTCCTTTCCTCTCTCTCTCTCTCTTTTTTTTTTTTTTTTTTTTTAATCAATTGATTTGAATTGTTGAGTCAGTAAAAGTTGCTGCTCTACTAGACTGCATGCTACCAACCTTCCCATATGTGGGTTGGTTTCGTTTCCATGGCATCCAATTAGCTGGTGAATTTATTGTTTTTCTTCGAGGTTGCTTGAAATTCTTTTTATTCTTGGACTGACCAGATAGTTTGTTGGTGGGAGAATCTGTGCCATTTAATACTGTTGCCAAGTCTTTGTTGTCATGGATGTTCCCAAGAGACAGGTGCTGTATAAGCTGGTGCATTGCTGTGTCCTCGAGACCTGTGAGGTCCAATTAATTGGTACCAGAACGCATAGTAGTAGGTCTCTACCTCAAATTAGGTCTTCAGAATGTGTGCTTGTTCAAACTTGGGCTTTGAGTCATGTCCAGGAGTGGGTTGACACTCGTAACACTCATGTAGTCTGTGTGACACGTATTGTATCAATGGTGCTCTGTCATTTGTCAGCTTCCTTGCACTGTAGATGCTGCTGTGTTTATTGTTTTTGGTCTAGACGTTGTTGTTCATTATGTCTATGATGGAAATCGGTTAATGTCATTCATTCGTTCAGTTCACTCGCTCATTCTGTCTGTAAATATTGAAGACAGTATAGAGGCCTGAGTATTAGTTAGTCTATTGTAGTCCACTATCAAATTGTGTGTGTGCTTCTTATATTGCCAATTTTACTGGAGCCTTGGGGTTTATAGTGCAGTTATCATCCCCTCAATATCATGCTATGGATACTATAATGTATCTGTCTATTCATTTGTCTGACTGTCATTTGTTCTTTTCCGTGCAATATTGAGTTAAAGAAAGTTTAGAGAGTGAGCAAGCAACTTGGTCTGCTATCAAGTGCATTACAAATAGTTTGTTTTGTTTTTTAGAAGACTTTCAAATTTAGAGAAAGTCAATGTGAGAAGTTCTTGCAGTAGAAAGGGCTGAAGCTGAAGGTACCTATCTGTCTAGTGTACAAACAACCACTTAATATATTAATATTGGCAAGGGTTCAGAGTTCATACCATATAACTAACATACGAGGCTTGTTTACAGTAGCTGTTTGAGCAATACACAATGTAGTCTGAAGTGTTTATGATTTAACAATAAGGAAATAGGAAGACAAGAAGCTCTGTGAGTTATTCTAAAGTATCTGTATTGTCATTTACCAGCACAGCATCCGCTATTTCAAAAGCACACAAATGTCTGTTGCCCATGATGCAATCAACTCCTGTAGCCAGGCAACTAATGTGCGCCCGGTGACAGTCCGTAGCGACAGGAAGTTAGTATTTTGACATATCACCGCACTCTTAGTTTTGTTGGCTGACACATTTCCTGATAAGTATCAGCACGAATCTGCAATATCGTGTTTTCCGCCGGTGTTGAACAAATATCACACGTGTGTGACATGCATAACTCTATCTATTGCGCAAACTTCGTCGCCTTCTGGGCATTTGCAAGGGTTTCGGTGACACAGAATTCCATCTTGTTTGCCGTAGGTGTTGGCAGTAGGGTGTGTGCAGTGCTAATGAGTGCTAGCTGAGGTGTGAAGAAGTGAGTTGGGATTACTTGCGAACAATGTGGATGTTTCGTGAGGGACAACGATCACGTCAAAAGAATGTTGTTTATTGTGAATGATCGTTAAACATATTTTTGTGAGATATTTTAGTTCCCTTGCAGTATTTTTATACTGAATCAAGCAGTAGGAAGGATAATAATTAACATTGTACTCAGCGGAGGATCCGGGAGGTTGAGGGAACCAGTCCCTCCCACCTCCCAACCAAGTTTTTGAAAGATTGTATGTACCAATGCAGGCAGTACAGTTCTTAGCACAACTGCATCTCTTCACTATTATCCTAATCATGTATAATTAATAATTGATATTTTTAATAAATTTTGTAAAATGAACTAAATATATTTGGGCCCCTCCCTGTTGCTAGCACTGGATCCACCCCTGGTACTTTCTGTACAGTAATGTAAGTTTTTTTTTCTAATTATGTTTGAGTGTTTTCCCCTACTGTGTTCTTGGAATAGCTGACAACCCGCTCTAAACGCCATCATTTAATGACCCTTACCGTGCGTAAAAATTTTTTGGTGAAAAACAGCCACAACTCACTTAATTTTCAAGGTATAGCTACCAAAGTTATACATAATAATTTTAAGGCAATTTTACATATATTTTAAAATATTTCAAGATTCAAATTTCGTGTGCCCACAAAATCAGGCTCATGTGAAACTTCAGGTATTAAAGTATCAGTATACCAAGTTATAGAGATAAGGAAAAATAATTTCTCTTTAATTATGACATTAATGTATAATAATACAAATTTTTAGCTTTCTATTACACATACTTGAGAAATTATAGCAGAATTAGCAACCTTAACCATAAAGCTAAAAAATCCACTTTGAGATCGAAGAGTTTGAATGGGCACTGAAGTATCATTTCAAGTAAGAGTATATCCTATTTCAATGATAAAAGAGATCCCATGTTGTTTGTAGCCATCTTTGGTTTCAAACTGGGAGACAGCCACACGTGTGGATCTTACATTTAGTGTGTGATACAATTTTGCACTATGGTCTATAATTGGAAGTTTTTGTCGTGCGGTGTTATACTTTTTTAAATAAGTATACATCATGAGATTTGCTGATGCAATAGTTGAAGGACTTTTGATATCTATATTAGTGGAAAACACCTCAAGTGACATCCCCTCGTTGGCACATAGTGTCTCCGGTGTAGCCAATCCATTCTCCTAATATGATTGAAAGCGTTTTTGGCACTAGGGGTTATATATAATATATATATTATATATATATTATATTAGATTATATATATATATAATTTTATCTCTATAGTGGGTATAAATAGTTGGTCTAACTTCGATAACCAGACAAGATAGAGGCCGAAGAAATTGTAAGAGTTGTATGAAATTTGAGAGAGAAGTCACAGGGTTTTTTTAATTTATTTAATTTTTACTTCCCAATTAAATTCCTGCTGAAGTAGCTTTATTAAGGAATCAAAATTTGTTTGTGTGGAGTCCTCACATGAGCAAATTTTGAGTCATGTGTAACAACCTTACAAGCACGATCAAACATTCTTTCCATTCTTTAGGTGTTTTTTTTTTTATAGGGATGAAGCTCTACTATCTAACTAGAGATTTTGCTAAGCATTGATGAGCAGATAATTCCCATAAGTGGTAATAACAAGCTGTGATGTGCATGTTGTGATTTGGTTGTAGGTATTGGTGAAAACCAGTGCAGAAAAAAAAATCACATAGATTGCCCTGAGGCACCAAGGCCTGCCTCTGCATGGTTGAGTCAACTTGTTACAACTGTTACAATAACATGTATTGCTTGCTACTGATGGAGTTACTGCTGTGTGTTGACGTGTAGGGTTCAAAATAAAGGAGAAAGAGAGAGGAACTCTAGCTATCATTGTTTATTTGTTGTGTCTACATTTTAGCAGTTTCAGTGGTCTATGGTCGTGTTGATAAACATTTGCACAGTGTTTAATTTATTTCATCCTGTCGTTGTGAACTTTCATTTTTCATTATTTGCAACTTGAAGCTAATTTGTTTTGTTCTGCATGCGTTTATTTTACTTTTTCATTGCACGCACAATTATTTTTGAAATTGAACAATATTTCTCAGCTAAGCACACACCTCATTGTTGAGTTTTGAAGGACCAATTTGTTTATCCAGCCTCCACCACTGATAATGGTATTGAGTCTCTCTCTGTCCCCCGTAGATATGATGTACGAGTTTCAATAGCATAATCATAAGTTAGACAAGGACACATGGGGTAATAGCACGTGCCATTAGACTGGACACATGAAGTAATAGCACGTGCCACCATATTGAAGTGTATAAGCCCAATTATTTTCTTTGCATACTTTCAATACATGGTCAACTTTGAACTCCAATTAGTCGATTTTTCACAAAAATATTTTCAGCTATACTTTGTTGTTGTTGTTGTTTGTTGTAGTTGTCATGGATCCAGAGGGTATGGGTGGTGGTTTGATAGGCCTGGAGCACCTCCAGCACAGTTGGCCTCAGAATTGGTTAAATGACGACGACGATGACCAGGATTCAGACACGGATTCTAAACTCAGTGGCTCTGCCGCGGCTGATTCTGTCATGTAAGTGAGTGGGTGGATGGGCGTGTTAGTGACTGGAGGAATGGGAGTGGTTGGATTCGGGGGAGGTGGCAAAGGTCAAGTATATAGGTAGGAATGGTCAGGCTAACATCAGAGACTATTTTGTGTGTGAGTTGAGTTGTTTAAAGCTTACTATATATTCTTTTCTGTTTGCTTTAACTTCTTTATGAAGGTCTTCATTTAGCTTCGTGTTTTGGTCTCGTGTGTGTGTGTGTGTGTTAGGCGACACTTGGCACGTGCCAGGCTCCCCCATAAAGGGGGCGGGGCAGAGTTTGGACTGGACACGATGAGGGAGCAAGATGAGGAAGATGCTGCCGGTGGAGAATGTAAGTTGGTGTGGCTCTTGGGGAAAGATATCTCTCTGGCATTTGACGTGGTAACTGAAAGAGAGAGTAAATATTTATCTCACCACACATTGACTTGTTAGGAGTTTAAAAGTTGTTATTCAGTATTGAATAACCAGGTAAAGCAATTACAAAAGTCTATTTCGAACTTTGAGGCAAACAGGAAGATATAAATGCAATTTATATACAAAACAACAACAACAACACCGATCCATCAGCAAGAACTCTTCTATTCCCTTCTTTCTTTTTCTCTTTTTCATTTTTGTGATGGATGTATTTATGGTTTGCCCTTCATCCCAGAGTGGCAGTGAGCTACCAACAGGACAAAGTGGTGATGTTTAGAAGCATACTAGTCCAATTGGTAAACAAGGGAAGTAGACAGTTTGAGGTCTGTGATCAATCAATTGTAAATAACATGACAATGTGTTTGTGCGTTGTAGAGACAACGAGTTGAGCATTGTGTCTCTTTGTAGTGGTTGAGTGTGTTTCTTTGCCAACTGCTACATCTGAAGGTCCAGAGGGTAATTTCTATTTACTTGCAGTCCAAATTCAAAGTACCATTACATCATAGCATCTAATGAAATGCATACTCCAAATGGAAGCGACGTGAGAGACACACACTACCTGAAGCCACCATTCTTCCCTTTCTCAACGCAAACGTTCAACTTATTTTTTTTCCCACATAGACCACATCAAGGGTATTGACATGCGGGCTGACTTGATTTAATTTCCTACGGAAAATACAACTGAGGGCTAGTTACATAAGAGGTCAAATCATCACAGCACTCCAGGAATGTGTGTGGTGTCAGACTTTAAAGTAAACTTCAGCTATCAATTTGTAGTGACCGGTCCATGCTATTGAAAGTGTTGTTGCACGAAGTTACAAAACCACAATTATGTATTGATACAATTGACTAGTATTCCAGTGCTAAGAATTTTGTCTTTAGATTATTACACCAGAAAATTGTACATAGAGGCAATAGCCACCTTTTTATTTGTTGATTTATTTTTTAAATCAATTTTTTACTGTACGATAATCTTTCATGTAAGTGAAAGATTATTTTAAAGTCCCGACTAAAAAAATTTTTGTGCTTTTAAAAATAATTATTATCTGTCCATTTTGTATTTACAGTTTTTCTTTGTGTGCCGACACTTTTGATGTTTAGTAGAAGCCTACAAGTTTAGATACATTACCAGGAATCTGTTGAAGGAAAGCTAGTGGCATTGTGTGTCTGTGTGTGCGTGTGCATATTGTGCATGCATGTGTGCGTACTGTATGTTGTGTTGTATGCGCTCATATTGTGTGCACGCAAACGTGCATACATTGAGTGAACGTGCATGCGTGCGCATATTGTGTGTATGCGTGTGTTGATACAACATGACTACTTGGCTCTCTTATGATGCTGTCCAAGTGCAAGTCAGTGAGTTTTCCATGGTATCAGTTGTTATTGTTGTTTTATTTATTCAAGCAATTAATATTCAGATGGAGAGAGTGAATTAAGTCTGTATTGTATATGTGTGTATAATGGCACATTCCTTTCAGGACTAACAGTGTTAGTTGCTCATACATCTTTTACAGAGTTACTGTAGTGTGAAGCATGTGTGTGAATTTATTTCCGACTTGTGTACTAATTTGAGGTGTGTCACCTTCAACTGCTCCTTAGCACTACTCGTAATATAAAGACAAATAAATAAATCGCATTAGCTCGGTGTGAATGGTTTTCACTCTCGGTTCAACTAGTTGTCTGCATGGTTTCTTAAAGACCCGTGTCTAATCCGTTCCCTTTCTCGTCCAGTTATAGTCACGCCTCCAGAGTTGCTCAGTCAACAGTCTTACAAAGGACCCTCCTCAGCAGCAGGTGGATACAGGGGGGCAGGACCAGGTGGGGGAGGGGCACATGGCATGACCAACGGCTACCATCACCACCACCAGCAGCATCATCATCATCACCAAGGAAACCCGTCTCATCACCATGCTCACCCTTCTCACGGGAGCCACCACACCCCTTCCATGGCCACGCCCTCAACGGCTTCTACGAGGTCACCTCAGATGTCCCGAAGACACCCAGCAGCTTCTCCTCAGTAAGTTCTGTAGGGTGTTTGAAACAATTCAACAATTAAGAGGTGGAATGAAGGGAAGCTTTCACCTTTCCCTTCTAAAAACGCCTTCTGCTGCCCTCCCCTCCCAGGAATCTTTTAACATTTAGACTGTGACACGGAATCAGCTTTTTTTCTTTCTTTCTTTCTTTTTTTTTTTTCTTTTTTTTTTTGTGGGTTTTTAATTACTGCAAGTATCACTTATTAAACAGGAAATGTCTCATTGTTTTTGCCCCTCCTACATTCATTTTCTGTAAGCAGCACTGTAAATAAGTTTTTTTTCCCTTCTTTTTATCTTTCTGCTAGTCATGCATGTGCAGTTGCAATAGATACAAGTGTGAGGTGGAAATAAGTGGGAGGGGATGAAGGTCTTTGCCTGTTGATCTTTGCTGCCAGATGTCTTATGGAATGTGTTTGTTAAAATCCTCCTCATATGTTGTGCCATGTGGATAAACCAGCTTTCTTGTCTCTAATACTTCCATTTTTCCCCTCCAGATTTCTCCATAGACCTCGTGTAAACTACGAGAATGGACCACGCATGAATTATGAAAATGGACCACGCATGAATTATGAGAATGGACCACGCATGAATCTCGAGAACGGGCCACGCATGAGTTACGAGAATGTTCAAGTGAGTGGGTCATACCCCAGGAAAGATATGCTTGGTTATTTGCATGAAGGAGGGCCCAGAGTGCTGGAGATTTCTGTGCCCACAGCACTTCATGGACCCTCAGCTAGAGGGCGTGGCATTGCCGGCAGTTATGGCCCAGGCACTCAGAGCATGGAGAACATCGTGGGTCGTGGGACTCCACCCACTTCCAGGAGGAACACGATGGAGCAACTCCCCAATGGACGACCTCATAATTATAAGTGAGTGTGTACTGAATAGTTAATTGGAGGGGCAAGTCTTACCAAGGGGCATGTGTGGAGGTGTGAGATATGGATGGGCTTGGATGACTGGATGTATGTGTTTGAAATAGTTGGATATTTTTCACTGTTATTGATTTAAAAGTTGTATTCATATCATTTTTTAGCTTGCAATTGACCATTATTTTGTGGATCTAAGTGATACCGTCAATGTGGTGGCTCTATTGATTGAAGTTCAGTTCACAGTTCACTAGTAATTGTTCCCAAGGAGTACATGTAGTATCAAGACTTCTCAATACTACTCACCTCACATAATATATGCACGTGTGTGTGTGTGTGTGTGTGTGTGTGCACTTTCACTGCAAGGATGTTGCTCACTCTTATGTTTTATTTTTGTTTGTTTGTTTTGTTTTTGGTTGTTATTCTTATCTCTGGTCTTATGCATGAACGTTAAGGCCTAAGTTGTTGTTGTTATTAATTGTATTTTTGTTAGTTTGTTTATGTTTGTGGTATACCTGACCACTCATAGTAGTGGGACGGCCAAGGCTATGTAATATATTAGTTCATTTTTACTACTTGTAACTACAGTGTACAAGCTTAGCTGCCATGACTGCACTTAGTGAAAATAGCTTATATATATGCGAACTACTAATTAGTAGTGATTAGTAGAGCATTGTAGAGGCTGTAATTGTATTTGATCAATTGTTACTCATTTTTCTTCATCTTTGTTCTTATCACCAAAACTTTTTTAGTACATGTTTGGGAGGCATAGTTTGTTTACTATTTCTTAGTAACAGTTATTTATTGATAGTTATTAATTTCTTCCTGTGAGTTATTGGTGTCACTGGAACTGGGGCAGTTAGGTGCCTGCTCCATTTCCCCTATTTAGAATTACAGCTGCTCTAATGTAATTAGCTAACCAATACATACCATGTGTCCTCAGCTATTACACCATTTCCTTTTTGCCATTATGGGATCCACCAGGCATTATGTCTGGCTGATGTATGTCAAGATTGTCAGTACACAATTTTGTTTTATGTAGTGTGTGTGTGTGTGTGGTGTGTGTGTGTGTGTGTGTGTGTGTGTGTGTGTGTGTGCACTTGCTCATTGTTCAATTATTATTTCGCTATAATGAGAGAGTCTGTCATTCTTGTGACTTCCATTAGCAAACTATGGCCAGATCGCAGAGGTCCTTGGCTTATCCCTCAAGTCACCTTGACTGTATCAATTTCTTGTAAAGTACAGTAATAAAGCTTTCACTTCCTAAGATAAAGAAGACCTTCTGTTTGTCAGTTTCCCACTCTTACGTTTCCCTTGCTTTCATGCCTTCTTGTCATAATTTCCTGCAGAGGAAGTTAAGACTGTCTGTCACACATGGATGTGTGTGTGTGTGTGTGTGTGTGTCCAGTATCCTACATACCTGCGAACTGTTGATATTTTCTAAGAGATAGTGTGGAATAGAGTCAGTTGTGGTTCTTGACATCATTACTGAGAAGCATGAGCTACCAGCTACTACCTTTATTTATGGCCATTGTTGTCACATATTTTTATTTTATTTACTATTATGATTATGATTATTACTATTATTATTATTACTACTAGTGGTGTGCTTGAGCACAAATGGCGAGCGAGCTTTAAACTACACTATTGTTAAATTTGATTTTAACAACTAACACTCAAGCTACTAAAATAAAGTCGAGTTTTTAAATTACGTATGCGGTACCGCTCCCGCAACAGTTTGAATTGAAAAAGAAGCAACAAAATCAAATCACGTTATTTAAAATTTTCTTTGTGATATTCTTAATAGTAGTTGTAACGCACAATACTTTCACACAACTGAACATACCTACGCAAGACTTAACTTTGTGGTAAGTCTAGTGGACAATGAATTTTTAAGTAAATACTGTTGAGTAGGGCTTATAACTGTGACAAATAGCGTATTAACTTACCACCGCCACTAAGTCGAATAGAAATGGAGCCCCCATAAGTTTTTGAGTTTTAACTGCACCCGCAAAACAATTCAAAGGCGTAAACAATTCAATTTCTAAGGTGATACGGGTAATGGTCGCTAAACCGGAGGATTCTGTTTAGTGAAGTTTGGGACGGGGTCGAACGCGGAGCGAACACAAAAATACGGAGGGTCAAAGTACAAAATGACATACGTACGTCCATATATATAAATAAACAAACATCCCCGATTTTCAATTGTGTTACCCCTGTAAGTGTCTCGCTCGCTCGCCAATTACAACTATTATTATTATTATTATTCATTATTATTATTATTATCTGTATTTACTACACGAGTTCATTTTCTCCTGAAAAGGAAGCAAGTGTGATAGTGGAACAGCTACCTAGAAATCGTGCGTAGAAACTTTTCGCTCGTATCTTCACTTACTGATATGCTCTCGCTCTAAATTTTGGCTTCATAGGAAGATTATACCACCAAGGGTAAACTTGCCACATTCAAATTGTTGCAATATTCCAAAAAGTTGTTTCACAAGCAACTAAGGAATTGTGTGGGCCAGATGGGTCTCCTGAACATAATAATCTTGGTGAACCGTGTATTTGTGTACATCAATTATATTAGGATATGGTATGTATATTATGTTGTGTATGTGTCGTGTTGTACTTTGTACTCTAGTCCATATGTTATAGGAGTAGAGTGTCGCTTCCTTATTTGGTATCTTATTGTGAACTGGAAGCCATTCTGTGGTAATAGATAGGCAAGAAGCTCGCAGTTTTTCTGTCGCTAAGTGTTTGCGTGGCACTGTAGAGATTCATTGCAATGGCTTCTGCTTTCAGACACTGCTTATTATGACTTGCATCGCATGCTTCAATGTGCTGGGAGACCTGCACTGTAGTGATTGATACTGATACTATGGTATATACGTATGAATACATACACATAATGCATACATACATATATATATATTATTCTTACTCTAAGCATTGGATATTAATTGCCCTCTCTCAGATGGACTTACTAGTCAGGCTATGCAGTAATTTGTCTGCTGGCAGCCTGTTTACATATATGTGTGTGCATGTGCACATATGTGTTTATGTGTGTGCATTTTCCTAACTCGAACAAGCACTGAGTATGCATACTACAGGCCACATGTGTAGATAGGTGAAACGTAACCCTCACTCCAGTGAATTGTAATTGAATAGCTCAATGTCACATTAGAAAGGGGGTGTGGTTAATTAATGTATAGTGTAATAATAGTTATAGTGTTTAGGAGGCAAAATATTGCAAAAATTTTAAGTACAAGGTGTCGGCAACAGTGTGTGTGTGTGTGTGTTTATTTTCCCATTTATAAGCATAATATAACCAGTAAGTGTCTCTGACCTGTATTGCTTCATCTCTTATGAAGCAGCGTATATAATACTAATTGTCTGTCATACTACATTACTCTCATCACAATTACACTTGCACTTTACCTTGTGTGTTCCCAGGGAGGTCAAGCTACCGGTGGCTTCCAATGGGCTTGCAAACTCCTTCAGCCACGAGGTCCTCCCCCACATGGCAGAAGGCGTGGCTTACGGTAAAGAGCATGGCCATGATGAAACCCACAGCGAAATCAACATCGGCAATTTTCACCAGCAATCGTCGTACAGACGTACGAGTTCTGGGAGCCACGCAGTGCTTCAGAATTCAGGACACTCACACACTCCTGCCGGAAGCCTCGTTCCCCCCGGCAACGTGAACCATTATCGGTCCATGTCAATGGGAAGTGGGTCAAGAGCTGGCGTTCCCATGGCAACACTGACTCCTGCTCATTCTCAATCCAGCGATATGGGTCGGTCATGGCCTCTGGCGACTTCAACTCGGGCTGGTGGCGGAGACTCGCAGAGAACCCCGCCCCAAAGACGTGCAAATTATGTCCGGCAGGAGATTAAAACTCAGGCCATAGCTGGTAAGGTGTGGATTGATTATGTGTAGCTTGATTATGTGTAGCTTGCATTATTACCTTGGGTTGGGTCTATTTAATTTGAGGCATCCATCCCCCCCCCCCCCCCGGCTTTCCGACAGATAGTGAAGGCATATGCACCTATTAACACCTTTCATTTTTTCATTGGGACATTTGCCACGTGGGTTGTCAAGGCAATGCTAGGCGATAGGTGTCAATTATTACTGCAGCCAAAGCGGCCAATTCCAATGGCTCAGCAACTTCTATAAAGAGCTAGGATTCACACAGCCAAAGGTTGCAAGAGCTGTTGATCACTTTAACGGTCTTGTTTCTTGTCGTAGCAGCACTGGTATAGTTCGTATTTTCTAATCTGGGCTGCAGATGTTTTTGAAACAGACTTTTTTTGGTCCTGAGGGCGTCTTTGTTGCAAGCCCTGTTCCAGCTGATATGGTGCAATCGTCATCCAGTCCTAGGTATAGAACAGATAGTGAATCAAGGAGAGCAAGTTTAGGGAGGAAGGCTTCTGGGATTTCTGATGGAGGGATAAAGCCTGGAATTGGCTTTGTTTCTTTTGTTGGCAAGCCTTCCAAGGAGACTGGGTCAGAGGAAACGCACTATGGCAGCAAGAGAGCTAACTCCTTGCAACGAATGAGGAAACAAATGGAGTGGAATTGCACAGAAGGGGGTGGAGCTATAGGTGGGGCTCACTACCAACCAATTGTAAGCTCTCTGAGCGACCTCAGTGCTCATCCCGATGCAGAGGAGAACTGGTACAGTGTGGACAACTCTGCCTATAAGGGAAGAGGTGACTTCCTCTGTAGGGACACACCTTCTTCCTGCAGCCTAATGGAAATATCCCCTCTGGCCACACCCAAGAAAGAAGTGGCCCAACCCCCAAGAAACGGTTCTTTTAATCAACCACTTCCTGCCTTCAGGTGGGATATAAAAATGGACGATGGTGTATGTGACAGGTCCAGTCAGAGAAATTCTTCAGAGACATTTTCCAATTATTCGGGGACTTCCAAAGTATCCCCTGAGTTGCTTGACATGTCTTACACAAAACCGACTATTGGGGACATTTCTTCTGACCACAGAAAGACACGTAATGCTAAAACCAAGGCACTGGCGGAATCCCTTCACCTTGAATCTTGCATGCCGAAATCTAAATCTGTGCAAAAGTCTATCTGTACAGGAGAGAATTGTGGTAGGCAATCAAAGCAAAAGGAGGTGTGGTTTCTCTATGAAGAGGCCCGGCCGCGTCCAAAGAGAGTAACATTTTCGCAAGACAAGTCAAGGCCTGCTTCGAGGGAAGTTTATTTTGCGAGAGAACCAGCCAGAGTTGTTGGGCAGCAACCAATGTCCTGCGAAGGCATTTACAAGCGGAGAAGGCGACCTAAGGAAGTGTCGTTTGCAGATGAAAGTGCAAACGGAAGTCAGAGAAGACCAAAAGAAGTTACTTTTGCTATCGATGGAGATGAAAGTGGGAAAATTTTCAGGCCCAATGAGAGGAAAAGCAGGTGTGCTTCGCGATCCACTTCATGCTGCATAGAAAACAAGTCTATGATTAAAAGTGCTAATAGTAGGAGGAGAACGGTTTCTGAAGGCACCGAGGATTCTCTTGCAAGGTCACTGCACAGTGGCAGCAGAAAATCAGGAAGTGTAGGCAAAGTTTCTACTTGTCATGCCAGCAGTTGCAGTGAAGATGGATCACCTGTTGAACTTAAGGAAGTAGATATGGCAGAGTCTGATTCAGCCAGGGATACTCCATCATCCACGACTCCTCCGCGGGTGTGCGTCACCTATGAGCCACTTAATGACGCAGATGCCGAGGGCGACTCCAGACCTGCTTCAAAATTTACACCCCCAACGCTCCCTTGTGAGTCTAAGACAACAAAAGATCTTCATGATTCTATGAGCGATATTGGAGGATGTGAAAATCTTCCTTCTCCAGCAGCAGTATTGCATCAAGGTTCAGCCAGTGTGCCTAATCCTGCAAAGAAAGTGCTAGAACTAAAAGTGAGCTCACCAGTGCTGTCCAGCAGTGCTGTAAATTTGGAGCTATACCCCCCTTCGCCTTATGAGTGTGCTCCACCAGGGGGCAGTAGGCAGAGATCGTCGTCTGCTGAAAGGCCACTCCCAGCTGCCACTCCCACAAGTAAAGCAGTTCTTCGCAATAGTTGGAATTCGGCAGACTGTTCGGTCAAACCTCCTCAGCTTCACTGGCCCCACCCACAATCTCACCATTTCTATCAGCAACCGAAGCCTTCCTCTGCTCCTCCGTTTGTCATTGGCAAGGATGGAACCAAGTCGGACAATTTTGGAGCTTCTGAGTCAGCTTCAAGAGCTCCCCACTGCAGCTCTGGTATTGGCATGCCTCTCTCTCCTCCCAGGGAGAGTGAGAAAACTGGATTAGTGAAAAAATCTCATCAAGCAGCTACGATTTCTCCTTATGCAGTATCTGTTGTCAACGGCTTGGAACCAAGTTTTCAGGAATCCTCTTTGGAAAATCTTGGATTTGATAATTGCAAGTCACGTAGCAGCAACATCGAGCAGTTATCCGAAATATATGACCAGCTGGATGATGTCACACCAAGGCGAAGGGCCAACTCCGATTTCCATGTGAGAACCAGACTTCATTCTGATTCTACTCATCACAAGCACTCATCCGGTTCCCATTCCAAGGTCCTGATATCGAATCTGTCTAAACGGCATATTCCAGGTTCCAAGTCAGATCACAATTTTCTGTGTGGCTCCCAACCTAGCGAACTCAGCAATTACGACATGCCTTCGTCTGCCCCAGCGTTCTTGGACACGGGTCAGTCACAATATCGCTACCCTCCTTCGAGGCATCGGAAAGCTACCAGTGGCCACTATCAGCACCACCGTCTGCAAGTAGGTTCTCCTTTACCCTCGATGTCGTCTCCGCTGTGCTATTTGGAGTCTCCAAGACTCTCCATTCCTCTCAGTCCGTCTCAAATGTCTTATCTGTCTTCCCTGTCGGCTCATAGTAACCCCTCAGCAACCTCAGCGGGAATGAAGTGGGCGTGGCCTGGCGGTGGTGGTTGGGTTGGGTCGCCGTCAGGAGCTGGTGGGTGTTGGCAGCATAATGAAATGCTGTCTCCCCATAGCCAGCAATGGTGGTGCAGTCCAGGTCATTTCCAGCTATTGGATGGTGTGCCTTACAGTAGCTCCTACCAGCTCAGCAAGTTGCTTCAAGCATTAGGTGTGTGTGTGTGTGTGTGTTTTATGGTGGAGTATTAGAATAAGAAAAAATTGCTGAATATTCCCTAATGAATATCTAGTGGACCAGCACTAAATATTCAAAAAAAAATTTCATTGCATAGTCCATGTTCAAAGGTTAACTTTAGCTGAGAATTGTTTTTAAAGCATCAGGTTACACTGTAAGTTAAATTTACTTTATCTTCTAGATTTGATTAAGAAAGTTTAATGGTTTCTGTGTCAATGACAGCCAAGGTAAAGAATCCTAATTAGCTCTGAGCACAGGTGCAAAGGAGGAGGGTTGTGCGAGACTATTTGAATAGAGTTGCTCCTCTTAGCTTGTTAGCGAGCAGTTTGGCTTGTTAGCACTTCTTTTCTAAAGCACTCTGTAAGGTCATAGGGTTCATGGCCAGAATTAGCAAGCGGAGATTGGTTCCTACTGGTACTTTGTACTTGATGATAGTGTTGATTTTAGATGAAGGAAGAGTAGAGGAAGGATAATGAAGTTGTTCTGGCAGAACAGGATCCAGCTGTGGAAGAGCACCAGTTTTTGTTGTAATACTCACAGTTGAGAGATAAATGTGCTAAAATAAAAACAACAACCAGCTCTGTGTTTGGGCCCGGACCCCTCAAGCTTTGACCACTTATGCTGCTCTGACCTGTCCACAGTAGCCTCTAACTTCTTAGCTGCACATGTTTTACTTTTTAGAATAGGTTACAATTGTGGGGAAGAGTTGCCCTACGAACTTCTCATAAAGGGTAGGTAGCAAAATTTGGACTTTCTGTTGCTTTTCACTAGCAGCTGAAGTTAAAATGGTCTACCTCATTAAATGTAGTTATTACTGTATGGCCTTGATTAGGAGTGTGTCTAAATGTGTCTACTTACTACAGTGAAATCTTTTAACTAATCTGGTAATGTATTTTCTTGTGACAGCTATCACTTCATTATTTCAAATAGTTCCCTCCCTCTCGCATTTTTTTTTTTTTTTTTTTTTTTTTTAACTGAAGTCTCTCTTGTTATCCAGGCATCTCCCAGTCGGCAGTGAGCGGCTCCTCGGGTGACGTGGCAGAGCCTAACTTGGACGATGTTGTCCAGTTCCTACAATCTGATGACTACATAGTCGTGTCCAATGCCGCTAGCTACCTCCAGCATCTCGCTTATAATGATGACAGCATGAAAAACCAAATCAGGTAAGAGGACTGGGGGTGGGAGACAGTGGGTGGGAGACAGTGGGTGGGAGACAGTGGGTGGGAGACAGTGGGTGGGAGACAGTGGGTGGGAGACAGTGGGTGGGAGATAGTGGGTGGGAGACAGTGGGTGGGAGAGAGTGGGTGGGAGAGAGGAGAGAGTGGGTGGGAGACAGTGGGTGGGAGACAGTGGGTGGGTTTCATTCTAGCTTATACGAAATGTAAATTAAGTCTCCCACTTGTTTTTATTTGCTGTTTTGTTTTTTGTTATTGTTTCATTTTGTTTTTATTATTATTATTATTATTATTATTATTATTATTATTATTATTATTAAGAGGTTAGTAATCACACGTTTAGGGTAAGGTTAGATTTCTGCTTTGCCTTGCTTTTCAAAAATGTCTGAAAGTAATGTTGGGGATTATTGTGACTTGAGTTTACTTTATTATGTTTACTGAGATACATAAATTATAACCATTTTCTGATTCTTCTTGCTGTATTATTTTTCCATTAGAGAGAAGGCTGCCATTCCCATCTTGGTGAATCTCTTGCGTCACTCAGAGACCAAAGTCCAGATCACTGCTCTCGGAGCTCTCAAGAACCTCTCCTTCGGCCGCACCATGAACGAGAACAAGCAGCTGATCGGCAGCGACCACGGGCTCACTGAAATCATGGCACTGCTGAAGAAGTCTCGCGCCTCAGAGGTGCGAGAGCTGCTGACGGGTCTTCTGTGGAACCTGTCGTCTTGTGAGGACTTGAAGATGCGTATGATCCAGAGTTGTCTTCACGACCTGGTGGAGATAGTGATGGTCCCTCACACCAAGTGGACCACTGAAGTGGCCAGCCTGCCAACTGCCCGACCTCAGCCCATATACTGGAACAATGAGCTCAAAAACACAACTGGTAAGGGCGTGTCATTGTTGATTTTTGTTATGGCTTGTTTGGTAATTGTTCATTTTGTTAATTTCATCATAAGGCTTGTCACAGATAATGCATGCATACATCTAAAACGTTTTGATTGATCCTATAGTTGCGAAATACGACTTCTTAAAACCTTTACCTAATATGGCATGGAATGCAAGTTATTAAGGGTGTCATCACATAGCAACGGCCACGGCGCTGTTAGTAGCGCACTACAGCTGAGTACTCACATGTACCTGTCATAAAACTGTGTCCTGTTTTGCTACAAATAGTGCTCTGAGCATTACTTTTTTATAGATATGGTTGGGACAAGCCGGAGTCAATTTACAGAATAGAAACCCTCCTGTATAATAATAATAATGGATCCAGAATATATTCTTGTGTACTGTTCAGGAATGAAGGAATGATATTAGTTCATGTTCATACTTTGCCTATTTCTTAATGCAACAGACCTCCGGTCTTTATTTTTGGTAGATGCATTCGTCTAGCAATACTTGCTGGCTGGCAACTATAATTGCTTGAGCAAAATAAAGCCTCCAGCAATCACAGTTTACTCCATTGGCATTTCACACCTAAAGATAGTGGAGATGGGTCATGGAGTATGTATGTGATACATAGTATACAAGCCTTTTTTTTGTTGTTGTTGTTATTGTTTTGCTTGGTTTTTAATTTGTTGTTTTGTTGTTTTTGTTTTTTGTTGTTGTTCTCTTATTGAAGTTTCTGAGGTTATATGTAAGTGTTAATTAAGACTTCAATGTATGTCAGTGTTGATTCACAGAAAGCTTCAACTGCAAATGTATTTTTTAAATTATTTATGCAGGTACTTTACGGAACATGTCCTCGGCAGGGGAGTCGGCACGATCTTTCATGCGCAGCACCACCAGTATAGTGGATACTTTACTGTGGCTGCTCAAAGCTGGAGTGCAGCAGAGATCCGTCGCTGATGAGAAGGTAAGGTGTGGTCAGATGGGTTAGTGGGTGTGGCATAGATTAAGTTTTGTGTATCGGGAAAAAAAATTTGTCACTTACTTGCTGACAATTAGCACTTCGTGCTGTGGCGTGTCCTGTTAATGAATAAGACCGGATAAAGCCAAATAGCTTGCCAGGAATGGCCAAGCCATTAGCCTACTTGTTGTGTTGTGAAGTTTGAAGCTTTTTTTTTAAATCTTATTGTCATTAGACACAGGCCATTCTGAGGTATATAATGGCATTTCCATTTCCTGGAGCATTATGAGAGCTTCAGAGTCGGGTTAGACATACCAAAACGTGAAAATCATCCAGTCAATAAGTTGGCAGACATTGCTGGTATCTGTGGTAATGGACTGTAATTATAGTTGTACAATTGCAGGGGTTTGGTAAGAAAATGAGGTGTTGAGTTAACACAACTATTATAATGCCACACACATACACACACACTTTCTCGTTTAGTTTGATATTACACACATACACGCACACATATTGTACTTTCTCATTTCACAAACACCACTATATGGTCCAGAAAAGTAGTTTACAGTGATTGAAACCATGTAGTATATTGGAACTTGCTTTACATGAGGTTTCACAAGTATGGCTTTGCATTGTTACCGTGGCAGCCATCCCATTCAGCAGGACTGATTAGACTTGTGATTTGTCTTCGCTAGCTGAGAATAGAGCCTTACTTCAGTCTAAACTCATCCACAGTTTGCTGAATATACATGCAGTTGTGGGGGTCTAGTATCGTGTGTGTGTGTGTGTGTGTGTGTGTGTGTGTGTGTGTGTGATGGCAAGAGTTTAGTTGGATATTGTGTATACACTAAGTTTGAATGATTTAATTTGAAAGTCTTTTTACAAGCACATAGGATGTCTAATGCACAAGGATGTACTGTGGAGATCAAAATATAATCATTTCTGAGTTTAAAGAAGCACTTATAACTTCTTATAATCTATTAAATACAAGTATTATGCAGGCAGAACTCTACTCATTCTGGTATAGTTCACTGAGACTTATACAGTCATTGTATAAATTAGTTTATTGATTCAGTCATTCTTGGCTGAAGTAATTGCAATAATAGCATTTTCTAAAGCCTATATATATATATATATATATATATATGTATATAAACTGCTCTTTATTGACATTTGTTGATTGCATACATGTATAGACTGTAGAGAATACAGTTTGCATACTGAGAAATCTTTCTTACCGACTGGAGAGTGAGGTGGACCCTCAGGAGGCTGGAGAGGATATCTTGGACAGAGAATGGGAGCTGGAGCAGCGGAGGGACGCTGAAGTGATTCCACACAACTTCACTCGCAAGTCTCCCGGTTGCCTGGCTATGTGCATGAAATCTCGCACCCAGGATGACGTACCCAGGTTGTCTGCTTCTGTCGGCTCTACAGTCTATGATGTGGACTTTGTTAACCCTGGTAAGGGGTCTCAGGGTTTAATCTATATGGAATTCTGTTAGGGATGGGATATATATTATGTAAGGGAGGGGGGGGAAGGATTGGATGTGGAAAATGAAGTAGTTATTTTGTATAATTCACATACTCACGAACTGTTCTTTTTTTTTTTTCCTTTTATTTATTAATTTGCTTATTAATTTGTTAATTGGTTCTCCTTCTGTTGTAGGATCGTCAGCAATACCAAAGCGTCGTAAGCCATTGTATGGGAAGTGCCTGTTGTGGCTGCCTGAGGTGGCCTTTGTGTATCTGGCTGTCATAGAGCAATATCCTGACTCCATCGAGACTCTGGAGTCGGCTGCAGGAGCCATCCAGAACCTCGCGGCTTGTCACTGGAAGGTCAGTGTTGGTAAAGTGTGGAATCAGTTCTTATGTCAGTGTCTGCCATCCAATCGTTTTTTTGCTAAAGATTCTAATTATACAAATTTCGTTGACTAGTGTTTGTTGGTAGCTTTCAATAATCATGGATTTAATGCTCTAAAGGAGATGGAAAGGTTTTGTGTCCGATTAATAGGTAACATATATTTTGTGAGAAGCACCATTGGTTTGTTTGATTTTAGTAAGACAAGTGAACTTATTGGTATAAATATGTAGTTGGTAAGGTGTGGTCAGTGTTATGGGGTTTATGTTTTAGCTCAAATTTGCACATATAATTGATTATCTGTATCTACCATTATAATGTTGTGCTTAGTGGTCCGCCTACATCCGTAACATCATTCGCACATCCAACGGACTCCGCCTCTTAGCAGACTTGCTCAACAATGGGCACGACACCGTGGTCCGTGCGGCAGCTCTCACTCTACGCAACTTGATGGAAGACCATCGCAACAGGACGGCTATGGGAGGCCAGGTGGTGGCCAACATCCTGCCTCGACTGCCCCTGGGCATCAACCACCTGGGGATATCTGAGGAGACGTCTGTGGCTCTGCTCTGCTGTCTGATGGAGCTCTTCGTTGAGAACCAAGACAACGCCAAGTGAGGAAAGCAATTAGTAATAGTGTGTAGTACGTGAGACATAGAATTGACTGGAGGGAGGTGGAGCCTTGATGGAGTACCTAGTGTATTTCTCGTCCACCCTTTTGCTGTACAGAATTTGTGAACTATACTCTAATAGCTGTGAAACCTTTTGTATAAAGGCCATCTTTATCACACATGTATTCAACTGCTTAGCAGGGATTTTTTTAGAAAAATTGCTAAGGGGGGGCAAAATAGAGATTTTTGTTAGCAAGGGGGGGCATGCATGTGTCAGAGTGCATGCATTAATTGTGTGTGTGCCTGTATTAATTATTAATGTGTGTGTGCCTGCTTAAGTGTGTGTGTGCCTGCTTAAGTGTGTGTGTGCCTGCTTAAGTGTGTGTGTGCCTGCTTAAGTGTGTGTGTGCCTGCTTAAGTGTGTGTGTGCCTGCATGATCCAGCTTGAATAGCAGTGACCTTGCAAAAAAAGGGTGAAAAGTAATGTAATTGACATGTCATATTGACACCTTTTTATGATTGTTTGCACCTGCAATAGCTGTACACAAACTGGAGACAGTTGCCAGGCCAGCACTTGCAAGCACAACCACAACAGTTGTGCTTGCAAATGCTGGCACAACCCTGTCAGCCTATATAAGTCTGTGCTTGAGTAGCTTAGTTAGTTAGTTCAAGAAGTCTTGAGAAGATGGATATTCGGCATTACTTTAGTGCAAGCACTTCAAAGCAGTCTTCTACACCAGCATCTACTAGTAGTAGCAGTGAAGATGAGGAGCCATTGTCTTCTGATAGCCAAAGCCTAGAGCCACCTCCAACTAAAAGAAGTCTTTCCAGCACGGCTAACTATAGAGCTAAGTCGAAGTATAGAACAAAATCAGGCCAGCGGAAGTACAACAAAAAGTGGGAAAAGCAGTTTCTTTGGTTAGAATATGATGAAAATTACCGCGGAGCATTCTGCAAAACTTGTCGAAAGTACGATCATCATCCTTCTCAAAAGACAGGTGGAGCATGGATTACAAAGCCATTTAAAAATTGGAAAAAAGCGGTTGAGAAGATGCGTGCCCATGCAAAGAGTGATACTCACATTCGCCGTTCCGAAGCTGAATTGCTGGCTACTAAGAAGGAAGTATCCATTTTAGAGCAACTGCGGAGTGTCACAGAAGAGCAGAGGATCAGAAACAGGAAGGGAATTAAGGCACTTTTGCGATGTACTCACTTCCTTGCACGAAATCACATTCCTCACACCACCAATTTTGCTGCTCTGGTTAATTTGATTGTGTCTTGTGGTGATGATTTAAAACAATTTACTGAAAAATCTGCAAGAAATGCTACCTACACCTCTACAGATTCTGTTTCCGATTTTCTGGAGGCACTGGGATTGTGGGTAGAAGAATCTCAGCTCAAACGCCTTCGCAAGGCTCCTTTCTATAGTGTGATGGCTGACGAATCCACAGATATATCAACAATCGAAGAGCTTTCTCTTTGTTTTCGTTGGGAGGAAAATGGAGAACCCGTTGAACATTTTTTTGACACCATTCCATTGAAAAAAACTGATGCTGCATCTATCTATACCACTTTGACTGACTGGTTCAAGCAGAAGGGTATTCAGCCTACTAAGCTTGTCGGAATGGGGTTTGATGGAGCAGCAACGTTTTCTGGAGTCAGAACTGGAGTCCAGGCGAGCCTCAAGAAGAATTCTCCTCGAGCTCTCTATGTTCACTGCCATTGCCACTTACTCCAACTTGCTTGTGTTCAAGCTGCAAACCACACTCCTGGAATTGAGCATGTTTACAAGACATTGCTCACTCTATGGAAATTTTTACTACTCTCCCAAAAGAGCAGAACACCTGAAGAGTGTACAGCGTGTGCTTGACCTACCTGAACTGAAGGTCACCAAACCGTCCGACACCCGTTGGTTAGCTCATGAACAATGTGTCAAGGCAGTGAAAAAGAGCTATGCTTCCATTGTGATTGCTCTTGAGACCTTCTATGAGCAAACACATGAGCCAGAAGCACTGGGGCTCAACAAAGCTCTATCAAAGAAGTCTACTGTGATGGCAATCTACCTCCTTGAATTCGTGCTGCCCCAAGTTGCTAAACTAAGCAGATGTCTTCAAGCAGAAAAGCTCGACTTGACCGCTATTTCTGGTTTGGTTGATTCTACTCTGCAAACTCTTCATGAATCTTTGTTACCTGCTGCAAATTGGGTGCTGGAGCTACTAGATGCCCAAGATGAGCTTCAAGCTATCGCAATAATTGACTCTGAATCTATCACTTCCTTTCAAGATAAAGTGGCTAAACCCTTCGTCACTGACTTGAAAGAAAATATTTCGAGGAGATTTTCTTCCCAAGATATTGTAGCATCATTTAGTATCTTTGACTCTTCAAAGCTACCACAAAAAGACTCTCCTGATCTGTCGTCATATGGGGATGAATTCCTTGGTGTTCTTGAGGACCACTACGGCAAGGAACTTGCAGCCAAGTCAGTAGAGGGAGAGGAATTTACCGTGCCAGCTTTAGTTTCCTCTGACATTCGCACAGAGTGGGTGACATTCAGGAGATACATCACTACTCGGCCTAAGGAAGACAATACGAAATTGCTGATGGAATTAGCTACCAACAGCATGCTTGTACAGATGTTTCCCCATCTCAGTGACCTTGCCAAGGTGTGCCTTTCGATTCCTGTTGGGACAGCATCTGTGGAACGAAGCTTCTCCCAAATGAAGATGATCAAAACAAGGCTAAGGAGTCGTCTGGGAGAACAAAATCTAGCTCACCTGATGAGAATAGCAATAGAAATGCCTGAAGAACTTCCAGATGACATTGTAGAAAGTGTAATCGATATTTGGAACAGAAAGACTAGACGTATTGCTGTATAAATGTATTGCTGTATAAACGTATTGCTGTATAAATACACTTATATTTTGCTTAAATAAAATTGTTTGTTGCCTAATAATTAGACTAATGGATATAATAATTTAAAAAAATGCAGTACATAGTCACACAGGTCTATTTAGAATAATGAAATTTCATTTCAAATGCTCAAGGGGGGCACAAAATCCTCTAGGGGGGGCGAATGCTGCCCCCCCCTAAAAAAAACCCTGCTTAGAATAGTTTGAAAATAGCACCTAGTTCTCTAACAGTGCCTGTGCATTTTTCCAATGCTCAGATGCTATTGTGATCGATTCTTTGCTGTGTTTGTGGTTGTTTAGCTCATTTCGTGAGAAAGAAGGCCTCAGTCTCCTCACTAGACTGGCTCGATCTAGAGAACACACTCTGAAGGTCACCTTTGCGGCCCACAAGGTATATAGAGTTAGTGGCATATGGCTACAACTGTATTCATGCACTATGCTTAGAATGGGTGCAGAGAAAGAAAGAAAAGGATTGACTCTGTTTGTAAGGAGTCCTTCTCTAAGTTATAAATATTTTCTGTTGCACTAATGGAACTAAATGTTTCAAAAGTCTGCAATTAATCATTTCACCAGTGGATAAGTTTGTCATGTGACCAATTTTCTTAGGGCAATCATATTACTAAATAAGGGGGAGTTCAGAATGTTTGGGTGTCATTAATAGTTTAAATAGGCAAGGTGTTGTTGACTGCCTTTGTGGGTGTGGTTATCCTTTGTTGAATGATGTGAGGTGTGTTTGTGTGCAGACTTGTTCAGTCCTGTGGGACTACAAGGATTGCAAGTCTTCTTTGAAGAAGCTGGGCTGGGATGTCTCTCATTACCACCACCTAGCCAGTGATGAGGAGACCCAGATGGAACTTGAGCCTCGAGGAAGTGTAGCCAGGGGTGACTTCCAGGGGTCCAGTCGCCGCAAGCAATACCACCACAGAGGCGGAGGAGGAAGCAGCAAGAGGTCCAGCAAAAAGTCGTCCAAAAAGAAGGATAGAGATCGAGAAAGGGAAGAGGCCGGAGTGGGATTCATTGCTGGAGGGTTGCCGCGTGCTCCGGAAGCAGCGGAGTGTCAAATACAGAGTGCCACGTCTGTCGCTACGATGAGCAGTCCAGTCAGACCGGGCAATAATCCTCATGTGGTAGCCGAGATCCAGGAAGAACCCAACTACCAAGTCATACCTCCTCCTCCTTCTTCAGCCAGACCCTCCAATCACAACAGACAGCATGACCAGCAGCAACAGGTGGTCTCTCCGTCGAGTACCGGGTCACCGATTGCACCTAATTATGAGAGTGTGACGACTTCTCCTGTTGGCACGACTGCTTCTAGCGCACCTACTCAATCTGGGCCGAACATCATATATCAGGTAAAGGGTCGTTTTTGTTCGTGCATACATACTTGTAAAGTGTTACACATGCAGGCATGCACCTTTAGACTAATTTCTTTTTCTTTTATATATTATATATATTAATTTCCGTATACTTACATAGCTTTATAATCAAACCACTGGAATCGAAATATATGCTGAACTATCCCATTGTGACTGATGTATTATTTCTATTCCTGCAGTCTATTGACAACTCACCAATACGTAGCAGCGTTCAGGGTGGGCGTGTTGACACGGCGATGTCTGCCAACGTGTCTGCAACTAACATCTCCACCACGAACAGTGGACCTCTCTCCGTCACCTCGGAGGAGCCCGAACCTGACCCCAACGCCACTTATGCTCTGGTAAAATGATCATTACAAGTAGTAGTAGTGTTATTTTAAGTCCTAGCGATCAAGAGATTAGTTTCAACATGCAATGCAACCCCTTAATATCTTTTTCATGTCTTTAAAGATACCATGAGAGGATCTTCCGTTAGTATAAATTCTGCTAGCTGTATTATTGTTGGTAGTCTGTCTACTTTGCCCCTGAAACGCTGTAATTGTGTCCATGCTGATTACTGTACACTCTTCCCAATAACTTTGAATGTCCATAAGTCAGTCAAAAGCTAATTGTAATAGCTAAGTGAAGTGATTATTGATAATACTTCATTAGTAGTAGTAGTAGTAGTAGTAGTAGTTAGTCGTAGTAAACAATTTTTTACCTTACAGATAGCCACATATTGCATATGCATACTGAAATTGTTAAAGAATGTCATTATTAAGGTGTATGTAACTTTAGTATTCTTTTTAAGGAATTTTTCACTAGCTTGCTGATTGTGGCTACTTATGGTTGCTGATATTTTTGTATTCACTCACTAGGTTGACATCGAGAAGAAGAGAGCTTCTCGAAGAGCAAGGGAGAAGAAAAAGAAAGAAGATGAGGAAGAGAAAGAGCGACAGAGGAAGCAGCAAGAGGAAGCTCAAAACTCTGAGGAGCCTATAGATTCTTGGGTGTGATCGATGCCATACAATTCCCTGTCATAGTCAGAGCAAAAACATCTGCAATTTTATCTAACCAAGAGTGAACTATCTATTTTTATGGCCAAGCATGTATTTGTGTGTATTTGTTGTTTTTGTTGTTACTTTTTAATTACTTCATAGCAGCGACTTTATATTTTTTTTGTGAAGATGAAGTGTCATTACTCTGCTAAGGTCACCATTACACAAACTTATAATTATATTCTCAAGTGGCAAAACAGTGGTAGCTGTAACTGCATCATTGAATAGCTATAGCATATAGCACACTGTATCGACACAGTAGAGCTAGACGTGGACTAGGTCAGACTGTATTGACACACTAGAGGTAGACGTGGAATGAATACAACCTCTGGCATGCACATATAAAACTGTACAAAGAAATAGCTAAGTCAGGGCAGTAGTAGTACATGGTGAGGCAATGGCCTGACAACTGTTGGGAATAACTTGACTCATAGAGTAAGACTGACAGTTTATCATTAAAGGCAAGTTTGAAAACTTTCATAAACAATGATCACAGAAGAGAAAAATTATTGAACATTTAGACATGATTTGCATTATATAATTATTTTTTTGGTCATTTTGGTTACTAGCTACAATGCTCATTGTCATTTTATGTATTCATAGGACCACTAAAAAAATGTTCCTTGTATGTAAATTTCTCACATTATCGTAGCACATAGTTATGTACAGTTGTGTAAAAGTGCTGACATTTTTCAAGGAAGAATGCATTAGCGCCCAGATTTTCAGTAGGCGCACTGGCTGTGCATGCAAGGGTGGGTATCAACGGATATAATTTCCGGATGAATGACAATCAATTTTTCTAGGCGAGCTGTGTCGTGTTTTGCTGATTTGTAGATTCTGTTCCTGATGTAGCTATGGTATATCCCAGCTAAGTATTAATTATTACATTATAATATGTATATAGTTGTACAAAAAAAGTTCATCTTGGCTGTTCTTTTCTGTGTGCTCCACCTAATAGCTATATGTGTGCTCTTCTGTGGCTACCATCACTTAATCAAGGAAACAAATCTTCAAAAGAACATTGAGTTCCAGGCTGTGAAGGGATACTCCTATTGTGAGGTCAGAGATTCAACACTTGCAGAATACAACCATAAATATAAATGTGATTTCAAAAATGTGGCCTTATTCAAGGGAACTTTAGTGGTTACTTTTATCAACTCTGCCTGGATATCTTTGGCACGAAACTGGGTCTGCTCGGCTAGCAAAGTTGGCCTGCAGCCAAATATTCTTCTCGTTTCACTCCAGCCTGGCGTTTGCAAACAAATGGTGGGAATAGCTTGCTATGAGTATCCAAACGCTTCCATTGTAGGGACCACTTTTGGAAAAAAGGACTACCAGGAGCTAGTCACCAAAAGAACAGAATTGCTCCTCAAACTTCTGTCTTGTGGCCGCAATATAGTGTTTGTGGATGCGGACATTGTTTTTATAAAGAATCCAATTCCTTACTTAGAGAAGAAGGCTATGAATAAAGATATTCTTTTCCAAGCTGACAGCATTGCAGTGCCTTTAGTGGACTATATCATTCCATACTTTCTTCACTACGTGTGTGGAGGATTCATATACATGAAGCCTAACCTTGCAACAAAGCGACTTTGGTTGTCTGTCCTGCAGTATCAAAAGCACTACTTCTGGAATGACCAAGGTGGCCTTAACGTATGCATAAGACATCACACTCAGCAAGTCGCTTGGAGCACGCTGGACTCAGACAGATTCCCTAATGGGCAGCAATATTTTGTCTACAGCCAGCGAAGCAACAGGAACTTAATTGTACATGCCAATCATTTGATGGGCTTGGAAAAAGTGATGCGCTTGATTTCTGCAGGAATCTGGTGTGATTACGGTACTGCTGTAGAAGTTTGCAGAAATCCTGATTATGTTAATAAGTGCAAGCTTCGATCACCCACTGACAATAACCAGTGGTGTCAGGATTTCACACAGGTCTGTAGACATCAATATAATGTCATTGTATGACAAATTCATGTATCAAGTGTGAATTTGAACAGTACATCTTCCTCGTCCTCATCTTCCTCATCCTCATCTATTGGTGTAACAGAAGCAGAGCTCATATAATTGGGCTCAGTCATGGCCAGATTCATTTTTATTTAGACATTTCCCCATTATTATATAATTTCATCACACCAAGCATAACCAATCTAAGGGTAGAAAAATGATTGGAGGGGGGGGGGGTGAGGAATAGACACAAGCTTCTAAAATTGATTTAGGAAGCATGTTAAGTGGGGGCTATCAACTTGATTTGGTTATATTTGAGTTCACTAGCTATTATTTTATCAGAGCTCAACAACAAGGTTTTACCTTCTTTTCTTTTTTTAAATTACACTACACCCACTGCCAGCTTCAATAAAAAAGAATGACAGTAGTATTTTACCCATAGAAGCCAAGTTCTTTTCATGCATTGCCATTGAAGTCACACCCCAACATGTACAGTCAGGAATAGTGTGGCCACACACAACGATGTCATCTGACCAGTGCTCACTGTCCACTATAACTACATGACAGCACAACCGTTCTGTCATGAAACACAAAGGATGACAGCATTTGGAAATAGAGAGGGAAGCGTAGCAACGGGTGACGATTTTTACCAATTAGATTAAAAAAATATGGCGGATTTACCCATTATCGCTTCTAAGGGCATTGCTAACAATGTGGAAACTTTCATGTACAGCGCTGGATCCTACGACAGATTGAAGAGTGATGAAGGTATACTGATAAATTACTGTGGGAGCGAAGATATCTTGTCCATGTTTTTATTACACAGACGAACTATTCGAATTGGTGAAACTTAGCAATGTTCCCATTGATAGACGCCTATTTGACGTGGTATGTGTTGATAATGGCACAGTATCTAATTGTCACTACAACTACCAATATGTAGCATATACCGCGTGTGGACAAATGAATACATACTTGAATAGTAGCCATTTTGTTTTAGATATTGGAACTTCTCAAAATGAATGTTGCTCCAGTGTCTATTCTACAGGTCCTCAAGGTTTTAAGGTGAGGTCATAGCTAGTTATATTGCCTATGTAAGATAACTAAGGAATTGCACATTAGTCTCTCAAGCTTTATGCTATCATTTTTTAAACTTTAGTTAGTCTGGTAGAGCCAGACCCATGTAGCGCACCACAGAGGGTCTGGGGACATGGCCATACCAAATTTGTTCTAGAGGAATGTGGAAGTGGTGAGTGCCATCCAAATTTGTTCTAGAGGAATGTGGAAGTGGTGAGTGCCCCACCTCCCTTATACCTGAATTTCTACAGCAAATTAGCCATGATTGCTAAACCTAGCATTGAAAGGGTGGCTGCCACGTACATGAATTTCGGTTGAGGAGGAATTTGCTAACGGTAATTGACCACCGCAATATGTACAGCAGAACTAATTTGGTATGGCCATGTCCCCAGACCCATTCCCAGCGTAGTGGTTTGGTAAAGGGTCTGGCTATGCCAGACTAACTTTTGTAGTGGTTTACTGGATACAAAGACCACATCTCAAGTATTAGATGAATCATGAACACGGAAATGGCATGAAAATTGTGTTGTTTCATGTGTATGATACAGGCCAGAGGGTACTACTCCTGATGAATTAAGAAGTCGATCACCTGTGGAACAGGCATTCGGTATTCAAACCACAGACACTGCTAGTCTGTGCTCGTCTGACTCCCTCTCCAACTCGGAAACCGCTGGCGCAAACATCCCTCGTTCTTCACACGTCACACCGGCCAATTTGGAAACGGCTTTGGCTGCGACACCTGACAGTCCACGACGATCACATTCCTCTCCAAGAAGAGAGAAGAAAAGCAAAAGTGGGCAAAGTTCGTCCAAGAGACACAAGAGCAGTTCTAGTACTTCAAGGAAACCTAAAGATCCTGGAATAGGCAAGTCTAAAGGAAAAGATACTGACAAACCTAAATAGAGACAGCATTGTTGGCAGCACTGCACTTCCTTTTGTAACTTCTTTTTTTTTTTTTCAAGATAACATCTACAGGACTTTTTTTTATTATAAGCTATATAATTTTTACATAATTATTGAAAGCAAAAGTCGAACCTTACTATTCCCCTCCCCTCTAAATAGTAATGATAAATAATTGGGAACAATTTATTCAATTACTTTTTCATTGATGCATTTTATTGCAAATAATATAAGAGTAAATATACAGAATAATTGCAAAGTATTATTTTGATTGTAAATGATTTAGTTATACAACCGTGCCAATACATCTTTGCCAAATGTTTCTTCTTCATCCGGTTTTTTCATCCATCTCCCATAACCTTTGCTGAGGCACATCTTAAACAAGGCACTCTTGGCCTGCTGGAAGCCAACTGCCATTTCTTTTGCCTCCTTGTAGCTGTTCAACCTGACGAGATCGTCTCTCTCAGTAGCTTTAGAGAGTTCAACAAACTCGTGAAACATTGCTAACTTGGCCACCCTTGAGGGGATAGTAGACTGCGTGTGTTTAATCCCCGGTGGTCCGACTAGCCTACCATTTCCTCCATCTAACAATTCTCCCTTGTTGTCTCCTAGCGCCCAGTTCATACTGAAATTACTAGTCTTCTCAGTGTGCCGTCTCATCACATCGCCACCCCTTACCCGACCCAGTCGCGGGTGATTCACGCCATAGCTTGGGGGAAGCTGATCGCCAACATCTTTAAAGCGGCAGCACACTGCTCTGGATAAATGACCGTGGTGATGCAAGCTCCCAAGGGTAAGGGATGTCATATACACTGGTCTGATGAAACAAGACAACAGAGCTCCTTGGAGTCCCAGTACATTCCACCGCCCGACTTTATCACTGCAAGACATTGTCCGCAACCTCTCCCCACGCAATACCCCGTCCCAGGTCAGCTGGCTCTGGTCTACTCCAATGGGGATAGTCCCTTCTCCACCCTCAATCTTTGTTCGAAGAGTTCCCTGCTTGTTCCCCTGCATCATTGGAATGTGCATGTTTTCAGACGGGGGGTCGCGATTAGTGTTGTCATCTCGTGAAAATTGTGCCCCATCTCCACAGGGGGCGGTGCTAATGTACAAGTGAAATTTCACACTCGGTTTTAAGCAAAGAATTGTTGAGTCTCTTGTTGGTAATTCGAAAATTGAACCGGAAGGCCCGGAACCTAAATAAGCATGCAACTCTTTGTAGAAAAACCGCATCAAGGACCTCCTAGCTATCACCTCCGCGTGACAGTCGTTCACGGCAGTACCTTCCATGCTCATGTGATCTCCAGTGATGCAGCGTGTGCCACTTCCCAGTGAGACGACCTTCATGGACCCAGAGCCGGAATCCTCCATGACGAAGCCTGCAATCACTTTCCTGCCTGGCTGAGGGTAGTCCAAGGTCGCCATTACTGTTTGGAAATGGTCGTGAATTAAATGAGCTATGTGATCGGAAAATGATGCTGAATCAGAGGAACTACTTCCAGTAATTTCACTAGACTGTGGACCACCGGCAAGGATAGGATGTATTGGCAAAGATGAGTATTGAGTGTTGCCGTACTTCTTCTGAACGTACTGGAGAGCAAGGTCGGCAGCCATTCTCCTAGCTTCCTTCCTCGTTGTAGACTCTGCCGATTCACACATTTCCTTACCTAATTGAACAGCTACGACAAAATGTTTTCTATGTGGAGGGCCATATTCCCTGACATCTATGAAGGACTGCTCTATTTTCTTGGCCTGGCAGAATTCCAGGAGAGCACTGATCGGGTTACGGTTCATTTCATTTACGGAACTGGCAGAGAATCCCGAGTCAGCAGATAACGGCCTGGCAGAGAAAGCTGAGTCAGCAGACGATGGCCGAAAGCTACCAGTAGATGTAGATCCAACTTCCATCGAGTAGCCTGTGGAAGATGAATGAGTGGTTTTACTGACTTGCTCACCACAATAGGAGGCAGTATTTTCAGGGATGGTAGGCATGTCATGTGTCAAACTCCATTGCACTGGCAATCCGGGCTTTCTCTTCACCTTTCCAGCTGACTCCAACCTTTCAAGAACATTTTTTCCTTCTGCACGAGTCAAGTTCATATTCAGTGCAGTACGGATTTCCAACTCAGTCTGCCAGGGCATGAAGCTTCTCTCTAACACTTGTATAACCTGATGGTCAACATCACAGTCTATGGAGCCGGGAAGATCCGTAGTAAACTGGGAAGGAGGAACATTGCTCAGAAACCCCTCAGACCTCTCACCAGTCAAACTACTCAGACCTCTTCCCCTCCCCCTTCCTCTTCCCAAAGTTACTGATGGCAGATGGGAAGACTGGTGTAATGGCAGATGGGAAGACTGGTGTAATGGCAGCTGAGATGGCTGCTGTGATGCTGGCTGAGAAGATGGCTGTGATGGAATCTGCTGATGGTTTCCTGCACTTCGCCACAAAGGAGGCCCTTGATCGTGCTGCATGGAGACAAGTCCCTTCTTTTGCAGTGCGTACAAGTCCGGGTTGACCTCTCGGCGCACTTTCAAGCCAACAGCATGAGCGATCTCCAAGGCACTCATGGACTTGTTCACTCCTTCCAGTAACTGAACTATCTTTTCCTGCAAACTGTCCAGCTTCTTACCTACAAGTAACAGCAAGTGTGGAGTTTAAACAATTACGGCTACAGCTTGCTGCTTTTCCCTTTTTTTATTGCTTTTAATGCTATACTTTACCTGAATAACTCTAAGATAGGGTTTGTATTATATAATACAGATATGTATTGCACATTATCTCCACTTACAAGTGGGTACTTCCTCATTTGTCCACATGCAATTGTGTTATACCATAACCCCCTCAAAGCCTTGCTTCTGTGTGCTCTAGGAATGGATGAGAAGAACTAACTACACCATGCAAGCATGCATTAATCTTTTCAAGTGCATTCCTCACTCACCATGCTTGTGGTCAAGTCAACTCACTTAAAACTGGTAACAACTATTAGTTCGACAGCAAAACGGGGGTGGGGCTGGGGAATAGTCTGATTTGTTCATTCCATGACTTGATACCGAGATATTGAACACTATAAGTGCCATCGCAATCTGACCTCTTACCTGGTTCTTCTCTTTCCCCTCAGAAAAAGGTTTGCTATGATATACTAATCTGAACACAGGTGGCAGCAACACCAGGAAAATGATGAATACAGTATCATTAATTCCACATCTACAAGAGAAAGGGCTGACCAGAACATTATACTAACACCAAATAAATGGGTGTGGCAAAGTTTATAATTGACTTGTGAACTCCTCTAACATGCATAAGGTATACTAACATGAGCAGTATCACAAGCTACCTGGTGATGGTGGATGATCCCTCGCTCGAGACGCCCAGGAATCTGTGCCTACTGGTGATGAAGAAGGCACTGCCAGACCCAGCAATCCTCTTCCCCTGCCTCTGCCCACATTAGCCATTCTTGTCCCATAAAGCTGACCAGAGGGAGTTAAATCCCACAAGGGAGGATTGCTCTCTTGCACTTTCTTTATTAAGCCATCCTTTTGAAAAGCGTAAAGCAAGACATTGGCTTCTTTTCTGCTCATCCCCAAGTCTTTGGCAAGGTCCAGGGTGGTACAGGGTCGATGGAGGCGTTTGAGAGTACCGATGACCACTTTCTTCTTTTCCTCACTCATTCTCCTCGTTTGAGAGCAAACAAATGGACATGGTAAGGGAACGTCGTGGGAAATTTTCCCTGGGACTCCCCCTTTCATTGACTCGGCAGTTTTGCTGTGAAAATGGCTCAACCCACACCGGCAGAAGAAGAATTAAAACAAAAGATATTGCGTGTGTTAAGGGAATCTCCTCCGCTGAAAGCTCTGGACATTGCTCGAAAAATAAGTTCGGACAAAGACAAAAAACCTGTGAATAGAGTCTTACACAATTTTATGCGAACTGAAGCGGAGATAAAGAATCCTGGTCAGAATCCGCCATTGTGGGGATTGGTCAGTCAGTCTCCTGCTAACTCGTCCGTGCCTTCACGTGCATCTTCATCACCCGGGACGAGTTCTTATTCCTCGCCACTCTCATCAGCTTCTAGAGGATATGGAGGAAGTTCAGCTGGAGGAGAACTCTTCTCTAAATCAGAGAGTGTGGATGGACGCATTACATTCACACCTGTCAGTGGCCAAGCAACGAGTCCCAAGGTCTCCCCTCAGATGCGTTCTGCCTCAGGAGCATCATTGCCCCTGGAGATGCCAAATGAAAATCTACCTGTAGGTGTGGCTGAAACGAGTTGCGACTCTACGGTAAAGTTGCAACCTAACAACAACACTTCCGTGGGTGCTGTCAATGACCCTCTCCCCAGCAAGAAGAAGAAGAAGAAAAAACCTCAACTTGCAGCTTCTTTCAGAGGTGCTGAAGAGAACAGTCTCCAAGCTCCGGAAGAAAACTCCCATCCAATGTCCCAGAGTCTTCATCATCACGTCACCCAGGAAACGGAGTCAGCTGCTCACACCCACATCGGGCAGGAGGGGGAACCGCCGGATAACGAACATGTCACTCAAGAGCAGATGTCGGAAGCTCTGTCATCTTTGAGCGTCGACCCTGTGAATTTTGACCAGCCAGTGCCAGTGGAGGATGACAGTGATTAGTGTTTGCAAGGCCAGCTTCTATCTTAGTGATACGAATTCGTTGTCCATCTGCTACACTCTTATTATCAGCTTTAGATCTAATTCCATAATTGATATGAATAGTTTATGGTTTATACAGGCTTTTTATATTGTACTTTTATCATCTTCAGTGCACGTGCCAGTATGCTGCTCACTCCCTCTCTCTATTTTATATCGTGTAACATTTTTATATTGTGTTGTATTTTACATCATGTACATGCCAACCCAATGTTATATACAAATTTTTAATTTAATAACAGAATTTGTTTTCCTATTTTCATTTGTTAAATAGTTTATTTATGAGATGGAAGTAAGAAAATTAAACCAAATTTTAAACCATTATTTGAAATCAAAAAAAAAATTCACAAAAAGAGCTTTGAAAAGAGAAGTTCAGTTCCAAGCATGTACCATGAGTCAATAATAACCAGCAGATGCCACAAATGCCAGTGGAACAGCCGGTCAATGAAATAAGGGATATCAATTATTTCTATGCATTTCCAAGTTCACACACACACACACGTTAATCCAAGAACAATCGCAAGTTTGTATGATCTTCTGGCCCATCCATGCGGTTACTGTAGTATACACACACGCAGGAACAATAATAAATAAACTAACCAATGAACACACATGATGTTCCAACATACCGTAGGAGTTGGGCGAGACTGCTGTATTTGGAATCCTGGAATTTGGAAGTCTGTGTTTGATCGCAATCTTGTTCTCCCTCTACCCTCGGGAGAGACGGGTCTGTTAGGACTAGGAGAGGACCGTCTTAGCTCTGGGCCGCCATTGAACACCATTGGACCACCATGTTCCATGTACCTGGTGGAGGCTTCTACAAACACATAAAGAAAGTGCTGACAAGATGCAATAATAGGCTCACTATTATCATACGTTGGATTCCCAGTGAGGACTTAGTATGAGTGTGTGCAAGGCCTTGTATGTGATGCAAAATATGTTTCTGTCTCTTTTGAATCTTTCTCTAAAGTTGACACTCCCACTAACAAACACCACTGACCAAGAATACGTCCTGTTATAAATAAAGATCATTTCATTGCACACAATGAGTGCTGCAATATGCAAGTGGGTCAGATGGAGGCGTGACATGTAGACTATTAGTGACTCGTTGGCTAGAAGTGAATAGGACCCACTACCGGAGTGCAGTATTCTTGTCTATTTGACAAGTGTAATGACAAGATGCAGTGTGGATCCACGCCTACCTCTGATGTATTCGTAGTCTTCTTCCTCGGTCTTGTCCAGCAGCAAATCAGGATGGTTGTCGTCCTCATGAATGTGGGCGTTGGCATGCCCGTGGGAGTGTCCTTGAGCAGTGTGGCAGTGGGCCTTGGCCATTTTTCCTGAAGCAAAGTCCCTGAGGAGACCACGAGATCTCTCATACCAGTGCTCCTATATACACGACAAGTACACACACAATCACAGCTGGGTGGACTGGTGGGAGGCAGATGGAAAACAAGATGGGAAATGGCCTGAGGGGGGCTTGAACTCAGGACCTCAGGCCCTGAGCCAAGGAACAACCACTACACCACACAGCCACAATTACTAAAGAGAAAATCCACACCCTCTATTAAATCTCACAACAACAACAACAACAACAACAACAAATACTGCTGATGAGACACAGAAGCTCCACAAGTATTTTGCAGGACGATACTTGAATCAATCAATTCTTTCCCACTCAACCCTTTCTTTACCTATTAAACTAACCATAACCACGCCCACTCACATGAAGTGTCTCATAGGTGTCAGAGATGAGGGAGATGAAGACTGAGAGAACCACGTAGATGAAGAGGCCGATGAAGATGTACAGGTAGATCTTGCAGAAGACATAGGCTGGCTTAGAGGCGGTAGACATGCCTATGTATGTGGCAAACATATCATCTCCGTTGATGAGAGAGAACAGACAGTCTGACGTAGTGAATGGATCCTTGAACTAAAGGGGAAGGACAAACATGAGAATAACTAAATTACACTCTTTGAAAAACAACCTCATTTTTATTGGCATAACCATAATTCTTTTCTTTAACATGAGCAATTAAAAAAAGTTATAGAATTAGAAAATGTATAAGATTTATACATTTGAACAGGTATGAACTCACAAATGGCCAGAAAGGGCACAAACAGTCACATGTCATACCCACCACCAGGCACACCCACCAACAGACACACCCACCTTTGGATGATAGGGCCCCAGCACCAGCCAGCCACAGAGCAAGAAGGCGATGTAGAGGATGCCCGTGCAGACAATGAACCTGATGACGGAGGGTAAAGAGAGGCGGAGTGTGAGGAGGAGCATGTTGTACTTGTCCAGATAGCTGAGGAATCTGAGGAGACCACTCCATTGCCCAAACACAGCCAGTCCTATCATAATGCTAGTGTAGTCCACCAGAATAAGACTGCTGGCCTTGGGCTATAGGGAGGATGGGTAAAGGGTGAATATAATAATAATAATAATAATAATGAAGCACCAAAGGTGCGAACCCTCAGCACTATTAAACACTACCTAGCTATTACAATATAATCTCCTTCCAAAAGAACAAGCAATCTGTTAGCTATTTTAATGAGGCATCAAAATAGCTCGACTAATGAAAATGGTACATGGAAACACTGTCTTCATAAGAGAAGAAGCTAAACTAGCCAGAAACACTCACCGATACGCATTTTCACACGAAACTTCACTTCTTTCAACTCCGTTAACTTCCCTGAGCATAAATCAAACTACACCGCTGGCTGGCTGCAAGAAATTATTTGCTCACGTGATTATGACGTGCGCTAGGGGGCGTTGCCCACAAAAGCTGGTACCTACCGCGGAGCTGAAAGCTTCACGTTTTCTCAACAATTAGCCCAAAATTAAAAAAGTAGCACAATAAAAGGTCTTAAATCTTCATCTTGAGTAAGTTCATACCTACATCAACTGTTAATTGTCAGTATTCTCCAAAATCAGAGCGTGACAGACAGACAAACAGACAAGACGACTACTATAGCCCTCTTGCGCATACACGCTGAGGGTTAATAATAATAATAATAATAATAACCAATAATAAACAGCAACAACAACAACAATAATAATAACAACAACAGAAACTGATAACATTATAAAAATTGATCGGAGAAAGTGAAAACTTTTCTTGAAAGGGAAATACTGAATTGAAGTAGCAGTCTAATACTTGTAAGCCACTTTATGATGGTTGAACGTAAACATTAAATCAGTCCAAAACTAGGCTTGATGATCTTTACCCACTTGTCAAATACACAGAATAAAGTGCAACATTTCTCGTGCTGTTCCAAATCAACTCATCTTACTAATACTGTATGCTTAATTTTACATTCTCTTTAACATTGCTGATATACATATTACAGGCAAGTGAGCACAGTGAAGCAAGAGGCTATCAGAGGTGTACTTACGCTGTAAGCGACAATGAGCTTTAAGGAGGAGCCGATCAGGACTAAGATGTTGCTGATGATGACCCCAAAGAACCACATGTTGTACAGAGGCAGAACCTGGCGGAACTTCAGGCGATACTTAAACTTCATTCTGAAGAACACTCGAACTGTTCTGGACAGCTTCCAGGATTTGAAGAGAGACAGGAAACACTGCACGATGGAAATGATGGCGAAGAATATGACCAGACCATCTAGGACTGCCGTGCCAGTGTCCGAGAGGTAAGTTGTGACCACGCCTACAATGATAGTCGCGAAACATTATGGTGCTTCTGCCGTTACATGGATGTTTTTAAATAGAATGTCTCTACATATTACCTACTGCATCTGCTCGTGTGAAATTTCTGACACAAATAATTAGATGCCTCTTAACTTGCACGCATGCACACACACCCACTTATACATACACACACACAAAGTGTAAATGTAAATTCTCTTGCTGCCACTAGGTGGTCATGCACACCTGGCAGAGCCAGTATGCCTGTGTACCAAGCAGGCACTATGAGCAGTGCAAGGAATGCTCCTGGAGCCAGGCTAAGAACTTGCAGGAGAACAGGTCTTTCCTCACAGCAAGTGGTGTGGGCACCCAAAGTCCCATAATTATAGACTATTGCTGTTTCGTGAGAAAAGGCCTTAATAGCACCTCAGCAAATGCCAGGTACCCAATCACAGCTATGTAGGTAGACTGGTGGGGCTGGTGGGAGGCAGATGGAAAACCAGATGGAAAATTGCCTGAGTGTGTGGCTTGAACTCACGACCTCAGGCCCTGAGCGAAGGACACAATCACTACACTACACCACACAACAACACACACACAAACACACACACATACATACCATCAGTAAAGATCTCAGACACATTCTTCTTGTCTTGATTGCATGGAGTTGTGTCAGGATCTACATGAATGACCACAGGCATATTGCCACTGGCAAAGTCATTCTGGATCTCAACCTGCAACAGAACAGTGACGGCACAACAAACACACAAACACACAAACACAGTCACACACAAACAAGGTAGCAAAATGTCGAGGGAGAAATTTCTTTGTGAACATCTCGGACAATTGATCGAACACAAAACAGATCCCTAACAAAGGGTTGTATAATCTACTAGCAAATGGTGAGGGAATTCAAGTGTACTTAGACAATTCAAGTGTAGTTAGACAATGCAAGCAATTCATTCCAAACTAGGAGGACTTCCTTTTGGCATGGACTTTATAAAAAATATGGAAGCAAACAACAATACACAGGGCCATGGCTGGGTGTGCGTGCGTATGTGTGCATATGTGTATACCTGTACTGTGAATTCAAAGCACTGAGCTTCATTGATCTGCTTGGAGAGGGAGCCGAGGAAGATGGTGGTGATCTCAAACTCCATGGTGATTGACAGAGTCCTGTGACAGAGAGAGAAACCAGAAATAAGAATAATTAACAAGAAACTTAACAAAACAGCAAGCAATAAACAATCCATGCTAACTGCATACATCAACAATAATATGGAAGCCCTAACATCAACATGCAGCCAATTTGCAGACAAAGTTACCGGTATTAAACCAAACATAAATCGCTAAAACAACACGATATAAAAATGACATCAAAAGAATAATATAAATACAAATAAATAAACATTTTGTAAAATATTGGTTACATACCAATGACCACCTCACAACAAGCACACAATCTCAAGGCTACATTTAATTAGGGGGGCAAAAGGGGGGGGGACATTTGCATATGTTTTCGTGCCCCCTAAAATCTAACTGTACTATATAGCAGTTCATACACAACAGAATATGGCTCTCATCGCCCCTTCTAAAAATCTAAGACAATAGTTTCCTCCTCCTAAAGCATTTTCTGTATGCATCTTGGAACAATGACAATGTTTTGCTATTATAACAGCAAACATTGCACTATTGCAACACTATACCAATGAGGTACCAAGGGTGCGACCCCTCAGTGCTGTACACTATACCAATGAGGTACCAAGGGTGCGACCCCTCAGCGCTGTACACTATACCAATGAGGTACCAAGGGTGCGACCCCTCAGCGCTGTACACTATACCAATGAGGTACCAAGGGTGCGACCCCTCAGTGCTGTACACTAGCTAGCTATTACAAAGACCAAATGAATCATTTATTAACCCTCAGCGCGCATGCGCTAGAGGGTTACAGTAGTCCTAGTGTCATTCATTCATTCATTCATTCTGTCACTCTGTCTGTCAACAAGCACTTCTGGAAGGTAGGAACCAGCCAGGCTCTGAAAGCGGCATCAAACAGCAGTATTTCACGAAGTAAGTTCCTTTAATGTGCCAGAATTTTGATTTTGGACTTCATTTTCCAGAAAAAAGCTAGTCTTTCCAGAGCCGTGCGATCGTAGGCTTACAGCGGGAACCGCCCCTTAAAAACGTGCTTGTCACGTGAGCCAGCTTGCAGGTTGCAAATCATTTTTAAATAGCTAACAATTACATGCATTCAGCGTGAGGTGTTGCGTTGCGTAGTTGTTGAGTGAGCAAGTAACTAACCCAATAGTCTCTGGTTCGAATCCTCGTCGACGATATTTTTTTTTTTTCATCTTTTTTTTTCATCCTGTTTTTTTTTCTTTTTTCTTTTGTCTTCTTGCCTTATATTTTCCTCTTCCTACTGTTTTTATTTCTTTTCTACCTTTTCCTTTCATTTCCTCTTTCTTTCCTGTACTATTTTTCTTTCTTTCTTCTTCCTTTTCTTCCTACCTATTTTCATTCATTCCTCTTCTTTATCATACTAGCTAACTAGCGCTGAGGGTTTGCACTTCAGTGCTCTAGTTTGAAGTAGTATTAACGCACGTCGATATATAAAGCTTGAGCAAGTCTATATGCAACTCGTGCAATGAAACTGTAGACGTTAATGCTGTCTTTATAAGAGAAGCTTAGCATACAAGTGACACTCACCTCACCAGTAGTTTCAGTGGGAAACTCCAAGCACTCCGGTAAACCGCTGACAATAATGTAATGCAAACTACCATGGGCAGCAAAGAAATTATTTGCTCACGTGAGCATGGCATGACTATAGGGGGCGTTACCATCAATAGCTTACTATCATAATAACTAGCTTTATCTGGAAAAAAAAAAGAAAAAAAAAGTCGGAACGAAAATTCTGGCACATTAAAGGGACTTAAAATGTCCAGTGCAATATTTTGATGCTTGTTTCAGTCTTCAGGAGGCTGCCATCTTTGAGATCCATGTGACAGAATGACTGACTGACTGACAAACTGAGTACTGTAACCCTCTCGCGTATGTGCGCTGAGAGTTAATAACAATAACTAACACTGCATTGATACGCTCCTTCACTAACAATGCAATGTAAAATAACTTTCACAATCCACAAGCTATACATTCAACAAGAGCTTCCAACTACTTACTGGCTTAGCTGAGACCTGATGACAGCCCAGTCTAAATCATAGTCGCTTTCTGTGATGTTAATCGTATCTACAAAAATAGGACAATGAAATTAACTACAATACAATCAGTGGGTGGGTGGATGAGTTGGTGTGGGTGGGTGGATGAGTGAGTGGATGAGTGGGTGGGTAGAGGAGTGGGTGTGGGTGGATGAGTGAGTGGATGAGTGGGTGGGTAGATGAGTGAGCGTGGATGGATGAGCGTGGATGGATGAGTGGGAGGATGAGTGGGAGGATGGATGAGTGGGACGATAAGTGGGTGGATGGATGAGTGGGAGGATGAGTGGGAGGATGAGTGGGTGGATGGATGAGTGGGTGGATGGATGAGTGGGAGGATGAGCGGGTGTGGGTGGATCAGTAAGTGGGTGGATGGATGAGTGGGAGGATGAGTGGGTGGAGATGCCTTGGTGTGAGTGGGGGTGGGGAGGAGATGGGAGGACAAGGAGAGTTCTAGATACAGTATAATGGCATAAAATGGGATTGATTAAAAGAGACAACAGAACAATGAAGTACTCAAGCAATAATACAGAATGTGTCAGACACGAAATGATATGCAGCAGTTAATATTGCAATGGACACATATCACACAGCAAGCTCCACCCACCGATTATGATATCATTGCGATTGACTCTGAACACCTTGTGAGCCGGGTCTATCACGGAATTCTTATACTTGCGAATTGTCAGCACTATCTCTGGCAGTTGTTCAAGTGAGTTTTCAACCCACTGGTAACCATAATTACCAAGTGCAACTGAATCCAAGTTGAAGTACTGGGGGAAAAAATGGAAAAAAAAAAATACTACACCAAAAGAACACTAAGAAAAGCATACTAAAGGAGTTGTTGTAATTTAAGTATTACTACTACTTAACTCTGAAACTGTCACCATGTCCTTATATCACACACACACACCTGGTTAGGAACCATGTATTACCATGACAACCACAATTTAAAAACATTTTCTCTCCTTGTAACCAGATGACAAAAAACAAAACAAAAAAAAACAAAAAAAAACAAAAAAACCCACATCTTACTTAAACCACTTAATAATAGTTTTACAGCCCCACCCCCTTCCATAATTTTGTAGCACAGGCAGCACCTCACCAGATTGATGGTGTGATTAACTTGTTCTTGTAGTTCCTCGTGCGTGTAGAGGGTGGAAATCGGATTGGGTATGGGGTCGTCACCGTCAGGTTGCTGGGGGTTGACGATGAACAGGTTAGAGAAAGTGGCTTGATTTTGTTGGATGAAATTAGTGAAGGCGAACTTGGAGTTGGCAAATAGCACCAGCTACACACACACACACACACACACACACACACACACACACACACACACACACAAATGAGTATGTGTATTTCTGAGACATTTAAACATTTGAACATATTATTTAGGCATTAGTCCTCCAAGAGCTATGGAGGTAATGAAACCGACTGGAAGCATACCTATATTTCTGGAAAGGAAGAGAAGGAGGAGGAGGGAGGGAGGGAAGAGGATGAGATGAATTAATTGCCTATATATTATACTTCAACTAGACACGCTGAGAGACATTAACTTTGACTGCGCAGATCTAATACCTTCACCTATGGCTATCTCCAATAAACTGCTCTCTCTTCTGACTCTCTTGTTATTGTTGTATTGATGTTTGTTTACTCTTGATATAGGCGGGCTCTTTTTAGAACCAATACAAACTAATTGAAAAAAAAATTGCTCGCGTACTCGTAGTACGAGATATGGGGGTGGGGCTATTTCTTAAGAATTGCGAGTGGAATGAAAGTTCCAAATTTTGTAACAGTTTTTCTTGGAATCTAATAATGAGAACGGCACAAAAATTTTATACACGGGTAAACCAAAAAAAAATGAACTGCACCAAAGAGAATTTTTCAATATCTTATAAATAGAAAAAATTGCGAATATATCATAAAGTAATATTGAAATGGATAAGAACTCGTTGTCTTGCAGTAGAGTATCGGCTCGGCTAGTAGTGCACCAAATTGCGGAGCTCCAACTTACCGCACCGCTCCAAAAAATTGCTACAAAGTTTTATAACCAGGCCCCGATATTTCCTCCAGATTAGCTCTAAAATTAGTGAGCGGCTCCTTCGGCAGGTACTGTGTCCTTGTGTTATAGTAGAGAAGCCCCTGTAACTATACAATAGTAGTAATCGTGCATAGCAACCATCAACAAAAAATTGCGTAGGCGGTGTGCGGCCACCCTTAAGGGTGACACAATCAAGATTCTGCAATATATTTATTATTAGTTTTTGCTTATTTATAACGGTACACTTGTGACCCCCTCCCCCCTCTGTAAGTTAGGTAAAATGTTCTCCAGCTCCACATGGTGAGTGGGCGGGGATATCTAGCTGACTTTGGGACCAACTAGTGAGTGGAATTAGACTACTTCAACTTCCACCACTAACAAGCGTGAGCCTCTCGAAAAAGATTACTGCAGTATCCCTAAAATGGAGAATCCAATTCCACTTCAGCGTGCAGCTAAATTTCGACTTCAGTCAGTGTGGTGCTTAACACTACACTTGAGCTAGAGGTGAAAAAAAAAACACCCTTTAGTTTAGCCTACTGATCTATAGATAATAATAGAATAGCATTTCAGAGAACATAATATCAGTGACATAGAGCTGGGCTGTTGCCTCACTCACCGTATATGCTAGCACACTACTAGTTCTTTATGTAACTATGTATAATAATCTCGTTCTAACAGCCAATAGTGTTAATTAAAACTTAACAATATCGGCTGTTAGAACAAGAAAATTTGCTATTATTATAATTATTTCAAGCCGAGAATGACTGAACAATGTACACGTAAAACCTCGTGTCTTACTTGTGCATGTATGTTTGCGTGTGCGTTTGTGTGTGTATGCAGGTGCGTGGGTGTAAATTACACAAACTCACACACACATACACACAAATGGCCATAACCCACTGAGCATCAGTGGAAACAGCAGATGGATATCTTGGTGCTAAGATTACTAAACAATGGTAGGAGTTATCGATATCAGACTCCTAATATTGACTAGCTATCTAAAAGTTATCACGATAATGACTAATAATTGACTAAATTTTGAGGTTTAGCTACAACAATGGTAGTAAAGTAAAAATATCATGTGCTAACAATTTCAGCTTTAACTCTTTCTTTAGCAGAAGCATACAAGCAAGGAATGGCAGTAGGGCAAGGGCTAAGATTAGGGATCAAAAAGTGAAAGAAGAGAGAAAGAACAAAGGAAGAAACAAAAGGTGACGGGAAAAAAGAAGGAAAAAATGGAAGAAGGAAAATAAGAACAAAAGTACAAAAAAGGGTGGGAAAAAGAAGAGAGAAAGAGAGAGAGAGAGAGAGAAAAAAAGAAGAAGGTAGAACAGGTTATAATGGTCTTCCAACAGCCTTGGTATGGATTTGTTCCATGTCGATTGGTGGTAAGTGTCCCAGGCTGTAGATAGAAGGTAGCAATTTCAAGCCACGGTATACAAAAGAAAAAAAAGTTTTTTTTTCTTACCTTTCTGGTGTATGTTTCTGTGCAGTGATTCTAGCGCCGGTGGTATATTTGATTGGTATCATTACACATGGACAGAAACACACACACACATCACAACATGGGAGTGAGCAAAAAAAGGGGAAAATGAACAGTATGAAAATTCTGGCCTGTCCTTTTGCATTGCAACCACAAGCTATCAAACCACCATGAGATAAGGAACAAGATGCAAACTCTAAACTCCTTGCGCAAACTCCATTTTTACCAAACCATATTACAAAAAAGATACTCCACTGATGGCACGTGCCAGTGAAAAAAAAAAAGATAAATTTTTTTTAAACAAAACAAAACAACAACAACAACAAAAACAAAAACAAAAAAAAACTGAATAGGATGGGATCGTCAGGCACTCATGACAACTCTGTAGTGGTTACTGCATCAGCCAGAATTGCCTTCCTTCTACCGTCTGATGTAATTCTTATCACAGAAAGTGTCACTGTCACTATAATTTACAAACAATTCGACTTCCTACTTTCAACACTACCTCCCCAAACCCACTGATATATGAACGTATGTATCAGCTACTTATCAACCACCACAAACCACAAAACACATGCCCTTGGAGCCCACCCATACTGAACACTGCCGCCTACACCACTGCACTACATGGCTTGAGAGACAGGAGGTGGACAAGGTTCATATTTACTGTATTCTTCGTAATAGTTAGAGCATAAGCGCTTAGGTACTGGTGGATTTAGTGCACTGAAGCCCAAGGGCCGTAGGCCCGAGGGTTGTGTGAACTAAATTCACCAGTACCTAAGCGCGCATGCTCTAACTATTTTAGATCCCGTTTACGCATGCCCAGTTTCCAACAGTTAGCAACTTTGTTCATCAGCATTTTCGCAGAAATGGCTAAAGGCAAAACATAGTGCACACTTACCAAGTTAGTACACCTAGTAACAATATAGTAACGGGATCTAAATTGTTATAGTGTCCAAGAATCATCCACAGTAAGCTCTAATTCACATCCCATGCCACTTTTCTAGTGCATGCCTAAACCAGCTGTTATGCCCTGTTCATGATTTAAGTAACAAAAAAATTCAAAAGACAATGAATACAATGCTAAGAATCTCGGAAGTCTGTCTCAAAATTAACTGAACAAGATAACTGATTCTTGTCCTGTTACTCTAACTGATGAAATAACTCCCTTGCTGGACAGACTGCTAACAAGCTGATCCATCATATTAGAGTCAGTTGAGAAGATCAATACTATCCCAGCTCTCACACACACACACACACATTATATCATGAAAACTCACACATGTACACACACACATACATCTAATAGAACTTCATAGGAAGCTTGAAAAGTATCCCCGCCCCCTACTGTACGAATTGTTGTAGAGTAGATACAATACCTTATATATCAGTAAAAATGACCTTCTTGTGATCAGGGCTACTAGAGGGGCACTAAATAGAGATGTCAAATAATGGACCCCTTATTTTCCCAACTGTTACCCCTAGATGCCACACCCCTATCCTCTACATCATTAGCTCACCTGCAGAGTGACCAAGAAAATGCTGATAATCTGTACTAGCAGTTTAAAAGGAAACCTCCTCTTTCTGTGATAGCTCCACTTCTGAAACGGGTTCATGAAATGGAAGGTGAGTCTCTCTTTCATGGACGCTATCTCTATGTCTTCACCCGTAGAGTCCGTATCGAGCAGATCCCAGCGACGGCGTCTGCTCCAGCATGTGATGCACTGACACGATGCTATGGTGAAGTTGTAAACAGTCCGAAAACCTAACAACATGTCACATGACATCTAAAGGTCATCACATTGCACTAATGCACTCTAAACTCTAAACAACCAGACTCGTGTTGGTTTAACACTCTGATTGGTATCCTTCAATCCCCCACTGCCCCGCCCCCACTCCAACCTAACCTTCAATATATTATGGCATTAATAATCAATGTAATATTAAGGTATAAATAAATAATAAATATATATGGCATAAACAATTATTAATAATAAAGACTAACTCGATTTCACACACACCGAGTAAAGCATTTATCACCATATTCACTTTCATTATAATGAAATGCAAATGCAAGCCATTAAAAACAATATTGCATCAGTTAGAGAACCAACATAGACCTCACCTCACCTGCACCAACACACCACCTTTTTAAATCAACTCATACTCACTTAAATCACTCGGGCACTATGTGTGGTTCCACGAATCACAATTCAACAGAAAGATTGGGAAATACATTGGAATATGACAACTAGATTTCTACTTCACCACACCATTGCCTACTGCTGTGTGTATCATTTGTCCCATTAAAATCATCCAGTACAGCTTCCCTCCCAAGCACTTTAGCTACAATATAATAGTAACTCTAATACAACAAACAAAGCATTCTTCAGAATAGCTTAGGTTGCTGCTTCTTCCATATGAATAGAATAAAGAACTACCACCTACTGATTGCAATGCTTTATCATCGTCTTAATTGCCATTATCATCATCATTGTCATCATCACCATTATCATTATTATCATCATTATCATCATCGGCATTGTTATCATTATTGCCATCACTGAAGTATAAAAGATTTAGGCTTAATTGTTGATTAAGTGAGAATATAATTTGTATATTGAGGATTACTTGGAAAGACAACATGACCTTCTCACCAACAACCTTGTGCTCATAAATTACCACCACTTTCCCTGAGGATATTAAACTTTTTTTTTACCTTCACCACATCTCAACTCTCCCTGCCTAGTCAACAATCGGGCACAACATGGCACACGTAAACGTCGGGAAAACATCGATAAAATGTACCGCAGGGAATGGTTAGGTCGCATATATCACACAGCTAAAATTACAGCAATAAAACTTTGAGAGTTTAATACCTGGACCCAATGAATCAGTATGTGCAAAAATAATTTGCTTTTGACGGGGGTCGTGGTGTGCTTAATTTTCCTATAGACGGACGGCCTCAGTTGTATCAGGAGAACCCGAGCAGTTGGAATGTTTTGATTTAATTGATTTGTTATGGCATGTAGACCTTAGCCAGCATATCAACAACCCATTCTAGCAACACCTCACAAGTAAGCTTGGCTTGGTAGCATGTGAGAATGGAATGTCTGATGACCATAAGGTGCTGGCCAGTATCTTGGTTACTTCTAACGAGCTTTAAAATTTAGCATGGATGTAAAACCAGTATATTTTTAGTAAATAATAATAAATAATTTAGGACTGGGTAATTTCTGGCCTTGCTAGGAACAATGCAGCAAGAAAAGTTGACCAGAAATACCCACTGTGTCCTATCCAGGTTTGCAGCATACACACACACGCGACTTTCATCCTCACTACTTTCAATACAGAAGCATTTCTTTAACTCACCTGACATACACAATTCTTTAAAGCTCCTTCTGTTGCCTTCCTCCTGCGCTTGAATGCTTCTCAGAGAATTTATAGAAAGATAGAGGTCCACGGTGTCATTGTCCGAACGGACCGTCGCGCCGCTATCGCCACTACCGTGACGTTGCGACTTTGCAGCAGCAGTCCTGCTCACTCTCGCCATCGGAATCAAAGGCTCGGGTTCTAACGAGGAAGACCGTAAGGTAGACACTTTGGCGGTAAAATGTAAACAATCCTGGATGATATGGACGACACTCTCAGCAACCACACCAAAGCTAACTTCAACTCAGCCACGCCAGAAAACTCCGGACAGGTGCAGCTAATTCCTTGTATGACTACTACATAGAGTAACAGCAGCGTTATACTGAGAGTAGACCGGCGGAGGTGACCAGCCAACAACGACGGAGTTGCATCTAGCAATACTATAACGCGGGTAAAGATTGAATGATTGTTTTGACTCGTGACTATAAACATTACAATATGGGCGGAGCAGGGGCGGTGCCATTAGCTTGAACTCAAACAAAAAAAATATTCATGTAAAATCAGTTTATTATGTCAGTTTATCCAGTGCATAAAAATTGATATGTTTGGTTGAGATAAATATGAATGAGGGAGATGACTTGGGTTGAGAAAATTTAAAAAAAAGTTATGGTTAGCTTGCCATGACATGGCCAATGAGCAAGTACATGACGAGAAGGAACACCACGGCAATGAGGGAGAAGTACCACATGTACTTGCAATTTTGCATGCGTATAATTCGCAGACCTTTAACTCGTGTAAAGCTACCAGAAAGAAGCGATGAAGCCGTGTCAAAAAATCCTTCCTAATAACATAAAAATACATTTATAAAAGTGGCCAGCACAAATACAAGAAACATTGAAACGGCATATAAATATTAAAACGGCATATAAATATTAAACCGGCATATAAATATTAAAACATGTTATACAAATAAAATTGTACCACCTGTCGAACTAAATATTGATTGGACAATCAGACAAGTCACATTGCTTACTGAATCATTCACAAGTCTGACTTGCTCCTTTGCTTCTGATCTCAGGTCTAGTACCACCTGTACCATAAAGTACACTCCATGAACAGATTAGCTGAATGAGATCAACTCACATGCTTCAGAGTGGAAACTTTGTTGGCAACATTCTGCATTTTCCTGTCATTTTCGCTCTCCAGGAGCTCTTCGGAAAACCTACCGCTATCTAATTCGTTATGTAATAAATAAGTTTTACCATTTTACTTGGCTTACCTGGACCTCTTCTCCCATTATTGCTAAAAGAACTAGTTTCTCTTCCCCAAGAATTGCCTGACGCCCTGGACATTTCAAATTTGCTGAGTCAGCATAACAGCATTAGTGGTGGGACTTAATTAAAAGTCCGCTGCTCTACTGTGTGAATTCTGTATTCCCTCTTCACTGACAGTTAAAGCTATTTGGCCAGCGAGTCCGGCGCGATGAGTGGTGGAGTATATGGAGGAGGTAATGCTGCGTCATTCTTTGTTTTAGATGGGCGCTGGTAATTCTAATTGAAGCACATTACATTTCTTTTTGCAAATGCAGATGAAGTAGGAGCCCTTGTTCTGGACATTGGATCATATACGTCAAGAGCTGGATATGCTGGAGAAGACACACCCAAAGTTAGTGCTATGTGAAAATATATCCTTCAAAAAAATTATATATATTCATTGCACTGTTGAATTTTTGATTTTTTTTCCCCCCTCTGTTTGGTTATCACTCATTATTGTCTGTTTTAAGGAAGGCCTTTAGGCTAGTTGGCTCTTCTCCTGAATGTCTTGTGCATCGAACTATTAAATAAATAAAATAAAAATAAATAAATAAAATTGATATTTTTGTTCTCTTAGCTAAATAAACTTTTATAGCTATACATTACATTATTATTACACAATTTTTTTGACCGGGCATGCCATTGTCTTCATCAGGTTAAAGTGAAATTTTCATTTAGATTTCACTTTATTTATTTTTTTAAACAGCTGTATGCCCTGTCTAAACATTGTGCACTATTATTATATATACATAGTTATAAATGTTTGATTTAAGAGAACAAATTATGTGAAATGTCAACAAACTCCCTAAAAAGTTAATTTATTATATATTATGTATAAATAATGTATGTGTAGGCAGACATTCCAACATGTATTGGGATAGGGCCGGGCTCTCAACCCACTCCTGATGCCATGGAAACGGATAGTAATGTCAAGCCACCCGTATCTTCAGAGAAGAAATATTATATCGACTCTACCTACTTGTACAGTCCTAGAGAGAATGTGGAGGTCCAGTCTCCATTGAAAGATGGTTTGAGTAAGTTTCACTGTAGCATGAAGGCCATTGAAATTGTTATGCAATACATACTATCACTAGTAATTAGGTAGGTGACTCACTAGTAACAAGTATATCTGATGGGTTATTGTTTTGATAATATATACTGTAATGTATAGGCAACAGAAATGCCGTAAATTGTCCATCCCATCTCACGGTCCCATGGGATCATGGAATTACACGGGATTGTCCATCCCATCCCACAGTCCCATGGGACTTTCCACGGGATGTCCACCTGTCCCTCTACAAATGATGTGTCCTACTGTCCATTTCATCCCACGGTCCCATGGGATCGTGGGACATTCCACGGGATATCCACCTGTCCCTCTCACTGACACATGAATATCTTATTGTCCATCCCATCCCACGGTCCCTTGGGTCTGTGAAATAGATTGCGTGTAACATTTTGAACTGATAGTGAGTGTTTTTTAAAAATTAATATTAATGTCCCACTGTTCCATGGGACCGTGGGATGTGATGGACAATCTCACTGTCCCATGGGGCCATGGGATGGGATGGACAGTGGGACACACACGCATCTGTAGAGGGACAGGTGGACATCCCGTGGAATGTCCCATGGGACTGTGGGATGGGATGGACAATTTACGGCGTTTCTGGACATCTATGGTGTTAATTGAAGTGTTCGGATGATTGAAATTCGGATAACTGAAGTTCTACTGTAATATGTTGTGGGTTTTTTCCTGTTTGGACAATTAAGAATCTTTTTTTCTTTAGTTCACAATTGGGAGCTGTACCAGAAGCTTGTGGACCACCTTCTAAGTCGACACATCAAGACTACAGCAGACCAGCACCCCATCATGATCACAGAGCCCCCGGTACTCGCTCTCTGTAACTACTGCTTTAAGTGCATCTGCTATTGTGTGTCTGGATTGATTTATTAACTTGTTCCTTCCCTTCGTTTGTATTCATTCTTTTATTTTATTCTTTTCACATAGTGGAATACAAAGCAGAAGAGAGAGCAACTGACTGAGCTAATGTTCGAGTCTTACAATGTTCCCGCCTTCTTTACGAGCAAGACAGCTGTCCTGTCTGCGTAAGTGCGACTTACGTATCATTCACATTATGCAGATACGTGTAGGATGTTATTAATCTATACTGCATCTTCAATTCCCAGAGGTTCACAGGAACATAAAGAAATTATTGGGAATAGTTTTGCTGAATACTAATGCTATACAATTATATATAGATAAACTGTTTTATTTGGGATTCATTTGTTGTGTGGTTAACTAACTCAGGGGTTCATACAGAGGTAGGAAGTGGGGAACTAGGGGCATCCTGGTATTCCGCCCCTCCCCCAGAATTTTCAAAAGTACAATATCTAAAGTTGAATTCTACTAGCAGTATACAATCATGCATGTAACCAAACACTGATCAGTGTGAAGTATATACATATTGAAGTCATGCGGGTTTAAAAATGGGTGTGGCTAAGTACGTCAGAGTTTCCACCCCCAGTGAAAGATCCTGTATGACACCCTGTAACTATGCTATAACTAGCTCCAAACATTCTATCAATAATACAGTAGAATGTCAGTTATCTGAACACGTTGGGACCGAGAGGTGTTTGGATAACTGAAATGTTCAGATAACTGAACACCATAGATAATGTCTAATGAAGGGGTGTGGTCAAGTAATTCTTCATGTCTGATTGTACTGCTCTTAGATTTTTGGTGTTCGTTTAGCTGAAATTTCGAACAACTGACATCCTACTGTAGTTGTCTAAATATATATTCAGTTTATTGGATGATTTTATTATTTATTCAATTTTTAAAAGCTATAGGCTAGGGTTAGGGATAGGGTTAGGGATTGGGTTAGGGTTAGGGATAGGGTTAGGGATAGGGTTAGGGATAGGGTTAATTAGGTGTTTTTTTAACCTATTAATTTATTTGATGCATTAGATTTTTTTAGTTCTAAATTTTATTTTTATTTTATCTTCTCTTTTTTATCCTTATTTTTTGTATTTTGTAACAATGTGACTCTAATTGCAGCTTTGCCAATGGCCGCTCTACCGCCCTCGTGGTGGACTCTGGAGCTACTCACACTTCAGTTGTGCCGGTACATGAAGGATACGCCTTGCGGGGGGCGTTTGTGCGCACCCCACTGGGTGGAGACTACGTGACCGTGCAGTGTCGATCCTTCATGGAACAGCAAGGCATTGAAATAATACCTCCTTATATGATAAAGAGTAAAGAGATTGTCAAAGAAAGGGCAGCTCCGGTATGGGTGAAGAAAGACCTGCCTACATTGACGCCTTCTTATGTCAGCTATATGAACAATGTGAGGATGATGTGTGGTGTGTGTGTGGGGAGCGGGGGTGATGAGGGGTTTGTTTCGGAATTAATCTGAGATTGGGTGAAATTGAGCTAGCGCTGTCTCAAGGGGATCATGAATTTCATGCATAACTTATGCGAGCGGGTCTGGGAAAAGGGACCTTACGGCGCAAAAATTGAAATTGAGATATAGGCTCCAGAAGTAAGTCATCGGAAAAATTCTTTCTTTCTCCTATTTTGTTTTTTGCAGAATTAGTCTTAGTGACCCTTACTCTACGTCTATGCCAAATTTCAAATGTCAAAACCACTTAAAAGACCCCGAGCGTGCCGTGAAAAGACAAGCTACTTTTTATTCTCTCTCATTCTCGAAGTACAATAAACGGGGAATGGGCGGAGTTTCAAACTAGCAGCTAAAAAAAAAAAACGGCATAGCTTTGAGACTATTGCATGCATTCTACAGCTTACCTCTGGCTTAAAGTTTACCGCTACAGCGAATAGAGTAGCCAAGGATTCCAACAAGACAGGCCGTGAGACGCTCTGAAAGCTAAAAAGAACTCTACGCAAACTTCGTTAGTCAGCTGCACGGATTGCGTATGCGGAGTACGCCGTTAAGTATACGGAAACATTAATTATACCGGAAGTGGAAATTCAATTTATGTTTTCTCGATTTCTAGTTCAATTGCTTTGCTGAATAGGGCCCAGTTCAACTGCCAGTTTCTCTGCGTGTCTAAGGTTTTACCCTCCAGTATTTTAGCACTAAGTTGAGATAAATTGTATCTTTTTATTAGCATAAAAAACTCGATTTTTTTGGTTTGCGCTAGACCCACTCACTTGTATGGAAGAAGAGATGGGCTTCAAACTAAGTCGATGATTAGATCAGCAATAAACTTGTGATTTGCGCATTTGCATTCACCTTCAATATCCACTTTTAGAATTTGCATTATGCTTACAAACTTGGGTGGGATGGGGGGGGGGGGGGGGGGGGGCGAAATGAACTTAAGAAGGGGCAACCACCCCCCCACCCCCCCCAAATGATCCCTTTGAGTGATGTGTGTGTGTGTGTGTGTATGTATGTTGTGTGAGTGTGTTTGCTGCTGTTTGGGTGTGTGTTCTGTGTGTGAGTGTGTTTGCTGCTGTTTGGGTGTGTGTGAGTGTGTGCATACGCTGACGAGTGGTTGATAAGTGAGTGAAATTATAGTTTCGGTATCTTTACTGAATCATCTTACACCTATGTATGTATGTATGTATGTATTTGTGTAGTTTTGTCTTCTTTGAAAGTAAATTATAAGGTCAAGTTGTCTTCTGTTGTTGATTGGGTTATTTGTGTCGTAATGAAAAGTTAGTATGAGTCTTAGTGAGCTGGTCTTTGCCTTGCCAGCCTCAGCAACTGTCTGAAGGAGATGAGAGGATGAGTGAGGTGCCGAGTGGAGTTATATCTAAATACACAGCCCCGCCTACATCTAAGGTTAGGGCCTACTAGAGGTGCTAACCAGGCTATTCAGGCCAGCTAGGAAACCTTTGAGGAAGCTGCCATTTGAGCTTGGATTGCAGTATAGCTCATTAAAGGCTGCTAAACGGGCAAGGCAGTTGCCGCCAGTAGAGCTGGCTAATTTTGTCACACCGTAGATTGAATAGAATGCAGTCCAAAAATGTGCTATTGGTCCACGGCTAATAAGGACTTGTTGTTTACCCAGATGCCCAGATGTTCCCTTTGTTATGCTAGCTAACTGGCTACACTGTGCTGCTAAGTGACGATGGTGACTCTGAAACTAACTCACCCACTATCTTCAGCTGCAGTTCTTTGCTGTCATTAACCCTCAAGTGCATGCACGAGAGGGTTACAGTACTCAGTTTGTCTGTCAGTCATTCTGTCACACGGATCTCAAAGATGGCAGCCTCCCGAAGATTGAAACAAGTTGCATATCGACTTGCTCAAGCTTTATGTATAGATGTGCGTGAACATACATATTGGCATATTCATATTAATACTACTTCAAATAAAGTATTCTTTTGGTGTTTGTAATAGCTAGCTAGTGTACAGCACTGCCTATTTCAATCCTGGACATCTGTGCTCCTGCTGGTAGATTTGATACTTGAACTTTGAAGTCTCTTCTATTGCTGCGCCATATCGTATGGCTGTGTTTCCTTTAAACTTAGCACAGAGGATGTACTCCACTTTCTTCTCGGCCATCTTAGTTGTGGGTCGCATCTTAGCAGTCTCTCCAACCACTGGTGAGGTGAGTCTCTTCCTACGCTCTGTCAGCCACTCAAGGCAGTCAGTCAGCTTGCTGTCGTGTGCCTTTTTCAATTTGTGTGACTTGTGCAGCAGTAACTATTACTTTTGTCCGATAAAAACCTTGCTTTAGCTACTCCACTCCAATATTTCGGGGAGATGTTTTTTGTCACTTCATCAGCCAGAAGTAGAATTCCACCATTATGCCTATCGTAGGCTTGACAAGTGTGAGTTCAGTCATCTTTCTTTGAATATTTTTTTTATTTGTCTTTGCCATTTAACACTCGCTGCATCAGAGTCAAGTAGACAGAGCTGTCCTGTCTCCAACGAATTGAGTATAGAAAAGTTTGTATCCTCTTTCTGCTTCGATAAATCCCTCCATAGTGATATCGGCTTCCATTTCTGAAGCAGGGGCGGGGCGGGTGTACAAATTCCTGTAGCACTCACGAACCTCTTGGGGATATTTCTGGAACAAGAAGTACATACATCTAGTTCGCACTCCAATGTGGATTAGTTTCTTTTTTTCAGCTAGCAGGTAGTAACTCCATCAGTTCTCCCATGGGACTATAGAAAAGTCCCATGGGATGTCCCATCATAATTTAGGAATTTATAAATTTGTAACTTTCACTGCAGGGAACCCCTCCTTGTGATTGAATAGTTGTGCTAGCCTTTTGTGTTTGTAGTCACATGACTGGCACACCCGAAATAGGGGACTTAGCACCCTATAATCCCCCTTGATGCTGTCACAAATGCATGTTTTCGGCTATTTTGGGTTAATTTGACAATCACAGTTGCACCCTCAAGCAACTTAACATTTATAAGGACATACAGTGTAGTATTTGTATAATTGAAATGTTGTATTTCTTATTCATTGATTCTCATTGTGCATATTTATTTTGCTGGTTATATCATATCCTGTAGGAGCTGCTGAGAGACTTCCAAGCTTCAGTGGCCCAGGTGTCCACCTACTCCCTGGAGTACGAGTAAGTTCTGGTGGGCAGGAAGAGGGGTGTGGCTTTGCTCCATGAGATCAGCATACAATCCACATCACTTACTGGAATTGCAAGGAGGTTACTATTTTCAAGGGATTAGAAAATGCTTTTGTGAGGTTGAGATTATTTTTGGGAGACGAAACTAAGAGAAAGAGGGAAATCCATCCCCTCATGCCCGCGCACAATCCACGACCAATGATTTAAAAAATTAATAATTTATTTGTTAGCACAATTTATGTATTGCATATTTTTATAACAAAACTAAACTTTAGCACTCTGCTTTCCCTAAACTCTCCCACTTTCTTCTCTTCTCCTTTATTTTTTTTCCTCCCCAGGATGGAGCAGAGTAGCAGCATTCCCACTACTCTGTACGAATTTCCCAATGGCTACAACATCAATCTGACTATAGATAAGTTCAAGTTGACTGAAGGACTCTTCAATGCCTCCAACTTGTCAGGCATCAGTGGAGGGGACCTCCTCGGCATCCCCAATATTGTCATGAACTCCGCCTCCATGTGCGATGTGGATATCAGACCGGTAAGGGATGACTATCACACAGTTTTAAGATCACAGCACAAGGTGTCTTACAGATTGATTATTGCTAGTGCTAGACAGATCTATCCATAAGGCCAAGGTGTTTTATGCCGCCTAGCTACCAGTCATGTATTATCGTTGTCTTGTGCAGAGTTTGTATTCCGGTTTGGTAGTGGTGGGAGGGAACTCACTCTTGCCGGGATTCCCAGAGCGCCTGAGCAAAGACCTCACCCACAAAACACCTCCGGTGAGTCACCATGACGATGCAACTGTTCTCTTTACATGACAATTTCTTATGCTGTCATGGTCGTTATGGTAATAATGTGTTAATTCTGCTTTCGGTATAATTGCAGAGCATTCGAGTGAAACTGGTTCAAAATACCGGCGCAGTTGAACGGAGATTTAGTTCATGGATTGGTGGTTCAATTCTGGCGTCACTGGTACGTATTGTTTATCTATCATTATAAGTACTCGTAGTAATAGACTTTATTGCAACCGATTTTTCTTGTAGGGTACATTCCAGCAGATGTGGATCTCCAAGCAGGAGTACGATGAAGTGGGGAAGATAGTGGTGGAAAAGAAGTGTCCATGATCCGTCCCTCCAATTCTTGAGCTGTCGGACTTGCTCTATTGTATCATTTCTTCTTTTTCTTCTTGCATTCCTTCTGTTCACAATTAATGAAGTACTCATTACACTCTGGGGCACTGTCCTAACACTCAGTGCATCTGCATTCACGCATAGGAAGCATTTTATAGTGTTTAATGTTTCATAAATTGACTACTGGCATAGTGACATTGTTTATAGGGTACAAATGTGGGCGCAGCTTTAGAGCTAGCTAATGTCATCTATCATGGTAAAATAACCAAGTTGAAACGCAGTCTCACAGGCTAGACCCTTCACCCAACCTTTGGTTATAGAGTCTGGCATGATGGACGACTTATAAAGTTTTAAGACTACCTTTCCGCTACAATTTTCAAGTTAAGCTGGGTCGTGCATTAGGCGTAATCCAGCCGCTACCGACGTGTAAAAGTGGTAAGGAATCGTCAATTTAAAACTACAAAAGCTATTGGTGGGCGGAACTCTGGTATGCCATGAATATAGTTACAAATTGATAGCAATGTCTAGGTAGTTCTACAGTAGCTATCGGTGGTATAAGACAGCTTGGAATAATAAGAACGTTGTGATATTTCATTGGTAGATTGGTAGAGACTGATTGTTAGGTGTGTACCAGTCATTTCACACACTAGCCAGCTTACAACCTAATAACATTCATTGAATATTTAGCTCATGAATACTTTTATGCACCATAGTAACTTGAGAACCAACAAATACATATTGCCATAACATTAAACTGGAACAACTTGAAGATATTTTATAGCTATGCATTGCAAGTCTAGTATTCTCCAATATTGAACGAAGATACTGGGAAGAGAATCAGTTGTATTTGCTTTCTCTGGCAACACCAGCTGAAGTAACAACATGGCCTATGGAGCAGTTTTGGTTGCCATTACCTTACTTCTGAACAGAGCTGTTTGCCAATCCATTTCTGTCTCACAGACTGCATATTCGGCCAGTTTTAGTGAAGAGCAACCAGTAGGCTCCTTTGTTCTCCAGCTACAAGCAACAGGATTTGACTCCAACTCCAATGCTATATTGGGTCAATTCACTTTAGCAGGTTCAGATGCCCAGTACTTCAGCTTGGGAAACTCATTTCAAGACCAAATTCAAACTACATTAGTAGATATCAACAGTGCAGCTGTGTTTGACTGGGACCAAGCCAACGCTCAGAGGGAGTTCTCCTTTACTGCCACATTTACCATACCAGGAAGCTCTAGAGACATCCCTGTGACAGTTCAGATCACAGACGTGAATGACAACACTCCGAAGTTTCCAAGAGATGTGTTTTTTGTCCAGATTCCTGAGCTACAGCAAGCTGGGATGCAGATCCTCAATGTGTCTGCCTTGGATCCAGATCAAATACTCTTTGATACCAGATCAGTGCTCATAGATCCCGTCAACAATGTTTTTGAGACAGAAGTAATACCTGTTGTCACTAATGGCTTGATATTCTACAGTGTTGTTAGTGGCAATGAACTGGGCCATTTCATTCTGAGCTCAGATTCCGCCATCTTGTCAGTCACTCCAGGAGCTAGCTTGGATGTGGACCAGATATCCTTGTATAACCTCACCATCCTGGCAGTGGACGGAGGAGGAAGGAACAGCTCTGCAGAAGTTTACATTACGATAGTAGACTCCAATGACAATGCTCCGACCATTGTATTTCCTAGGGGCATAGACGTTGCCATATCAGAGGACACAGATTTGGGGTACGTCATTTTAGAAGGAATTAATGCCACTGATGCTGATTCTGGCGTGAACGCAGTAATACAGTTTCTGATAATTTCTGGCGATTCAGCAGGCAACTTTGGAATAGACCGAGATACCGGAAGGATTAACGTATCCAGACCCTTGGACAGAGAAGTACAAGCTACTTACAATTTGACTGTGGCAGCAAGAGATGGAGGGACGCCAGCTCTTCAAGATACCATCTTTGTTGTGGTTCGGTTGCTAGATGTGAACGACTTTGCCCCCAGATTCACCCAAAACTCTTACACCATAAGCATTGCAGAGAACGCTGGGCTGGATAGGACAGTGGCACGGGTCTCTGCAGAGGACCTGGATGAAGGGGTCAATGGTACAATATCGTATTCTCTCAACGGAGGTCTCGGTAGATTTTACGTCAATTCGGTCACAGGTGATATACTGACTAACGCATCCCTCGATCGTGAGGAGAGAAGCTCATATAGTCTCGTGTTGGTAGCAGTGGACAATCCCCAAAATCTGTCTAACCAATTATCTTCACAAGTTAATGTGACTGTTTTGATAGAAGACGTAAATGATAATCCGCCAATATTTGAGAGGAGCAGCTACACTGTTGAGGTCCTTGACAATATCACAAGAAGAGTCCCCATCATACAGCTGAGAGCTGTGGACGAAGACAGCGGTAGCAACCAGCAAGTCACTTATGCAATTCTTAGAGAGGATCCAACTTACCCAATTGCATTCAGGATTGATTCAGGAACTGGGGAGATATTCAGAAACCGCAGATTAAGCTACCAAAACCAGTCAAGGTTTATATACATCATTGAAGCTCGGGATAATGCACAGCGACCATCGTTTTCCGCTCCAGTAGAGCTCACGATCATTCTTCATGACGTCAATGTCAATGCTCCGGTATTCAATCCATTATTCTACAACAATACGATCAGAGAAGATGAACCCATCGGAACAGTCGTAGCTACAGTAAGTGCCACAGATGGAGATGATGGCCCCATCGGACAAGTCAGGTACAGAATAGTGAGCGAGTTTGACAAAGCGGGAGCTTTCACAGTCAATGAAACTTCAGGAGAGATCCGAGTAGCGTCACGTCTAGACTTTGACACCAGAAGTATGATCCATTTCGTAGTAGAAGCCTATGATGGTGGTTTTCCAGAACCCTTTACCGACTATGCAAATGTGACTATAGAACTCACAGGCCAAAATGATGAAGCACCAATAATAGTGCTTCCAAATGGATTTCAGTTAACGGTTCCAGAAAATGTACCCCCTGAGGTAGACATTGCGGTCTTGAGAGACTATACCGTCGATCCTGATATTGGACAAACTGGAGATTTTACTTTCCAACTTCTTGCTATCTATGATGACTACTCTGAGAACGCTTCTTTCTCACTCAACGAGACCACAGGCTTGCTTACAAGCTTGAGGACATTTGACAGAGAGGAGCAACCAAATGGAATTAACATCACAGTTACAACCGTGGACTTTGAAGGCCTAACTCGTGATATGAACCTCACTGTTACAATTAGAGACATGAATGACAGAAGTCCGTTCTTTACCAGTAGTGCGGAAGTCACTGTGTATGAGTTTCTTCCGGCTGGCACTGAAGTGTTGAGGAATTTTGAAGCTACAGATGAAGATATCGGCTCAAATGCGGACCTAAGGTACTTCCTGCCCTCTTCAAGTGACAGAGAACTTTTCACCATAGAACCCACCACTGGCACCTTATTTACAGCTGCTGTTTTAAACAAGACTATCCAGGACACATACAATGTCACTGTTCTGGTCATGGACCAAGGGATCCAACCCCTTTTTGGATACGGTACTATTATAGTAACAGTATTAGATTCCAATGACATGATTCCAGTATTTTCTATGCCAGTTTACAAAGCATTCTTGGAAGAAAATTCAATATCTGACAGTTTTGTGGCTGAAGTCAATGCTACTGATGGAGATATAGGGACTAATTCAGAAATTAGATACTACATTTCATTTGATAATTCCACTAACGGCAGGTTCAGATTGGACGAAGTGTCCGGAGTCATCTACACGACAGACATGTTCGACAGAGAGCTGGAGAGCATGATCAACTTGACTGTAGTTGCCGTAGACAGTGGACTGGTGCCACACCCACTCACTGGCTCCGCCACTGTCATTGTTGTCATTGAGGATATCAACGACCATACTCCTGTCTTTTTCGAGTCATTTTACAATGCCACAGTGACAGAAAACATGGAAGTCAACTCTACCATTGTAGTAGCAAGAGCACAAGATGCAGATGCCACACCTCCAAATAACATCATCTCCTATTCACTGAGAGGCAACAGAAGTGATTCACTAGGAGTCAATCCTGTCTCTGGTGAGATTTTCATTGCTGGTGAGGTGGACTGGGAAGAAGGAATGGAATTTACCATAGATATAGTGGCAACCGATCGAAATGGTTTAAATGGTAGCCTAACAGCTTCTGTTCCTTTAATAGTGACAATTATAGATGCAAATGACAACTCGCCCATATTTGTGCCCAGTTCTCTTAACTTGACAATAGAAGAAAACTTATCACCACTGAATGGCAGCATCTCTGTAGGCTTCGTAGAGGCTGATGATTCAGACAGCTTTGGGAACAACTCAGATATCACTTATTCAATAATAATGGATTTTGCCAATGGGAAGTTCACATTAGATACCCGCAGTGGAGAAGTTCTTTTTGTCAGGGGAACTCTCAACAGAGAAAGAAGGCAATTCTACGAACTAGAGATACGGGCCACTGATAATGGCATGCCACGCCTTTACACCGACGCCACTCTTATCATATCAGTGGCAGATGCAAATGACTTTGACCCGGTATTTGTGCAAGACGTATTCTCAGGTTCTGTTCCTGAAAGAGCGGCAGCTGGTACTCCAGTCCTGACAGTCAATGCCACAGATAATGATGAAGGATCCAATGCCGAGCTCCGATACAGATTCGATGGATACTCTGGCGTTGAGTTCACGATGGATGCGATTACAGGTGTGGTGTCTGTAGGAGGTGTGCTGGACTATGAAGACGAGAGTAAAAGGCTGTTTACACTAGCAGTGGTAGTAAACGACCTGGGGCATCCTCCGAGAATTGCCCGCACTGTTGTCACCATCATGGTCACTGATTCTAACGATCTCTACCCACAGTTCACTGAGCCGCAGTATTCAGCAATCGTGCGGGAAAACTTGGCAAATGGAACAGTGGTGCAGAGGGTAATGGCGGCTGACAATGACACCATTAGAGAAAATAAAGCCATTTTTTATTCCCTGCTGAGCTCACCTGGCAGTGAGAATTTTGGTATAGATAACACATCAGGTGTAGTATACACACGCACATCGTTGGACAGGGAACAGTTCTCAACATACAATCTCACCATCGTTGCTAGCAATTCTCTAAGTCCTTACCCACTTTCAACACCCGTACAACTTATCATCGATGTGACTGATATAAATGACATGCATCCTACACTGCCTTTGACGGTAAATGTGGACGTATTTGAAAACGAAACAGTTGGTTCCATAGTTTACACTCTAAATGCCACAGATGCAGATGAAGCAGAGAATGGAACCATAGCTTACTCATTTATTCAACCATCAGGCTACTTTGGTCTGAATCGATCTACTGGAGCTATCACTTTGACAAGAAATATTGACAAAGAAGGAATGGAAGATATGTTTATCCTTCCTATCCAAATGACTGATTTTGGTTCTCCTCCTCTCAATAATTACACCAATGTCTTAATTAGAGTGATTGATTCTAATGACAGCCCACCAGAGTTTGCTGCTACCCAATACTCTGTTTCTGTGTCCTCAAGATTAGCTGTGGGCGTAACTTTTCTTCGGCTAATTGTGCAAGACAAAGATGAAGGAAGAAATGCGGAAGTTACCACCACTATCATGGCTGGCAATGAACAAGGGTTGTTTGGAATTTCAAACTCAGGAGAACTCTCTTTACTTGGTTCATTAATGAGTTTTTCTGGAATGATGTTTTCATTAACGGTACAAGCTTCAGATGGACGCTTCAATACAGATGCCACCGTCAACATTCAAGTTTATGGAACATCAAATTCTCTACCTATATTTCAGAGCTCAAGCTATTCCACTGTTCTCTCTGAGCAGGCTTCAATGGGCACTACAGTATTTGACTTCTCCTCTGAGACCAACAATGCAGATACCTTTTCGGTGAATAGCACATTTCTGTCCATCGATAACAGTGGAAATTTGGTATTAACAAATTCCACTTTTCTAGATTTTGAAGCACAGCCAGTTCACCAAGTCACTATCTCTATCTTACAGTCTTCCACCCAACTAACTGCCCAAGAAGTACTTACTTTGATGGTTACAGATGAGAATGAGTATCCACCAGCTTTTATCGCTGGTTTGTTTTTAGTCTGGCTTCCAGAAACTACTCCAGTGGATGATGTGGTGTTCACTGCCATAGCAACCGACAGGGACGGGACTGATGCAAACACATTTATTCAGTATGACCTTGACTTGACTCCAGATGCAGCTGCCAGGTCAAAGTTCACCATCGACAGAAACACTGGAGAAGTAAGACTGGCTAGCTCTCTTGTTGGGGATGAATTATTTAACCTCACTATCAGAGCAACCAACACTCAATCATCTCAACCTCTTGTTTCCACTTCAATTCTTCAAATCACTGTCTTGGATGGAAATAGCTTTACACCAGTTCTTTCACAACGTACCGAGACTTTCTTTCTCCATGAAGATGTCAGCAATGGTCTTAATATTGTGAATATCAGTGCCACAGATATGGACTCTGGTTCAAGTGGTAGCCTAACATTTGGGCTGCATGGAAACCACCACTACATAGACTTCAGGATTGACACTTTTACAGGTGCCTTGTACATCAATGAGCCTCTGGATTATGAGCGCTCCAGCTCTTACACATTAGACGTCATTGCCTCTGATGGAGGAAACCCAACTAGGTCTTCCACTGCTGTTGTTCTCGTGGAGATCATAGATCTCAACGATAACTCTCCTGTGTGGCAACAGAGCATCTATTCCCTGACTTTATTAGAAAGTACCAGCATTGGAACTAATGTGATACAGGTATTAGCCACTGACAGGGACAGCATAGGGAGATCAATGGATGCCAACAATAATATTGTTATCACTGGTCGCAATGGATATGTCGAATACTCCATATCACAAGGTGACCCTAGCAATTACTTTTCCATTGATCCAGACACAGGCACTGTGACAGTCGCTTCTAGCCTTGACCGCGAGGCTTACAGTTCTCTGAACCTCACCTTGAATGCAACGGATGGAGGAGGCTTGTTTGCCAATGCTTATCTCTATGTAGAGATCGTTGATGTCAATGATATTGTACCAAGGTTTTTACAGGATCCATACACTATTGAATTAACTGAAGATGCCATGGAAGGCACTCTGGTTGCAACTATTGCCGCTGAGGATTCAGATTTGAGGAGAAACTCAGAATTGCGATATTTGTTTTTTGATGACCCTAGCGTGAGTCTAGATGATCCAACTTTCACCTTTTCAATCAATGACACCACGGGGCAGATATCCTTGGAGCAGATGATTGACAGGGAGAGTATCCAGCAGTATGTTCTCAATGTAATAGCTGTAGATATGGGAGCCATGCCCCTTACTGGTAGCACTCAGGTTCAAGTTAGACTTTTGGATATCAATGAGTTTCCACCAAGCTTTACTGAAAGTAGCTTTTATGGTGAAATTATTGAAAATTCACCTCCTATGACTTCAATTCTTCAAATCAATGCTACAGATCCCGACTTTGGAGAGAATGCAACTATTCTCTACTCTATTTCATCTGGAGACACTGCAGCATTTTCTATCAACAGCATTACTGGTATCATCTCTGTCAATGGGCCTATAGACTATGAAAACAGAAGTAGTTATGAGCTAGTTGTCATGGCAACAGATGCAGCTGCTGAGCCCTCAGTCAGGCTGACAAGCTCGGTGAATGTTACCATTGCCGTGCTGGATGACAATGACAACAAGCCAATTTTCATCGGACTACCGTATGTAGCGTCCATTTCTGAATATTCCATTCCTGGAGACTACATTCTGAATGTAAGTGTCATTGATCTTGATTCTGGATCCAATTCAGACCTCATTTATTCCTTAGCATTTCCCTATGAAAGAACTTCCAATAACTTTCAGATTGATAGTAGCACTGGATCAATCACACTAGCTAATAGTGCTGACTTAGACAGAGAAACAATACCATCCTACAACTTCACAGTTATAGTTACAGACAGAGGAAGCTCTCCTTTAAGTAGCACTGCCATGGTCGTCGTCAACCTACAGGATGAAAATGATAATACTCCACAATTTATTCATCCTTATTTCGAAGGAAAGGTTCTTGAAAATCTACAGCCAAACTTTATTGTAGCTAATGTATCTGCTGAGGATGCCGACGTAGGGTCCAATGCTGATCTGTCATATGTCATCAACAAAATAGTGCCAGGAAACGGGAGTTGCTCAGTGGTGGGTCAGGTGGATGAAACTGAGTGCAACATTCTCCTCGACTCAAACTCATCACTTACTGGCACACTCTTTCAGATTGACTCCATTTCTGGTGCTCTTTCTACAAGTAGTGCTTTAGACAGGGAAAGTATTGGGAGCTTCTTGATTGAGGTCACAGTAGAAGATAATGGACAGCCACAACCTCGGTCTAACACAACATTTGTTCTTGTCGAGTTGATAGATGATAATGATCAGGTACCTAGATTTTCCCAGGCTGTTTACTATGCTAACATATCTGAGCATGCTCAGAGTGGTGTCATGGTGATCCAGGTTGAGGCGATGGACTTAGATGATGGGTCAAATGCTGAGATTACTTTCACCATGTCTGGTTCAAATAAGTTTACCATCAACACTGTCAGTGGTGAAATAATAACAATGGCTAATGACTTTGACAGAGAAATGGAAGATAGCTACACTCTGACAGTCACAGCCAGTGATGGTGGTATGCCAAGTTTATCTAGTACTGCAACTGTAGTGGTTACCATATTAGATGAAAATGATTCACCTCCAAACTTTTCAGAGCTGGTTTTTACAACTTCTATTCCAGAAAATGGGCCAGTTAGAGCATTTGTGTTTCAACTTAATGCTTCAGATGCCGACATTGGTTCTAATTCTGAGATCACTTTCACCATCATTTCTTTCGATCCAGCTCCCCATTTTGAAATAGATGGAAGTACGGGGCAGCTCTACACTACTCAGCCACTAAACAGGGAACGATTCTCTAGTTATTCTCTCGTGATCTCAGCAGAAGATGGTGGTTCTCCATCTCTGTCTACAAGTGCTCAAGTTGAAGTGACTGTCACAGATGTGAATGATTTTGCACCAGCTTTCATTGGTATACCTTACACATTGACCCAAGAAGAAAATGACCTCCCATCTCAGCCCATCTTGAGAGTTGTTTCTTTTGACCTGGATGTTGGAAGTAATCGAGACAGCTTTTATTCCATTGTAGACGTTCTGCCGCCAGTCAATGGTACTTTTGAGATAGGACAAAGAAGTGGAGATCTGGTCCTCTTGAGATCCCTGGATGCTGAAGAGTCTCTTTCCTACAATGTCACCATAGTGGCAGACAATGGCAACTCCACACCACTGCAGTCTTCAGAAACTGTTATTATCATTAATGTTGTGGACTTAAACGATAACACTCCGATGTTCCAGCAGCAGGATTATGCCATTCCAGTCCTGGAGTCAAGTCCTGTTGGGTCAGTTGTCACAGAAGTAACGGCTTTTGACGGTGATGCCACTCTTCAAAATTCACAGCTTAGTTTTGAAATTACAGGTGGACGCAACAGGAGCCTGTTCAATATCACTTCTCCCAGGAGTGGGTGTGGTCTCAGTTGACAGGGAACTCGACAGGGAAATGGAGCCCACACATAGTTTAGAAATAACAGTGTTTGACAGTGGGAATCCAAGGAGGAATGCCACCACAACTCTGTTCATTTCAGTTCAAGATGCCAATGACAATACTCCAGTGTTTGAGCAAACTTCTTACTCTTTCTCCCTCACAGAAAATTCACCTCTTCCAACTCTAGTTGGAGCAGTTCAAGCAAATGACTTGGACATCCAGAATGTCACTTACTCCCTCAGGGGAACTACCAGCTTCAGAATAGATCCAGACTCAGGCAAGATTTATACAATCAACAACTTTGATCGTGAGGTTCAAATCCTTCATTCCATTACAGCCGTGGCAACAGATTTTGGCAATTCAGACTTGAGAAGAAATGCTAGCGTGATTGTGAATATCACAGTGTTGGATCTCAATGACAATCTCCCACAATTCACAGAGTCAGTCTTTAATGCTCAAGCATATGAAAATGCTACACTTTTTAGCGTGATTACAACTGTAACCGCTTTTGACCTTGACTTCGGCGATAATGGAGTATTTGAATATTCCATACTCCCTAGAAATGACTCCTCTTTCTTTTCGATAAACTCCACTAGTGGGGAAGTTTCCCTGGTGATGCAATTGGACCGTGAAGTGCAAGATATAATGGAGTTTTATGTCACTGCCACAGACAATGGCATTCCCTCCCTTACCTCTACAGCTCTGGTGGTTGTGACTGTGTTGGATAACAACGACAATGTCCCCGTTCTTGACTTGCCTGTTTATACATCTATCTTACCAGAGAACTCAGCAGCTGGAACTTTCGTAGCACGTGTTAGGGCTTCAGATCGCGATATTGGTGAAAATGCTGACGTTAGGTTCTCTCTTGGTGGAGACTTTACCCAAACATTTGAAATTAACGAGAGAAACGGAATCATATCCTTAATTGGAACCTTAGATTATGAACAAATTGCAAATTACAGTTTCTTTGTGGTTGCAAGGGATAGTGGTGCAGAATCTCTTCACAGTTCATCCTCAGTATTCGTTGAAGTGATCGATCTAAATGATAACTCTCCAGTTTTCAATGCCAGCATTTATGAAGTTTCTGTTCCAGAAAATGCAGTATTAGGTACCACTGTTTTTCAAATTCCAGCCACAGATGCAGATTCCACCACAAATGGGGAGCTCCGCTACTCCATTTTATCAGGCAACCTTCGGTCGGTCTTCTCTGTTGATGAAGAATCTGGAGTGATCTTGGTAGCGGATGGCTTGGATCGTGAAATCACAGAGTCTTATCTTCTCACTGTCACAGCAACAGACCAAGGTACTGCCCAATTCACAGCAACCGCTGATGTTCTTGTATCGATTATCGATGTCAACGACCACAGGCCATCTTTCACTTCCACTACATATTCTACTTCAGTAATGGAATCAGCTCAGTCTGGTACCAGAATCATCAGACTGCAAGCTTCTGATCTAGACACTGGCTCCAATTCTAACTTCACGTTTAGTATTGTAGCAGGCAACTATGGCAACACTTTCTCAATCGATTCAAAGACTGGAGAAATATCCACTGCTGGTACATTGAATGTAGCTATTATCCAATCATATGCACTGACCGTTATGGTGTCAGACGGTGGGTTACCTGAACCGCTGACTGACACAGCTATTGTCAGAATAACTGTCTTAGACACAAATACTCACCCTCCAAGTTTAGCGCTCATGGAATACTTCATAAACATATCTCAATCACTTCCTGTGGGTACCCCCATCGGCCATTTTGTTGCAGCTGATGAAGACTTGGGAGCTTTGGCTTATAGTCTAGTTGATTCCCCAGATAACTATTTTGTAGTGAATGACGTGGACGGTTCAGTTTATACAAACAGAGCTCTGGACTTAGGACAGTTTAACTTCACTCTGGTGAGCACAGATGGAGAACTGTCCACAAGTATTAGCATTACAGTTACCGTGGTAGCAGATAACGTTGCTCCTCAGTTGTTCGAAGCATCTACTTATTTCTTTGAGATTTCAGAAGCAGCTGCAACTGGAGCTGTAATTGGCAGAATATCTCCAGTTGGAAACTTTGTAATGAATGCTACAGATTCTTTTCTCATCAATTCTGATGGAGACATAGTTATTTCCAGATTGTTGGATAGTGAAAGAGTTCCTTACCATGTTCTAAATGTTGTCCATCAAAGTGTAGCTGGAAGTCCTCCGATTTTTGTCGTAGTTACTATAAAAGTCTTAGATGTAAATGACAATTTACCTCAATTTGAAAGTGATGTATACAGATTGACTCTTTCTGAAGCCACACCCCCAGGAACTCCTCTGTCAACCCTGCTAGCCTTTGACATTGACACCACCAGGAACAATTCAGCCATTACTCTGTCTCTGTCTCCTCTTGGAAATGATGATGGAGTGTTTATTCTGGATCCAGTCACAGGAAGCTTAGCTACGAATAGGAGTCTTGATTATGAACAGGTGTCGATGTACAACCTAACAGCAATTGCTACTAACTTCTTGGGCTCACCATTGCTCTCAAGTACAGCACAAGTATTAGTTTCTATTACTGATATCAACGACAACAGCCCTCAGTTCACGCAACCTTTCTACCAAATTTCCATTCCAGAATCAATTCCTTTGGAATCAGAGATCATTCGTTTGGAAGCCTCAGATTCAGACTCTGGATCCAATTCTGAATTCGTTTATTCTATCACACATATAGATTTGCCCCAGGCATTTGTCATCAACCAGTCTACTGGCGTCATTACTGTCAACACCAGACTTGACCTTGTGGATCTGACTTCCTACACCATAGTTGTGAGGGTAGCCGACAGGGGAAACCCCCAGCCACTGGCATCTTCAACTCTTGTCTTTGTGGAAGTCACTCCAGACAATATAGCTGCTCCTTTGTTCTCACAACCAGGTGGTTACCAAGTGATGATCCCAGAGACTCTAGCTGTTGGAGATCCAGTTTTGCAGGTGATGGCTACTGAAGCTGGACTTTTGTCAGGAATAACATACTCCATCATTTCTCAAGATGTTAGAAGTCAATTTGTGATCGATTCAATGACTGGACAAATATCGTTGCTTTCTTTGTTGGACTTCAATGTGAGATCCAATTATACATTTGTTGTCCAGGCGACTGATGATGGAACCCCACCCCTCTTTGCTAATGTAGACGTGAACATCACCGTTCAAGACATAAATAATCATGTTCCTTTGTTCAACCAGAGAATGTACCGGACATCTCTCTTAGAAAATTCCACCATTGGAACTTCTGTGCTCACGGTGGGAGCCACTGATGAGGACTCTGCTGAATTGAGTTATGTGATAACTACAAACTACAGAAATGCCCTGGGGGACTTGGTCTTTGCCATTAATTCAACTGCTGGAGAAATTTCCACTATCGCTTCCATTGACAGGGAAACTGACAACGTGGTCGAGATCTTGGTGACAGCTGTGGATTCTGGTTATCCCATAATCCGTTCCAATTCCATCCCAGTGGTTGTAGATGTTACAGATATCAATGACAATGCTCCCACTTTCCCCTCAACATCGATCACATCCTCTCTCTTGAGGCTACTCAGTGAAGGAATGCAGCTGCTCCGAGTACAAGCTATGGATGCTGACTTGGTTGGGAGTAGCCTCGTTTACGACATCATCTCTGATGACAGTAATGGTTTATTCATGATAAATTCTTCATCCGGGGTAATTGTGACTACAAGGCGTGTGAGTGAAAGTGTAGGACAGCACAATTTGGTGATATCAGCATTTGATGGCATCTTTTCCACGTCACTGTCAATATTGCTCATCCCAGAAGACAATGGAGATTTTTGTGAAGGTAATTTTATGAATATTAAATTTATTTTCAGTATAATTGTGAGCACCTCCAGAGATGAAACAGAAGTAGCAAAAAAATAACTTGGAATTCAATAGTTATACCAGTCAGCTGTCACCCACGTTAGGCCAACAGCTGTCACTAAGGATGTATCTGATGTAGAATATTTTAAATAGGATTCTACCAAAGTGGTGAAACTTGTATTAATGCAGTGCTCATTCAAATTTTGTGTGCATGCTTCTCTGAGCACATTGATATCTTTGAAATTACCTTACAGAAAAATAGTTTTAATGATAGCCACACTGTAAGAGTGGGTGTACATTTTAAGCCGGACATGCCCTTACTACTTTGGCTAGCTCAGTGATTATTTTGCAAGCTACAGTTCTCATTTATGTATCATCTCAACCATGTATTGTGCAGATAATGGCTACTGTACAAGTGTGAGAGAGGTGGACTGCATTGTGGATTTCGCAAGAGGCATTCCGTGCATACCTTACTGTGGGAATCAAAATTATGTAAGTCTATAATGACAATTTGTAGAATTGAAATGAATGAACATCCTGTGATATTCAATCTGATATATTTGTGGCCTTTTTAATACCAGTTTTATTTCCAGGCCAATTTGGACAATTTGTCCTAATTGATGGTTGAGTTTAACTTTTAATATTAAATTCATGTGTAATGTTGGCAAAAATACTTGGGGGAACAACTTTTGATTCTTTTTATTGTGTGGCATTAAACAGAATATAATGAAAGTAACTCTTCAATAATTCAAACAATTGGGTCCACATAATCCAGCTATTATTAAAAACAAACAAAATTATTATACATTGTTTTGACATTCAAAGAATACATTTGCCATTACAGGCAGTCTGCATCACTCTTTAATAACTAATTTGATTGTAGTAATGAAGGAGTCAATGAATATTTCATTGCAGTTAACTGAAATAGCGATATGAAACTGTACATTATGATTCTTATAGGGAGGTGATTTTTTTTTACCTTTTTACTATTTCTTTCTATTCTGCTTCTTAGTAATATTGAAATTAATGTTGTTAAATCTTTCATTTTACACATGAATCTTAGATTACAGCTAATCCATTAAAACAAATGTATTATGTAGGCGCTGTCTCCAGAACAACAAGTGTGTGTGAGGTACTACTGTATGAACACATCCCTTGTTCCCTGCATTGCCACAGAGTCGTGCCTGCCACCAAACATGGGGTGCAATGGAGCATGCCCTCAGAGTCAGTCCCTCTGCCCCACCACTGACATTTGTCATGTGACCACTCTAACTGAACCATGTGACAGCACTGGGATCACTTGCTTGGTTGGACGCAGCCTCGTTCAGGGAAGCAACCAGACTAGGTTCTGTGAAGAGACAAGTGCTTTGCCTCCCCAAGGGCAGAACTGCAGTAACCAATCGGTGTATTGTTTGGAACTGGGCATGTGCATGTCTCTGTCAGCTCCTGACCTATGCCAGGCTTGTCCTGGGAATCTTGTCCAGTGTCCAGGAAGTGGTGAATGTGTGACTGAACTCGTGAGATGTTGCCAGAGTAATGAGTTATATTGCGAAGTCTTGGGTGCTTGCATAGACTCGACTTTCAGATGTGAACTTCCAAACGTTCCACCAGATAACATGCAAGAGTTAATTTATCTCGGATCTCATTCAGATTATGCAGCAACTTCCGCCTCGATGGGAATGGGCTTTGTTGTCAGCACAGTGTTGGGAAATGAAACTGATCCGGCTATGGACTCTCAAGGGGAGGAGCTCAGCATAGCCATTACCGGTGCTTCCAGGCTGATGCTAGATGAAGGTGAATGGCAAGTTACCAGTAGTGATGGTGGTGGAAGCTGGACCACTATAGATGCCTCGGTACTGTCAGAATCAAATGCTCTTCTCCTTCCCAGCACTGCCCGCGTGAGGTTCGTTCGAAGAGCAATAGAGCTTGACGGAGCCGTCTGGCTGCAAGTGAAGTTATGGGATGGCAATGTTGATGGCTACGTCAGTCCCAACCAAACACTTGTCAGGTCCAAAGACATATCATTTGCCTCAACTGTTCCTTATACGTCTACCAGTGCATTCAGTCAGGAGTCATCCTTATTGGTCATCTTATTGCTTCCCCTTAACCCTCCACCATCCTTTGTTCCCTCACGTAGCCCGTGGAGTTTTGGGAGCATCCAGGAAGATGTGTCAACCGGGAGTAATCTTGGTGACGTCTTGTCAGATGTGATATCTTCAGTTTACATTCCTAACTTTAGAGTTCTTCCTAGTAATTACATTGAAGAATTTCCTTCCTCTGGAAATTATGAGCAGCTTCTTCCAACCGATGCCCGCAGTGAGTATTTTGATGCCGTCACAAATGTCAACCCGACGAGAATTCAGCGGCAAATGTCTGCTTCACTGGGTCGAATACCTGGAGTTGGAGTAGCTTTTGATCCAGAAACAAACAACTCAGGAATTTGGCAGACAACACTTGGAAATAATCCTCAGTTGTTTGTGAATTTAGACACTGTACTCTCATCAAACACTGCTCTTCTTCTTAACACTGACACCAGGCTACGATTTTTACCAAGACCAGATTTTTGTGGTAATGTTTCAATTCTTCTTGCACCCTGGGATGGCTACTGGACAAATTCCATTGCTTCCATTTTACCAGACGGCTACATAGTGACTAACATACCACCCACTACAGATGCTTCATCAACTTCAAGACTCTCCATCTACAACTTGGGTCAATGGGAAGAAGGCGTTGTCCGTGTTCTTTGTATTTCGGATCCTCCCTATGTGGCAGAGAACTATGTCATGACATCTGCTATCCCTTACCGACTGGTGCACATTTACAGTCATTTGTTCACTGTTTTAATTGATAGAGAAACAGCATCCATCAGAGAACAGGCAGACATGCTGGCTATATTCTTGCAGATTGTACTTCGAAGTGAAGTCAGCATCCAACGAATATCTTCCGCTTCAGATGATAGGTAACTAGCTAAATCAAAATAAGCAGGTTTTAGTCCAATTAAAATATCTATTATAATATTATATTTAAAAGTTCTGTTCTTTACGTCTCTTTCTATTCATGAAATAAGTGATTATGTTTTTTTTTACTGATCATACTTTCATATTTATTTATAGGACTAGGACTATGGTTTCTTTCACTGTGGAAGACTCTTCTTTAGATTTTGATACTGTAAACACAAGAATTTCTCTAAGCACAAAGACACTGTCCATGCTAAATTTCAACATAATCAACATATCTCGAGGTAAGTCACCACCATTGGCATTGTCAAAGAAGCACACGTGAATGTCTTTTTGGCTGTTTGTGTTTTGCTTTATCTAGGTGCATCATATGGGCCAGAAGGAGCTTGCCAAGGACCTACAGCTTCTGAGTACCATGGTGACACTGCCCACTCTCTGGCAGCTGCAATAGGTGGAGATGTGGAACAGACTTCCCTTGGCCTGGCAGTTGTTGAAAGAACAGATTCTGCCAGGGGTGTTTGGCAATATAAACGAAGCAATTGGCTTCAAAGTAACTCTTACTCTGGTTTGTGGGTTAACCTACCATCTAATCTTTCACCCACGAATGCTGTTCTTCTCCATGGAAGTGATACAATTCGTTTCTTACCTTACCCCGAATACTTTTGGAATAACCGATCAACTGTAGTTCCTAACATCAGAGTGAAACTCTGGGACATGTCATCTTCTGCACATGCTCTACCCCTTACCGAAGCATTAGCCATCAATGTGAACACAGATCCACGAGTGGATACACTTCAGTCTTTGTATCGACCAATCGGATTGTTCAGCAGTAATGATGTGACCGTCACTGCGGCTAGAATTGGATGTGATGGGATGGTGAACTCTGGTTTGGTTCATGACGCTTGCTGTGTGTGTGGTGGTACTGGAATGGGTTGTGCCGGATGTGATGGCATGGAAGGAAGCAATACCTTGTACGACTCGTGCAATACATGTGGTGGCTCTTCTTCTTGCCTAGGGTGTGATCTCATTCCTTTCTCAGGAACTTCCCGGGGACTTTGCAGTGAATGCATTTCAACAGTTACTATTAACTCCATGCCAAATATAACTCTACTGGACTGCAATGGGGAATGTTATGGTACAGCTCTTCTGGATGACTGTGGGGTGTGCTCTGGTGGGAATACCAGCCATGCGTTCAATTCAGACCAGGACTGTGCCAGTATTTGCTTTGGGACAGCTGTTACTGACACTTGTGGTAACTGCACCGGTCCGGGAACCAACCTGACCTACAATGAGAATCTGGACTGCTCTGGCACTTGTGGGGGTCTCTTTCATGTAGATTCATGTGGTGTCTGCCAACTTCCAGGCCCCAATGGCGTGGTGAGAGAATTTCGTGACTGCTCTGGGACTTGCTTTGGTTCCGCGATGTTAGATAGCTGTGGTGTGTGCCATGGAGGTAATACTGGTATCAGAGAAGGCTCGACGCTAGACTCTTGTGGTGTGTGTGATGGAGACAATAGCTCTTGCGTGGGTTGTGATGGAGGCGTCAACAGTGGCAGAGTCATTGACAGATGTGGTGATTGTGGAGGCAGCAACTGTGGTTGCTTTCTCATCCACAGTCTGGTCCCTAACAACGGTCCAATGTCAGGAGGCACTTCAGCCTTGGTGCAAGGTGCCGGGCTGTTCCTCAACGATACATCTCTTCTCAACTTTCAGTTTGATCGCAACTCGCCGAACTGCGGAGCACCGATGAGATTTTCAGATGGTTCTATTATCCCCATCCGATGCTCCTTTCAATCTCCTGGGCAACGACTGCCATCTCAGGCCACTCCCAATGGCCATGATTCTATCGTTTGTAGAGCTCCCACTTCTGGAATATCTGGGACCTTCACTGTTGTAGTCAATATAAACAATGGGCCCTTCTCTGCTCCTTTGGAGTTCACCTATTATGACCAGAGTTCTGTGTCCATCGCTTCACTTTCTCCAGTTGAATGGCTGCTTGACTCTCCTCCTCGAGTTACCTTCACCGGAATCGGCTTCATCAATTCAAGTGCAGCCTCCTGCTTGATCTACAACAGCCATGAATGTGCCAGTCCTACTGGGCAACCATCTGCTCTAGGATATATTACTGTACCTGCTTCTTTTGTTAGCACTACAACAATGACTTGTGTCCTTCCAGAGGCTACTGTTCCTTGCCGAATTTCAGTGCAGCTGTCTTTGGACGGTCAAGAGTCTGGAAGAGTGGGTACTACCACTTCTATGGACTTCACCTACCGTTTTGGCTCCCCTAGCATCGTCAGGTCAGCCTTCCTAGAAGACCTATCAGGAGTCTCGTTTGAATTTGACAGGCAAGTAGTGCCATCTGTTTTGTCTTGTGCTGAAGTATTCGATGAAGAAACATTCGTACGGGTGGGTCAATTTGGCGCCACTTGTCAGTGGCTTGACAGTAGACAAGACAGGCTGATACTCACCCTTCCACCCAATGGCAGCATCCAGGTGAGCTCTCCTATCACTTTCAGAGATGGAATTCTCCAGACAAGAGACCAAATCTACTCTTTCTCCATTACTAACCTCACTGTCGTTGTAGAAGCATTCCCGATTAATCCTGTAGCTGTAATTGACGGCACTGCCTCCATTCCATTCTGTGGGTCATTCTCACCCACTGGAATTCACTCTCAGTATCCCGGATACTCTGGTTTTCAATATTTCTGGTCTATTCTGGTAAATGACACTTCTATAGAACATTTCTCTGAACTTCAGTCATATCTGAGTAGCCTGGATCCTAGGTCAGCTGCAACAATCACTCTTAATTCTTCAAGTTTCATCTCTTCTCAATCCTACTACTTCAACCTACATGTCATCAACTCCTTGGGGCTGCGGAGCCCGCCGGAGTCTATTAGGCTAACTAGGGACCCCTTACCAAAGCCTGGTTTGTTCATTGTGGGTTCATCAAATGTGGTCCTTCAAGCTGGTGAGAATCTGCAGCTTGAGAGTGTTGTATCTACACCGGAGTGCCTGACTCTGTCGGCCGTACAGTTCCAGTGGGAACTGATCCGAATTGTGGATCAGAGACGCAATATCTCCGTAGTTGAAGATATATTGACAGTGAGGCGTGGCTCTCATCAAATTTTCATCCCCTCTCAGTATCTGTTAGAAAATTCTCGTTATGAAGTTCAAGTGAGAGCTAATTTTGTACAAGACTCTTCCCAGATGGCTTCATCTGCAGTAAACTTGACCATTTTGCCGAATACGCTAGTGGTTAGGATACACGGGGGAAGTCGCACAGTCTCTACCGGGCGGCAACTCATTCTAGATATGCGCAACTCCAGCTTCAGTTCCTCCTTGACATCTCCCACTTTCTCATGGAGGTGCGAAGTGGTAGGCTCCACAGACGCTTGCTTCAATGCAAGTGCGACATCCGCCATTCCGACTCCAATATCTCTTCCTCGCTCAAACTTCATTTCTTTCCCAGCCTCTACTCTGACATCAAACAGTTCCTACAGATTCACGGTGAAGCTGGAGCAGGCTGGGAGAGAAGCTGAAGAGTCTGTAGTTGTCTCTGTTGTGGACGGTCTAGTGCCAATGGTGGAGGTTGGCAGCACATTCTTGAGCATACTGGTCTCAGAAGAACTCTCTCTGTTTGGATACGTGTACTCACCTGGAACTCTGGAATCTGTTCAGTGGGAGTCAGTGCAAGGAGAAGGCAAGTTTTATTTTGTATTTTGTATAATTTGTCATATTGGGAAGTAAAAATAGAACTTTCTTTTGCATGAAATCACTTGTGTTGATTGCTCAGTGAAATACCATTAATTCAGATTGAATAATTGACTTGGTATTCTCTGGCATCTAGGAATTATTACATCCAGGTTAAATTATCTGGATTAAGTTATCTGGATTACTTATTACAAAATGCCATCTCTTTAATACAATTACAAAAATGGATTTTTTTGTTAATTGGTGGAAAGACAGAGGGTGTACACAACAGACCATGGATGTCAAACTCTATATATACTCTCTTGATTGTTTAAACTGCAGCATTTATGCTCATAAGCTTATAGCGTATGTGTATGGTCAGTCTACCAATCAATAGATTATATTGAAGATTAAAAATAGGTACTATTATACTCTTAGTTATAGCATCATGAACTTGCACTAGCAATCCAGCACAATTACTGGCATGAAAGATCATCACTTTATTTTATTTTTCATTGTATTGCAGGAAGAGGATTTGTTGATCTGCAATCACCTGCAGTTGTCCAATCTCTTGCAGATGTCCCTAATTCACTGCTTTCTTCACCGACTGTCGCTGTGCAACCTAATTTTATAAATCGAGTCAATCTCATTCTGTCACCAAACACTCTCAATCCTGACCTTCTGTATACCTTCAGGCTCTCTGCCATGAACAGCTTGGGTTCAGGCTATGCTGAGGTCACAGTCCGAGCTAATCCCCCACCCAAATTTGCTGTTCTGTCTTCGGTACCATCTTCTGGTGTTTCTTTAAATACTGAGTTTCAGCTCACTGTGACTGGAGCTTTAGACAGTGCTGTAGAAACGCCATTGCTGTATCAGTTTGGTGTTGTTTTGAGAGACCGTCTAGCAGGAACCAGCTACTCCACACAGCAAGGGGACCTGGCCATTCAATGGCTCTCTCCTCCTCAAGTCTTGCCTTCTCTTAGAACAGTACTGCACAGCGGAGAAGCAATGGACAATTTTACCGTTCAAGTCATTGCACGTGTTTTTGATCGTAATGGAGGACAATCCGATGTGTTCGCTAATGTCACCTCTTACGAACTTGTGAATGCCACGACGGAGTTCTTCATTGATGGGATTAGCAGAATTAAAAAGTCTCTTAATTCCAGCAAGGACTGGAGCAATGCATTGACTGAGCTCTCCATCTATTCTATTGAAATAAACAAGTACAGCTCACAGGTTGACCTATCAGTGGTGAAAGAAGCAGCCCTGCAAGTATTCCTGGATGTTTTTGACAATTATCTCCCCTTAAGTTCTAACCATTTCCCAGTAGCCACTTCTGTTCTCTCTTCACTCATAGTAAACTTCACATCACCTAGCAACAACCTAAAGAGAATGATTAGTGCGAGGCTAAAAGATATTTCTTCATGGTACAGGCGTGAGACTGCTCTTTCGAGTGCTTTTCATTTTATCCCCATACAAGATTCAAATGAGCCAGAAGAGCTACAAGGAAGCTATCTCTCTCCAGAAAGGGAGGCATTAACTTTACCAGATGCTACTTTATTATTGTTCCCTTGGACACAACTCCTTGACGATTCAAATTCAGATCCAATAGTTCAGTCAGACTTTCTTGAAGCTATCGAATCAGTCAGCAATGTTCTTTGCCAGCAGGCATCTATAGGGGAACAGCCCTCCTTCATCATCCTACCATCTGTAGTGCTTCACACTGTCATATCTACTCCCACTGGTTTGTTTAACGCATCAGGACATGCTATCAATTTTAGATCTTCAGTGTCAGATGTCTACCAGTCCCAAGCATGCAGGAGCACTGGTCTGGCTTGCACAGAAACTTGCTTCGTTGCCACGACATTTCTAAATGGCACCAACAATGCAGCTGCCACTCAGAGCATAGCACTGGAAACAAAAAGCCTGGAGAAGATTGTCACAGAGATTGAAGGTTCTGACCCTTCAAAACTAGAATTGGTGTCATCAATTGTCTCCGTGTCTATACACATCCCGTCTGAACAATCTTACCTCAACATCAGAAATCTCAACAGTTACATCGATGTCTTGATACCTGTTACTCCTAATTCAGCTGAAAATGGCAGTGTGCTTTTATGTCTCTATCGAGAGCTTGGGGGTGACATTGGATTTCAGAACCTGGAATGGAAGCTGGATAACACTACCTCTCCTACTATATTGAATGATGGATCCTCCGAATATTATCTTTGTCGTTTTAATCATTTGACTGACTTTGCTATAGCTCGTATCCCACCTCCTATGATCACAGTTCCTTCGACCACACCCCCTCCAGCCACACCCCCACCCACAACAATGGAACCCACCACGACAGAGGAGATTACAATGGCAGCATCTATTCCTCTTCCATCAACAGGCTCTCCAGTGCCAGCCATAGTTGCAGTCATTGTAGTGCTGTTAGCAGTGGGTGTGCTAATTGTCGTGTTGGTGGTACTCTTCATCGTATGGAGACAAAAGAAAAAGAAGAAGTTGAAGATAGCTCCAGATGAGTCCCAGAAAGTTGAACCTGAGCCAGTGGAGCTTGTCCAAGCTGGGCCTCTCACACCTGCCGAGTCCAAGATCCTCATGGACATAATTCAATGCATAGAAGAGGGAAAACGAACAAGACTTGGGAAACTAAATGTCCTTCCATCTATACGACTGAGAGAGCTGAGGAACGAGATCATTGAAAACTTCCCTGCCTTAAAGAACAAGCCGTTCTACTTTCTCACTCGTCAGCTATGTGATATAGAGCCCACCACAGAACAGCAGCAGTTTGTGAGCATTGTGTATGGAGACAAGCCCATTTTTATTCGGGAGGTGGTAAGTGAAAGTATAATTACCAAGAAGCACTTCTGTGTGTGTGGGAACGCTGCCCTCTTGGAATGCTCCAATTGTTCGTCTCAGGGTTACTGCAGCCAGGAATGCCAGAACAAGCATTGGGTCGAGAAGCACCAGAAAGAGTGTGGCAGACTTAGCGAGAGGAAGAGAAGAGCGGATGTCCTGTATAACAGGCAGAGTACAGTAGTTTCTCCTGCATGGGGAACTCTGTCTCCAATTAGCGAGGCTGCATCTCCTAGAGCTTCAGTGGGAGCTGCTCCGCTGTCGACTTCTGCAGCCACGTCAGACTGGAAGAGCTTCATGCAACAGAGAAAGGTCTCGGCTATCGATGCTCAAAGACCATCCTCTCAATTTCCACCGCCAGTTCGTTCCAGGACTCTGAGTGTTCCATCAGGTAATGTAACCACGTTAGGCGGTCTGTCAAGACAGATCTCTCTCCCACAACCTGACCAATCACAAGTAGTCTCACAGGCCCAGCCTGTGGCTAGTACCTCTTTGAACCAAACCACGCTAAGACCTCTCCAGAAAGTTCCCTTGGCTGGGAACTATGGATCAAACCAGCCACACTCAGACCACCCGTCTATCTCAAGGATGACGAGCGTGGTTGGATCCTTGGCTCCAATATCGCCTCAGAGAACACAGTCGCTCAGTCATCCTCCAGGCCAGGGCCTGCCATCAGCTCCTCTTGCAGCTCCACAACAACAGCCTCTTTTTATTCGAAAGCAACTTCCTCAGGAATCGACTCGTCCTCCCCAACCAGTTCGGCATCTGTCCATTCAGTCTCTTGGCTCACCTGTTGCTCTTTCTCCAGACATTAGAAACAATCCCCTTCTGGAGGCTCCTAATGAAGATGATGCAAGGAGAAGTCAAGATGGAAGCAGCTCTAGGCTCTCATCAGATTCAAGACCTCCTGTTCTTGCAGTGAGAAAGAAGAGGGAAAACAGGCAACAATCTGCTAGTTCTGATGATTTATCTTCGTCTTCTGATGACTACGATTCTTCCAGTGATAGTAGCTCTGACAACAGTAAAGTCTAGATTTTTTCATTAACTTAAACTTGTGCATAAATTTCAATATTTTCAGACTTGAAAACAGACCCCATAGTATTTATTTTTTTGTACTTGCACATATTAAATTGTATTCACAAATATATTATTTCAAATAGAACAAATTAAAACATTATGAAAGCTTAACACATCTAAAACCTTTAATAAATTGGTAACATTTTCACTCATACACATAATAATAATATATATTATACATTGGACGTTTTATTGAGTATTTCTGCATCATCATGTGAGCATTCAATATTTTCCCATTTGAATTCTCCAATGCTACCGTGCATATAGAGTGTGTGAGTGAGTGAATGGATACTTAAACCCAGTGTGTTCTTACTTGTTGAGGTTTATAAAAACAGGAAAATAATAATGATAATGACATGTATAAGTGGCTACAGTTGGCTATAAAGACGATCATGTACATTAATGGATTCTCTCCTAATGTAGTACTATTCTGTGCGTGAACTTGGAGAAGATGTCAAGCCACATGTATATACCAATTACTGAAAACAAATATACGATACGAGAAAAATATGAATAGAGATTATATAATATAGTTAGAAATTTAATAGTTAGAAAAGTATGATTATTTAAGTGGCATTGGCACCTACCAGTAGCTAGGTCTCTTTTTGTGCTTTAATTGAAGCTCTCACTCACTGTGGGGTTGTGGCATGTCACTTTGAGCTGGAATTGAGGGAAATTCCCTTGGTTGTTGTTGGAGTGAACTTGCACTTGATCCAGCAGTCTCACGTCATTGTGGGAGGAGTTTCTGCCAGTGTTGCCCTCGTTGGATGGGTGCAGCATTTCTAATCCACCATTTAACACTGTTGTACTGCCTGTGAACTTGCTAGCTGCCTCTGTTTTAGAAAACATACATAGATCAGGCAATTAATCAGTCTGAATTTAGAATGCTTTGGTGTGGTAAAAAAAAGGCTCTTGCAGATTACTTTGTTGAAGCTACTTAGGATTTGTTCCACAGAATTTATCCTACAATTATAGTGCTGTAATATCAGAGGTAAGAATTAGCCAGACATAAATATGTATTAGCTAATATATTTATACCACAGTTTCTTAGTAACTGTCATGTGATGAAAGTGATATCACCCTCAAAATAGCTCTGCTGCAACATGTACCTCTAATGAACTCGTAGTCCTCCTCTTCATCTTTGTCTAAAAGTAGTTCTGGATGAACACTGGCTTCTCGAGGATTTCCAGTAGTAATGACATCTTGTGGGTCACTGGTATCAGTCAACTTGCCTGAGGCAAAGTCCACAAGGAGTCCCTTTGACCTTCTATACCAATGAACCTGAATCAAATTGTAAGAAGTGAACAGAAACTATGATTTAAAAATTCTTGCAAAAATCATTTTAATCACAAAATTTAGACTATTTTTGTTTTTATAAAGATCCATTCCTACTACACAAAATTTATATATACTAAATAATATTTTACTTTTAAAACAATTGGTGTAGCTAGGATGTGAAATTATACAGGGGGGAAAAAGCAAACAGAAAAGACAAAAACCCTCATCGATTCACTAATTAAAGCTGACTTTTCTAACTATCCATTGAGGTTTAAATGCTATAAGGGATTAAAATTCATCACTAAACTCTCAAATTCAGGTGCATTTCTTCACCTGTGGAAGATTGTGCACAACCATTCCCGATCAGCTGCTCCATTTCATCTCAACCTTTCTAGCCCTTCTAATAGTTATAAATATAAGCAATCTCTAGCTACTAATTTTTAAAAAGAGGTCTTGGTAAAGCTGGCTGGACCAGTTCACCTATGCCAGTCTTGATGATCTATACCAGGTGACATCACTCATTAGTCAGCCCAGACTTGGACCCAAACCTTCAACCAAGAAATATTCTAAATTGCCACAATCACCCTTTACCTATTGTCTTTATATCCCACTCACATGAAGAGTCTCATAGGTGTCAGAGATGAGGGAGATGAAGACAGACAGAACCACGTAGATGAAGAGGCCGATAAAGATGTACAGGTAGACCTTCCCGAAGACATAGGCTGGGGTGGACACTTTAGACATGCCTTTATAAGTTGTGTACATGTCATCTCCGTTGACCAAGGAGAAAAGACATTCAGATGTCACAAATGGGTCACGAAACTGAAAAAGATGGAGGCTGGTTAAATAGGTAGTAAACAAATGAATAAACAAAAAGATTTTGAGCAGGTATTGACCAATTGTATGGCAGATGTTTAGCTAATGCACAGATATATCTCACGAGATGTTCTGTGAAATTGATTCAGTCATTCTCGGCTGGAATAATTATAAAAATAGCAGTTGTGAAATTGCAGGTCAACCATTCACTTTACAAGCTACAATGCTTTCTCAACCACTTTTATGAGTAACCACTATGATCACACCTTACCTAGCCACAATTATATGACACCCTACCTAATCACTATACTCACACTTTACCTAAATACTTTACCTAATTTCTACTTTACCTACCACTATGTATGTTCACAATTTACCTAACCACACTTAACCTCACTGCTTGTGTACATACCTAACCTCTGTATGATCACACCGTATCAACCCTAATGCTCCTAACAGCAAATCAAATTTATGACTATTATATTGAACTTTAACCTATAGCTACTCACCTTGGGATGATATGGCCCCAGCACCAGCCAACCGCAGAGCAAGAAAGCCATGTATAGAACAGCAGTGCAGACTATAAACCGCATGACAGAGGGGAAAGAGAGGCGGAGTGTGAGGAGGAGCATGTTGTACTTGTCCAGATAGCTGAGGAATCTGAGGAGACCACTCCATTGCCCAAACACAGCCAGTCCTATCATAATGCTAGTGTAGTCCACCAGAGCAAGACTACTGGTTTTAGACTATGGTACAAAAGAATGAATCAAAACATCTAACTGAGTAATCTTCACTTACGCTGTAAGAGACAATGAGCTTTAAGGATGAGCCGACCAGGACTAAGATGTTGCTGATGATGACCCCAATGAACCACATGTTGTACAGAGGCAGCACCTGGCGGAACTTCAGGCGATAGCCAAATTTTGTGTGAAAAAATGTCTTCACAATCTTAGACAGCTTCAAGGAGTAGTAGAACGAACGGAAGCACAGCATGAGGGAGAAGATGGCAAATACTATCACAATGGTGTCCAGTGCCGTTGTACCAGAGTTTGATAGGAATGTGATGGCTTGACCAACTGGTGGGAGAGAAACAGAGTAAGTCATTGAAATACTATATATGCTATCAAATATTACCAATCTTGTACCCAGGAGGAGCTAAGGAGTTTGAGTTTCATCATACTTGGGGTCAGTTGGTAAAGGGTTTGGGTCACAGTTGCACCCATTTAATCATTAACTTAACCAGACAACTTTTTTTAACACTTACATTTTACTTGTCTCCAGCAATTCATAATACATAGTGACCCAACTTAAAGTTTCCGGACTGCTTGGTGCAATTTATCCATTTATTCATTTTTGTCATTAATTGGGTTTAAACAAAGATTTTCAACTTCCCGTGTACAGCACAGTACATGCACACACACACACACACAGCTAGCTATAAGGAAAACACAGATGGCTATAAATAGAACCCAGTTAGCTATAAATAGAACACAGTTAGCTATAGAACACAGCTAGCTGTAAATAGAACACAGCTAGCTGTAAATAGAACACAGCTAGCTATATCAGTCACCACATCTTTTTGCAGTCTTAATAGAACGCTCCGTGGGGTGAGTGCTCTATCTGGCCAATTGGCTTTCAGAAAAATGAAAACCTGATTTCTGATTTACTCGTCTCAAATTTCAGAAATCAGCTTTTCCAAATCCCGATTTTTTAGTGGAATGGAAATCCAGTTTTATCAAAAGCTGAAACTGATTTACAATCTGTAAGAAAATTGAGCATTCAGCTTTCAGCTTTCAGTTAAGAAAAAGCTAATGGCCAAAAACTGCTGCTAGCTGACCAGACTTGAGAAACACGCAAAGTTAATTTCTGAGTAAATGCTCTTCGATTTTCAGAATCAGCTCAGCCAAAACCTAAAATTGGAATACAGCTAAAAGGTAGGATGAGGGCATATTTCTTTGCAGCTATCCTGCCAAGTTCACTTCATTTATAGTTTTAGAAATTAGTTCACTGCAAAACAGAATAGCTTTTACACGGCATTAAGCTTTTATCTTGTTGTTTTGTGGAACGAGAATCAACTTTGATGGTGTCCCAATCCATGGATTGGAACACTTTACCATACCTCTTAGATGGAGTCTGATGACAACAGTCTCTATCTATGTGAAAAATGATCACTATAACATCCATATCCATTTTGCACATGATTATGCCTGTTACTTTTTTATATTTTAGATAGTTATCTTAATAATAATAATAATAATAATAATAATAATAATAATAATAATAATAATCATCATCATCTATTATTACAGTAAAGAACAGCAAGAAAAGCTTCAAAGATTCTTTTTGTGACTTGTAGATAGAAGAACATCCATTTTACTAAATTTTCAGGTTCAGTTTTCCTATGAAACACATAAAACAACAAATAAAATGTTTTTATGGTTTTCAGGCAAAATTTTTATATCAAATACCTCCACTTAGGACATTGAATTATTGAGACTTTTTTTCCCTCTCTACATAGATAGAGACTGTTGTCATCGGACTTCATCTAAGAGGTATGGTAAAGTGTTCCAATCCATGGATTGGGACACCATCAAAGTTGATTCTCGTTCCACAAAACAACAAGATAAAAGCTTAATGCCTTGAAAAAGCTATTCTGTTTTGCAGTGAACTAATTTCTAAAACTATAAATGAAGTGAACTTGGCAGGATAGCTGCAAAGAAGTATGCCCTCATCCTACCTTTTAGCTGTATTCCAATTTTAGGTTTTGGCTGAGCTGATTCTGAAAATCGAAGAGCATTTACTCAGAAATTAGCTTTGCGTGTTTCTCAAGTCTGGTCAGCTAGCAGCAGTTTTTGGCCATTAGCTTTTTCTTAACTGAAAGCTGAAAGCTGAATGCTCAATTTTCTTACAGATTGTAAATCAGTTTTCAGCTTTTGATAAAACTGGATTTCCAAATTTCCACTAAAAAATCGGGATTTGGAAAAGCTGATTTCTGAAATTTGAGACGAGTAAATCAGAAATCAGGTTTTCATTTTTCTGAAAGCCAATTGGCTGGTAGGGCACTCGCCTTTAACTTTCAACTGAGCTCAAAGCTGAAATCGACTCCAAAAAGTCATCTTTCAGCTGAATACCAAGCTAAAAAGCTGAAAGCTGAAACTGGCTAAAACAATGCAAATCTGTTTTCGGGTTTCGGCGGTCAAATAGATCGAAATCTGATTTCACCCATAAAATTCAGGATTTGGAAAATCTGGTTTCTGAAATTCAGAGGAAATAAATCAGAAATCAGGTTTTCATTTTTCTGAAAGCGGATTGGCCAGATAGAGCACTCACCCACCCCGTGGCTCTATAAACATAATTAGTACAACTAGCATTTCTTCAGAACATCATAACATGCAGATAGAGTCTAGTCAAATAGAGAGACAGTGAGATAGAGCTAAGTGAAATTCATTCATGTAAAGTGGTCTTAAATTGTTATCCACTTGCATCCAAGACAAGAGATACTGTTGAGTTGTGGTATTCACATAGCCTACTGCAACTAGTTGCATCCCCTTAATCTTCAATGAATCTGATTATTCCATACACTCACCAAACGTGAGGTTTTCAGATGAAGAGTTGAACTCCTGATTACACGCTCTCATGTCTGGATCAGCATGGATGACCACAGGCATGTTCCCACTCGACATCTCATTTTGGATCTCTACCTATAAATACCCCAAAAATACACATATTTATAGCTGAGAATGATAGTAATGATGACAACACTCCAGGGGTTGGACCCCAAATTGGCTTGTTTACATTGTTGTATCGGTAAGTCTCAGATGACTAAAAACAACAACAAAACAACAGCAACAACAAAAAACAACAACAACAACAACAACAGAAAAAAGCCTAATTTTTAGTATGCTAAAACCAAAGATTGATTTCAAGTTGATCCAAAAGAATACGTTAGTTGCTTCATAGTTAAATATTACAGTTGGGTGCTAGGTAGTACTAGCAATTTTGGGATGGGACTATAGATATTCAGAATGTCCTGCTGATATATGGCTACAATATGGCTTTCTAGGAATAGAGAATGTCCTGTGATAAGTTAACTAATTCATGCTAGCTATTGATTGAGACTCAAAGGTGAAAGAAATCTATGCCCACACCTCACAATTATAACGTATCTTCAAATTATTCAAGGAATACAATTGGGATTTGACTTTCAAGGTATGAGCATCCTCCGAAGTAAATAAGATAAGAAAAGAAGAAGCTATATCCAGGAAAACTTTTAGTGAGAAGAGATAACTAGTGATGTGCTTGAGCACAAAGGCCGAGTGAGCCTGTGCACAAACAAAACACTTCAATAGAATCTTATTAGTCCACTTCTTAAGTACGTAGCCATTGTGACCATTACATACTTTAGCTATCAAATACGGAACTACTTTCTTACCTCATTCTCCGTGGTCTCTGACTATCTGAATTACTAGTAGCTTTTGACAACAAACACTCGAAGCTACTAAAAAGGCTGAGTTTTTAAAAATTACGTCTGGTAAAGGATTTACTACCATAGTAACCATTTGCCATAACATTTTATGACTTGAAAAAACAAGAAGTTGTAAAGAATTACTACAGGGTGTTGAGCCTACAGAAGACCTACGTGTGTCTTGTGTGATTCAGAAACAATCTAATATGAAGGGGTAAACAATTAATTTCCTTGAATGGTACAGGATCGTTAAACCGAAAGATTCAGTTTAGTGGAGGTATGGGAAGGGGTAGACCATGAAGCAAACACAAAAATGTGAGGGTCAAAGTACAAAATGACATATGTACGTCCACACACATATATAAACAAACAAATATCCCCGATTTTCAATTGTGTTACCTTGAGAGTGTCTCGCTCGCTTGCCAACTAATGCAGTGAATTTAGTATCACATTATGTCAAATTTAGGAGAATTTACAGTTTATCCCGACTGATAATCTCCTGAAATTGAAATTATTTTTTAATCATTGAGTAAATATTTAATATATCATCTTCTAAATTATAAATTATAAATATCCTCTGGACAAGATAAGAAGGACAATAGCCAGCTAGAGTCATAATTGAGGATTGAATGACTGTAATTTCCAATGAAAATTAACAGACTCTGCCATAATATAATGATGATGTGAAGTTTATACTCTAAATCCAAAACTTTTAATTAATTAAACTGAGCTTTACTAAAGTAAAAACAACCACAATGTATTTGGTAAGGTAGTGAAAAGTCCAAGTGATTTGTTTAAAGGTATACAAAATTGATTTTTAACCCTCAGTGTACGTGCATGAGAGAGTTACAGTACTCAGTTTGTCTGTCAGTCAGTCTGTCAGTCCGTCATTCAGTCAGTCAGTCATTCAGTCAGTCAGTCATTCAGTCAGTCAGTCAGTCAGTCAGTCTTTCTGTCACACAACAAAAAGCGGATCTCGAAGATGGCAGCCTTCCAAAATTGAAACAAGCATCAAAATGTTGCACCGGACATTTAAAGTCCCTTTAGTGCCAGATTTTTTCGCTTCTACTATTTATTCAGAAACGCTAGTAATTTTTAGGCCGTACAATCGTAAGCTATTGTTGGTAACACCCCCTATAGTCATGCTGTACTCACATGAGCAAATAATTTCTTTGCTGTCTGCAGTAGTTTTGCATTACACTACATCTCAGCGGGTTTACCAGAGTGCTTGGAGTTTCCCATTGAAACTACTGGTGAGGTGAGTGTCACTTGTGTGTTAAGCTTCTCTTATGAAGACAGCATTAACATCTATTTTCATTACACAAATTGCATATAGACTTGCTCAAGCTTTATATATCGACTTGCATGAGCTACACATTGGCATATTTATATTGATACTACTCCAATCTTTTAGTCTACTGTATATTAGCGCTGAGGGGCTGCACCCATGATGCTTCATTATGTTGGAAATGATGCTAACTAGAACACAAAATATACATACTTAGCTATTACGATAAAAACATTTAAAAATACAACGATTAGAACAAATATTAATATAATATGTATATATATATGTATATATATATACACATATACATACACAATATTAGTAAGTTATCATTGATAGGCATGTACCCTTTTTCTGAAGCAATTATTTTTCATACCAAAAAAATTCACTTCTCACCTTTATGACAAACTCAGCACACTGGGGGGTTTTGCTACGAGATTCCAAGAAAACAGTTGTGAGTTCAAAGGTCATCATGAAACTTAGTGTGCTAGAGACACAAAAACCAATTAAAGAATTTTCAAACATTTTCAGTTGCCTATGGACACTAAAAATTGTACAGAGAGAGTACTCATTTGGGGGATTTGTGGTGTCACGCAAAACATGTTGTTTTGAAACATTATCCTAGAGAAAAAGTGGAGTTACTTGCTGATTGGAGTTGACAAATCTTCAGTTACAATACTTGTTCAAGTATTAATTCATGAAGTAAGAAAGTAAGCTGCCACTAGTTGAATCAACTAGCTAAATATCTATACATAATTACATCAACTAATTGCCATAGTACTTGGCATGTAATGCTGATTTAATCAAGTCTTGCAATATCTACTTGTATATTATAAAGGAGGGTATATTAAAACTACTTACCTGTGTAGTCCCGATAAGATGCTTGTCCAGTTTAAAGTTTCTCTATTTTCTGAATTAATAATTATATTTTCTGCAACAATCAAACACAAAGAAGGAAATAAATTGATATAGCTAGCTAAATGAATTTAATGAGTTAGTAGCATATTTTGCTGTTGGAAATAATCAGTTGCTAATCCCTTTACCTTCTTTTATATTTTGCAAAGTGACACTGTATATTCCATGTGATAGGTCTATCTTGGATTCTGCATATTTCTGTATGGTCACCAATAATTGTGGCAGCTCTTCTTCTGTGTTAGGCTCCACCCTCCTGTAGCCATAGCTACCGAGAGCAGTTGAATCCAAGGCAAAGAACTGCATAATAATAAGTATGTATGAACCCTTACAACAGTTTAGCTCTAGCTATATGGATAGGTCTATGTCTGGAGAAGTTGAAGAAGATGAGGTAAGCTATTTGCACGAAAGATTCATTATAAAATCAGTGCCATTGGTGTAAACTTTCTCTTCACGCGAGTTTGATCTAAGAACAATCATTTTGTAGAATATTTCACCAAGCTAGTCTATTTTCTGTTGTTGTTTATAGTGTCAAAAGACTCCTTCACAGTCAAATTTCATTCTCTAGGAAAATGGCCGACAAAAATTGGAAAATTAATAAAGAAAATTTGGAAATGAATTGCCATAGTCAGCTATTCCCACTTATGGGAAATTCTGTTTGGGGATATTCAGCACTAGTTTTATGACAGAAGATAGCTACTCATTGAAGTTTTCTTCATAACATTAGGCATAGCATGCTTAATGCTGACATTATTTTTATATACTCACCTGATTAATGGTATGGTTAACTTGCTCTTGGAATTGCTCGTGAGTGTAGAGGGTGGTGATGGGAACCGGTAAGGTATCATCACCGTCTGCCTGATGGGGGTGGGCAATAAATAAATTGGTGAATGTGGCTTGGTTTTGATGGATGAAGTTGGTAAATGCAAATTTTGAGTTGGCAAACAGAACCAGCTAAAAAAAACAGACGATAAAAACAAAGAATCACAAAACATTCATTTATCATAATTATACCCAACCAACCCTCCCACCCACTTACCCGCCCTCTCTCTCTTCTCACTCACTCACACTTTCTACTATAAAACTATATTTAATATTTAGCTAACAAACACCTAACGAAAATTTCCCTTCTCTTTCACTTTTCAAGTCCTTGTTCGTTATTCAAATATTATTTATCTGGTGATAAAATTAACTACAGTATGTTCTGGTGTCTGGTGTTGAAATAGACTATTATTGATATTGAATTGTTTACTCTGAGCAAGCAAACAAACAAACAAGAAAGACTGCAGCATCCGAGAAATGGTGTCCTGGCTACAAAATTTTGTAACAATAGTTTGCTTTGATATCTATAGGTATTCGTTTGTAATTTTTTTTCCTGATCACCATGTTTAGGTAATCTAATCAATCTTCTCCTGGTAATTAAAAGTAATTAAATACATCTTAACTCCACCTGTTTCACAGCAGTTTTTAATAAAGTGATTTTGCTTCAAGCAAATGTTTGTAAGATGATTCAACAATAATTAAGGTAATATAGAGTCTAGATAACTGATTTATTAGGCTATTTTTGAGACTTTGCTATTTGGGTGAATTTTCTCAGTTCAAACTTTTTGAGTTACCTATTATTCATTAAAAACATTTTTAAAAAGTAAAAAAAGTATTTTTTAATTTTACTGTCATAAAAATTATCACACGGCTCATCTATATTTTTTACTGTACCCTGAATCAGCTCACAGTATAAATAATAAAATTGCATCATGGGGCACAGGACAGCCTGCCAATCCTAACCACCAAATAATTTGGTGGCCATAAAAAATAGGAACTTTCGAATAAAATAAAATAGACTGAAAATGGTGAGTAAAATGATAGAGCGCAAAATAATAGTTTTTGGTTTCTCTTTTGCTGATTCAACAACAGATGTTAGCTAAATACATATCAGTCCCTAGTATTCATTCATTCATTGGTTCATTTGTCCACTCCCTCACACACACACTCATGCACATGATGTTGGGGGGCTGAAATTGATTCATGACAAACTAAAAACCTAACATTTTAACTCCATGATGACATAGTTACTGATGCCAGACACACTTAAACAAGAAAAACAAAAAAAACAAAAACATGCAAGTAAATAGGAGTTCAAAGCATAGTTGCCGTAGTTTTCATCTTGTAATGCATTATATATACAGTTTTCTTTTTCCTTCTGACCTTCTGCACTTTACCTTTGTGTAGTTTGTAATTTTTTCATGTGGGTAGTTACCTGATCATTCATGCCCACTGGCTTCTTCCCTTTTTGTCGCTGGGAGGATCATTTTTCGTGCATGAAGGTGAGGCATTGGCTCATCAAACTCGAGTAATCCTCCTTGTCCTTTTCTAACTATCAGAATTTACCAATTATGCAGGTACGTTGATTCACCTAGTGTCCATAAGTTAGTCAGCGAGCAATCCATGAGTCATTATACAAGAAGAAACGGAGGGAAGGTTAAGTCAATCTTCTTCTCCATCACACATACAAGTTTATATTTCTAGCATTTGGCATTTGTTGTACTATGGGATCATTGTGATTTTGCTTTTGGACCGTTTGGTTTCTAATAATACGGTAGCTATACCTAACATTCATGAAGAGAACCTGCATTGTAGAACAAGAATTAAAAATAGAGCAGTGTTGCTCATTTCATTTTCTTTCTCAATTACAGTTGACTAATTATAAACACTGTGTGTTTAACACTTCTTATATTTATTATATCTAGAAAAATAATTTAAGTTATTTGATTATGTAGAGCAGCGTATTCTTTAGATAGGTTATGTCTGGTTGTACCTGACATACTGCAAGTGTCTGTCACTCTTCCCTTTCAAGTGTCTGCCATTCTCCCTTGTCCAGAAACAATGAAACACATAAGTGAACATAATTTATTTTTAGTTTAATTAAACTTCGTCAATGCTACGATAAGTTTTAAATATTAACGTAGTAGTTAAAAATGAATTTGCACAGTATTAATAATGAAACATGTCAAACCGTCGGTATTCTGTTCCCTTCTGACAGCTTGTTTATCTCGGAATTCTATTTTTCTGTTTCTGAAAGTAGGTCTCGGTTTATCAAGCTGATCATTGTTGGCATTCTTGTATCTCCCAAAAATAATAGAGCAACAGGTCACAGTTGCATGGAGGGGAAAGGGAATCTATTTCTTACCACAGTACCAATGGCTGGAGATCAAATTGGGAAATATTGACAATAGAGATTAAAATCTATTTGTAGATTTTATATTTAAGCAAGTACGTTCTCTTCACACCTTTACTCACCAACAAATAAGCACACACACATACACACACACACACAAGTGCCCCTTATTTTATTACAGCTTAGTGAGATGTTTTAAAAGGGATGACTGGCTTGCTGAAATATGGCAAATCATGTTTAAGTGTGGCAGAAAAGACTTGTAGGTTGCAATTACAATGTATTGGTCTAAACTATAGCTGTATAAAATACACGCACAAAAATGGTGGAAATATCTTTCCCTTGTTCTATCTTTCTGGTCAGCAATGAAATCAGACTAGCTATAATAATATATATTCATATTATTTATACATTCTAAGAATTGTACAATGAGCCATTAGATGGCTTTCACAATGCTAAGATGAAGAGAACAATGAATGAATGAATGGACAAGTGTTCCAGGAAGGTCTATTTAAGTTACCACATCTGAATGTCAGTGCAAATGAAACAAGCAAAAGTGTCTGCAGTGGCTTCTGTTATACTAAATGACAACATCATAAGAAAGCAGTATTTTCTGGACTATTTATTTAAATGTTGTGTTTGTTTTAGTTGTTTTTTGGTTTTGTTTCGTTTTTGCTAAATATTATTCTAACAGTGATATTGATTCACTTTGTTGGTGCTAGGTCACTTGCTATGCCCTTATTTTAAAGATTTAGACATTATGAATTAATTAATTTGTTTGCTTTTTGTTTACTTATTTATTTATTTGTTTGTTTATATTAATTTTTGTCAATTTTATTTATTTATATGTGTGTTTATTTTGTTTTTGTTTTATTTGTTTATTTGTTTTCTTGTTTGTTTTTGTTTGTTTATTTATTTATTATTTATTTTTAATTAATTTATTTGTTTACATTACTTTTTATTTTTATTTAATTTTGGTTTATTATATTTTATTTATTTTTTTGTTTTTGTTTTTTATTTATCAAAGCCACAGTGCTACTATACCCAGCTAACTATTACCAAATCATCTCAGACCAAAGCAAAGCTCGAGCAATCACAAAGGTTCATGTAAATGTTGTCTTCATATAAACAGACTCACCTGTAGCTATATATTTTCAATCCCAAACTCCACTTCCAAGCAAAACTACCGTGGGCAGGCAGCAAGACATTATTTGCTCGTGTGATTACAACGTCAAGATAGGGGGCACTACCCAACAAAAGCTAGTACCTATGTGGAGCTAACAGATTCATGTTTTCTCCAAAAATCATTCCGAAAAAAAAAAGCACAATAAAATGTCTTAGATCTTCATTCTCAGTAAATTGATACCTAACCAACAGCTAATTGTCACTAATCTCCAAAATCAGAGCATGACAGACAGACAGACAGACAGGACACTACTATAGCCCTCTTGCACATGCGTGCTGAGGGTTAACTACTACTATTATTATTACTACTACTACTTCAACAAAAACAATGAAAAAACTACTACTACTACTGCTACTATTACTACTACTACTACTGCTACTATTACTACTACTATTACTACTACTACTACTGCTACTATTACTACTACTATTACTACTACTATCATCATCATTATTACTACCACTACTAATCTATTAAATTATAAATAAACCAACCAGTCTGATTGACTGCTCTTTTTCAACAAATTTGTATTGCAATGTTTCAAGTCCCAACATTTTTAGTTGTCCATCTAAATAGTCCCTACCCCATCAATTTGTCATTAAACTGATTCTGAAGATGTGTCAAGATTGATAAACAATATAGAGATTAGGATTAAGAATTTGTACCTTAGTTATATCAGCTCTACTGCTAAGCTGAGAAAGGAAAGTTTGCTTTTGAATGGCACAGAATCTAGATGCTTTCCCTTTTCCCAATTAAAGGAAAGGTTACTGCCCACCAAGTTAAAAGCTGCACCATAAGATTGCAGTGTCCTGAGTAACAGTATATAGGCATAAGTGTACTGCATCAGAACATACTAATATTTATTTTGTAATTTTAGATGAATTATCTAAAAATAAGTTTAAAAGCCCACAAATATATTAACCGTAGAGTTGGACCCCATACCACTGCAGACCCGTGGAACATGCCTAGAATAACCTCTTGACATGAATCAGCCATCGACTGAAACAATAACAGAGCGTATTTCAGTTTATGCAGCTCACCATCGTTCACAATTATTAAAAAGCTTTTCATTAATCTAAAACTTTGTGGGAATTTTCTCCACTATCCTTCATATAATATGCATATTTTAAACTATCATATTAATTAAATCTTTTTGATGTTTAGGCTTACTAATTGTAAACAAACTTCAAACCAACACTTTCCAGCAGGAAGGGAGGACTGTCTTTAGTTTGTTTGACCAGCTATGAGTATTTCTTCTGTTGTTTTTTTAACTCACCTGAATCGTGACTAGAATTATGCTCACAATCTGAACCACTAGTTTCCACGGAAACCTCCTGCTACTTGAGTACTTCCATTTTTGAAATGGGTTCATGAAGTGGTAAGACAGAATTTCCCTCATCAACAAGATCTGCTTGTCTTCAGATGCAGTTTTGTTATCAAGAATGTCAAAAGAGGGATTCTTGCACCACTGTGCACAAACGCAGGACCCAATGGTGAAATTGTACACAATCTTCAAACCTGATTGAAATATACCACAATACATACCAAATTAAGTATTTCAATGCAGTGCATTAATTTAATGTTTATAGTAGCATTAGATATGTTTTTGGTCAGGGCTTCATAATACCAGATTGCATTTCAATCCTTATTTTATTTGTTGGCGAGCGAGTAAGTGAGCGAGACTCTCAGGGGTAACACAATTGAAAATCGGGGATATTTATTTATATATATGTTTGGATGTATGTATGTCATTTTTGTACTTTAACCCTGGCATTTTTGTGTTAGTTCGATGTTCCAAACTTCACTAAACAGAATCCTCTGGTTTATTGATCATTACCCGTATCATCCTAGAAATTGAATTGTTTACTGTTTTGGATTATTTTGCAGGTGCAGTTAAAGCTTGCCATTTTATTTCTATTCAAGTTAGTGTGATAGTAAGTTAATGCATTATTTGTCATAGTTATAAGCCCTACGCAAAAGTGTTTACTTGACCACTAGATTAACCATGAAGGTAGATCTTGTATGAAAGGATTGTGTTTACAGCTACTACTTAGCTAAAGAATATCACAAAGAAAACATTAAACTAACGTAACTTGTTGTTTTTTTTTGTTTTTGTTTTTTTTTTCAATTCAAACAGCTGCGGTGAGTGGTTGCTATGGCATACAAACCCAATTGTATGGTAATTCATAACTCGACTTTTTTTTAGTAGCTTGAGTAAAATCAATCATCTAACAATACTGTAGCTTTAGGTTTGATCGCCATTTGTGCTCAAGACATCACTAGTTATAGTTATGGTGTGTCACTTCCTAACATTATTTGTGACCATCTATTCAGATAATAAAAGTTTGGAAACAAATATACCCGTAGTGTTTTGCATTTCCTCATCATTGACATCACTATCTCATGTGGTAACATTGCTGCTACTATGTTCTTAAGATAGCTATAACATAGTATTTAGAGGAATTGGGTCAGCGGGTAATGACATATGGGGCTGGACTGGATTTATGAGTCGTAATATCTTAAATTAAATTTTGACATTTGAATTATGTTCCTATAAATAGACTACTGTGGTGCATTATACTAGGTAAGTAATATTATATTACTCTATTTTAAATGGATAGTTTGGTTTGTATTTAATCTATTTCTCTTCTGTTTTCGCTCCATGCATAGTTGCCATAGCTTTATCTGAAGCTGCGAGTTAAATGACCCTTAATTTAAACGAATCAGCTACTCCCTGCACCACACACAATCAGCTGATTGTGGCTATATCATATAGCTAAATTTCCTAATTAATCCCAGAATTTATCTGTTATGACAGGAGAACCCTCACTTCCATTAACTTCCCCTTTCCCATACCTTTACAGCTACTTAAAATTCATACCAGCCATTATTAGCTCTTTGAAGCTTCTCTTCTGCTCCTCTTCTGCCTCTTGAAGGCTCCTCAGAGAGTTCAAAGAAGGGTACACGTCCACTGCTTCCACCATTGTAGCGACGCTATCGCTGTTTCCCGCGCTGTGGCGGTGCTTCGCTGCTGTGGTCCTGCTCACTCGAGCCATCGCAGTCGGTTACATCGAATGTGGAGATGAATTCAGTAACCTCTTCTCTCCTAACACGCCTTCAGTATATCAAAATTATGCAGACTTCTTTCGTAATTTGTTTTTTATTTTTGTTGCAATTTTTACTCCAGAGAGCATCGGCGGAGCTCCGAGTATATTTCTCGAGATATCCAGAGTGCTAGCAAAGTGTTCAAGCCATAAATACCTATATCTTTCTCCGACTACTAAAATGGGAATCCCAAAGGAATTACTGGCGCGTGCTACCACGCATTGCAGCATTGCAGACCCTCCCCCACTAATTAAAGCAATCCTGAGAAAGCTTTGTACTTTACGTAAATGGGTGGGACTATAATAGACTGCCGTCGTTGTGCAGAACGGCTGACCCTCACCTTTGACCTCACGCAATGTCTTTGAGCGCGCTCTTGTTGCCACCCTTTACCTTAGACCTCTGTGGAAGTTGTCCTTGGTGACCCTGCAAGATTGAAATAGGAGGTGGTTGGTTGCTCGTTGTTGGCTAGGCTGCATTTTGTGCTACTGATAACTGAGAAGAGGACTACAACGGCAGGAGTTCACTTATGCTGTGTGATAACAAGTAGGTGTACTAAATACTGGCGATACTAGACTATCCCCATGTTGATGTCCCTTTCTCTCTACCCACTTTCTTCCACATCAGTTCTTTTTTTAGTGAGTGGAAATTTGTGTGCATCAAAATATGAAAGAGATCATCAACTATTTTGTTTACTTTGCCATTCATTAATCTGGAGCCGATGGAAGCAAATTAATTTAATATTAGAATTCCACCATGTGTTAAAAATGTTACTGCAAATATGTTCTTCAATATTCATGCTTGTATCTACATCAGCAAGGCCAATCTTCCTGTAGCACATTGCCCATTGTTGTGAAATAACATGTAATGTACGTGTATTACATTGAGCAACAAATAGTTTAGTCACGTATTACAAGTGCAACATATGTAGTATTCTTCTAAATATTTATGTAAAGATGGTTCTGATGTTTAGTAGAATCTTTTACTTATTTTACTCTCAAGCAAAACTATCTCAAACTGCAAGAAATTATTTGCTCACATGATTACGACGTGGGAGACCTTTTCCACAACAGTTAGTACCCTATGCGAAGCCAACAGCTTCATGTTTTCTCATACTTTTGTTTTCTCTGACTGTCAGAACAACTATAACATTACACTTTATTTCATCATTAGTATTCACGCATGCTCATTTTGTTCTTATTTTCGTGCATCATCGCTGTTTCCTTTTTTTTAAATATTTATCACCTAGAACACTGTCATTGATTGTTCTTACTGGAAAAAAAAGTAACTTTATATTGGATCACTCTTTAACTACAATTTGCTTTTTTGGTATGGTTACCCATTTCTGTAATTAGAGCAAAGTTTAGTGAAGCCATCCAACATTTTGATTCCATGTTATACAGGATTCCCTGATAGATGTGAGCACAATGTTCCAATCATATGAACTCTTTGTATCACATGCACATACATAACAACTGTGGCATGAACAACTGTGGCGAACTGTGGCATGAACAACTTTGGCATGAACAACTGTGGCATGAAGAACTGTGGCATGAACAACTTTGGCATGAACAACTATGACATGAACAACTATGACATGAACAACTGTGGCATGAACAACTATGACGAACAACTATGACATGAACAACTGTGGCATGAACAACTGTGACATGTAAAATCATTGAGAAATGATAGTTTCGATTATTACAAATTATTGTATCAGCCCATGAGTAAATTGTAGAGCTTTTGCTGCTATGTCTGTACAAATTAAAGTTTTAATTGTGGGGCTCGTCACATCTGGTTTCCTCATGTACAAACTTATATATTGTATACACTTGCACATACATATGTGTACAGTATATATAGTGTCATTGTGGTCTCTTTCATTCATCTTAGTAAGAGGTACTTTCTTGCTTTTTTATGTTCTTACATTCACAATGTATATTTTAGTATTCTAATTAAGCATTCCTATTTAATGGTTATTATTAAGACCTTTATTGAGTAGAGATGAGTAGTGTAACATCAAGTGCTGTACTGTACTGTAGTGAAAACAGCATTGTGTTCCTGAAAGGAGCACTGGACCTTTAGTAACATGTGATTACTTTCCCAGGTTTGAGATGCAAGAGTGTCCAAGGAATTGCTGTGGACGTTTCCAGTGACAATTCAATCCTTGTTTGAAGGAAAATCTACTGGAATATTGAGGACAATTAAACCTATCACCGACACTGTCATAATCCAACTCTTTAAAAGCTTCTTCATACTGGAAGTTAACAGTATTTTATTTTTATGGAATAGTTCATTAGTATTTTGTCAATGAATGTTATACTAGCTTACAAGCAGACTGCATTTTCAGAATAAAGTTGACTAACTAACATATAGTACTCAAGGTTCCTTCAGTTAGTGACCACGTAGTGCTGCCTTGAGTCGTCACATTGATCGTACTGAAACTAGTAATACAATGCTATCATTTACTCTAATAAAAGTGGAGAAACATTCTATAAACAAACAGGGTGGGGAAGGGAGGCCGGAGGGGGGGGGGGGGGGGGTGCAGAGGAGGCGAGTGAAATGCATGGACCCAGGAAAAGTACTTATATGCTGCTCTCACTGTCACTACTAGATAGTCTAGATACATACATATGTAGATTGCTCCATGAATTTTATGGAGTTGTGGTCTGTTGACTTAAGAATATGTGTCACACAGTATAACATTTGCTTCAACTTTTAGAATAAGCAGTCACGTCCAAAATTGAAGCCACACCCTTTGATTGTTGTGTGAACAAGTATTATAATTAAAAAACTACAGTTGCAAAATATTGATGTGTACCCACAGCTATTTTTCCAAGTGATCATGTACTTCAGCATAATTGAGGTGGGTATGTCGGCTCAGAAATGGTCAGCCCCCAGCAATGGTCAGCCCCTCCCAACAATGGTCAGTCCCGCAGCAATGGTCAGCCACGCAGAGATGGTCAGCCCCGCAGAGATGGTCAGCCCCGCAGAGATGGTCAGCCCCGCAGTAACGGTCAGCCCCGCAGCAACGGTCATCCCCGCAGCAGCAATGGTCACAGCCATATGCGCATGCGTGAGTGCTTAAGGTTAAAAGTTTATTTGATCAGCCGCGCTCTAAAGGTCAAAGGTGAGGGTCAGCCGTTCTGCACATAACGTCGTCCGTCCTCTTCAAAACATTTTATGTGCAGAACGACTGACCCTCACCTTTGACCTCACGCTATGTCTTTGCGTGCGCTCTTGTTGCCAGCCTTTACCTTCGACCTCTGTGGAAGTTTTGGTGACCCTGCAAGATTGAAATAGGAGGTGGTTGGTTGCTCGTTGTTGGCTAGGCTGCATTTTGTGCTACTGATAACTGAGAAGAGGACTACAACGGTAGGAATTCACTAATGCTGTGTGATAACAAGTAGGTGTACTAAATACTGTGATGTGTAGTGTAGAATAGATAGCTAATGAATTGCATTTAGGGGTTATATTCGGTGTTGTTTTGGTTTAGCAATTCCAGACTTTCTTAGTTTTAGTTATTCATACTAAAAAAATATCTTGAATGCTTAGTTTTAGTTTTTGTCCCAAATTCTCCCTGAAGATTTAGTTAGTTTTCATCTTTTCTTCAATACCATGTAGAAGATTTAGTTAGTTATACTATCAATTGTCTTAGTTTTAGTTAATTTATGTTGCCTCTCAAATTCTGCAATAATGAGACTCCTTAAAGAAAGTTGTTCATGTAGTTTTTCCAAAGAACTTCAAAAATGGCATATTTCTGTGAAAACTTGGGTATTATTAATAAAGTATGGTATTTTTTATGTAGTTTAGAGAATAATTACTTGATGGGAATTTATATTTTCATTTAATAATGACATAATTCAAGGTGAATTGTTTACAATAAAATTGCTTAGTTTTAGTTTTTTGTCATCCACTCTACTGGTAGTTTTAGTTATTGAATTTACTGTCTTCTAAAATAACTAGTTTTAGTTTTTTCATATTCTCTACAGCTTAGTTTTAGTTATTCTTACCAAAAGTAAAATATCCCAAAACTAAGGGGTTTGGGTTTTAGTTTTAGTTAACTAAAACAACACTAGTTATATTGAATGACAGATTATTTGCCATGACAAAAACAAACAATTTTCTTTAAGCACCTCTCCCTTCCCCCTCTTGTAAAGCATGTAACTGTCTGAACTAATCATTTCTGCCGCCAATTCATTGCTGAAAGTGTGGGTTATCAAATACAATTTTATACTATTACTGTAGTATTAGTAATAGTACGGGTAACCGTGCTATTAGGGATCAATAGCACTCGTAAAGCAATACTCGGCAAGTACTATTTCAATCGCTTTATTGATCCCTAATAGCACAGGTTACACTTGCTATCACTCGCTAATAGTAGGCCATCTTTTTTTTTTTTAATCATTTGCACTTGTAGCTACACTGTATCAGTCACTCACTATCTTCGTATTTCAGGATTAGCTTCCTCTGGAATTCCGTTTTCAGCCTACAACTCCTAAAATGTTGAAAACATTCCGTCTAATACGGGCAGAGCTTCTGTGGTACAGAGTGACATTGTCTCCAACTAGAATCTCTCGAACTGTACGTTTTCAAGGTTAATGCTGCACGCATGCACACTTATCCATACTATTTCACTTAGCTACTGTGGTATTTCACTCTTCCATGCTATTTCACTTAGTTACGCACTATTTCACTTTCCCCGTGCGGTTTCAATTAAACAGCTATTTTCCCCATACATTTTTAAATGGGCAATTTACGTGCCGTACTATTAAATTGAAAATTTTTTAATATGTTACCTACTGAAAACATTATGAAAGGTAATAATGAAGCACATTCAATAACTTAACATGAACAAAGTCAAAACCTGTTTTTTTTTGGTTTTCTTATCCATAATATACATCTTCCATGTCATCACGTTCAGATTTTTTGTGATTACAAGCGTGGCAGTAAACACTCAGCCACTGTAACTAATTAAATTTTCCCCCACCCCCTCAATATTTTTTAAAAAGGAAGTACAAAGCCTACTTTACGTATTTAAAAAAAAGAAGACAGTTTAATATAAATGGAATTTTTTTAAAATTCGGAGAATGCAGACCTGTTCTCACCCGCATATATGCGGTTACGGCATCGAAAGGATTATAAAGTCACTGATGAAGGCTCCATGGAGCCGAAACGTTTAAACTATTATTACAGATACTATGGAAATTAAAAATAAATATATTTTAGTATTAAGTTATTTTACCATCACTTCATCCTTAGTCATAACTTGTGATACCTAATATTTTTAATCAGTGAATCCTGTCATTCATTAGTAGTGTGTGTGTGTGCAACTAGTTTCCTGTGTAGAAATGTTAGTTTTTTCTTCTATAATTGAATCATTTTGGATGTTCAATTTCTTTTATGCAGTGTTACCAACCATCCAGGGTTTCCCTGGATTATCCAGGGATTGGTAGTGTGATCCAGGATCCAGAGATTGCTGCAAAAATCCAGGGAAAATGGGATATGGGCCATATCCAGGGTAGTCTTCCTTGGGGGTTGGTAAGTCTGGGAATTGGTCTAGAATTCTAAATGAGGACCACCATTGACTAGGTCAGCACTGTGCTCTTCAATTAGAATTATCATTGGTGTATGATGAACACCTCAAAGAAACCAAAGATTGCTTGCAAGTACAGAGGATCTTCTCAAGGCTGCAAAGTCAGCCACTCGCAGGAGTCTCCAAGAACATAAAAACACTACATAACCCAGTTTTTATGTTTTTACTTCTAGCTACATTTGTCAGTGTCATTGTTTCTGTGTGTGTGTGCATTTTAAGCATTTATCAGCCTCATATCCAGGGATTCCACCAAAATATCCAGGGAAAATGGGACCAGTATCCAGGGTGGGTTGGTAAGTCTGTTTATGATATTTTCAATATACTATACCTCTTGAACTGTTTCTAACAATTTCTTGGTGGGATTAGCTTGCAGAGTATAAGTTGAAATTTCATGATTGCATTTATTCACTTCAGTGTGTTTTGTTTTTCTATTGCTCTTCTTTGTAGTGGGATGGAGTGGGTGAAGCTGCTTTCGATGTCTCTGACTTAGACCAGCTGTGAATGATGGCTCAAGAAGTGTCAACATTTAATCATGGAGTTACCTGATACTGTTGTAATGATGGCAAGTGAGTGTTCTCTAGAGTGTGTTTGTAATATAAGGAAGTATTGGTTCCAATAGGTCTACATTGCTAGAATGTATCACCAACACTCAGAGCAATTCGTGACTCTGGCTAGCTTGTTGTGGTCACCTAGGACACAAGTGTTTGTGTGACAATAAATATACATGCAAATGTGTACGTCAAGTTATGTAATCAGATGTCACTGTACATGAGACCAGTATACTATCGCAATATGTTGACAATCTTAGTGAGTAGTCATACTCTGGCAATCTCGGCAATTTTCTGAAGGCCGATCTTACACAATATAGCCTGTGATTTTCCCCTAAGTGAATTTGTGCTGCCCCCAAAATTGCCGATTTAATTCCTGGGAAACAATGTTGCAGTCATAAGGAGTGACTAATGCAGTAACATTAACACATGATCCTGTGACTGTTCTGTTGGAAGATGTCTATTATTTCAGCTAACTTTAATTTGTGTAATCTACGACCTTCAGTGGCATTGGCATCAGCTGTGTCTAGTTCAGTTCTAGTTAGGAGGTTATACCTCCATGTATTCTACATAGCAATGAGTCTATATGTAGGATAACAAGTTCTGTTCTGTTAGTCAGTTTTGTCATTTAGTTGTTATGAGTTTCATATCACTGAATTACCAGCTGTAGCTGTACCAAGTAGAACGCCTGGTTTCCCTCAGTTAGAACGTCTCTAAAAAATTCCAGTCTGCGTAACTTTTTAGTTCCTTTAGAACCTTTCAGAGGAGCCCTGCAAGGCAGTCAAGTGTGGGCACTTCAAATGACTGTGTTAGGAGAGCAAGACTTTGTACTCTGGTTATTTCATTCCACACACTCTGATTGATCGGTGAAATAAATAAATAAAAATATGTACTAAATATGTAAGTATTATATAATGAATACCTGATTTTCCATTATTCATTCACCCCTTGTCTTACTCGCTTACCCAATATACGTATCATTATTGCGTCTGAACAATTTTTCAAATTTTATCCATCTGTGTCTCTGGCTTGTAGTTTATAAGCACGTTATTTATTCCTGAAAGGCTTTAGGATCTATTTTGATCACGTCATATTTAATCTCGCTTTACTAGACCCTTTACCTACTGCTATGCGGCAAGTAAGCTGACATTAAGTAGTTTGTTCAGTTCCCCTCACTAATTGGGAAGACTACAAACAATAGATGACATAAGGTGGTATATCCTGTGACGTAAGACTGCTCTAACTTTTTGTGTTGTATTTCTATATAGTCATTCTCCAGTCATTTTCGGCTGAAATAATTATTGGCTGTTAGAACGAGAAAAATTTGCTATTATCTTAGTGGTTTTACTCACACTAATTAAGCCACAGTTAACTAATGATGAGTGGGCAAGTTAACAGAGATGTAGCCCACCATCACATCACCCGAGCATAGGTAAAGGTCGGCAGAGGACCTGCAAATACTGCGACCATGCAGCTAAATGATCACATGTGGTGTATCACATGTGGAGCAATGGCACCCGGGCACAAGTATATTAGTCCTGATAGCCACTGTTCTCAGTGCTTGTAGCCTAAGCTTAGCAGCTACCTGTTACTGCCTTGCCAGAATGACTAATTCACCCGGTACTATTAGCTCTCTAAGGATGGCTGCTCATCAGTGGTGGTATTATTTAAATAGTAAAGGGCTGGAGATATACTGTACTCTAAATACGTGTAATTAGCTTTCTCTAGGTCAGGTTGGATTATAGGATCTAAATCATCAATCAGTGGTGAATGGCCTTCATTGCTACTTACAGATGCAATCAGCCGAAAACAGGAGTTCTATGGCTCGATAATACATGGGCATGCTGCCGGTCCATTTGCCTTGCTTAACTAGTCAGTTAGGTTAAGAGTTGGACTACTCTAGTTCTGATGCTGTTACTTTACCCACAGTCTCAATCTCTAAATCACGAGAGCATGCTGCCAACCCTCGTTATGGTCAGGCATAGGCTTCGTTACAGGTGTGGGGTGCATGGCCGGCTCCCACTTTTCTTATTCTAACCTTCATGCAAAATTTATGATCATCAGTGTCCAGTGCATATTAGTATTTATCTGCAGTATTTAATAATGGCCAGACCCTCTCACGGTATTGCCAAGATTGGCTCTGTCAAAGTGATCAGTTTTCTCAAAAGCCAGGTACATGCTGTAATTGAGATTTATGCTGATGTGAGTGTTACATGAGAAGGGAGGTGGAGAAAATAGGGGTTACATGATGAGAGAGATTAGAGAATGAACTGTAGTGCTGGATGTGTCTTAGGACTCACAAGCCACAATACACTATTGCCAGTGTGGCATTGTATAGAGCATGGGTAGGCATTCTAGTACATTATAGTTAGATTTCCACCAAGCAGAGGTGTGATGGTCCGCCGGGGGGGCCCTTTAAAAAGTGTTTATGCAGGACACGCTGCTCTTCACTCTATTGGTATTGGACTTATTCTCACACTATCACACTCGCTGCCTGTATCTATTTTTTACTCTCAGGCTCACTACCTGTGTATTCTTGCACTATCAGGCTCACGGCCGTCTATTCTCTCACTGTCAGGCTCACTGTCTGTCTAGTCTTACACTGTCAGGCTCATATTCTTTCACTATCAGGCTTACTGCATGTCTACTCTCACTCGCAGGCTTGCTGTCTATCTATTCTCTCACTCTCACTCAGGCTCGCTGCCTGTCTATTCTCACTCTCACTCAGACTCGCTGCCTATCTATTCTCACTCTCACTCAGGCTCGCTGCTTGTCTATTCTCACACTATCAGGCTAGCTGCCTATTTATTCTCAGGCTCACTGCCTATGTATTCTCAGGCTTGCTTGCCTTAGGTATTCTCAGGCTCACTGCCTATCTAGTCTCAGGCTCACTGCCTATGTATTCTCAGGCTCACTGCCTATGTATTCTTAGGCTCACTGCCTATGTATTCTCAGGCTCACTGCCTATGTATTCTCAGGCTCACTGCGTATGTATTCTCAGGCTTGCTGCCTTAGGTATTCTCAGGCTCACTGCTTATCTAGTCTCAGGCAATTGTATTCTCAGGCTCACTACCTATGTATTCTCAGGCTCAATGCCTATGTATTCTCAGGCTCACTGCCTATGTATTCTAAGGCTCACTGCCTATCTGTTCTCAGGCTCACATCTGTATGTATCTGCATGGTACTCACGCAAGAAAACTATCTCAAACTGCAAGAAATTATTTGCTCACATGATTACGACGTGACGATAGGGGGACCTTTTCCACAACAGTTAGTACCCTATGCGAAGCCAACAGCTTCATGTTTTCTCATACTTTTGTTTCTCTGACTGTCAGAACAACTATAACATTACACTTTATTTCATCATTAGTATTCACGCATGCTCATTTGTTCTTATTTTCGTGCATCATCGCTGTTTCCTTTTTTTGTTTATATTTATCACCTAGAACACTGTCATTGATTGTTCTTACTGGAAAAAAAAAAGTAACTTTATATTGAATCACTCTTTAACTACAATTTGCTTTTTTGGTATGGTTACCCATTTCTATAATTAGAGCAAAGTTTAGTGAAGCCATCCAACATTTTGATGCCATGTTGTACAGGATTTCCTGATAGATGTGAGCACAATGTTCCAATCATATGAACTATTTGTATCACATGCACATACATAACAACTGTGGCATGAAGAACTGTGGCGAACTGTGGCATGAACAACTTTGGCATGAACAACTGTGGCATGAAGAACTGTGGCATGAACAACTTTGGCATGAACAACTATGACATGAACAACTGTGGCATGAACAACTTTGGCATGAACAACTTTGGCATGAACAACTGTGACATGAACAACTTTGGCATGAACAACTTTGGCATGAACAACTATGACATGAACAACTATGATATGAACAACTGTGGCATGAACAACTCACCATGCAAAAGTGTGATATACACTAGTGTATAACAATAATAATCTTCTAGTATACAACTGGAATACTCCTGGTATTCTTCAGGTATACACTATGTGTAAAAATGGCTTATAAATACCATAATACGCTATTAGGTATAACAGTAGTATTCTCTAGAAATACACTAGTGTGTTCACATGTGTATAACTGATGTACTACATTGTTATTTTGTGTGTATACTTGAATAATAACCATGCAATACACTGGTATTACTCTGCTATACCACTGTGTATTAACTGTGTATTATGCTGGTATTCCTTTGTTATACCACTGTGTATTACATGGTTATTCCTTTTTTATACCACTGTGTATTACATGGTTATTACCTTGTTATACCGCTGCTTATTTCGCTGGTATTACTTTGTTATACCACTGTATATTTCGCTGGTATTATTTAGCTACAATACTGTAAAAATAATTGTAGTAACAAAAATATTATCAAAAATTTGTGAATTAGCTACACACAAAAAATTAATAGATTTGTTCAGTTGAAAATTAGTTCTTTGCTTCTTTAGGTAGGTCCACTTTCAATGGAATTCCAAGGGATCAAAGGACATTTTGTATTTATCCGACATCATTGTAGGTGTGATGTCGGTTCACTTTCTTCGGCAGTACACCTTCACCTCTCAAATTTCTGTAACAAAAATATTATTTCTGGTGCATTATATAGAGCAAGAGTGCAACTACCTCAGTAGCTACATTGACAAAACACACACACACACACACACACAAAATAAACAAGTTTAATAGCAAGTACCTTGTACCTTGTTTTGACATACTGTGTATTTCCCTCTCTCCTGTCTCGTGTCCTACATGTCTATACATATCAGTCAATGTAGTTTTAATACTCAAAGAAAGGAATTTTACAGACATCAATGGCCATTTTGTTGAAGAAATTGTTATTGATAATGTTTTATCAGTGACCCTTACCTATAAACAAATCCACTATTGACCCCTTACCCCTCTCTCTTACCTATGCACACAACTTTCTTAGCAACCCTTACCCATGAACAATATTTATTGTGACCATTACCTATAAACATATCTACTCAATTTACCTATTATTAAAAACATCTTTTTAATCGAGTTTCACTTGAACCATCAATAAGAATGCCGCTATCTCATGTAGATACGTAACCATTATAACAAACTCCTTGTATAGCTCAATGACCCTGTACCTATCAACTCTGTGGCTGGGGGAGGAATCTCAGGACGGCCCTATCTCTATATGAACGATCTGTACCCAAAATGCCTCTCCTACTCATGAACATGCCCCCTTAATGATAAATACTTCTCTGTGATCTCAATTGTTTATACATATAAATACATCTCTCAAATCTTATTCTAAGAAAAACCATCTCTTAGTATTCCTCACCAGTAAGTGCCATATCTTAGTGATCTTTACCTACATATATGATGTGAACCGATCTATTTTTAGCAACCTGACTTAAACAGTTTTCTTATAAATAAACATAGCTACTACACTTAGAGATCCTTACCAATGAACACATCTCTTTAACCTCAATTATCTCAAAGCTACATTTTCCCAAAGTGGTCATACTTCGGTACATCATAACTTACTCTCACTATGTTTTCATCTTAAAGCTCATATTAAATTGATACTTTTTCAAAAAATTATTTTTTTCTTCAGTTATGCAAGTTTTTCAAAAAAAAAAGAATTTTTGGACATTTTTGGACAAAAAAAAATTATAAAAAAATAAATAAGGAGAAATTCCAAAAAGTATCAATTCAATTAAGAGAAAAAAGTATACTGAATGTGTGAAAAAAGTTTGGAGTGTTGAGGATCATGTCTGATGTCGTACCAAATAGGTAAAGGGTGTGTGGACGATGAAACTGATCACTTTGGGTCGGTGGGGCCAAGTTGATATATCTGTAGTTCATCTTGAAGATGATGTTTTACTCATCATTTTAAGACTTGAAGTATGAAAAAATACACATGGATGACTGAGTTATGACCAAATAAGCAAAACACCCCAAAAATGATTCCAGTTCCCCTTCCTCTCACACACTCGTTGAAAACCGCCAAATAGGCCACGGTTGCTATTAAACTTACTTCTGCTTTTCCCCCGAATTATTTTATTTATGCAGGCCAGCAAGTACTGATAGGAGAAAGCACCTACCGAGAATGAAGACTGGAAGTCGATCGCATCTCAAGAAATACCCAGTCACCATTTTGGACTTCTTGGCAGTACTGCACGGCTACCGCCGTAGTTTAGAAGCTGATTTTTTGTATATCATTTTCTTACCCGTGTGTGCATGCCATAACGTTGAGTTTTTGTTGAATTTTATTTTACTTTTCTATTTACTCACCTTATCACGTGAACTATTGTTGATTATTTCCGTGAAATTCCGTACATTGAAAATATCTCAACGTTATAGGGTCGACCCCTTGTGACCCTAAACCCTGGCAAAATTTTAACCATAGCAGTTAGTCCATTCCTGAGCAGTAGGCAAGAGAAGATTCTGGATCCATTACTTTAGAGCGCAAGAATTTTTTATTATAAGTTGACTCCGCCCCGCCCTATCAGTACGCGCGTAGTGGTGAGTGAGGCACAGCTGCATTTCACAGGCACTAATTTGTTACAGAGAGGGGCGTGACTTTGTAGTAGATAATGCGCTACTATTCAGCTGGAGTGCGCTACTAAAGGCGCCCAGGCATTGCTATGTGTGAGCACCCTTAAGTGACCCATACTATGTGAACACACCTTACCTATCTTTAGGTGACCTAACCTATGAACACATTTAATGACCCTTACCTATTTTTACGTGACCTAACACTCTTTAGGTGGTGACGTAGCCACTAACACATCTCTTTAAGTAACCCTAACTTGTGAACACATCTTAAAATATCCCTTACCCATCATTAGGTGACAATTTACGAACACATCTCTTTTATCCCTTACCCATCATTAGGTGACAATTTACGAACACATCTCTTTAAATAACCTCTACCATATGAACGTGGGTACAGGGAGACTACAGGAATGGGTACAGGGAGATGATAGGAGTGGGTACAGGGAGATGATAGGAGTGGGTACAGGGAGATGATAGGAGTGGGTACAGGGAGTCTATAGGAGTTGGTACAGGGAGTCTATAGGAGTTGGTACAGGGAGTCTATAGGAGTTGGTACAGGGAGTCTATAGGAGTTGGTACAGGGAGATGATAGGAGTGGGTACAGGGAGTCTATAGGAGTGGGTACAGGGAGACTATAGGAGTGGGTACAGGGAGTCTATAGGAGTGGGTACAGGGAAACTATAGGAGTGGGTACAGGGAGACTATAGGAGGGATACAGGGAGACTATAGGAGTGGGTACAGGGAGAGGAGTGGGTACAGGGAGACTATAGGAGTGGGTACAGGGAGACTATAGGAGTGGGTACAGGGAGACTATAGGAGTGGGTACAGGGAGACTATAGTGTTGGTATAGCACTCTCATTCATGCAAGAACAGACTAATCATTATTGTACAATCATGCATCATACACTCACCTCAGTTTGTAGCTATAGTTACTCTTATCGTGCAATCATCACTGACCATCATAGACTAATTTTACTAGTTATGTAAACACGTCGGTTTTTTACTTTGTACTCAGTTGGTTCTTTTTGCAATGATTCATGCTGTAACAATTGATTCTAACAGGTTATGGGCCCAGAACTAGCGATCTAACAATCGATATAGGCTTCTGTATGAGTAACTAGTAGTCTGGTCAGTAGAAGTAGAAGGGAAATGGCTGAATCTAGAAGCGGCATTGATTGGAAGATCTAAGCGATTTCCGTTTCGGTGTCACTACTGTCATAAACCAGGACACATGAAGAAGGATTGCTCAGAGTATGCAAAAGTCAAAGGTCATGTCTTGTCATCCAGGGACAAGAAGGGTAAAACTGGAGCAGTTTTCAAGGTGACTATCTCTACAGATAATTCTGATAGTGAGAGTACAGGATTGGTGGTACAGCATGCTTTGTCTGCAGATGCACACTGTCAGGACAGATGGATACTAGACTCTGGAGCCACATGTCATATGTGCAACTGCGAGCATCACTTTGTGAGTTCAACAGTTGAGTAATCCATTGTCGATAACTCTTGGTGATGGGGGTAGTGTTCAAGCTCAAGGGCGTGGAGAAGTTATTCTGAAAATGAAATTCCTCGTGGAAAGATAGAAGAGTGCACTCTGCACAATGTATTGTACGTACCTGATCTTGCATTTAATTTACTTAGTGTGCCTGCTGCTGCTAAAAGACACAAAGTAACAATGTTCTCAGGGCATAAGTGTGAGATCAAGGATACTAAAGGAAAAATTGTCGCTTGTGGTCATAGAGAAGGAAGTCTTTACTATATTAATTTTGATGGAAGCAAGCAGCAAGCTTGTTCTGTTCATGATCAAAAACATGTGAATGACACCATTTGGCATCGTCGTTTTGGTCATTTAAGCAGGAGTGGTCTTCATTCACTCGTGAGAGATGGTATGGTGAAAGGTTTAGAAGTAGACTGCTCACAAGAACTTGACTTCTGTGAGTCCTGTGCGAAAGGAAAAGCTCATCGATTGTCATTTACAAAACATAGTTCAATGTAGGCTGGACAACCACTGAAGCTGGTGCATATAGTGACATTTGTGGAAAAGTTGGAACGCAATCACTGAGTGGAGGTGAATATTTTGTAACCCTTGTAGATGATCACACTCGCTATGTTTGGATTTACATCCTGAAACGAAAGAATGAAGTGTTTCAACGATTTCGTGAATGGAAAGCTCTAGTGGAGAAGTCTATGGATAGACAGATAAAAACCCTTCGTTCTGATAATGGAGGCGAGTATACCTCAGGTGAATTTAAATCTTTACTTGGCAGACGAAGGAATCAGGCATGAGTTCACTATACCTCATACACCAGAACAAAACGGTGTCTCTGAAAGATTGAATCGTACTCTGATTGAGAGTGTACGATCTATGTTGGCAGATTCAAAGCTACCACATCAGTCTGGGCTGAAGCACTATCAACAGCAGTGTATCTTCGAAACAGAAGTCCCACCAGAGCCTTACAGGGTGTTACTCCTTTTGAAGCGTGGCATGGCACTAAACCTGATGTAGGTAATCTGTGAGTTTTTGGATGTAGTGCATATGCTCATGTACCTAAGAGTGAGAGAGGTAAACTGGACTCAAAGGCAAGGATGTGTCATGCTGGGATATGGTGAGGAGCAGAAAGGCTATCGACTCTATGATTTGTGTTGGAGAAAAGTCTTCTTTAATAGAGATGTTATTTTTTATGAAGCATCGATGCCTGGAATTCAGAAGGAGCAGAAGGAGAATGATAAGAAGAGTGCGGAATTTCAAATTCAAGAATCTGTGGAGGAATGTGCGAACTCTGAAGTTGAAGTGATAGATTTTGAACCTATTTCCAATTCTGAGACTAGAGAAGAATCTGTTCAAGAAATTGATCAGATGGCGGATGAGTAGGCAGAATATGTGGCTTTATCTGCAGAAGCTCAAGAAGCCATATGGTTGCAACAACTCACCAGTGATCTGCTGAATGAAACTATTCAAAAGACAGTTATCTATGAGGATAATCAGTCTGTCATATGCATGGCAAAGAACCAGCAGAGTAAAAGAAGGACCAAACATATCGAGATAAAATATCGCTTTGTTCGTGATCTGGTAGAATCTGGACGAATCAAGTTGGCATATTGCAGATGTGTTGACCAAGGGACTGCCTATACCTCAGTTTGAGAAATTACGCATGTTGATGGGATTGTGTGAACATCCGCTAATGAGTGTGAGAAGGAGTGTTGGTATAGCACTCTCATTCATCTAATCATTATTGTACAATCATGCATCATACACTCACCTCAGTTTGTAGCTATAATTACTCTTATCGTGCGACCATCATTAGACTAATCTTACTAGTTATGTAAACACGTCGGTTTTGTACTTTGTACTCAGTTGGTTATTTTTGCAATGATTCGTGCTGTGGTACAGGTAGACTATAGGAGTGGGTACAGGGAGACTATAGCAATGGGTACAGGGAGACTATAGGAGTGGGTACAGGGAGACTATAAGAATGGGTACAGGGACACTAAGGAGTGGGTACAGGGAGATTAAGAAGTGGGTACAGGGAGACTAAGGAGTGGGTACAGAGTGACTGTAGGAGTTATATGTTATATTTCGATTATTTACCTTGCTACTCTCAATTCCAATATGATATTTCAATGATGAGATCACTTGTGCACTGCCTCATCAGTCTCTGATGTTACACATACTACAACAGCTCCAGCAGTCGTCATCACACTTTACTACAAAAATAAAGGGATTAATTGCATAACTTAAATGTGCACCAATACATTAGGCTCGAATACCAGCTGCTAACTCAGCACAACTTATAACACACAGAGAGTAATGCGCAGTACTATTAAATATAGAAAAAAGCCACAAATCAACCAAATACTAATATTACAGTCTACACATTTTAGTACAACATGGCCATCAACAATCATCTTCACTATCACTTCATCATATTTCATTATCACGTCATCATCATACTACACTACCATCATTATTACTTATCCACCACTAATCTGCTCCTCATCATCATCAGTATCATCATCAAGCTCGAAGGATATCAAAAACTACCATTCGATATCCTGGCCAGACTATCCCTTTCATAACCAGCTATTACAGAGTTGCTTAACCTTACCGATAGCCTACAAACTCTTTCACTTCTGGCTCAAAGTGGTTTTTATAGCTATACTTTTTCCAAAAAGCTATACAAGGGTCAACGGAGATGCTAAAATATTAATGGGTAGGGGACCATGAGGTAAAAACACTCAATTACCTGTTTGGATGAACCCAATAACCGGATACTCGTTCCAGTTGACAAAAGCACTAACTCCGTAGGTTCTGTTGGTGGAGGTGCTTAGACCGGCAGTGGGAGGCGGCTCAATGCATCTGCATTAGCATGGGCATCTGTCTTTCTAAACTTCAGAACATATTCGAACATGGAGAGATACATAGACCAACGTCGGATTCTTGCAGACGCTTGAGGTGAGGTAGAGCGAGCTTCTCCCAATAATCCTAGTAAAGGTTTATGGTCTGTCACGAGCTCGAACGGACGACCAAAGACATAGGGATAAAACTTCTTTATGCCAAACACCAACGACAATCCCTCCTTTTCCAATTGGGAATAATTCTTCTCTGCTCTGTTGAGTGTCCTGGATGCATAGCCGATCGGTTTCTCTGTCCCGTCTGGAGATCGATGTGCCAACACAGCTCCAATGCCGTACGATGAGGCGTCACATGCCAGCGTTAGTGGCAGCTTCGGATCGTAGTGAACTAGCAATGACGATGAAGTTAGCAACTTCTTAGACTCAGAAAATGCTCTCTTTTGTTCTGAGGTCCACCTTCATGGAACATTCTGCTTAAGGAGCTGGTACAGTGGTGACAACTTCGTGGCCAGATCCGGCAGGAATTTCCCATAGTACGTCAGTATGCCTAGATAGGACTTCAGCTTGGTCACATTTGTAGGTGTAGGTGCAGCTTCAATAGCTTCGACCTTGTCCTTCTGCATCGATCTGATATCCCAAGAATGATACTGAAGGAGCCATGAACACACACTTGTCCTGTTTCACTTGCAATCCAGACTCAGCCAACTGTGCAAGTACTTTATCCAAAATCCGCAAATGACCCTGCTCGTCTTCTCCCGCAATCAAAATGTCATCCAGGTAAACTACCACGTTTGGGATTCCTTGGAGGATATCCCATAGGGCAATCTCGTGTATCGGAATAAACCCTTACTAGTGTTGATGACCACATACTTCTTGGAATCATCCTCTAGAAGCAGCTGTTGGTAGGCGTGTCTCAGGTCTAGCTTCGTGAACAGCTTCCCTTTCCCTAGTGTTGCCACCAGATCATCAACCTTGGGTATTGGGTACCGGTCTAGCTTGGCTACGGGGTTAACAGTCACTTTGAAGTCCCCACAAAGTCGCACAGACTTATCCTGCTTCATCACCACTACCAGGGGTGTGGCCCACTGTGAGTGCTTTACAGGCTCTAGAGTTCCCTCTGCTACCAAGCGTTTCAGTTCCTCCTCGACTTTCTGTCGCACCACGAATGGTAGAGTTCGAGCCTTGAAGTAGCGAGGTTCAGCACCAGGATCCACTTCAATCTTGACCTTCTGTCCTTTGAAGGTTCCTAGTCCTCCCTGGAAGATCCCAGGATACTTGTCCAGGATTACCTGCAAATCTCCTCTACAAGTGTAATGCACTGCAGGCCAATCAACTTTAATTACATTAAGCCAATCTCTCCCAAATAGTGAAGGACCATCTCCCTGAACAACGACTAAGGGAAGTTGAGCTATCTGGCCATTATATTCCACCTTCACATGAACTAACCCTAACACTACCAATGACTGTTTTGAGTAAGTTTGCAATTTCAGGTTAGCAGGCTGTAATTTCCTCATAGGCCACAAACACTTGAACACCCTCTCCGACATTATGGATCTGGAAGCCCCCGTATCTAATTCCATAGTTGCCTCACATTCATCAATGAGTACCTGTACCTTCAGTGGTGGGACGTGTCTGTTTGGAGAATTCACAGCATTGAGTGAATCCTCGTAGTCCACTTCGGCTTCTCCTGCCACCGTCTTGATTCCTTGGGTTGTTTCCTTCTGTTTCCGACAGACTCTCGCAACGTGTCCTTTCTTTCCGCAACATCCACAAAATTGTCCTCAAAATCTGCAATCATTTTGCTTGTGGTTCGTGCCTCCACATCTGTAGCAGGAGGTCTTCCAAGGAGCGTCTTCCTTCTCGACTGGCTTCTTCGGTGCTGGTCGTGATTTAGCTCTTTGGCCTCTAGCCTGAATCTTATGCACAGGCTCCTGCTTACTTGGTAGACTGTTGGATTGAGGTTTCCTGATCTCCCTCATATTCCTGTCTGCTAGCTCTGAACCTTGTGCAATGGCAATTGCACGATCATATGTCAAGTTTCTCTCTGCTAGAAGCTTTCTCTGAATGGCTTCATTGTTCACACCACAAACGATGCGACCCCTGAGCATCTCATTGAGTTTGTCTCCATAGTTACAAAACTCAGCTAGTCGACGCAACTCTGCAACGAACGCTGCCACTGACTCTCCTGTAGACCTGGTCCTAGTGTTAAACTTGAACCGTTGCACCACCTCCGAGGGTGCCGGACTGTAGTGTGACGCTAGCGTAGCGGCAAGCTGCTCAAATGTCTTCTCGTCGGGTCGGGTGGGAGCTAGCAAACTCCTCAACAGTTTGTACGGCGCCGGACCGACAACCGTTAAAAACGTTGACCTTCTCTTGTCAGCGTTGGCTTCCCCAACGATACCGTTCGCCTTGAAGAAGTGCTCGAGACATTCTACATACTGAGGCCATTCCTCTACTTCAGGGTCGTACTGCTCAATTTTTCCAGGAGTCCCGCCATCCCATCCTCGTCGCCAGTTTAATATGTGATGTATTCACCTTTAATGGCGGCCTCTCGGCTTACCCACAAGCACTACAACCCTTGACACTTCACAGTTAAGGTCTTAATTCGTCATACCACTTCACACGTGTAACAACTCAATCATACACAAATAACGCACACCAATAATGATACAGGAGAATCGGTTCATGGGGTATAAAACAATTGCGATAATAATGAATACGACACATACACATGCATACATACACTACAGTAACATTGTCCACAGGCTAATCAGTTAGTATTACGATTAACAAACCATCGTCACTTGAGCTTTACTCTCATGTTTCAGGAGTAGTAATTGCAATAAATACTAACCTCAATTATAGGTATATAACTGGTGATGTGCTTGAGCAGAAAGGGCGAGCGAGCCAGAGCACAAATGAAACACTTCAAAAGAGTCTATTAGTCTATTTCTAATCTTGCTTAGATAATATTGATTGCTAAGTATGTAGCCATTTTGACCATTATATACTTTAACAAGTACAGAACCACTTGCTTACCTCAATTTCCTGAGTACTGGTATTTTCTGTAGTCACTAATATCGCATTCTGACTATCTGAGTAACCAGTAGCTTTTGACAAGTACTCACAGCTACTAAAAAAAGGCGAGTTTTTTTATTACATCTGGTTTCAATACCATAGTAACCATTCACCATAACATTTTGCGACTTTGAAAAATGAAGTTCTAAAGAATTACTGCACAGAGTTGAGTATAACAGTAAGTTTTTAAGACCAAGGTGCATCCTATAGCCTTCAGAAACAACCTAATACGAAGGGGTAAATAATTAATTTCCTTGAATGATATGGGATCGCTAAACGAAAATGTTCTGTTTAGTGGAGGTATGGGAAGGGGTAGACCACGAAGCAAACACAAAAACACAAGGGTCAACATACAAATGACATACGTACGTCCACACACAAACAACTAGTAAAGAGGTATTCTTTGCTACTAAATAGTTAGTACAGCAAGGACTGAACAGTTTTGCAGTGCAACTGAGTTTTTATCAAGACATAATCAAAGGTAACAGCAATTCATTACTAATCATAAATGGTAATAATAAGTGGTAGTAGCATCAGGAACAATGCACCTCTTTCCAAGGTAAGGTGCTGAATGGTTGTATACAGTAACTGTAAAACAAAAAAAATAGCAATACATTAGCATTTTTATGTAACACAATACTGTCTCCCTATCACAATTCATTGATGTTCAGATATATCAATTAAAATTTGTGGGTCAAAAATTTGTGCGTTCTCTAAGGTAATCACTGGTGGGCGAGGCTTGGTGGATGCGGATAAATAATTAGTGGTGGGCGTGGCTATGGTCCTTGAAGCTCCTCTGGAGAAGTTGATGTCAAAGAACAATACACAGGCCCTTTAAACATAATGATACCTCTAATCAGGCAAGAAATGAAAGCCAAGGTAAGAATTGTTCTAGGCAGAGGATAGAAATACACTAAAATAAGGATTGACTAAGTTAGATTGTCTATTACATACACCCAGTCTATTAGACACAAGCACTATCACTTGACTCTGCTGCACTTGTACACTAAACATAAGGACATCCCATGGAATGTCCCATGGGATCGTGGGATGGGATGGACATTTTACGGCATTTCTGGACACCTATGGGTATGTCAAACAGCACAATAACCAAGAAGACCAACCACCACCACTGATCTAATAGGAAAAAAGTCCAGGAAGTTTGTAGACTTAACTGCATCCTGCAGCGAAACCACAGCATAATCAAGTCAACCAACCAACCACAATTAGAGACAGTAGAAACCATGTTAAGGCACCAAATTTTAATAACACTTTTAATGAACGAAATACGTACAGTGAAAGTTTCAGACCACCTCAGCATAGAGGTTGGGTAAAGGGTCTGATCTGTGAGACCAGTCAGTGACAATCTAATTCAAAAGGGTAAATCATTAAATTTCCTAAGATGATCAGGTAAAGATTGATAAAAAGATCTCCATTTAGTGGAGTATGGGAAGGAACCGACCAAGTGAACACAATGTGAGGGTCCAAGTAAAAAAAGACATGTAAGTCCAAGCATATTTGCTCACCAATAATAATAATAAATGACAACATCAACAACAATAATAATAACAACTACTATTCTTCAGCACCTAGCTTACTATATGACACATCAGAGTTGAAGAATCCAGGAGTTGTACTTCAGTATACATATTGAGGCCAAGAAGACGTAATTATGAGAGGAATTAGTAACTTAACACTGGAGGACATTGCTGATGAATGAAGTGATAAAAGCATAAACCACAGTCTCCAACTCTATGCCAACTTAGCTGGAACTCCAACTAAGTAATTACTGTTCTGTACTCACATAACTAAACTGTTGTTACTTTAGCAGATGTCACAGTCATTCCATAAAATAATGAATGGATATCTGAGGCACTTCTTGTCTCCCAAAAAGGCTTGTGAGTCACTGGAATTCCAGAGTGGATCAGCATCAAAACTGCAGAAGTTTTTGCACAGAATTCATACAAAGCAATTTGTTCTATGAGATTTGGTAGATTTGCTCTTGTTGGCATTTCTCTGCATCCAAACCTTGACAGTATGCTTATTAGGTTAGTATGTAACTCTGCTGAGAGGGGTTCGTTACTCTTCAGAGCACTGTTCAGTGTATTCCTTTCAAAATCACTAACGTAATCGGTAAAAGATTCCATTAATACACTAACAGGAATAGGCACCCAAGAACCATGGAAATCAATGATGGTATTGCAATAGATACCGGAAAAAAGCCACATGCTAAGAACCCATGTGAAAGAACTCTGCCAATTATGGGGAAAGCCGTCATATCGATGCCTGGTTGAATGAGTGATGCAAGTGTCTTACAACCCTCAAATAAACTTAGAATAAACTTCAGCCCAGAAAGCTGAAAACATATCCCTTTGCACTCCTCCTTGATCGACTGCTTGTTCTCCCTTATACTTTGTGGGGCTGGGTCTTCTCCCAAAGACCAGAAGAAAGAAGTGAACAAGAAAGTTGTTTATTTATTATTTGAGTTTTAATTTTTGTGTGTGCATGTGTGTGTGTGCTGTGTAGTGAGCCAGCGCACAAGCAGTGGACTTTACGTAAATACTGTTATTTGTACGCGTATTGTTCAGTTCTCTCAAAATTCAATTCTTAGTTTAACACCTGAGACACTTGAGTGGGCTCCTGGGTAGCTAAGCGGGTAAGGGCTAGCTATTCACCAGTTATCCCTGAGCCTAACCATCGCCCAGTGAGTAGAGAGTACCTGGTGGCAGCATCTACCGGGTGCTGGGTATCCACAGAGCTGACGACCCGACCAGCTATCAACTCGCAGGAGACTAGGACCCCCACATACTTGATCACCAAAGGGTATTCACCAACAATTTCACCTTCACTATACATATCTATAACATCTTCATATATGTTATTTCGATCTACAATTCGAGTAGGACCTAACATAAACCCAGCTGACTGCACAAAAGAAAGTCGCTCAGAATCACCTAAATTGATAAAAAATAGAAGTTAATTCATTCATCAATAACTTAAGTCTGTTTCACTATACCTGCACAGCTGCGTTCAGTATAACCACTCTCAACAACAAAATCACTTTCAGAATCCACCTCCTACAGGTATTGTGTGAATGAAATACTAATTGTGAATTAAATCAAGCTCACCTTAAATTCAGCAAACATATCCAGAACTGACTGATTGTAGCAGGGGCTTTCAAGCTTAATAATGAGATGGAATTATACTGTCATCATTACAAACCAACTCTAAGCGTAGATAAGGCACACATAAAGAAAAAGGAGGGGTGAGCTCCTTACTCAAGACATACTGATACAAATCCTGCAAAAAAAAATGAAAAGTTTGGAGCTTATAAAGTCCATTATTAAAAAAAATTTTTTTTTATAGCTTATAGCTAAAAATTGATTCAAATTTTCTATGGGGTAGGAAAAATTACTGAATAAGGTTACTTTATCAGACCATACTTAATGAGCAAGAAACAATCTTGCAAGAATCAGTATTAGTAACCCTTCACATTGATTAACCGTAATACTGAAGGTCAAAATGTCAGCTGTATTCAAGACATGACAGTATAGAGACAGACAAAATAATGACCATTATCCCTGAGGGTTTAAAAAAGAAAACCAAGTAGTTGAGAGTGTGATTTTGGCTAGGGAAAAGATCTTTTTTCCTCTCCTTCACACCAAACAACATCATATATCATTGTTGTATGTTTGGGTGTGTGTATATTTGTACTTACCTTCACAGTGCCATGGCCAAAAAAAACAATAGTCAATTTTTGTGCCTTGTGGGAGTCTAAATGCTATCTTAACATTGGAAGACAAATGCTGTTAAATTTAGCTTTCATATAAGATTGTAATTCTTCCAAACTCTGCATTGAACAAAGAAAATTAGGCGACTCTTAAATTACAACATTAACTGTGCTGACCTGTTGCCATCTCATTTGCTGCTCATTCTCTTCATACTGGCATTCAGATAGTTTGAGCTTTTCTTGTTCCTAAATAAACAGAAATAGATATAGATATATACTATCTAAAAAGTTAACTTTCTAATTAACCTTCACACTGTCAACTTTTAAGGACTCCTGATAATCATTATCTTGATTCTCTCTAATTTGCCTCCATCGAATAAGATCACGTTTATCATTTTTGTCATCATCCTATATCCAGGTATAAAATGTAATATAACACACCACACATCCATTTAATGGTGTTACCATAATGTCTGAGTCACTTGATAGGAATACTGGATAATCTGATGAATCCCCAAGCTCTTCAACAGGATCCTACATATAACTACTTATTAATAAGCAAGCAATGGTATGCTAAAAACTGTGATGAGCAACCAGCACTGATAGCAAACAGTAAGCGCTTAGTATTTATATGAGTGACACATCAGGCACGAATGTAAATATGGCCAAACCTGGGGAGAGGGAGGGGACATAATAACCCTAAATAATAACCAAGAATATACCATATTATAATTTATGATTAGTTTATTTGTATAATTTATATAGCTATTTGCTAAAATATAAATTAAGAAATAAAGAATGAATAAAATGAAATAAATAATTTTATGAAAGATAAATAACTAATTAGTAATTGAATAAATAATTGAGACCATGGGTGCTGTGGGCTTGTTGAAGGATGTGGGACACTGACATAGTGGTGCAGACAGGAGACTTACAGGCTAGAGACTATCCTTTCCAGCATCTCTCAGTGGCTGTGCAGCGAGGAATCTGTGCCTCTGTCTTGGGAACAATCACCGCCTAATCCTTAGTATTTATTTATTGAATAAATAAATAAAAATAAGTTGAAATACATGAGCAAAGAAATCAAATGAATAAAAATATATAAATATTTAAATGAATAAATAAAACAATTAAATGAATAAATATATAAAATAAAATAAATACATAAATAGAAGCATAGACAAATAAATAAATATGTTCGGGACTATCCAGCAAGTGGAGGACCTGATCCCGATGTAGACTGAAGCACTACACAGACAGAATCAATCCTAGTTGGGTTGATCTGCGTAGCAAAGACCCACTTGCAAGTGTTGCCGTCAGAATTCCAGTTGAGCTAAATCAATTCGTTAATTCGTTGGAAGCTTCGTTGGAGAGTAGAGACAGAGGTCGTAAATCTCAACTCGCTCTCCCACTGACTGGACCTTCTGAATAAAGGTTGTCTTGACCCAGACTAAGACAAACCTGAGACTCAAATACCTTATTAGATAAGATAAGTAAGCTATGAATAATACAGTAAAATACACCTTACTACCAAGTAGGAAGATTGGTGTGATGACCAACAGGTGGTATATCAAAGATGGATATATTGAGTTCTGAATACAACAGCAGGAACAGTAACAGAGTCAATAACAAATTCAGTAACTAAGTGAAATGAGAATAGCTAAAGTTTAAATACAAAAACAAAGTGATAGATCTGATCGACGAACATCGACGATCGACGAGTTAGCTAGCTAGTACGCATGAGTGACATATCTAAAGTAAAAAGTTAATGTTAGTGTCCTTGTGGAGGATAACCGGAACAAAATAAATAAATAAATATTTAGATGAATACATAAATAAGATGAACGAGTGAATAAATGAAGAATAAAGATAGACCCACTAAAATTTGACGATTTGTAAGTCAAATTTTAAGGCATAGTGTTATACTACTGATATATGCACATTTTTTGAGTGGTGTATACCACTAGAATAAATGTACTGTTAAAACAGGAGGATTACTGAGTAATACACGAGTGTGTATACGTGTATACTAGAAGTATCAACACTCAAGTATAACAATGCTATAACTTTGTAATACACATGATGATGTATTTCCATGCTATAAGTCAAGTATACATGCCTGAATATAACAATGTTATTTCAGTGATATACACATGTGGTAAGTATGAGTATACTACATGAATACATAATTGTTAGTATAATAAAAGGATTACTTTAGAATACATATCATTTACATAATGTGTATACCACTGAAATACACATGTGAGTATAACTCAATTTTTCTAGTGCTATACAGGCCCGTACCCAGGATTTTTAAAAGGGGGTTCAAAAATTATAGTGAGTTACATAGGAAAATTTGATCAGCTACACCGACTTTTAATTTTATCAATTGATATCACAAAAAGTACATACAAAAAAAGTTTATGACTCAAAAAGCAAACTGGCTTTTTCCATTCTGCGTGGTTGCTTCTGGATAAATAATTTACACGCAGTGTCAATGCAAATATCAGTCTCATAATGAATGTGTATTAATGACAAAGCAGTTAAGCGTCCTCAGTTTGAGTGCATCTCAAGTAATTGTTTAATCTTTTGAGTGTAGACCTGACCTTTCACATGAACAAGAACTGAGGGGCAGTGTTGCAAAAATTTTGAGAAGGGTAAAAATGTTGGAGAAAGTAATAGGAGAACATTTTTGATCATTTGAAAGTTGGCCAACTACTTCACAAATCTCTTCAATGGACTTAGTGGGGTCTAACAAAAGCCCAATATCATTTGGTGGTGGAACATCATGAATTAAATCATCACATGCTTTGGAGGTACTTGGAATAGGCAATTCTGGAGCACTCACAGGTGTAGACAAAGGACTACTAGAAGTGACATTTTGTAGCAGCAGAATTCCCTACAGTATGAGATTAACACTAAAAAAGTTGTCACTGAGCTTAAACTAAATGCCTACCTTCTTTCTCAATATTGGTGCCAGCCACTTTTTTACTAAAATATGACGTGATACTTTTCTGCCTCTTCATTGCTAAAGGTAAAGGTCACTACAGCTGGTAGTATATAGCTAGTATGATTAGATGCTAGTGCTGGCACATAATGGGGGTACATGAGAAAACCAAAGACTTGTAAATTTTAACAGCCCAGTCATAGCAAAGGCTTGTTGATGAAGTCAAAAGGTGTGACTATGAATCTCATTAATTTGAATGAACCCCCCCTAGGTACGGGCCTGCTATACACTTCCCAATACACATCAGTATTCTCTGCTTTTTGCATGGTGTGTGACATGTAAAATCATTGAGAAATGATAGTTTCGATTATTACAAATTATTGTATCAGCCCATGAGTAAATTGTAGAGCTTTTGCTGCTATGTCTGTACAAATTAAAGTTTTAATTGTGGGGCTCGTCACATCTGGTTTCCTCATGTACAAACTTATATTGTATACACTTGCACATACATATGTGTACAGTATATAAAGTGTCATTGTGGTCTCTTTCATTCATCTTAGTAAGAGGTACTTTCTTGTTTGTTTTTTATGTTCTTACATTCATAATGTATATTTTAGTCTTCTAATTAAGCATTCCTATTTAATGGTTATTATTAAGACCTTTATTGAGTAGAGATGAGCAGTGTAACATCAAGTGCTGTACTGTACTGTAGTGAAAACAGCATGGTGTTCCTGAAAGGAGCACTGGACCTTTAGTAACATGTGATTACTTTTCCTTCTTTGTTACAGGTTTGAGATGCATGCAAGAGTGTCCAAGGAACTGCTGTGGACGTTTCCAGTGACAATTCAATCCTTGTTTGAAGGAAAAATCTACTGGAATTGAGGACAATTAAACCTCTGTCATAATCCAACTCTTTAAAAGCTTCTTCATACTGGAAGTTTACAGTATTTTGTTTTTATGGAATAGTTCATTAGTATTTTGTCAATGAATGTTATACTAGCTTACAAGCAGACTGCATTTTCAGAATAAAGTTGACTAACTAACATATAGTACTCAAGGTTCCTTCAGTTAGTGACCACTTAGTGCTGCCTTGAGTCGTCACATTGATCGTACTGAAACTAGAGCACTGAAGTGCAAACCCTCAGCGCTAGTTAGCTAGTATAAAGAAAAGGAAAAGTGTAGAAACAAAAAAAAAGAAAGAGAAGTGGCATGAAGAGAGGCAGGAAAGAGAAAAAGGCAATGAAGAGGGATAAAAGAAAGAGGAAACGAAAGGAAAAGGTAGGAAAGCAATAAAAACAGTAGGAAGAGGAAAATAAAGCAAGAAGAAAAAAAAAAAACAAGATGAAAAAAAAAAAGAAAAAAAATTGTCTACTGGGGTTCGAACCAGAGACTTCAAGGTTAGCTATTTGCTCACTCAAAAACTATGCCACGGAACACCTCATGGTCAATCCATGTAATTGTTAGCTATTTTAAAGTGATTTGCAACCTGCAAGCTGGCTCACGTGACAAGCAAGTTTTTAAGGGGCGGTTCCCATTACCGTTACGTACTATTGTAGGACTGAAATTCTACTTGCTTTTTCTGAACTAAGTCAAAACTAAAAATTCTGGCACATTAAAGGGACTTACTCTGTGAAGTGCTATAGTCTGATGTCGCTTTCAAAGCCTGGGTAGCCGTACTCTTCGAGATCCGTTGTTGACTGAATGAATGAACTAGAGCACTGAAGTGCAAACCCTCAGCGCTAGTTAGCTAGTATGATTAAGTGATTTGCAATCTACAAGCCGGCTCACGTGACAAGCAAGTTTTTAAGGGGCGGTTCCCATTACCGTAACGTACGATTGTAGGACTGAAATTCTACTCGCTTTTTCTTGAAAACTAAGTCAAAACTAACAATTCTGGCACATTAAAGGGACTTACTCTGTGAAGTGCTATAGTTTGATGTCGCTTTCAAAGCCTGGGTAGCCGTACTCTTCGAGATCCCCTGTTGACTGAATGACTGAATGAGTGACTGAATGACTGACAGGTTGACTACTATATACCCTCAGGCGCATGCGCACTGAGGGTTAATGACAGGTTGACTACTATATACCCTCAGGCGCATGCGCACTGAGGGTTAACTAGTAATACAATGCTATCAACTCTAACAAAAGTAGAGAAACATTCTATAAACAAACATGGGTGGGGAAGGGAGGCTGGAGGGGGAGGGGGGGGGTGCGGAGGAGGCGAGTGGAATGCATGGACCCAGGAAAAGTACTTATATGCTGCTCTCACTGTCACTACTAGATAGTCTAGATACATACATATGTAGATTGCTCCATGAATTTTATGGAGTTGTGGTCTGTTGATTTAAGAATATGTGTCACACAGTATAACATTTGCTTCAACTTTTAGAATAAGCAGTCACGTCCAAAATTGAAGCCACACCCTCTGATTGTTGTGTGAACAAGTATTATAACTAGTGATGTGCTTGAGCACAAATGGCAAGCGAGCCTAAAGACTATACTATTTTTATATGAATGATTTTGACTTCTAACACTGAAGCTACTGAAAATAAGGTCCAGTTTTTAAATTTCGCATACACGGTAAAGGGATTTCAGTGCCATAGTAACAACTGTCTGCAACTGCTTGAATTGAAGGGAAAAAACAACAACAAAACAATACACGTTATTTAAAAGTTTTCTTTGTGACATTCTTTAGCTAAGTAGTGGTTGTAACACACAATGCTTTGACACAACTGTGGACATGCACCTACACAGACTTACCTTCGCAGTAGTCTAGTGGACAATGTATTTTCAAGTAAATACTGTTGCGCACGGCTTATAACCGTGACAAAGAGCGCATTGACTTACCACCGCCACTAACTCGAATAGAAAAACTGCACCCACAAAAGAATTCAAACGGTAAACAATTCAATTTCTAGGGTGATACGGGTACTGATCGATAAACCAGAGGATTCTGTTTAGTGCAATTTGGGACGGGGTCGACCACATAACTAACACAAAAATGCGAGGGTCAAAGTACAAAATGACATACGTACGTCCATATATATAAATAAACTAGTGGTGTGCTTGAGCACAAATGGCGAGCGAGCCTGATAGTTAGGTAACATAAACTGTTACTATGTTTTAGCTTACTTCATGCAAACACTATAATAGCAGTTATGACATTTGATTTCAGCAAACAAATACAAAATCACTGTCTTACCTTATTAACCGATTACACGCGAACAAAAATTTTAATTGCGCCTTACGTAACGCGGTCACGGGCGCACGCGAGACACAGAGGATTGATAGCTTGGTGGGAGGGTGACACTAAGTAGTGCCGTTAAGGAAAGAAAGTTAGCCCGCTAGCGCGCGTGCCATAAATGCACGTTAAATCGCGCAGGCGATGATCATGCTCTTAAAAAGACTTGAAAATAACCTTTGAACCTTCCGGTTAGCACAGTAAGTATGGACAGGTCTACTTCACTGTGGAAGTCTGAAGAAATAACTAGTTGGAAGGCTCTATCTGGAGTGTTAATATATGTATATTTGCTAATTACTGGCATATTTGAGCTTATCTGATTTTCATTAAAGTGTTGATGTTGATGCTAATTACTGGCATATTTGAGCTTATCTGATTTTCATTAAAGTGTTGATGCTTTGTCAAACTGTAAAAAGAGTGGTCATAAGTAGTATTATTTGGGTACTAGCTAGAACTAATAGTAGTTCAACATTTTAGTTAATTTTAACTAATTTAATCTCACAAAAACTAAAACTAAAACTAAAAGACAATCAGTCCATCTTAATAAAAAATGAAACAAAATATCTTCAAAACTAAAATGTTATGCTTACTGTAGCTATGAATGACAAGAATTTTTCTTAGCCTCATCAATTTTCATAAAATAAAATACTTGTAGCTAATGAAGAGATAAAAAGAAGTCTTGAATATATTATCTCTTAAATCTGAATCATTATACAATAAGCAAAACAAGAACTAAAATTGAGATATGAAATTTTGAATAACCAAAACCAAGACAAGGCTGAACTTTCAATAAACCAAGACTGAAAATGATATACTTTAGGTAGAAAACTGTAACACTAAAATGAAAAGAGTTAAACAAATACAACACTACAGGTTGTGTATATAATATATATATAATATATGTATGTATGTATGCATATATATATATATATGTATGTATGCATGACAATATAATATATATATAATATATGTATGTATGTATGCATATATATATATATATGTATGTATGCATGACATTGGCCCTTATGCATAGTTCTAGCTAAAGCGCTTCCTCATCAATTCCCCAACTAGCCGCGCGCTGAAAACTCGCGGGTAATAGCCAACTCATGCACTTTGACCCCGGCTAACTTTCTCTCCCTAATGGTTTCTGACACTAAGCGGGAGAAAGAAGACGAACGTTTGAAGATTGCCTCGGGGACAGTATTATCGAACGATAGAGTACGCTTTAGGCTATTGGGAAAGCATAAATTCGACGCTAAGGAGCTGTTCCCGACTGAAAAATAACAAAGTACTCGCACCGTTTGGCAAAAACCTTTATGGCATCACACTGAGGCTCTTAGTAAGCACACTAGTAAGGTTGGAAGTATGGTTTCATGGCTGAAGCAGTTTGCTACTTGATCATAGAGGTAAGAGAAAGTATTTTTGCACGCATCTGTCTTACATTCAGGAAGAATTTGTTGATATTTATTTAGGGTGTGTTTTATTTTGAATTTAGCAATCTGTTATAAATTTTGTGAACAGAGAAGCTTTTTATGGCTTTTGTGCATGAAAACAGGTACATCACAAATAAATGATAGAATATTTGAGTGTATTCAGTTTGATACTCCAAGGTGTCTTTACTTTTGATGTGCTGGTAGGCTGCATTGTTGACAGAATAGTTGGTGATCTTACTATCAAGTGCAACTGGTCATAGCATAACAGAAGTATATGTCAGAGGGCTCCCTGCAGTCCACCTGTTGTATAACAATATTTATTTTTACTTATTGTTATAAAGAATGTGGTTAAAATTCCTGTAGAAATCGCCACTTTTCAGAATCATCAATTCCGTTTTCTCGTCAGAGTCCTTGACCATCCAGAGTCCTTGACCATCCAGAGTCCTTGACCATCTAGTAACTACTGCAGTCACTACACCGATCAGTACTGAAGTCATTCTTGCTGTCATCAAACTCCTCGTCACTACCACCAGAGTTACTGCCATCCTTGCCACTGCCATGCTGTACCAGGTCAAGAATATTGTCTTCATCACTAGGATGCTGAAGTGCCAGTGTTCCACTAGCCAAGATAGCTTTCTACTTGTCTTATCATGAGCAGTTATAGCTAAAGTAATATTGGTTTCTAAAAAATTATTCTGTGTACCTTTATTATAAATTATGAAATATATTTTCAATTTATACTTTATCAGAAAAAAGTCTTATTGTTGTGACCAAATTTACTCAACATTTTCTTATGGCAGTCTATGTATTTTATAAGCCTAAAATATACTTACAACAATATAGAATCGTCTGCAATTGTGATTGGTGGCTTCCTTGACTCCACAAAGCTGTAGGGCTAAATGGACGCGAAGACGCATTTTTGACGCATTTTTGCGTCCTCTGCGGTTATCGATTTTTCTCAATTGACGCGTATTTGCGTCTTCCGCGATTAATCGGTTAATGGTAACTTTTGTAGTATCAAACATCTGCCATTCTGATAATCTCAATCACCAGTAACTCTTGAACAAGCTCTCAGCTAAGATAAAAATTAAACCAGTGTTATTATTTGTAATTTTAGCCAACAAATATGGAATTACTACTTACATCATTCTTGAGTATTGATAACTTCTGTAGTACCAAATTGAAGTTACTTTGACCATCTGAATTACCTTGAATTCTTGACAACAAGCTCTCACCTACAAAAACAAAAGACAATCAATTTTAGCACACAAATACAAAATTACTTTCTTACCTCATTTTCTTCAGCAGTGGTAACTTTTGTAGTACCAAATTTGAGTCCTTCTGACTATTTGAATTTACCAGTCACTGTTGACAACAAGCTCTTAGCTATAAAAAAGAAAGGCCAGAGTTATTTTGCATATTAAGCTAACAAATATGGAATTGCGTACTTACCTCGGCATCCCTCGAGTAGTAGTAGCTTCCTTAGCATTACTTTATGTGCTTACATACACTTTTCAGAAGTAGTGATAGCTCTCTTAGTACTGACTACAGGTGGCTCTTGACAACTAACAAGCCGCACTTAGCCGGAAAAAAGGCGAAGTTTTGAATTTAAATCTGGTAAAGGGTATTCAATGTCATAGTAACCGATCGAATCAACTTTTTGTTTCTTGAAAAGCAAGCGTTTTCGCAGGAATTTTCTCACACTTTGGAGCTTAAGTATAAAGTAAGACTTGCTTAATGCTGTAGTTTCAGAATAAACTGGGGTCAAGCCTAAAAAGCCGTGTTTTTTTAAGAAAAAACGTTCCCCGCGCGCGCGTTAAAAGGGCATACGTACAATCCATACATACATACCTACATATATATATATAACATATACCCGATTTTGCATTATCCACCCCTAATACTGTCTCGCTCGCTTCGCTCGCTCGCCAACTAGTGGTGTGCTTGAGCACAAATGGCGAGCGAGCCTGATAGTTAGGTAACATAATATTAAGTATCGTTACTATGTTTTAGCTTAGTTAATGCAAACACTATAATAGCAGTTGTGGGGCCAGGCAGAAGCAGAGTAAAAGACAAGAAGAGAAAGAAGAAGGAAGAGAAGCCAGAAGAAGAATAAAGTCAATTATGTGTTGAACCTTTGTGTGTGTGTGTCATTAAATATTAGTATTTAGTTTATTAGCATTGTGGCGTGCGTGGTATAGAATAGCTAGTGTCGTGTGCAATCGTTATAATTATTATTTCCTGTATCATTGCGTGCGTAGGCGGGTCCATTGAACTATAAGACCTGCCTGCACTTCCGTTTGTGTTTGAGTTCTATTCTTCCACCTCAGTAATTAGTTTAAGACCTAATCCACTGTGTTGGCCACTGCGCAGCGAAGGTTTACTACCCTTCCTCCTGCCCTGTGCGCGGATCTGAATTCTGGTGGCAGCGACTTATTCGATTCCCCCACAGCAGTTATGACCTTTTATTTCAGCAAACAAATACAAAATCACTCTCTTACCTGATTAATAGTAACTTTTGTAGTATCAAACATCTGCCATTCTGATAATCTCAATCACCAGTAACTCTTGAACAAGCTCTCAGCTACGATAAAAAATAAACCAGTGTTATTATTTGTAATTTTAGCCAACAAATATGGAATTACTACTTACCTCATTCTTGAGTATTGATAACTTCTGTAGTATCAAATTGAAGTTACTTTGACCATCTGAATTACCTTGAATTCTTGACAACAAGCTCTCACCTACAAAAATAAAAGACAATCAATTTTAGCACACAAATACAAATTACTTTCTTACCTCATTTTCTTGAGCAGTGGTAACTTTTGTAGTACCAAATTTGAGTCCTTCTGACTATTTGAATTTACCAGTCACTGTTGACAACAAGCTCTTAGCTATTATAAAAAAGAAAGGCCAGAGTTATTTTGCATATTTAGCTAACAAATATGGAATTACGTACTTACCTCGGCATCCCTCGAGTATTAGTAGCTTCCTTAGCATTAATACTTTATGTGCTTACATACGCTTTTCAGAAGTAGTGATAGCTCTCTTAGTACTGACTACAGGTGGCTCTTGACAGCTAGTAACAAGCCACACTTAGCCGGAAAAAAGGCGAAGTTTTGAATTTAAATCTGGTAAAGGGTCTTCAATGTCATAGTAACCGATCAAATCAACTTTTTGTTTCT
>WLWD01006243.1_pt1 | contig 188557 bp, 135 predicted proteins | sample 6712731 | NCBI WGS metagenome assembly WLWD01 (sample SAMN12718690, study PRJNA576275) | sponge metagenome | isolation source: marine sponge | host: Mycale hentscheli | place: New Zealand: South Island, Marlborough, Capsize Point | collected 2014-11-01 | reverse complement strand
CTGATATCTCAATCACCAGTAACTCTTGAAAAAGCTCTCAGCTACGATGAAAAAATAAACCGGTGTTATTATTTGTAATTTTAGCCAACAAATATGGAATTACTACTTACATCATTCTTGAGTATTGATAACTTCTGCAGTATCAAATTGAAGTTACTTTGACCATCTGAATTACCTTGAATTCTTGACAACAAGCTCTCACCTACAAAAACAAAAGACAATCAATTTTAGCACACAAATACAAAATTACTTTCTTACCTCATTTCTTGAGCAGTGGTAACTTTTGTAGTACCAAATTTGAGCCATTCTGACTATTTGAATTTACCAGTCACTATTGACTAGCTCTTAGCTACAAAAAAGAAAGGCCAGAGTTAATTTTGCATATTTAGCTAACAAATATGGAATTGCGTACTTATCTCAGCTTCCCTCGAGAAGTAGTAGCTTCCATAGCATTAATACTACGGCATTCTGACTACCAACGGCTCTTGACAACCAACAACCGGCACTCCGTATCCCCCCATAAAACGGCGAAGTTTTGAAATTAAGTCTGGAAAAGGGTCTTCAATGCCATAGTAACCTGTCGAATCAACTTTTTGTGTCTTGAAAACAAGCGTTTTAGCAGGAATTTTCTCATACTTTGGAGCTTAAGTATAAAGTAAGGTTTGCTTAATGCTGTAGTTTCAAAATAAACTGGAGTCCAGTTTAAATAGCCGTGTTTTTAGGAGAAAAAAGTTCCCCGCGCGCGCGTTTAAAGAGCATACGTACCATCCATACATACATACATATATATATATTATAACATATACCCGATTTTGCATTATCCACCCCTAATACAGTCTCGCTCGCTTCGCTCGCTCGCCAATAAATAAATAAACAAACATTCCCGATTTTCGATTGTGTTACCCCTGTAAGTGTCTCGCTCGCTACGCTCGCTCGCCAATAAATAAACAAACATCCCCGATTTTCAATTGTGTTACCCCTGTAAGTGTCTCGCTCGCTACGCTCGCTCGCCAATAACTAGTGGTGTGTTTGAGCACAAATGGCGAGCGAGCCTTAAACTACACTATTGTTAAATTTGATTTTAACAACAAACACTCAAGCTACTAAAATAAAGTCGAGTTTTTAAATTACGTATGCGGTAAAGGGAACTCAATGTCATAGTAACCGCGCCCGCAACAGTTTGAATTGAAAAAGAAGCAACAAAATCAAATCACGTTATTTAAAATTTTCTTTGCGCTATTCTTAATAGTAGCACAATACTTTCACACAACTGAACATACCAACGCAAGACTTACCTTGGTGGTTCGATACTGTTGAGTAGGGCTTATAGCTAACTGTGACAAATAGCGTATTAACTTACCACCGCCACTAACTCGAATAGAAATGGAGCTCCCAAGTTTTTGAGTTTTAACTGCACCCGCAAAATAATTCAAAGCGGTAAGCAATCAAAGTACAAAATGACATAGTACGTCCATACTAGTGATGTGCTTGAGCACAAATGGCGAGCGAGCCCTAAACCACAATATTGTTAAATGATTGATTTTAACAACTAACACTCAAGCTACTAAAATAAAGTCGAGTTTTTAATTAAGTATATACGGTAAAGAGGTTTCAATGCCATAGTAACCGCTCCCCGCAACTGTTTGAATTGAAAAAGAAGCAACAAAATCGAGTCACGTTATTTAAATTTTTCTTTGTGATATTTTTAATAGTAGTTGTAACGCACAATACTTTCACACAACTGAACATACCCACGCAAGACTTACCTTCGTGGTTCGTCTAGTGGACAATGAATTTTCAAGTAAATACTGTTGAGTAGGGCTTATAACTGTGACAAATAGCATATTAACTTACCACCGCCACTATCTCGAATAGAAATGGAGCTCCCATACGTTTTTGCGTTTTAACTGCACCCGCAAAACAATTCAAAGCGGTAAACAATTCAATTTCTAAGGTGATACGGGTAATGGTCGCTAAACCAGAGGGTTCTGTTTAGTGAAGTTTGGGACGGGGTCGAACGCGGAGCGAACACAAAAATACGGAGGGTCAAAGTACAAAATGACATACATACGTCCAAACATATATATAAATAAACAAACATCCCCGATTTTCGATTGTGTTACCCCTGTAAGTGTCTCGCTCGCTACGCTCGCTCGCCAATTATATACAAATACACAAACATCCCCGATTTTTTCATTTTTACCCCTGTAAGTGTCTCGCTCGCTAAGAACATATACCCGATTTTGCATTATCCACCCCTAATACTGTCTAGCTCGCTCCGCTCGCTCGCCAACTAGTGGTGTGCTTGAGCACAAATGGCGATCGAGCCTTAAACTACACTATTGTTATTCATAATCGCAAGTGTCAGACAATAGATTTCTCCTCCACAGAAAAGACGATATCAGTTATAGTTACCATTGGAAACAGATGAAGATTGAAATATGGTAAAGTACCTTATTTGTCTGGGGGATTTGCATGATGACATCACGTAACATCCTGTCACTCCCACCGATGGTATCACTGCACACCGTGTCCCATAGAAAATGTATTAGTTTTGCTGACCGCTTGGTCTATTTTTTTGCTGTAGCACCAGCGCCAGGCTGCACAGAGCTTCCAAATTACAGGAATAGCTTTATTATGAAATTTACTAACTGCTGATAGCAAAAGTTTATGATTTTCAGCCCTGGTTATTGGAATTCCTGGGAGTGAAATTTGGTGATGGTTATCTAACCACCCTACTTCTTCTTGGAACTCACTTTGAAAACTGAGACAGCTGGTGTTTCTCAGAATTCTATAGCCTGGTGGTGGCCTGCTTCTTAGAAGCTGATTGTGGTGAAGATACTAATTTCTCTGGAGGGATTGTTGAATCTTACAAGAGAAGTTAGAAAAAGATATTGCTTTGTTCCTGAATGCTAAGATAACAGAAGAAAGAACAACATGGTGATCATTTCATAACTTTTCTAAGGATAAACTGATGAGAAAGAAATGATTAATTTCTAAAAAGAAAGGATTTGTATTTTTACTGATCATCAGCTGTTTTGCTCCACAATGTGTAAGAACTCTTGAATATCTTTGTGGAGGATATTGTAACAAAAAGCATTGCTACAGTGGAAGGCAGTGGAGAATTGGCAAGCCTACAAATATTGCCTCTAATTACTGATCAAGTTTACTTTATTTAGATTGAGTATGTTTTTATGTTTATTTTAATTATCTTTCTATGGCGAAGGGACATAAATTCTAGTTAAAAAACAAACAAACAGGACATTACGTGATGTCATCATGCAAATCCCCTGGACGCACCAAGTCTTACTGGGAAGCTCTCTGGAAACTCGTTATATACCCGATTTTGCATACCACCCCTAATAGTATCTCGTTCGGCTTCGCTCGCTCGATAACTAGTGGTGTGCTTGAGCACAAATGGAGAGCGAGCCTGATAGTTAGGTAACATAAAATGTTACTATGTTTTAGCTTACATCATGCAAACACTATAATAGCAGTTATGACCTTTTATTTCAGCAAACAAATACAAAATCATTCACTTACCTGATTAATGGTAACTTTTGTAGTATCAAACATCAACTCAATTACCAGTAATTAAAAAATAAACCAGTGTTATTATTTGTAATTTATAGCCAACAAATATGGAATTACTACTTACCTCAATTTCCTGAGTATTGATAACTTCTGTAGTATCAAATTTAAGTTACTTTGACTATCTGAATTACCACGAATTCTTGACAACAAGCTCTCAGCTACAAAACACAAAAGACAATCAATTTTAGCACACAAATACAGAATTACTTTCTTACCTCATTTTCTTGAGCAGTGGTAACTTTTGTAGTACTAAATTTGAGCCACTCTGTCTATTTGAATTTACCAGTCACTGTTGACAACAAGCTCTTAGCTACAAAAAAGAAAGGGCAGAGTTAATTTTGCATATTTAGTTAACAAATATGGAATTACGTACTTACCTCAACTTCCCTGGAGTAGTAGTAGCTTCCTTAGCATAATACTACTGCTTTATTTATTATTGTTTGCAAAATCGGGTATATGTCAGGAGCTACTGGTCCTTTACAAATATCATTCTGATACATTATTACACTGTCTTAACTTGTTACCTTTCAGACTCCTGAATGATAACGCAAAATTTTATCACTTAATTACAAGACTTGACTTTGTTGCCATTATACAATCGGAGCTTATCATTATTACTATATGTATTGTGATGTTATTGTTGCAGGTGTAACTATTGGATTTGAAAATGAAACTATATTAGCTAATGAGCGAAATGGCTCTGCAGTTATTTGTATTAGAGTAATTCAAGGAATTCTGGGGGAAAATGTAACACTGTCTATACAAAGTAGTGAACTTACAGGTAACATATACATTACATAAATATAATGTGATCATTATTTATTTGATTACTGTTATATCCTTTAGCAATTGCTGGCATTGATTTTACATCTATCATGATTAACTTCATCATGGTTGCTGGTCAGTCTGTAATCTATTTTCGGGTTCCTATACTCAATGATTTAATGTTGGAGGCATCTGAAACTTTTGCTCTACAATTAAATATAGTCCCTATAACTAATGGAATTATTATATCACCAGCCCAATCTGAAGTTATTATTAGAGGTAGGATTGTAATATCGTTAACTTTTAATGTATTTATTTGCTGTCACATTGTTTATTATTGTGTATTTCCATGTGGTATATTCATTATTTACTATACTTGGAAAACTACTTTTATTATGTGGCACTACTCACTCATAATTTCTTAGCATCATTAACCCTCATCGCGCATGCGCGAGAGGGTTATAGTAGTCGTCCTGTCTGTTTGTCTGTTTCTCCGTTTGTCTGTCTGTCTCTCTGTCTGTCAGGCTCTGATTTTGGAGATTACTGACAATTAACAGTTGATTTGGGTATGAACTTACTTAGGACGAAGACTTAAGACTTTTTACTGTGCTACACTTTTTTTTATTTTGGGCTAATCGTTGAGAAAACGCCAGGCTTTCAACACTGCGTTGGTACCAGCTTTTGTGGGTAATGCCCCCTAGTGTCACGTCATAATCACGTGAGCAAATAATTTCTGCAGCCAGCGTTGTAGTTCGCTTTATGCTCAGGGAAGTTAACAGAGTTGTAAGAAGTGAAGTTTCGCGTTGAAAATGTATACAGGTGAGTAGTTTACATGTAGCTTCTTCTCATATGAAGACAGCTATTCCATGTACCATTTTCATTTGTCGAGCTATTTTGATACCTCTGTTAAAATAGCTAACAGATTGCTTGTTCTTTTTGAAGGGTGTTATATAGTAATAGCAAGGTAGTGTTTAATAGTGCTGAGGGTTCGCACCTTTGGTGCTTCATTGCACTAGAATTTATTTATCCATCTGTCTATTTGTCTGCCTGCCTGCCTACTTGTCTGTCTCTCTGTCTGTCTGTTGTCTGTCTGTTGTTTATCTGTCTCTGTGTCCATCTGTCTTTCTGTTCTTTCATCTGTACAGTGTTAGAACAACATTATGAACACAAACTAGGAATATTACATTAGATAATTGATTTTTTTTGTTAAATGTCAGTTTATAACATTGCATTATTGAAGATGAATGAGGTCAAGTTTAATGAGTATCTCGTGATGATATTTTTGTTCTGTATTAATTTAATATAGCACTATTGATGTGAATTAATGAATGATTTCTTGTATTTATGTATTATTTTTATAGGGTCATTCATTTCACTGGGCATAGCTCAAACCATGCTTAGTGTTCAATTGGATGATGACACTGCATTGATGTGTTCTATTACTTATGAGTCCGTAGCAAATCAAATGGCAGCAAATCCATCCTTGACTTGGTCCACTAGATTAGCAATTGATTCTTTCCAGCAAACAATGAACGCCAATCAAGTGCAGTACACATCTACTTTAAACCTTACAAGAGTAGACTCCTCATATTGTGGAGCTTACACTTGCACTGCAATAGATAGTTTTATTGCACAGGCATCTACAGATACTGCTATTGTTGACGTGGGTAAGCAGAGAACTTATAAATTATATTTATTGTATGATAATGACATTATCTTTTAATATAGTTCCTATAATTAGTGCATCTCCAGTCAATGCGAGTATACTCCTTAATACAGAAGCTGTGTTTACATGCTCTGTTACAATGCGAGATACCACAGAAAATATTTCCATAGAATGGAATGGCCCTGTGAACAACCTACCAGCACAAATGATGGTAGCAGATTCTTCAACTAACACAACCATCAATAGTGTTTTGAGAGTGAATGTTACAGACGATTCTTATGAGGGTAGCTACAACTGCACTGCCAGCTACACCATGTGCCAAGGTTCTGTAACATCAAGATCGGCTGAACTTTCTATTGTCCCTCGTCCAACAATTTTGCAGGTTTCAATACAAGTAGGTGTGGTCAATGTGGGAGACGCCATAGTCTTAAACTGCTCAGCTGCAATTGATGGTAATTTATCAATTACTTGGACTGGCCCACGTCCTGTAGAGTCGATTTCAGAATACTTTAGTACTACTTTGACTAGTACAGCAAACATTACAATAAACAGTTTAGAATATGGTGGGATTTACACTTGTGTTGCAACTAATGAAGCGGGCAAAACCACTGAAAATGCTACCATCATTGTCAATCCTGAAATTGCATTCATGCCTTCAGATGCTTCAGTTAGTTCTGGAGATAAGGTCAATATATCTTGTCTTGTGCAAACTCTACCAGCAAGTACGGTTCACTGGGAAAAATTGGATAATTTTGGCATTTTTAATGCATTGAATGATGAAACAAATTTTACTTTAACTATCAATCGAGTGTTTTTTGGAAGTAAAGGATCATATCGCTGTGTTGTGAGTTTTCCTTTTGTTGGAGATTTTGTGTCCAGAACTGGTATACTAACTGGTAAGTATTAACTAAATTTGTTACAAAAGATCATTGCAACAAAATACATAGCTCCACCAAAACTCATAACAATATTATGTTTGATGCATGTAACTATCATATGACAAGATATTTACAAATATACTGTGAATGTTATTTCCTAAATGTTAGAATTTATTTTGTCCTCTATAGTTTCTCCATCTGGAAGTGTGTCAGTATTTCCAAGATCAACAACACTAAGTATTGGCGGTAAGGTCACATTAGTATGCACTGCTAATGGAGGACCTAACAATATATTTTCATGGGCAAGATCAGGAACTCCAGTTGCAACAACATCAGTGCTTAATGTAACAATTGCAAGTGCTACAGATGGAGGACTTTTTTTGTGCACAGTTTCTAATGCTGCAGGCTCAGATAGTGCCAGTACCTTATTCAGTGGTACGTGTTGAATAGTGTAGTATAAAGTTCATAATAGCATATCAATTATTTTATAGTTAATACAATTTTATAAAAAACAGATTCGAATTCATGCTTATAGTACTACAATTAAATATATTCACAGAACTGCAAAAATTGAATTTCATATTTTGGTTTGTAATTGTAGTTGCTCCAGTTATTACACATGAACCAACAAACCAAAGTGTGAGGTTTTTGGAAAGAAACGTCACACTGACTTGTATAGCTGTTGGGTTTCCTGTTCCCAGCATTATGTGGCTACACAACGGCTCTCAGTCTATGAATGGCATAATTACTTCCATGTCATTACCTTCTATTGGTGGTACTGTCAGCACACTCAACATTGCTATGGCAATGGTCATTGACTCCGGGAATTATATATGTCAGGCACTGTCACCATTTGGTAGCCAAGAAAGTGCAGTTGCCATTTTAGTTATTCAAAGTAAGTATATATTTATTATTTTTATGCAAGGATTTATACATTATTTTAGGCAGTTATTAGAAATATTGGGTAATATGAACTAAATTGTGCTTTGTTTGCTTTGTCTTGCAGAAGTTATGTAAGACATTATTTGTCTATATTAATATTGCAGGTTTTTATGTCTTAGCAATACATTTATTTAATTATATTATTGTGTACACAGTATTGTACTATAGTCTGAGTGCAAGTTGAGAGTGATTAGCACAGTGTTCACATAGCTCAATAAAGTGTATTTACTCATAATATTGATTACTGAATTACAGGGAGCTCAATTATTTCCTAGTTGATTTGCAATGAATAAAATAAAAATTATGTAGGGAAAATGTTATAAAATTATGTAAATTTCACATGACAGACACAGGACATTTTTCTATTTGGGAAAAGTTTTACTCGAAATGACAGTAATTTTTTTTACATTATAGCATTACACCTTGCAAACATTCTAAAACCAAAAAAAAGAGAATTTTGTGGTTTATTAATTCTGTGAAATTTTACTTTTAATAAGTTACTAGGGAAATGATGACTCGTTTCTATTCAGTATTCAATTAAATACTTTTATAAAATAAGACTCAACTAATCAGCTATTGGTATATTTGTTTCAACATTAACTTCTTTGATAAAATTGACACTAGTTCTTTTTTTATTTTAATGCTTATATTATTTAAAACTGAAATTTTGAGAACTTTTTAATAATTCTAATGGTAGTGACTATTTTTGAAAAATGAAATTCAAAGGGAAACCATTATTGTACTTCAATCATATTCACATAGCGCAAGCTTCCGATTATCAACTAGAATTTTTACATGTATTATTATCTTCATGCTCACAAGTTGCAAGTAGCAAGGTGAAGTTACTGCCACAATTAGCCCCAGTGTTTTTATTTTCATTTGAGCGGCAAAACTCCTCACATAAATAGATACTTCCTGAGATAAGGAATTTTGTAGTAGACTATCTCAAATTTTATTATTGACGACTGATAAACCAATATTTATTTTTTTTACATTGAAATTGGATTTCTCTATTCCATTAATTCTAAGTTTTAAAAAATAAAAACATAGTTGGTACCAATTCAGAACTAATCGGTCATAGCCAGATTTGCATTTAGAGGTATTATCACGCAATATGAGAAAACAATTATTGGAAAAAATTATGGTCTAGTAATTTTTTGTTAGCTTTGTACTTAGTCAATCCAGACCTAAACCATCAAGGATTATTTCTTCCAAGCAGAGTTTAAGTACCCAAGGCATAGCATAGCCACTTGTTACGATTTTGGTATAGAAAGTACAAACATTGCACTATCACACGTCACTAGTGTGGAGTGTTTCCATAAAAATCTGTAAATGATGCCAGTAAAAATAATTGAATACTAGTGATGTGCTTGAGCACAAATTGCGAGCGAGCCTGTGCAATCGATCCATTCCCAAAAGTATAAGTACGTAGCTGTTGTGACCATACTTTAGCTAACAAAATACAGAACTACTTATACTTACCTCAACTTCAGGAGTACTGGTATTTTCTGTATAAAATAGCATTCTGACTATCTGATTACCAGTTGCTTTTGACAACAAGCACTCAAAGATACTACAAACAGCCTTTTTTTTTATTACATTCAGTAAAGAGTCACAATACCATGGTAACCTCTTGCAATATCATTTTATGCGACTTGAAAAAATCAAGAAGTTCTAAAGAAGTAACACACAGTGTGGAGAGTCTAAGAGTAAGTTTTATGACCCAAGTGCATCTTGTAACATTCAGAGACAACTTAATACAAAGAGGTAAACAATGAAATTAGTAGTTGACCATTAATTATAGCAAATAAATACAGAACTACTCTCAACAGTAGTATCAAGTTTAAGCCATTCTGACTACTTCTACAGCCAGTAACTCTTGAACAAGCTCCCAGCTACAGATAAATAAAAAGGCCAGAGTTATTTTTGTAACTTTAGAAAAAAAGCTAGAGTTATTTTTTTAATATTATTTATGGAATTAACTCACCTCAGTTCCCCCCCCCCCCCCCCCTTCCCGAGATGTGGTGGCTTCCTTAGCATTAATATTAAGGCATTCTGACTACCAGTGGCTCTTCATTACCAACAATCGGCATTTCCCGATACAGCATTTCCCGATACAACGAAGTTTAAAAATTATGTCTGGTACAGGGTTTTCAATGACATAGTAACCGCTCACAACAACTTTTTGTAATTTGAAAAAAAAGTTTTTTCGCAGGAATTCTCTCACAATTTGGAGCTTAAATTTAAAGTAAGACTTGCTTAATGCTGGAACTGGGGTCAAACCTAATAAGCTGTGTTTCAGGAGAAAAAAAAAAGGAACCCACACACGTTCAAGGATTAATGTACCCATCAATACACAAAAAAATACATATATCATATACCCGATTTTGCATTATCCACCACTAATAGTATCTCGCTCGCTTCGCTAGCTCAATAACTAGTTGTATGCTTATGCACACATATGCCTAGTTAGGATACATAAAACTACAATATTGTTATGTGATGTATTTTACCTGAACAAGCTTCTATTTTTATACATCATGATGACAAAGGTAGATTCGATTATATGACAGTTGATCATTAATTTTGGCAAACAATTAATACAAAAACACTTTCTTACATTATTTTGAGTAGTGGTAACTTCTGTAGTATCAAATTTAAAACAATTCTTACCATTTGAATTACAGTATCTCTTGACAACAAGCTCTCGGCTACAAAATAGGAAGGCCAGAGTTATATTTGTAATTTTAGCTAACAAATATGAAATTACATACTTACTTTAGCATCCCCCCAAGTAGTGGTAGCTTCCTTAACATTAATATTAAGGCATTTTTATTATCAGTGGCTCAAGACAACCAATAAACGGCACTTTGCAGCCCCCCAAAATGGTGAAGTTTTGAAATTACAAATGGCAAAGGGTTTTCAAAACCACAGTAACTAGTCAAGTAACTTTTTGTGGTTTGAAGATAAACGTTTCGCAGGAGTTATCTCACAATTTGGAGCCTAAGTATAAAGTAAAACTTGCTTGATGCTGTAGTATAAGAGAAAACTGTAGTCAAACATAAAAAGCCATGTTTTAGGAGAAAAATGGGAACCCGCACGCGCATTAAAGAGGCATACGTACCGTCCATACATAAATATAACACTAGTGGTGTGCTTGAGCACAAATGGCGAGCGAGCCTAAAGACTATACTATTTTTATATGAATGATTTTGACTTCTAACACTGAAGCTACTGAAAATAAGGTCCAGTTTTTAAATTTAGCATACAAGGTAAAGGGATTTCAGTGCCATAGTAACAACTCTCTGCAACTGCTTGGAAGGAAAACAACAACAATAAAACAATACACGTTATTTAAAAGTTTTCTTTGTGATATTCTTTAGCTAAGTGGTTGTAACACACAATGCTTTGACACAACTGGACATGCACCTACACAGACTTACCTTCGCAGTAGTCTAGTGGACAATGTATTTTCAAGTAAATACTGTTGCGCACGGCTTATAGCCATGACAAAGAGCGCATTGACTTACCACCGCCACTAAGGATTCTCAGAGCTCGTTAATTGAAAAATACGGGAACTGTGAACGCTGTACCTAACTTACGTAATTAGAAGCGCGGGCGAAAACAGAGGTCTCACGTACCCCATAAACAGATAAATAAATAAATAAATACAGTCGAACCTCCGAACAACAGCCATGCATGGGGACGAACCCTTTGGCCTTTGTAGAGAGTTTGACCTTATTTCGGAGTTTTTTGGATTAGATGAAGATCTTGTGGACCCAGAATGAAAAGTGACGTGATTAAATACATTAAATGAATCAGACGGATTCTTAAGACATTTAACAAAAAATAATAGGTCTAGTAATTGTAGGTAGTACATTAGTGGTAAAATATTGAGATGTATAAGTCTTAATTTGTAAGAAATATTATAATTATTTAAAATGTATTTAGTTGCACGCCGTCGAACTCTTTCCAATAAGATATGTCTTGTATTTTGTTGGGAAACAATAGCGGGGAACAGTAGGTCAGCTGAGATCTTACAAGTGATAGAAGGACTTCTTAATGTTAATGGGTGATGTGCAAGGAATTGTTCGCCTAATTAAATACAGAGACCGATAAGCTTTGCTGCATATTTATTTGATGTGGACAGACCAAGATAAACTATATATCAGAGATTAAAATACCTAAATCTTTCTGTTGAGTCACTGTTTTAATTGTATCATTACCGATGGTGTAATTGTTGTTAGTAGATGATGATAGGGAGACGTTCATGTATGCACATTTAGAAGTATTTAAAGAAAGTTTTCAAGATTGACACCATGACAATAAATTGTCAAGATCCTTTTGAAGAGCAAATTCTCACTTGCAGAGTTTAGAGAGGCAATAAGTTTGGCATCATCAGGAAATAAAAACACAGACGAAAAAGAGCAGAGAGACGGTATGACATAAATAAGAAAAAGCAGAAGTCCAAGTACACTACCTTGAGGTAAACCTGATTTGACAGGAAGTAAGTCAGATTTACACCCTTCAACCTCAACAAAATGCTTTCTATTTTGTTAGTAATCTTTGAAAAGTAACCAAAGAGGACCAGTAATGCCAGTTAGCCAAAGTTTATACAGAAGTTCATTGTGGGGGACTGAATCAAAGGCTTTGGCAAAATCAAGAAACACAATTTCTGTGTGTCGCTTTGACTCCACAGAATTGAAAACTGAAGTATAGCTATGATAGAAGAAGTTGTTGAAGAGTGGATCTATTTCTGATAAAACCAAATTGTGTCTTTGAAATTTTTGGATATATAAAATCTATTATCTTATATAGACTATTAATTCTAGTACTTTATGAAGAATGTTTAGGAGAGAAATAGGCCTGTAGTTGCTAACTTCAGATACACTTCCTTTTTTGTGGAGAGGAAATAATTTGTGTACCTTCCAGTCAGCTGGAATGGAATGAGATTCCATAATGACAGTAAAGAGAAGAGCAACTGTATGTGCAAGTGAAGCGCAGAATTTGTAAATATATGGGAACGTAAGTTTAGCTTAGTGATATACGATATTGATGAATGTCTTCAAGGCACTTCACATCAGGTTAGGTTAGACAGTGATCAAAAGCAAGTGATATCAGTATTATCTTCACTCATGCCTGATATCTCTAAGCTTTCTGTTAGAGATTGCACGAGAATGGGTAAATATAGCCCCTCTCATGTAAGGCCTCGACCTCTACTTGTGAAGTTGTTGAGAACAACTGAAGTGTCTGTAATCCTATCCAACCGAAGTAAATTGACCAAATCAAAGGTGTATATAAAACCTTATATGACCCCTTCAAAGAGAAACTCTGAGAGTATTCTCTTAAAGGAGAGAAAGTCTTTGATTTCCTCTGGGGCAAACCCAAAGGACATTAAAGGTAAAAGCTTCTTTTAAATGGATCTGTCTATGGATCAGTCCAGGGATCCTCTTTTTCACTCAATGTCCAGAATTCAATCCAAGTTTCCTCTGATTCGCACGTTGACGTGGATCCAGTAGATAGCACACGCTCTGGTCCAAGGAGAGAGAGTGAACAAAGGCGCCGGTTATGGCCTGGAAGTGCCCTGTATCTACCGCGTGTTCGGCCCACCTGTTTATGTCTGCCGAATGAGAGAACTAGTTAATAGAGGGACATCTGTAATGAATGTAAAATTAGTATTAGCATTCATTTAGTATTATGTCTTATTAAATTGAAAGGCACACAAGTCATAAATTAGTTAGGCGTGGCAAGCTAAAATTGAAAAGGCTAGGCAAAATGGAGGCATCAATAAGTTGGGTGTGGCTAACTGGCCGTCCCAAGAAGTAAATTTTGTACAAGACATTACATTTTGGGGCTCACAACTTGGCCGTTGTCCGGAGTAGAGAGTCAACCGTTACTTGGAGTCAAAAAATCCATTACATTCATGCAGAAAATACTCCGTTCCCAACGGTCTGACCGTTGTTGAGAGTCTGACCGCTTCTCGGAGTCCCGTTGTAGGGAGGTTCGACTGTATAGCGAAATCTCGATTGAGTTACCCCTGATAGTGTCTCGCTCGCTTCGCTCGCTCGCCAATAAACCCGATTTTGCATTATCCACCATTAAAATTATCTTACTTCTTCGTTCGCTCGACAATTAATGGTATGCTTAAGCACAAAATGGCAGGTGAGACAGCCTAGTTATGTTACATAAAACTCTGACATCATAGTATTTAATAATTCATTTTAGTTAATAAACGAAAAATATACATTGCTTTCTTACCTCAGTTTTCAAAGTAGTGTAGATTCTGCAGCACTATTTTTAAAACCATTGTGATAGTCTGAATTATCAGTAGCTTGTGCCAACAAGCATTCACCTACACAAAAATAATGGTGAGATTTTTAATAAGTTCAGCTAAGCAATACAGAATTACATGCTCACCCCAGTTTTTCTGAGCAGTGTTAGCCTTTATATTAAGAAATTCTGACTATCTGAATTTGACAACCAAACCAACCAGCACTCATCTACTAAAAAGCGGTGACGTTTTTTAATATAGGTCTGGTAAAGGCATTTTAATACAATAGTAACCACTTGCAAAACTTTTTTGACTTGAAAAAGAAAATAATTTATACGAAACATTTGCCCAGTTTTGAGCCTAACCCTAAAATATGGCTTGCTCACTGCTGTAGTACCAATAGAATCTGAGGGCAGCCCCAAAAGCTTTTTTTTTTTTTAAGAGACCCTGGACATGCGTTTAAAGGGAATACATACAATCCATACATATATCAAACATATACCCACTGGTTTTCAATGTCCATCTCTAATTGGTGAGCGTGTGAAGCCAGTGAGACACTATCAGGGGTAACACAATATTGAAAATTGGGGATAAGTTATTATCAAGCTAGCGAAGCAAATGTAATAATGTTAGGTGTGGACAATTGAAAATCGGGTATATTTTCGATGCATACATTCATTTCACACTAGATATCTTCACAATGATATTATAAGGTACGTGACCTGTGAAATAACATACAATTTTTCATGTTTGTTACTTCATGCTGTGTTGTGCAAGCTTATTACCCTAGTAGTTATAGCAACAGGCCAAGCTCACCACTTTTCCAGGTTTTTATAGCTACTTTCCTCTACCCAACCCGGTTCAGAGCAGCTGCTAAAATAACAGCTTGGGGTATAGGAACTCTTTCAGCCAAAGTCCCAGTACAAATTACTGTAGCGAAGACATCCAGAGTAGAATAAACCACTTATTACATTCACTGGAGCGATATGGCAAGATATTTCACTCTCAGCCTTTATTTTCACTCGCCTTTGGCTCGTAAAATAAATTAGCCTCCTCATGAAATATTTCACCATATCACACTCTGACTCATGTAATAAGTATATACATGTATGGATTGTACGTATGCCCGGCACATGCAAAGGCTCTTTTTTCTCCTAAAAACATGTCTTTTTAGGCTTGGCACCAGCATTTTCTGATACTACAGCATTAAGAAAGTCTTACTTTATACTTATACTCCAAATTGTGAGAAAATTCTAGCGGAGCACTTGCTTTTCAAGTCACAAAAAGTTACTGCAACTGGTTAATATGGCATTGAAGCTAAAGCTGGCCAATATCAGCAATATAGATAATAAGTTAGGACATTGACATGGGAAGTGTGAAGCTATACTTGAACATGAGCTCTACTGCTCTTGAATAAGCTTTTTTGTTTGTGTTTGTGAATTTAGTTGGGTGGTGAGTGAGCAAATCACTGAGTAAGTTGCTGGTGTTGCTTCATCTTGCTATTATGAACTCACTTCTTACACAGTGTTCACCTAAAAGAATCCTTGTATTTAGGATTTCTGTGGCCATCAGGGGAATAGAAAAACATGCACCAGGCATTGTTGAGACATGACCAACTCAGCATGCATGAAATGCCAAACTGGTTGTGCTAGATGTTAATTTTTAGCTTGATTTTAGTAAATGGTCTAGCACATAACTACTGCCTGGAATTCAACTAGAATTTCCAATCCAGCTATAATATATAATTACTTGGACTAAACCAGCTGCATGCAGTTTGAAACAACTGTATTGAAATACTGGTATACTGGTTTCTTTCTGAAATAAGTCAAATCTGTGTCCCCTAAGGTAGCTATATATTTGCCCAGCTTTTTTGAAAACCCTTTATCAGATGTAATTTCAAAACTCGCCATTTTGGGGGGCAGGTAAGGAGGGCTGCTAAGTGTTGCCTGTTGGTTGTCAAGAGCCACTGGGTCAGAATGGCATAATTTTCATACTAAGAAAACTACCACTACTCTAGTGTTGGCTAAATTAACAAAAATAACTCTGGCATTTTTTGCTCAAGACTAACTGGTAATTGAGGTAATCATAATGGCTTAAGTTTGATACTACTCTCAGATACGAGAGTAATTTAGTATTTTGTTGTAAACTTAATGGTCAACTGCTATTATACTGTTTTGCAAGAACTAAGCTAAAGTGTGAATTATGTAGTAACAATGCAATTTCTTTCTCAGCCTTCTTTTACTCACTTGATGTATTCTCTCTTTCACCGGCTTTTTAAATGACACAGAAGTTTAAAAAAAATGGAAAAAAATGAAACAAAAAACATTTGGGTGTAGGAAGTGTTTTTTCTGGATGTGCCCTCTATACAATACTCCACAATTTTCAATTGTGTTATCCCTGATAGTGTCTCGCCTGCTTCATTGGCTTGCCTATTACTAATTTAAATTATTTTGTGTGTTATATTTATATTTATTTATAATAGATATACCTGAACAGCCTCAGATGCTGATGGCTACTAATATAACATCAAGAAGTATCTTCCTGATGTGGGTGGAACCTCATGATAATAGTGCTCCCATTCAATCATATTTAATAGAATATATGCAGCCCTCATTTTTTATGGGAGATCGAGCCAGAAATATTACTACTGTAATGGAAGAAGCTTTCATTACTGGTCTGATTCCAGGAGTGACTTATTCTTTCACAGTAACTGCGATTAATGAAATTGGGATGTCACCTTCTAGTGAACCATTCAATATAACAACTCCAGAGGCAGGTTAGTGTTGTATTAAAGTATTAACCGACTGAACACAGCATAATTTAATACTTTGGTGTGTCAGTAGTGACTTATGATGACAATAATGACAGTGTGTATTGATGAATAATTCATGAGCTGAGCCAGTTGGTAGAGCATCACCTGAACTGAACGGGTAAAGCTTCATCATTTTCAAAGCAGAAAATAATGTAGAATTGCTAGGGAAAAAATGAAGGCAATAGCTTCACAAAGCCTAATTGCACTATCTTAAACAGACAGACTGAATGTCTGAAAAGCAAACAAGATAAATGTGGACTGATGCAACTTACCAAGTGGTAGGATAATGTGAATGATCTTATTTTAGTGTATTCCAAATTTGTAAAAATAACTGTTTCAAGCACCACTGTGTGGCAGGGTACAGGTTTTCATTCAATTTTTATTGTATCAGAGTGTCTCTAATCTCCAACTAAAGTGTATTTCTTAAGTGTGCCATCTCATAGCAATGCCCATTCACATTTAGTGGCATACTCCAACTGAGTAGTCTCGTGCTACCTACTACATCACGTACCGCTTTGCAGCAAATTAGTGCCTGTACAATGCAGCCGTGTCACAGTTACCATTGCACACATATAGTTTGGGGCAGGCGAAGTCAATTTACAATCAATAATCCTCACATCTGTATCAAATACTTTAACTAAGAGAACTTATTCTTTCTCTCTGTTCACTTCTATCGGCTTAAGATTGCAATATTATTTCATTTACCCATGCATATCATTTACTTATTACTCACTTAGATAATGCTGGTTTTGATATTGAGAAATTAGCAAGGGGAGCTAAAAAATGTAGTCAGAATCATATAATACAATATTTAAGTGGTGTAAACCACTTTCTTTACCTTTCAGGATATACTAAGCCCCTGAAGTTTTACAGCTAACTCTACACCATGACCAACCCTTTGTACACAATACTTGCAATGAAGATATTTAGCATGTAATAAACAACTTTATTAGACTCTCTGGCTTTATTTTCACTGGCCTCTTATTCATGAAAATAAATTAGCCTGCTCTAGAAATATTTCACCATATCACACTAGACTCTCTTGTAATAATAACTATCATTATTATATTTCCCAGTTCCTTCTATTCCACCTAACAATGTTACAATTTTCTCTATTTCTACTACTACTATTGGAGTAATGTGGTATTATGTCCAAAAACCGTTTAAAATGGTGTTCTTATAGCATTTGAAATTGTATATGTTCCACTTGAGACCTTTGATGGAGTATTGTTTGGTAATAATGTCAATACATCTGCCTCTAATAAAAATGCAATCATAACAGGTTTACAAGAATATGTAGAATACAATATATCAGTAAGAGCATATACATCAGTAGGAGCAGGACCATTTAGTCCTACTTTAGCAGGAAGAACATTAGAAAAAGGTAACATTTTAATACATAAAGTTTTCAATGTTAATTACAAGTTCCCATTAGCCCAGAAAATGTTACTGCAATTCCTACTTCTACTATACTCAGTAATTTTGATGTGGAATAATGTATATACAAAAAATAGATCGCTATGGGATTCTTGTTTGTGTAACTTCTGTAAATGTTTAATTTGCTCGCCAGTAATACATTATGTATCAAACAATGGAAGCCTTTGTATTCAATAACAATAGTGGCTGAGTGTGGTTTGTAAAGTGTCACCAGCAAAGGGCTTGGAAACAATATCATTAACGATGACGAAATTGGTGTTTGTATTCATAATAAAATTGTGTATGTTATTGCGTGAAGCAATGTTAATAGTGAAGATGATGGTCAGACTGATGTTAAATAGTAATGCTACTGCATTCCTAATTGTGACAGTATTTCCTTATTCATCTACTACGATTAGGGATGTGGAGGAATGTCCAAGATATAGATCAAAATGGAGTAATTGTTATGTATGAAGTCCTTAATGTTACTTTGAACCAATTGAATGGAGTATTAGCTCAAGGAATAGTTAGTGTGTCAGCTTCAAATAAGAGTATAGTGTTAAAAAGGCTAAAAAATATGAATATAAATTATATACAATCTGTACAGGCACATAGTTCAGCACACATATAACAAAGAGAACATTACAGACTGTTTGAGTAGAGTATTTCTTATCCACTTTTTTAGGTTTTGTATTAATACTGTTAAATTTTTCCTTTAGCTCACCGAATAATGTTACAGTATTTCCTTATTCAATCAACTGCAATTAGAGTGATGTGGAGGGATGTCCAAGAGATAGATCAAAATAAAGTCATTGTTGCTTATAAAATCCTTCATGTTCCTTTGAATCAGTTTAATGGAATATTAGTTCGAGGAATAGTCTGTGTTTCAGTTTCAAATAGGAGTACAGAGTTAAGGAGCAGCTTTGAAGAATATGTGCAATACAATATATCTGTGCGAGCACGTACTTCAGTAGGACAAGGACCATATAGTACACCTACAACAGAGAGAACATTATAAGATAGTAGAGTAGTATTTTATACACTTTTTAGGTGTTTATATTGATATTTTTCATTTCTTTTCAGTACCCTCCAGTTCTCCGAACAATTTTACTGTAATCTCTGTATCATCAACTTCTATTGGAGTAATGTGGGAAGATGTTCAAGAAATAGATAAAAATGGAGTAATAATAGCATATGAGATTTTCTACATTCCTCTTGGGACATTGAATGGAAAACTTGTTCCAGAACTGGTCAATACATCTGCGTCCAACCGAACAGTTACCTTAAATAACTTGGAAGAGTATATCTTCTACAATATGTCAGTCAGAGCCTATACATCTGTAGGAGCTGGACCATTCAGTTCCTTTATAACACAAAGAACATCAGAAGACAGTAAGTTGTGTGAAGTGTTAGACCAAAAGTATAATATTGTAAGTCAACATGCTGTATTTTATCTGCCTATCGTAATTACTATGGTGTGCAAAGGTAGATTATTTGAACAAAAATCGAATTTCTAAATACAGTTATAAATATAATATTACATTGAGTCTGTACCAGTTTACTTAGCTTTAGGATGTCAATGATGTTTGAAAAAATTACAACTGCATAGCAAATAATTTGTTGAAGTTATCTATATGATGCATATAACAGACCTCGGCTTATGTGTTCATGAATAATTCATGAGTTAATAAACTTAAAAGATCAGACTCGTGAACTACTGGGTAAACCAAAATTGCGAGGCGAACTAGTTAGCAACAAAATAGTGGTCGGGAAAGGTAGAGAAATAGGTGAGCAGCTTTTGTAAACTGGCGTTGAAAAACAGAGTAAATCTATAGAACAATAATGAAGAAGGAATGAGTCTGGCTACGCTAAACCTGGCAAGGCAAATTCGTTAGCTACCAAGCCAAGTGCAACAATAAATGGAAAGATGATGAGAGTGACAGAGAAACTGGAGATTGTATCTCTTTGATCCACAAAAGTCAATAGAGAGAGAAGAAAATTGGACCAGTAGAGAGCAGAGTGAATCTAGGCTCATGCAGAGAAAGAGAATCAGAAAAATAGAAAGTTTGAGAATAAGGACAAAAAATATAGAGGAAAAAATTAATTCAGTATGGCCAGGACAATATACCACACCTATAACAGAGAGAGTTACAAAATTGTAGAGTAGTATTGAATATTATTTTTTTAGGAATTTTTTATTTCTTTTCTAGTACCCTCCAATTTTCCAAACAATGTTACAGTAACCTCTGTATCATCAACTTCTATTGGAGTAATGTGGGAGGATGTTCAAGAAATAGACAAAAATGGAGTAATAATAGCATTTGAGATTCTCTACATTCCTCTTGAGACATTTAATGGAAGACTAGTACCAGAACTAGTCAATACTTCAGCCTCCAATAGCACTGTTACTTTAAACAATTTAGAAGAGTATGTCTTCTACAATATATCAGTCAGAGCCTTTACATCAGTAGGAGCTGGACCATTCAGTCCCTTTATAACTCAAAGAACATCAGAAGACAGTAAGTTGTGTAATGTGCTATGTTTGTAACGTATTATATTTGTAATATAGGGCCATTTAGCATTCCTAAAATATTTACATATTTATTAATATGTTCTACTCTTTTTATGAATTTGCACAATCTATAGATTGTGCTACACATTCTGTATATTCATAGATTGTGGAATAAATGGAAAGGGCTAAGACTAGGGTTAGGGATTGTGCAGCACAATCTATTTATTTGTATTATTTAACTAAATAGTTCAACTTGTATAATTTAACTTAACAATTCGTTACTGGTCATATATTTTGTAGTTCCCTTTAGCTCACCAAATAATTTTACAGTAATTTCTTAGTCTACTACAATCACTGTGATGTGGACTGATGTACAAGAAATAGACAGGAATGGAGTGATTGTAGTATTTAAAATTCTTTACATTCCTTTGAGGGTGTGTTAGTTCAAGTGTAGAAATAAACAGCTTAGAAGAGTATGTACAATACAATGTATCGTACGAGCATACACCTCTATAGGACCAGGACCATTTAACTCACCAGTAACAGAGAGAACATTATTTAGTAATTATCCCCTCTACTTTCCCAGTTCCCACGAGTCCTCCTTTCAATGTTACTAGATTCTCCATTTCTTCTGTCAATATTGGAGTAATGTGGGATGATGTCCAAGAAATAGATCATAATGGAGTCCTTATAACATTTGAAGGTTTATGTTCCACTTGAGACTTTTATTGGAGTACTGTTTTCTACTGTGGTCAATATATCAACCTCTAATAGAAATGTAATTCTAACTGGTTTACAAGAATATGTAGAGGACAATATATCAGTAAGAGCATACACGTCAGTAGGAGCAGGACCTTTCAGTTTAACAATAAGTGCAGCAACATCATGGAAATGAGTAAAATGGTTAATATATGATGCATTCATTGTTCACCAAACCATTCTGTAGTTCCTTTTAGCTCACCAAATAATGGTACAGTATTTCCTTATTCATCAACTGCAATTAGAGTGATGTGGAGGGATGTCCAAGGGATAGATCAAAATGGAGTAATTGTGGCTTATAAAATCCTTTATGTTCCTTTGAATCAGTTTAATGGAATATTAGTTCGAGGAATAGTCAGTGTGTCAGTTTCAAATAGGAGTACAGAGTTAAGGAGCTTAGAAGAATATGTGCAATACAATATATCTGTGCGAGCACGTACTTAAGTAGGACAAGGACAATATTGTACACCTATAATGGAGAGAACATTATAAGATAGTAGAGTAGATTTTATCTACTTATTTTTAGGCATTTAAATTTATATTTTATATTTTTTTTTTAACAGTACCCTCCAGTTCTCCAATCAATATCACAATAATCTCTGTATCATCAACTTCTATTGGAGTAATGTGGGAGGATGTTCAAGAAATAGATGAAAATGGAGTAATAATAGCATTTGAGATTCTCTACATTCCTCTTGAGACATTTAATGGAAAACTTGTTCCAGAACTGGTCAATACATCTGCGTCCCACAGAACAATTACTTTAAATAACTTAGAAGAGTATGTCTTCTACAATATATCAGTCAGAGCCTATACATCAGTAGGAGTTGGACCATTCAGTTCCTTTATAACACAAAGAACATTAGAAAATTGTAAGTTCTGTGAGGTGTTAGACCAAAATTATAACATTTTGTGTCAACATGCTTTTCCTATCATAATTACTATGGAGTGCAAAAGTAGAAAATTTGAAAGAAAATGAAATTTCTAACTGCAGTAGAACCTCAGATATCCTAAATCAGACAACCGAATTAACCGGTTAACCGAACGGCAAAGGGACATAACGATGGGTACACGGTCGTCAGTGCAGGGAGGGGGGTTGTTTATTTGTTGATGTTTTTTGGTTTTATTTTTGCTTTTTTTTTTTGCTTTTTTTTTTTTTTTGCTTTTTCTTCTTTTGGTTGAATTGCAGCAAAAAGGGCAAAAAAATGTATTCAGGTTTACTCAGAAAAAAAAACTCAAGGGTATCTTTAGTATGGATTAAGCTGAAATGTTTGCGTAATAATAGTCCTTTATAAATATTTTAGTACAAAGTCAAATTATATTATTTTCAGAGTTATCAGAGTTACGTACATCTCATTTCATAGGGGTAAGTAACTCTGAGGTTCTACTCTACTGTTTTAAATCTAGAGTCCGTACCAGTTTTTTTAACTTTAGGATGTTAATGATGTTTGAAACAAATTACAACTGCATAGCAAATAATTTGTTGAAGGTATCTATTATTATAATACGTGTGAGTGACCACAGCATATGTATTCATGAATAATTCGTGAGCTAATGAGCTTGAAAGCTCAGACTCGTGAACTACCGCTGAATTACCGGGTAAACTAAAATTGATAGGTGAGCTAGTTAGCAACCAAATAGTAGTCGGGAAAGGCAGAGAAATAGGTGAGCAACTTTTGTTAATTGGAGCTGAAAAACAGAGTTAATCTATAGAACAATTGTGATGAAGGAAAGGGTCTGGCTATGCTAGACCTGTCAAGGCAAATTCGTTAGCTACCAAGCCAAGTGCAACAATAAATGGAAAGAAGATGAGAGTGACAGAGAAACTGGAGATTATATCTCTTTGATCTACAAAAGTCAATAGAGAGAGAAATAAAACTGGACCAGTAGAGAGCAGAGAGAGTCTGGGCTCATTGAGAGAAACAGGGAAATAGAAAGGTGAGGATGAAGAGAAAATGAGATGGAGGGAAAAAATAGTCCAGTAGGGCCAGGACCATATAGTACACCTATAACAGTACAAAATGGTAGAGTAGTATTGAATATTACCTTTTTAGGTGCTTTTATGAATATTTTTTTATTTCTTTTCTAGTACCCTCCAGTTTTCCTAACAATGTCACAATAATCTCTGTATCATCGACTTCTATTGGAGTAATGTTGGAGGATGTTCCAGAAATAGACGAAAATGGAGTAATAATAGCATTTGAGATTCTCTACATTCCTCTTGAGACATTTAATGGAATACTAGTTCCAGAAATGGTCAATACGTCAGCCTCCAATAGAACTGTTACTTTAAACAATTTAGAAGAGTATATCTTCTACAATATATCAGTCAGAGCCTTTACATCAGTAGGAGCCGGACCATTCAGTCCCTTTATAACACCAAGAACATCAGAAGACAGTAAGTTCTGTAATGTGCTGTGCTTGTAACTTATTATACTTTCACTGCAGGACCATTTAGCATTCCTAAATTTTTATATTATATTATATACATCTACAATTATTATGAGGGGGAAATGAAATTGGTGTTTTTGTAGCATCTATATTCCCATTGAACACATTGTAAGGAATTATGACTGAATGAAATAGTAACTTCAATATATCATCGAGCAATAGGAACCTTATGATAAAACACTTACAACAATGTGTCTGATGTTGTTTATTGAGTCATTTATGGTTTCAAATAAAGTTATGTTGTACATAAGTAATCAAAACCTTCTGAAAATTATGTCGAAACAATTGACTTGACAAACTATTTCATATTGGCAATGTTGAAACGAAATGCAACATGACTCATAAATATGAAATTCCTGACTTTCTATATGCATATATTCATATGCATGTATTATACTGTTACATTATTGGTGGACAAGCGAAGCTAGCGAGACATTATCAGAGGTAACACAATTGAAAATTGGGAATGTTTGGACATATGTATGTTATTTTTTACTTTGACCATCCCATTTTTGTGTCTGCTAGGAGGTCAATCCCGTCCTGCACTCCACTAAATGAAATCCCTTAATTTATCAATCTTTACCAGTATCATTCAAAGAAATTGAATTGTTTACCTTTTGAATTCTTTAGCGGTTGCAGTTAAGACTTACAAACTTGCCAGAATTCTTTTTTTATTCGAATTAGTGGCAGTGGTAAGTTCAAGCGTATTTATCATAGTTATATTCCCTATGCAACAGTGTTGTTCCTTATCTGAAAAGCTATTATCCAATAGTCTTAGAACAATGGTAGTCTTGTGTTGGTATGTTCGGTATACATGTATGTTGAAAGTATTGTGCACTACAGCTACTGCTTAGCTTACAAAAGGAATACCACAACGTAAATGTTTTTAGTAGCAAGTAAGTGTATTAGCTGCTTTTACTCGGCTTTTTGGTTACTAAGGCAGTAAGCATATTGTTTTGGCTCAAACCTGTGCTATAACTCCTCAGAGATTCCTTTTTTCTTATTTTGTTATGGTGAGTGGCTACTATGGCATTAAAACAATTTTATTATATGTACGTAATTTTAAAACTCGACCTTTTTTTTGTCACAGAAGTGTTAGTATGAGTAATAGCATGGGTAACTATGCTATTCGGGATTAATAGCATGAGTAATGTGATTGAAATAGCACTCGGCTTTGCCTCGTGCTATTTCAATTGCTTTACAAATGCTATTGACCCCTAATAGCACAGGTTACCTGTGCAATCACTCGCTAATAGTAGGCTAGCATTTACAAAAGCCATTTGCAATAGTAGCTACACTGTATCGTCACTCACTATCTCCTTATTTCAGGATTAGCTTGTGCTTGAACTTCGTTTTCAATGTGGGGCTCCTCCTAAACTGTTGAAAAACATTCCGTCTAGTACGGGTAGAGCTTCTAACAGATTAAAAATAATTCCACCTATAAAAAAGACTTTGAAAAAAATAATCTGTTGGTCTGTTGAGACAATTATGTGCTCTTACTTCTCTGCCTTTTACTCGTGATTTGTGGTGTGAATACAGCAGAGCAGGCAATTTGTAGGGCATGACCTTAGGGGGGGGGGGGGGGGGGGGGGGGAGTGAAAATAAAGGAAAAACAAATAAAGAGGATACAATAGGTGCACTCCAAGAATCTCTAAGTTGTTAGGTCTGGATGGTACAATATTAAGTGTGCGTAACTGCTCTGTTGGAGCATACACTTCAGTAGGTGCAGGTAAAGGGAAGACTCTAGATGATGGTGCTTACTCTAAGTTTATGTGTCAGTTCTTACATTAGCCAAGTACAGCAATAATAGTAATATAGTGCTAATAAGTGATGAATATTAATGATGTGTACTTAAAATTACAATCCTCATTATATTGTTGTCTTTTTATCACCATAGTACCAGACGACTTCCCTGCAATGGTCAACGCAAGTGTTACATCATCAAGATCTGTACACGTCCAATGGAATGTGATACCTCATATTTCTCAGAATGGAATAATAACAAAATATGAAGTCACTCTTAGTACCAATGATGAAAACATAACAGAAGAAGTGGTGGAATTGAATATCACTGTAGGTGGTTTGATACCACATACATCTTATAACATAACAGTTAGAGTGTTCACTAGAATTGGACCTGGACCTTCTAGTACTCCTATTGTGATACTTACCTTTCAAGATGGTATGATGATAGTGAACATTGAAAAGTTGTTGTTATATTTTATTATAATTTATTACAATTTTATTTGCAGTTCCTGGCCCTGTTTCACTGCCTCCGCAACTTTTGAGTTCTGATATCACTTCTCAATCTGCTGTGCTTTCTTGGTTGCAGCCAGAAAATCCCAATGGCTTCATTACATCTTACACCATCAGGCTTGATTTATTATCTCACATAAATTACGAAGCTCAAGATTCTAGTACCAGGAAAAAAAGAGCGATCACTTCTGATCCAATCCATATCGATTGCATTCCTGGAGGTTTGAATGCTATCAATCAGACTTTTTTCACTTCAATGACAAATATAACAGCTAGAAATCTAAGTAAGCAGCATATTATTTTTTTAAACAGATTAACTTTTTTATGAAATAATATTCTTCTAGCTCCCTTTGCACAGTATATGTTTAGTATCAGTGCATCTACAGTAGTCGGTATGGGAAATTTTTCTCTTTCACAGAATTTCACCACATCAGGAGAAAGTAAGAGAAACATTTAGCTATTATATATATGTATACTTTATGTGATATGCTTAGTATGTCTTTTGTTCTAATAATACACCCAACTAGTTGGTATGCTTTATTTTTTAAATGTTACAGATTCGTCAGTAGTCCGAAATCTAAGAGCTAATGCTGCCAGTGCCACTTCTGTTGGTGTGATGTGGGAGAAGTCATTGTGCCCTTATGGAATAATAGATGGATACATGCTGTATTACCAGGAAGTTGACAACAACATGAGCTTCAGGAGTGCTTTTACTCCAAATTTTATGGCAAATGTTGAAAACCTACTGCCGTTTACTAATTATATCATTCAGGTTCAAGCCATTTCTCAAAGCAATAATTCACAGTTATTAGGAGAAATTACTTCAACAACAGTGGTCACTTTAAGTGGCACAGACAAAGATTTTACACCTACAGTTCCTGCATTTGGATCTTCTAGAATGTATACAATTACCGATCCATTGTTAATAACCACAGGAAGAGTTATGTAAGTGTTTGAAGATTTCTTTTTCTATGTACAAATTTTACTATCAACTGTGACTTTGATATAATATTGTACTAATAATTGTTAAATTTTACTTGCATTACTTGCAAATTATTATTATTATTATTGCTATAGTTATTATTATTATTATTATTATTATTATTATTACTATTATTATTATTATTATTATTATTATTCAATGGCCACACACAAAATCAAGTGTACTTTATTGGTGATACTCACAACTAGATGGGTTGTAGAGATTTAGATAGTAATGCCCAAGTTAATCCATTAGTAGCAAGGATAGCCACAGATGAGAGAGTGAAAGAAGAAGCCAGGAACTTAACTAAAGTCCAAGCGACATATCGTATATAGATCGGCTCATAATATATCCAACACCCACAGTTAAACCAGAATAACAAAGTGGGACATGAACAACAACTGAATAGTAAACAAAAATGAGTAACTAAGAATATTTCAAAATCGTCGATATGATCATGCACATAATGAAATGTGTGTAGTTAGAATGTGCATAGTGGTAATGTTAACTAAGTTCATTGTAGATTCAGCAAACTAAACAATGTACTTGCAAATTTCTTTTATAGACTTTGTGCCGTGATTGCAGTGAGGGGCACACTAGTGAGTGATCTTACAACCTACAATGATGCTGGACGATACGACAGAGGCACCAACTATTACATCTCAGCCGCATGGGGAGAAAATGATATTTATGCTATGCTAGTACCTGGAAGCATAGTAATAGGAGACAATAGGATGTACACTGTAGTCACAAATCAAACAACTACAACTTACATCAATCAGCCTCTTAGCTCTAACACACAATACCACTTTTTTACTAGATATGATATCAGAAATGAAAGAAGTTCAGATCAGGTAATGTTATGCATAAAAAATATCATTGTGGGGATAAGCAATTTACTTGTATTTATTCTTAATAGCCTTTCAGAGAATTCTCTCCAATTGTTACCACAAAAACTGGTAAATTTAATTTTGTGTATTATTATTTGTTGCTGTTTTTTTTATTTTTATCTATCCTATTTTTTCACAGATCTCCCCTACAGTGTGGCTGGATTGGCAGTGGGTATTATTATCATCATAGCAGTTCTCATTGCTATTGTTGTAGCTATTGCCGTGGTAATATTTTGTTATAGGTAAGCAGCTAAAAATAGTCCCAAGAAGTCTAGGCATGTTATAGTCAGTTATTGTTCCTTCAGAGTTAAAGTATACTATTTACTTATACAACAACTAGTAAATTAAAGAATTCCATTTATTAATACCATCATAGGCGGGTTGTAAATCCTATTATTGTTAGTTGTCAGTGTTGTAGAAATTTAAAACACCAGTCGATAGTCTGACATGACAAATACTAATGTAGTGACTATATCTACCTAAAGGTCAGTGCACGAGAGTGGCTTAGTGGAACTAACTGGCAGACATTATGGCTGACAATGCTGTTATGTTAGAACTTTTAGCCAATAAGAGAATGAGGTACAGTAAAGCATTATACATAACCAGCAATGGGTTTGAGAAAGGATTTCCATCTCATGATGACAAATGAATTGTATTCAATTACTGCATCAATTAACATGATCACTCATCAAAAAGAGTCCACGCTGGCCTAGGCTAAATATTTTACTTAACTATTATGTATAATAGTAAATTTTCTTGTTTAAACAGCCAATTGTTAATTAAAACTAAACCCGACATTTCGACTTCATGACAAAGCCCTTTTCAGGAGTCAACTATACATACGAATAGGTTATGCCACAATGTTGATGTCAATAAGAGATTTATATATGGTGGACCAAAGGCCTATGAAGTGTGTGAATCTCTCATCGACCGAGCAGAGTGGTGCAATTAACTTATATTATTGCTCTAGGCTATATGAAATGCATAAAAACAGGTTTTTGATTGAATTGTATACTTTTTCACCTCCTATTCGAGTGAGTAGGTATAAAATATTGTCACCACGACTAGAGCAATCTAATTGGATGGTTAATCTACCGTGGATTACATAGACTTGTAATATGTTTCTTATTCTGTGTTCCCTCTGACAGGTCTAGGTTCCATTTCTATGGTATGAACAGAGAATTAGGCTATGATATGAGTGAAGATCCAGCTATTTCAATGAATGAGGTCATAGCAAATCCTGGATCTTCAGCTTTACCTCACGTCACTATTAAATTTTAAACCACTATACAAAGAATCATCGTACTTATAACTAATTCAAACACATCTTGCATTACTTTTCATTAGTTCACGTGTTGTATTCTCGTGATTTTATTATCCACACTATTTACTATATTTATTTATTTTTAATTGATATTACTATCATGTATATAAAATAATGAAAATAAATAATGTAGATATAATTTTGAAATGATAAATACCAGTATCATGATGATGACTTAAAAGCAAACAAAAATGAAGCACCAAAGGTGCGAACTCGGCGCTATTAAACACTACTACCTAGCTATTACAATATAATCTCCTTCCAAAAGAACAAGCAATCTGTTAGCTATTTTTAATGAGGTATCAAAATAGTTCGACCAATGAAAATGGTACATGGAAACGCTGTCTTTATAAGAGAAGAAGCTAAGCTAGCCAGAATCATCACCTGTATACATTTTTTAACACTTCACTTCTCTCAACTCCGTTAACTTCCCCAGAGTAACGCCGCTTAGGAGCCTGAGCATAAAGCTAAGTACACCGCTGCGCTGGCTGCAGAAATTATTTGCTCACGTGATTATGACGTGACGCTAGGGGGCATTGCCTGGTACCTACCCGGAGTTGAAAGCTTCGCTTTTTCTCAACGAATACCCCGAAATTCAAAAAAGTAGCAGCACAATCAAATGTCTTAAATCTTCGTCCTGAGTAAGTTCGCACCTAAATCAATTGTTAATTGTCAGTAATCTCCAAAATCATAGCGTGACAGACAAACAGACAAACAGACAAACAGACAGGACGACTACTATAACCCTCTCGCGCATGCGCGCTGAGGGTTAGCAAAATGCAAAGACAAAGATTTTTTTTTAAATGCACGAAAAGTGTCCATTAACAGCCATAACAAAATCGTAAATCAGTTGAAAACTAGCTGGATAACCTCTACAGTCCTTGTCACTTCTTTGTCAACTCTAATTATCAACACAGTTTACTGATTTTTTATGGTTATCAATGGACTCTTTTCAGGCAGTGAAAGGCCAATTGAACTGATCACAAAGGTTTGAGAAAGTTGGCAAAGTCTGTGTTTCTGAGTAAATGAGCGCCATGTCATTCATGCTAGAATCTTGCTTTCCTTGTCGTCCACCTCAAGAACTAGATGAGCTGATGATCACAACTAGAATAATTCTCTGGTCCACTTGACCCATATAGTAGGTGGTACAGATTGTCATTAGGGTAAGAAAGAATACATAAAGCTAGTATTTCCTTTATAATAATACAGTTATTCCATTACTTTCATCTACACTGCCATTACAACAATCTAACACAATCTACTCACTATATCACACACAATCTGCACTGGACTCAGTAATAATCCCACACAATCTCCACTGGACTCACTATATCCCACACAATCTCCACTGGACTCACTATATCCCACTCAATCTCCACTGGACTCACTATATCCCACACGATCTCCACTGGACTCACTATATCCCACTCAATCTCCACTGGACTCACTATATCCCACTCAATCTCCACTGGACTCACTATATCCCACACGATCTCCACTGGACTCACTATATCCCACTCAATCTCCACTGGACTCACTATATCACACACAATCTGCACTGGACTCAGTAATCCCACACAATCCCCACTGGACTCAGTATACCCCACACAATCTCCACTGGATTCAGTATATCCCACACAATCTCCACTGGACTCAGTATATCCCACACAATCTCCACTGGATTCTGTAAATTCTGCACAATCTTTACTGGACTCAGTATGCCCCACACAATCTAATCAGGATATCCTTAACAATCTCCACTGGACTCTGTATATCCCTACACAATCTCCACTGGATTCAGTATATCCCACACAATCTCCACTGGACTCAGTATATCCCACACAATCTCCACTGGATTCTGTAAATTCTGCACAATCTTTACTGGACTCAGTATGCCCCACACAATCTAATCAGGATATCCTTAACAATCTCCACTGGACTCACTACATCCTGTACAATCTCCACTGGACTCTGTATATCCCTACACAATCTCCACTGGACTCAGTAAATCCTACACAATTTCCACTCTCAGTATATCCCACACAATCTACTCAGGATATCCTTCATAATCGCCACTGGACTCATCCTGTACATTTTTTACTGGACTCCACTATATCCTGCACAATCTTCACTGGATACTCAGATATCCCACACAATATCCACCTACACAATGCAGAGGTTTCAAAGTCTCAAAACTATTCAAATGTACTTTCAAGTATGCCAGTCAGTAGCATATGTTACGTGCACACACATACATACGATAATGTGAAGGCCAGCTTCAGGTACTCAAACTACAAGTTCACAAATTGCAAACCAGCTTGTTAACTACTAGTTCACACCTAGTTACCAAGTGGTTAACATATTATATAACTCTCTTGTTGACATCTGGAACAGACACTTAAACGAGCTAGTTTACAAATCCTTACAAACCAGGTTAAAAACTTATTGTTAACCACCTTGACAAGTCTGCAACTTTCTGGAATCCACTTGACAAGTCTCAAGTCTGTAACTTTCTAGCAAACCACCTTGATAAAGGCTGCAACTTCCTTGGTAACCAATGTAATATGTCTGGAATCCTTAAGTTAACCCACCTTGACAACCATGGTAACCACGTTGAAAACTTCTTGTTAATTCATTTTAATATAGTGAAAAATATTTTAATATCAATTTAATAAAGTTAAGGGTGCAGTACCACCGGAACCTGCGGTAATTAAGTGATTCAGTAAAATACCACAAAACCAGCACGTAACTCGATCAAATTTACTCTCCGCGAACTGACTATTGTATGCGACTCGCGCACAATTTGAACACGTACCAATTAACTGTACCAAACAATTTACCACAAAGAGCTTTCACCTCAAAGTACTACCAGCACTGTAGGGCAGAAGCAGCAGTGTAGATAATTAATATTTGTTCACTTTCTAAAAAATATTACTAAACAATATTATAAAATCAAAACTCCATAGTAGCAGGGCCATAATCAAATACAATATGAAATGAACAAAATCAAAGGTTCTGAAGCATGCAATACTATCAAGGGGATCCAAAGAGCTGTGCCTTCTCATTGACCTCTCTACTGGAGTGCCATGTCCTCTCTTCTAAATAACCAGGATGTAGTATTCTTCTTCCCTTCAGGAGGCATGACTTCTTAGGAGAGCCGAAGGTCTACTATTCTCTCCTCTGGAAAACAAGGAAGCCATGTCTTCTGCTCTGCACTTTTGTTGTGAACCTGCCAGTTGTACCCTAGAAACAAGGAGTTGTGCCTTCTCATAATGGGAGCTCATCTATTTCTATGAAGAGCATGCCAGCACCTTTCTCTCCTGTTGAGGTAGATTAGACAAAGTACTATGATCTAAAATTTGATTCAGGTCTTATTTTAAATAAATCAATAAAATAATAATTGATAATAAACAGCCTAATTGATAAATATATATTATTGTAGAAAGAAAATAACAATAGTAAATAAAAGTAATAATTCACATTTTCTTTTAATGGTGTGCAAATATCATATATATTTATTATTTATCCGTCACAACAGTAACAGAAATAGAAAAAAAATAGCACCAAAAATTCCTGAGAAGTTGAAGTTAACACACTGAAACTGCTTCTAACTTCTACCCGCTACACCAATCTTCTATCAAGCTCTCCAAAGACACCAAAGCAGATTCTTCCTTCCAAGTCGCAGCTGTGAGCCGTGATATATCTATTCTAAAACGCCGCCGCTTCTTCATCCGCTAGGACCCTCCAGTACATTCCAGAAGTCTTGTACTCTTCCCCGCGGGGCTCACTCGCACAGTAACTCTTCTTTTGTGTTTGCTTACCAGTTCTAATTAGAGCCACCAACACCTGGAATTTTGCCCACAATAAATTGCGCGCTCAAAGTTGGGGGGCGGATCGAGTAGTCTCGCAAGCCAGACCTTTTACCAGCGTCTGGTAAATGGTCTGGCTTGCGAGACTAGGGGCCGGAGTTGAAGAATCAAATGAATACGAATCGTTAGCTTTCGTACCTAAAAATCGATATTCAGAAGTACTGGATGGCCAGAATGAACTCATATTTTGTACACGGGGTACACGCCACATTTTAAAAAAAACTTTACAACGAGTTTTTAAATTGGATACAAAAAAAAATAATATAAAAATATTTAAAAAAATAAAAAACAAATACTAATATCAAAAATACGGCGTTGTAATGTTGTGGGGAAGCCCGTAGGCTACCGCTGGAAAAAAAAATCGACTTTGTAACTGCAACGGTCGCCCCCCTTATTTCGCTAAATAGCCATAAGGATTTGTACCGTTGTTTCTCCGTTCCTGGTCGGTCTTTTTTCTTGAAACTTGGTTTATAAGAGCTGTCTGTTGGTGCCTGTTTCAACTGCAACAACAACGTAAGCATACATTGAACAGACAACGAGAAATAAATACATAGCATAACTCCTCCGTCTGCGGTTTAGCGCTGCGGTTTCAAGTGGTACTGGCACCCTCAAGTGAAACGAATTAAAACTTGAATTGTCTGAAATTAATTCAAAATTTAATTGTGTGTTTCCTTGAATGTTAACTCAATTACTCCATGTACAATACACAAATAATGTCTATAAAAATGACGGCAAAACAGTACTTTAAAATACAAAAAAATACAGTCCATCTCGCTCATTCAAACCCTCTATAATCATTCATTCGAATTATTAAAAAGTTCAGGTTTGAAACACATAGAAGTATAAGTACAATAAATATAATTAGCTACTTTCACTCTGAATGTCAGAGTAGTCCATATAAATGAGGATGCACCATAATACTTAGTTATTAATAAATCCTATCAAGTTTCACTTTTAATAAAATTTAAGTTATAAGAATTTTTGATGCATATATGTAAACATTTTTTCAACTCAAGCTTAAAATTTTGAATACACAAAAACATTCAAAACTACCATTTCAACTATGTTGATTAGAAATATACCCTATTTAGAAAAAAAAATAAACACACAGAAAAATAAAAAATGTGAAGTCAGCAGTAAGCATTCTGTGCCAGTGGTTGCATTACCTAATTCATGCTACCCTTTACCAAATCAATGACAAACAATTTTACCAAATGTGTGGCATCTCTTATTACTAAATATTCATAACATTTACCCATATGTGGGCATACGAGAAGCCCACATGAAGGAGAAATAAGAAGAAAGGAGTATCAGGAGAGAAGAGAAGAGAACAGAACATTAGAACATTACGTGCATGCGTAGAACTTAGATTATGTACGCACATTTAGCCAATATCATGCACGCATGCGAGTAGAGTAAGTCACGTTGTTGTTTTGTGTATCAATCTCATTGGTCCAGTTTTGTATCATATACTGGCATGCCATGTGCTGAGAGGCAGAGTTGTCAATTACACTTAACTTAAAACTAAGCCTAGTTGATTCTCTCTGGTGGCAGCGTAATTGCTGTTGCCAAGTAGAGAGCGCAAGCAGTCCACGGATTAGCCTAGCCCTCCTACATATGGTGGCAGTGGTGGGATCCTTGAAGACTTACGAGTTGGAAGGATTCTGGGAGCCGGAGGGGAGACGTCCTCGACGGAGCCTAAAGAACTAAGGACCAGCAGACGACTACGGTGTCTCCGTGTCCAAGAGTCAACCTCTACGGACGTTGATACTACAAATCAGATTATCTACCCACGGTCCACGGACTAGTGCGCCATCTTCCTTGCCTAGGCAGAGAGAAGACCACGACTTGCCTTGCTGTGCGCGGAGGAAGTCTTCACCAGGACCCTTGCCGAGTGCAGAGGGAGACCTACCGCAGAGGAATTGCGAAGAACCCCCAAGAGACTTGTATTGTGCAGTGAACTATTTTTGTAGAATTTTGTGTGGAATTACCTCTAAACGAAAGAGTGTCGTGTATTGAGTTCTAATCCATTGTGCGCGTGGACTGTGAACGATTTTTGTGATTCATTGTGTTTCTTTGTACTACAGGTTCTAACGGAGGCCAAGTTACTTGCCCTCCATGACGGAGCCTGGATCGGGTGTGGTAAAGAGGAGGACTAAGAAGTTGCCTGCGGTGACCTCCGAGGGAGCTACGTACTGTCCCAAGGGCCGACCAGTGGTTGGGGAAAGATCACCATACCCCATGAGAGCAGCCGATTACCACTCCAAGGAAACATCAGATCAGGGTGCGGAGTTTGGTTCGGAATCAGAGTCGGAAGACATGTCGAGGAAGGGAGAAGACAGTGAGCTAGCCACTCTCCTCAAATACATGATGGAGAGAGATGCCGAGGAGAAAGCATTCCGCCGAGAACAGGAGGAGGCTAGAAGAGAACAGGAGAGAGAAGACAGACAAAGGTTGAGGGAAGAGGAAGCTGCTAGAAGAAGAGAGGAAGAAGAGCTGAGGGCTAAGATACGAGAGGATGAAGAAGCTAGAAGAAGAGAAGATGAAGAGAGGAGATTGAGGATCAGAAACGAAGACGAGTTGGCAAGAGGAAGAGAAGATGACGAGAGACGAAGACTTCTCAGACGTGAGGACGAGACTTTACGTGAGAAGAGAGAGTTGTTGCAGGAAAAGTTAAGGGGGTTAGGAGTATATAAGGACGGGAATGAGTTGCGAGCTTATCTCGAGAAGTTCGAGAGAATTATGAGAGAGAGTGGAATAGATGAGGGAAATTGGGCGGAGAGAGTGTACCCTAGGTTGCCAGAAAGTCTGTGCATGAGGGTATCTCAGGAGAGAGACGGGGAAGTTGCGTATGGGGAGATTAAGAAAGTTTTGTTGAAGGCTGCAGGGGAGACGGCCATAACGTATGGTAACCAGCTTTTCGAAGCTACCAGCGAACAATTTAAGAGCATGAGTGCTGGGGGAATAGTAGATTGGGTTAGGAGGACAGTGAATGGGTTGTGTCAAGGGTGTAAGGGACCAGAGGAATGTATGCTAGCAGTGGCTATGGCTTTTCTGAGGAAGGTGTTGCCCCAGAGCGGGAAGGCCTTCCTAGAAATGAGGAAAATCAGCGAGTGGGGGGAAATGAGAGATGCTGTCGAAGACTGGATGTCTGGGCGGCAGAGGGGGAATTTCTTTAGACCTTTAGGAGGTGGATACAGTGAGAGTGGTAGGGTGTTTAGAGGGCACAGTGCTGGAGGAGACAGCAGTGCTAGGGGTAATGGAGACAGAGAGAGAACGGGGAGTACCAGTGGAGTTGTGACATGCTTTAGTTGTGGTGAGAGAGGCCACAGGTCAACCGAATGCAAGAAGGGGGTTAAGACGGGTGGGAGTGGGTACGTCCCTAGGCCACCTACGTGCTACAACTGTGGGAAAGTTGGGCACAGAAGTACTGAGTGCACAGTGAGAAAGACGACAGTTCCCATTAAGAAGGAAGTTACTCCGACCAAAATGTCTATGCTGACCAGTGAGAAGACAGGGAAGTCGGGGAATGTAGCTTTCGGCGATGTGAATGGTGTCAGGACCGAGGTCTTGATAGATTCTGGGGCTGAGTTGGGTTCAGTGCCTAAGGCATTAGTGCCGAAGGGAGCCGAAATGTGCAAGGATATCAGAGTGAGAGGTTATGGGGGTGCTGAGAGAGACTGTAAGAGTTTCATGGGGGAGTTTGTAGTGGGTGGTTATAGAAAGGTTGTGAGGACTATCATTGATGAGGGTGAGCCTTCAGAAGTTGCCTGCATTGTACCTTTTGCCGTTGTAAATGAAGACGAAGCTAAGGCTTACAGGATGGCCATTAAGGAGTATGCAGAGAGTACAAAGGCGAACATGGGAGTGATAACCCGCAGCAGGGCTGCAGTAGAGGCTGCATTAGACGTGAATGATGGGGAAGCCATCTATAGTGAATGGAGTTGTATACCTGAAAGGGGTGATGACACGTCAGAACCCTTGCAGGATGCGAGTAGCCAGCCTGAGCCCTTAATGACGCCTGAAGTCTGTAGTAAGGTGGGTGAAGGCCATGGGGTGGTTGATGCCGAAGGTACGCCTGAAGCTGACGAACCCCAGGCGAAAGCAAGAGAGGGGGGAATGTGAGTGATGAGTTAGGGGAAGGGAGTGCTACTCCCTTGGAGTTGTTGTCGCTGGGAGAGCCCAGGGAACGTGAGCTGCACAAGGCAGCTGAGGACGTAGGTCCTGTGAGAGAGGGGAAAGACAGAGAAGAGTTTAAGAAAGAGTTGGGGGAAGATGAAAGTCTGAGCGAGTGGAGGGAATTAGCAGACAGGGGTGAACGAGGTTTTGCATGGAGCAAGGGAATGCTAGTGAAGCGAATGTATGTGACTTGGGAGGAACACAGGGAAGTGTTAGTACTGCCCAAGAGTTATAGGAACAAAGTGAAGGTCTTAGGACATGACAAGGGGGGACACTTGAGTGCGGATAAAGTAGTGAAGAGAGTGAGCAGGAGTTTTATATGGCCGGGGATGGCCAAGGAGATTATCGAATACTGCCGTAGTTGTACGGTATGTCAGATCAAGAGCAAGAATAAGCCTGTAAGGGCGCCGGCGATAGAGCGGCCAGTCCTTGCAGAGCCCTTTGAGAGCGTAGCCATCGACCTAGTGGGTCCTCTGCCTAAGGGGAAGGGAGGATGTAGTAGGTACATCCTAACTTATGTATGTCTGGCGACCAAGTGGCCTGAGGCAGTGCCTCTTAGGTGTATCACTGCCAAAGCCGTGATGGAGGGGTTGTGGTCCATCTTTGCTAGGACTTCCATACCCGAGAGAGTATTATCGGACCAAGGGAGCCAATTTTGCGGGAAGGTCATGAAACAGATGTGCGAGAGGTTGGGCATTGAGAAAATGAGGACGTCACCTTATCACCCTGAGAGCAATGGATGTGTGGAAAGAATGCATGGTACTATGAAGGGAATTTTGGGGAAGTGTTTGAGTGAAGGGTTGGATTGGGTGGACCAGTTGAATTTTGCAATGTACGTGCTGAGACAGATGCCTCATGCAGACAGTGGGTACAGTCCGTTTGACCTGGTGTATGGGTTTAGGGTTAGAACGCCTTTGGACGCTCTATACCATGGTCTATACGAAGTGGAGAGCGACAAGTTGAATGTATGCGAGTGGGTAATGAGAATGGCAGAGAGGCTGGAAAACGTGAGAGATAGTGCTGCTCTTAGGACAGCAAAGAGGAAAACAGGGAGAATGCAGTATGTGAACAGGGGTACGAAGTTGCGAGAGTTTAAGGAGGGAGATCTAGTGTTGTATAGAGTGCCGGGGATGACCTGTAAGTTAGCGGATTCGTGGGAAGGACCTTACAGAGTTGTAGCTAGGATGGGGAAAGTGAACTATAAGATTGGGAAGTGTGGGAAAGAGAAGCATGCAAAGGTAGTGCATGTAAATTGTTTAAAGGTGTACAGAGAGAGAGCGACAATAGGGAGATTAGATGTAGTGGTGGAAGAACAGAGTGAGAAGGGTAATATACTAAGTGGAGAGTGTGAAGGGTATCGCGAGAGTGAAGTTGAGAGTTTGTTGGGAGAGTTTGGGGATGTCTTCTCAGACATTCCGGGGAACACAGACAAAGTGACTATGACAATAGACACTGGCGACTGTGAGCCTATACGACAGTCACCATACTCTGTTCCTATGGGAATTAGAGACAATGTGAGAGCGGAGCTAGAAGATCTGGAGAGACAAGGAGTTATAGAAAGATGTAGAAGTAACTGGGCCTCACCATTGGTTCCAGTAAGGAAGCCGGACGGAGGGATACGTCTGTGCGTGGACTATCGTCGGTTAAACGACAAGACTGTCAAGGAACCCTACTACATACCGTCCTTCGACGAGATGGTCGAGAAGGTGGGAACGGGGAGAGTACTATCAAAGGTGGACCTGGCCAAGGGGTTCCACCAAGTCATGGTTGAGGAGAAGGACAGGGATAAGACGAGTTTCGTGTGTCCATTTGGCAAGTTCAGATTCAGAAGGATGCCGTTTGGATTGACCAACGCGCCTTCTGTATTTCAGAGACTTATGGACGAGGTATTAGTCGATTGTGAGGAGTTCGCTAGAGTCTACATCGACGACATACTGGTGGTGTCAGGAGATTGGAGTATGCACTTGGTGCATTTGAGGAAGTTGTTCGAAGTATTAAGGCAAGCTGGGTTAACATGCAAGAAGGCAAAGTGTTCGTTCGGGAAGAGATCATTGGAATTCTTGGGGCACAAGATTGGTGATGGTGAAATCTGTGTGCCTGAGGCTAGAGTGGAGGCGATCAGGAATCATCCACTTCCAAAGACCAGGAAGCAACTACGGTCGTTCTTGGGTCTGGTGGGATTCTATCGGAGGTTCATCCGTGGGTTTCATGAATGGTCCTCCATCTTAACTCCGCACACGTCCACGGCAAAGTCGGGGAGGGTGAGTTGGACGAAGCCAATGTTAGACGCCTTTCATGGGTTATGTGTGCAGTTGTGCAATTCTGTTTGTTTATGTGTGCCTTGTGCAAGTGATTGTTTTGTGTTAGAGTGCGATGCGAGCTCGACGGGGGTCGGAGCTGTTCTATCGGTGGTGCGAGGTGAAGAGACGTTGCCAGTGGCCTTTTTTTCTAAACAACTGAGAGGAGCACAAACCAAATACAGTGCTCAGGAACTGGAGGGTCTGGGAGTGTTCGAGTCTATCAAGCACTTCGCCTACTTCCTATATGGGAGGAGGTTCAAGGTTATAACGGACCACAAGGGTCTGGTTAACATGAGGACTGGGAGACAAGATAACAGGAGAATATACAATTGGTGTTTGAAGTTGTCAGAGTTTGAATTTGAGATGGTATACCGTGCAGGAAAACAGAACGTGGTGGCAGATGGGTTGAGCAGGTGTTTCGAGGAGGACAGCAGCTGTGACACCGTCACCCGAGTTTCAGAGGAGGGGGGAGATGTGGGCATACGAGAAGCCCACATGAAGGAGAAATAAGAAGAAAGGAGTATCAGGAGAGAAGAGAAGAGAACAGAACATTAGAACATTACGTGCATGCGTAGAACTTAGATTATGTACGCACATTTAGCCAATCTCATGCACGCATGCAAGTAGAGTAAGTCACGTTGTTGTTTTGTGTATCAATCTCATTGGTCCAGTTTTGTATCATATACTGGCATGCCATGTGCTGAGAGGCAGAGTTGTCAATTACACTTAACTTAAAACTAAGCCTAGTTGATTCTCTCTGGTGGCAGCGTAATTGCTGTTGCCAAGTAGAGAGCGCAAGCAGTCCACGGATTAGCCTAGCCCTCCTACACCATACTAGCCAACTCTTTAGAATCTAAATGTGGGATTGGCCACACCCACTATTTGAATAACAAAGTTATGATAATGAAATAATCATAGTATAACATGAGTAGCACTAGTACACATAATGACAGGCTAGCAAATTCTCGAGGTGTATGATGCCAACTGTGCCCTAGGAATCTTTATATACTCTATAAGGGTCCTCACTGTGGAGTCCTCCAGTCCCCTGGCTGCTGCCATAGTAGCGGCACCTATGTGGAAACTAGTATGTCCAGACTATTGTCCTGGGTCGACACCTGCTTCATCCAGTGCATCCTTCACAGCTGTCACCAGGTGCTGTCTGGTCAGTAGCCTACCATCGCCAAATCTGAAAAGGGGGCCTGCTTCCTTGCCCCTTACTACCATGTAAGCTAACATGGCCGAAACTTGACAACGATCAGATGTGACTCTGCTGATAAATAAGGAGATGCCACAAAACGGGTCAGTTTTCAGGCCTTTATATGCACCTCCAGCATGGAAGGACGTAGCTAACGGATCATCAACCATCACATCACCCCATGACAAGTGGCATGAGGCATCGTATCCATTATTGGTTGGCACTGTTAGCTCTCCAATGTGCATGAAACCAAATTATGCCAGGCAACATGCTGACCAAAGTATAACCACATCAGTCTTGTGTGCCTGAGGGTCCCACACACCTTTTATCTTGCGGAGAAGGTCAGGAGTAATAGGTCTTGTCTCCCGCTTAGAGCAAATCCCAATAAATCTCCTCACCCTGCAAGCATAGAGTTTGTGTGTAGACTTAGCCAGACCCACCATATAGAACTATTGAACAGGGTCACCCAATCCACTTTGGTCCAGTCCGGGGCATCGTGGACCAGACACTGCAGGATACCCTCTGGAATGCTGGTGGCGTCCTCTGCTGACTCTGGCACCAGCAAAGGAAGAAAGTTCCTGGATAATGCATCGGCTGCGCCATAATCTGTACCAAGAATATGTTTGCATACCAGTGCCACATCCCACCGTGCCAGGAAAAAAGACAAGCATCTAATCAGGTGCATTGCCTTGCCCATTCTACTCCTGCCTGAGTTAATAATAGCGACCTCAGCCATGTTGACACACAATGTCATGCCTGTCCAGAGGTACCAACTGCCAGGACTATTGGAAGCAACTCCTTCACGGTATTATGGAGCTCAGACCAGCTGTCCAGAAATTTGAGCTGGAACCAAAGACCTGTTGAGGTATATGCCCCACAGCCCCAAGCACCTGAAACATCGGAAGTTAGTAACACCTGTGGGTCCCTCTTCGCCACACTTGACATCGGGCATGTACCATTCCACACAGGCAGAAAGCAATCCCACCATTTCAGGTCAGATCGAAATCCGGCATTCAGTCACACCCGATAGTGCAAGGCTCTCACCCCAGCTGCAAGGTCAATCATGCACCGGAGGAAGGCCTGGCCCTGCCTGATAACACGGCAGGCATGATGTAAATAGCCAATGAGTGACAGAAGCTCTGTCTTTGTGCATGACTTTTTTTTGCCACCTCCCAGTCCCGAAATCATGGCACACAGGCAGTCCTGTTTCTCCAGGGGAAGACTGACAGTCATCGAGACTGAATCCAATTCAATCCCCTGAAAGACCAGCTTGGTATTGGGGCCTTCAGTCTTCGCAGGAGCAATTGGCACACCCAGCTCCTGACATCGAGCTAGTGGTTTGCTCAAAGACTCTCTACACTGACATGAATTCGGCTCACTGAACAATAAAAAATCAATGGATATCCCCTGCAGGAAAAGAAAGATCTACAATCATCCCCCACTTTCCTGGTGTGTGCCCTTTTGGCACTAGCCCAAAACGATTTATGTGAATGGAGTGGGAGCTGTCTGGCTCCACTGGTCCCAATATCCTTCTAGCAGCCAGCTCAGTGGTGATAAACTCGACAATAAGTTAACACTAGGCCTCTCGGCAGCAGAAGACATGTTAGCCACAGCACTCATACACCTAACAGAATCATGACTGAAGCTGATCCTGAAGCCACATCTAAGGCCCTCCACCAGGTATTCCCGAAATGATACATCTTGGTGCGAAGCCAGCTGCCTGCCCCACACCTCAGCTGACATTGGTGTCACTATCTGGCTCCAACCTGGTATATTAGGCCTTGGGGTCGAGTTCACAGGCAGTTTTCCACCAATGACCAGCAAATCTGCCATGTACACGTAAGCACCACCACGTGTCCCTGCAACGAGCAGAGGTTAACATCACTCCATGCCCTCAAGAAGGCGCACAACCCTTCTAACCCATACAGTATTACTCAGGATTATAAAAAACCCAACCCCCAGCTTGCTACCCTTTAGACCTTCCATATAATCCCCACCAACACATTACCCCATCTACTATCCCACTTTCACCATTAAGAATGGATTATAGAGGTTATCATCAATGTTGCTGCACAACATAGGTGAGGCTAGAGATGACGACGCAAATGCACATGCACACACACATACAGACAGACATCGTTTAGTTCGGATCTTTACCCCCCCCCCCCCCCCCTTAGTTTTGCAGGTGATGACTGTCGTCTCCCGTGGGCACATCAATAGTGGGACAGAACCTTCCGGCATGTTCCCCACCGCATCGGACACAAGTGTGGGAGAACCGGCATGGCATTGATGTGCAATGCCTGCCATCGTTTCATGTAAAGCAAGCCTGCAACCTCTTTCTACTGGGTCCCTGAGGTGCCACTGGCATGGGCCCAGGAGGGGTGACACATTGTAGTGGCTCTGAGTTTTCCACCATGACTTGCGTGAACAGGCACTGGTTTAGCTGGAAAGTTGCCTCATCCATGGAGGAATAACTGTGCCTCAGAGATATATCATAGCCCTTCCACCAGCCTGATGTCGTCCGGTTCTGGCAGGACATCACCACTGCCAGGTGCTCCCACAAGGCCACAGCCTATTCTGGGTGAGTGCGGCATATCACCCCTGTGTACTGGGCAAAACTAGCCATCCACGCATCCCTGTCTGCCACAGGTCTGAACGTCCTTGATTTAGATGCTTTTTGGTCATCTCCCTCTTAGCTTCTCCGGAACTCTGCCTAAAAAGCATCCTCAGACAACTCCCCCATGTCCACAAATTCCCCCGATAGGATGCGCTTCACCAGCCTGGCAGGAACTGTGAGCAGTGTCACTCCCATGGAGAATTTCTGGGCAGCTCCCTCAGCTGCCTTCTTAGCCCCTTCCAAGGGGCAGCTTATGTCCCCCATAGTGGCCAGCTTAGCACTGTCAGTGGACTTGGGAAGACCCAGTGCAGCCATTGCACAGTCATCCACTATCCCCAACCCTGTAAGACCGACCCTAAATTAAATACTACTGAGTAAGTGAGTCACAAGTTCTTTGTTATAGTAGTACCCAAACAAATTGATCCCTACACGAGTGCTATAGAGCCACACACCCTTAGTGTAATGCGTCAATGCGTGAAGTGAGCAGCACGCCCACTACCACAATTTTTTATATGAACCACACCCCTATGTGAGATGCTACTAAGTGAGCCACATGCTCATATCACAAATTATACCCAATAGGAAGAGCCACACGCTCACTATACATCAAGCCACATGCTCATAGCACAAATTATACCCAATAGGAAGAGCCACATGCTCCCCTATACATAAGGTGCTACTAAGCAAGCCACATGCTCATAGCACCCAATAATAGGAAGAGCCACATGCTCCCCTATACATCAGCAGGCCCATAGCCAGAAGTTCGCATTGGGGGGTTCAATTTTGAAGACAAAAAAAGCCACACCTACTTTTGTTTCCTCGTTAATTCTTGTATAATTTTTTTTTAAACAATAAGTAACTGCACTAAAGCTTATAATTTGTTCTATGTATGTACTTCAAAGCCATAAGTTCATTAAACACTTAATATTCGAGAGAAAAAGCAGCATTATTCTCGAGCAACCGGGCTTCTAACCACTACTGTGAGGTGTATATAAGCAGTGCAGCATTAATACACTTCTTTTCGTACTACAAGTTATTTATTGTACGGCATGCTAACTGCCCGTTCAAAATTTATTGGAAAAATCGCTGAAATAGCACGGGAACAAAGTGAAATGCCACGGTAGCTTAGGGTAAGTGCGCAAGTATGCTGCTCTAGCATTGGAAATGTACAGTTCAAGTAGTTTCAAGTTTGGAGACAACATCATTCTTTAGCGCAGAAGCTCTACCCATATTAGACAGAATTTTCAACAAATTAGGAGGAGCCATCGATTATACTGAGATAGTGACTGCACTACAATATACTGTATCCACACTGTAAATGATTTTAACTTCCAGTAGTCTCATGCAGTTTTTATAAAACTGGCCTATTATTAGCATGTGAAAGCACGAGTTACCATGCTATTCGGGATTAATAGCACGAATAATAGCACGAATAATGCGATTAGCTAAAATAGCACCAGTCATATCGGAGTGCTATTTTAATAGCTATACGAGCACTATTGATTCCTAATAGCACAGGTTACCCATGCTATCACTCGCTAATATAGTAGGCCAGCTTTTTTTTAATCAATTACAGTGCAGTGCACTCACTACCTGTATATTTCAGGATTAACTTTCCAAGACACTATCCGATGGCTCCCATATCTGTTGAAAAAAATTACGTTGCTTGTGCTAATATTAGTATCGAATAGCATGCTTACCTTATGTTATTAATCTTACTAATTAATGAGTGCATTAATTACACTTTATAAAGAATAGATGTAATGTAGCAAGCTTTTACTCTTGCCCATATGAGAGTGAAATTTTGCAGCCAAGGAGCTGAATGTTTATTGGGTCACTTGGACACAGACTAGGCCGTCTATATACAGAGTATGAAGTATATCGAGAAACAGCAGAGTATTCCATCACAGATTCAGCATGAAAGAACGAATGGTAGAATTCCAGAAGTTATATATGGGTGTGGCTAAAATATTTACTTTCGGTCACTCTAAAGGGGGATTTGACATGCTCCCCTAATATACATCAGTTTGCTACTAAGTGAGCCACATGCTCATAGCACAAATTATATCCAATAGGAAGAGCCACATGCTCCCTATACATCAGGTGCTACTAAGTGAGCCACATGCTCATAGCGCAAATTATACCGAAAGAACCACATCTAATTGAACCCCCCCCAAGGTGGCACCTCCACTTCTGCCCTTTGAGGACTTCCTCCACCAGAGCTTGACTCTGCTCTCAAAGTCGAAGTCAACACTGCCTGTCTCTATGTTGCTGGTGGAACTAGAGGAACTTCCCTTGCCTATTTCCTGCACTTGGGATCTGGATCTTCAGCCATGAATTAAAACACTCTCCTTCTAGTTCCTAACCTGAACACATGCGCTATCATTCGCTCTACACAATGCGCTGTCGTTCGTTCCACATACTGGGGCCTCTTGCTCGTATAACCTCACCACCCCTTTCTGACTAACCCCTTACCCAACCGACCACTCTGGTACTCTGCCTGGTATTAGCCCCGCCTAGCCTGCTGCTAAGCTGTCAGCAACAAGCAAATAATATGGCAAGGAAATCCAGCAGAAATATGGTATAAGGAAAATAGCAGAAATGATGTAATAAAACAAATAAAAACAGGGTAAAGGGAAACCAGCAGAAACATGGTAAAGGATAACCAGCAGAAACATGGTAAGGGAAAATTACATACATAATAAAGGGAAACAAGCAGAAACATGGTGAAGGAACACCAGCAGGAACATGGTATAGGGTAACCAGCAGAAGCATACATTATTATTATTATTACATTATTAATATAATTATTTTTTATTGCTATTATTACTATTACAAAAGAAATGGATTTTATTGGGCAAATTCATGGAATTAAGACCATTTTAAACTTTTATATTATCAAAATTCAATTCAATTTTCACTATGACTTAGCTAAAATCTCTATTTATATGAAATATAAACTGGTTTTAATAGGAATAAATTAGTATGTGTGTGTCCCCCTTCCCCATTCTTATCAAAATGATTTCCATGATCTCTGCCTTGAGTGAGCACTATACGTTAATTTATTATGCTTTTGTACCAAAAAAAATCTATATTTGTCAGTGTGTTATAGTTAATTCATGTGAAGGTATGATTTTTTAAGCAACAAAAATACATAAAATATAATGTGTTTCATGTGTACAAATTAAATCACAATGTACAATCAGTCATTAAAATATCAATTGCTGAAAATTAATCGCTTGACCACTTGCTTACAGGCATGAGTAATCAAACTTGACATATCCTGAGTAGCCAGAGAAACGAACTCCAGTACGACGCACACCTTGGTATACAGAAAAGCTACGCAGGCTTGATAAAGCATCGTCTCCTCCATAGAAATCTTTATCATAAACTGTAACTTGAAGTCTTGTCCAAGAACGTGATCCGAGACTGATTTTCTGGTTCCAGGTGGGGTTCCGAGTGTTCAATCTGTAGTTTGTTGAACGTCGAAGATAGTAATTTCGGGTGCCACTGCGATAAGTGCCAGTAAATCTCATATAAGGATCACTAGTACCATAAAAACCATCCCTGTTTGAAAGACCACGCCCATATCTTGCAGTAACACTCAAGGTGCACTGATTGCTTAGCTGACAATTTGTTCCGACATATCCAGTGGGACATAGACAAGTGTAGCTGGCACAGCCATCAATACAGCGTCCTCCATTTAGACATGGGTTGCTTGAGCATTCATTTCCATCTGCTACTAGCTGATAATCATAATAGAGTTGTCCAAGTCCATAGCCGGAAAGTATACGATTTCTATAATAGCCAGTTTGTGCAGTAAAAGTGTGCTTATTCGACAAAGCCTGCAATGCTGGGAAGTCGTAGTCAAATATTTGTATGGTGAAAGAAGTGTGTGGCTGACAACTGAAGTTTAGCCACTGGTTCCAAGTAGGACTGAGAGTGTTGTACAGATATCTCGTCGACATGGTAGTTCTCCTGCCAGTGGATTGTATTGCTTCAACTCGAACAAGGGGATCAGGTAAGTTAGTGTTGGGATCTGTATCTCTTAGGTTCCTGGCAGATTTAATTTTCACTTGAAGTCTTGAATTCCTTGTAGGCGTAACAGTAGAATTTGTGCTGCTGACTTTATGATCAAAATGTATGTAGCTTCTGCATGCAGGATTTTGGCAGTGTCGCTGATTGATTTGACGAGAGGATGATACAGAGACGGTTTGAGACATAGTCAGCTGGTCATCACTTGATCTACTTAAACCGAAGTCATTATCCCACACACTTATCCGAAAAAACTGCCACCTCCTAACTCCCATGACCAACCATTGGTTCCAGCTTGGATAGCGATTGTTTGATATGTGTCGAGTGGTTCGAACGACTTGATTTCCACTGCAGTCCACTGCAGTCACTCTAACATAAGGATCAGGTAGGTTAGATCCTCTGTCTGTATCGAGAAGATTGACACCTCGTCGTACATATATGGTCAGATTGCCTTGTATTCCAGCATTACTTTGACATCTGCATGAGTACAAACGATTAGCTTGCAAAATGTCTTGAGCGCTCAGTCTAATTCTTTGTCCAATAGTCGGTCTTCTTTGCCGAGCATACTCTGTGGTATTTGTAACAGATAATGTCACACATCGACTACCAAAGCATCCTCTTCTTGAAAAAGATCTCGTCCTATAATGCATTATGGAGCCATAGTCGTAGTGGGATCCTTGATTGTCAATATCGAAGTCTCTTCGTCGCAAAAAATTGTGCCCAAATCCACTTTGAACATTGTTCAGGTTCACGCTCACATAGCGATCACGATCAGGTCTTGCCTGTTCATGCCAGAATCCTAAGGCATGCCCTATTTCGTGAATAGTGATTCCAACAGTTTCACATCCTCGGCCCAGGTTAATAATCTGTCTTCCACCTTTTCGACCAATAGAGTCTGAGTAGCAACCCCTATCTGAAGTGGTAAAGTTGATGTAGTCACGTGTCTGTGATGTTGCTAATATAAATCTCAAGCATGTGTTTGCCTGCCATTGTGCTATTGCTTGGGAAATCACATTCCTCGTAGATGAAATGACTGTAGAATGTATTCTGTACCTTACGATATTGCCCAGCCACAAGTTTATTCCTGTCGTGCTTCCAACAGCTCTAGCTTCACGAGTGCTTTGATCTTCAGTGTCATTTTTGTTGTCAATTTGGTCTACATATTCAGCAAGTAGCTCTTCACCGCCAGGCAGGCTGCTCAAATTGTAGAACTTGGCAATCATTTCTTTCGATAGCTTCAGGTCTCCCTCAAACAGATCTTCAGTGTAAGGCAACTCTTCAGCGTAGTCGTCAATGCCATCATCAGTTTCGTTGACTTCTGCTATTACTGCTCCAAGAAGGCCAAGGAATATTAGATTTATTCCCAGTAGCATTTCTAAAAAGAAAACGGTAATAATTAGTGACTAACACGATTATTTGATGTGATTCATTGCAGTTACTTACTCCATGCAGTTTCTGCAGTTTTCATTTTGCTTGAAAATTGTAGGAACCTGTTGGAGTATGTAGATTAGGATGTAGAAGATCCAGAATGATGAAAGTTATGATTTAAATTTCTCATATCCTTCTTTTTATATCAAGGCTTTCCAGTTATTAAAACCACAAAGGTTAGAGGTGAGAACACCTAGAGATGGTGGCCACCAGAAAAAATATATTAACATTTAGGGAAGATTTCTTTCCATCATAAAAATTTAATTATTAGGGGAATGTAATGCTACACAGGAAGTTTTCAATGTATATCGTGCAAAATACTTAAATCATTCACTTAGTTCAACCCTCAGAATTTTTTATGTGAGAGTTTATTTAATAAAGATTATTTACAAAAAAAATCATTACAAGTGGCCGAATGTACACAAGCAGTATTGACTTTAATGACTTTGTTAATAACTAGCCTGAAGTATAATTATAATATTGAAATGATGAAAGCTTTGAGACTGAGAAAGCATTGAAATATTTAAACAATTTGAGCACAGTATATGTAATTATTTTTGTATTTTTATTAAGTCTATAAATTGTATTTTATTTTTAACGTTGCTTCATTGTTCTATTTGATTGCTCAATTTGGGGTGAATATAATTCACACACACCTCCAAGCAGGTGAATAAGGGAACCCTCAAATCAAAAATTTGTTTTCATGAGTTCCGTATAGCCTACAGGCTTGTTTCGGGTTGCTTGCAACACTCCAGTCAATACTGGATTTACACTATTCTCAGGACTTTCGTCCTCAGTTATGTTAATCCACCTCCACTTCATGATGTAACCTATATGCATACAATTATAAGTAATAAATATTACATATAATAAATATAAAATATAAATCATAGATTTAGTGAGCGAGTGTATGAACATTATAACTGAAATCATTATTTAGTAACCACATATATATATAGCAGCTTCCTCATAGATTAATGCCTGATAATAGATTGTTATCAGAAACTTGACTGACCATAAAGCAGGTGGCAAGTTATCATAAAGGAAGTGAAGCTTAAACTTGCACTCCACCTTTGACACAAATTGGTTTGTGGTCTTCCTGTTCCTTTTTTTGTCTACGTCATCATAGCCAGCAGCAAATATTCATGAATTGGGTTACATTGTAGCTAGCTACCACTAGTACAAGGATTGCAGTAAAACTTGATAATATAGCCACTTGTCTAGCCAGTTCACAGCATAGAATAGCATAAGTAATTGGCAAGAATTTTTAACACATGATTAAACAATAGTACCAGTAATATTAGATGTAGCTAGCTAAATATTTTGATTTTATGAGTTGGCTCAATGGCCGTTTTTGTAGAACTCCCAAAAGTGCTCAACCTGAACAAATTTGAGTGTCCAATTAAAATTGAAAAAAAATATTATAAGCACCACTGTAAATAGCTAATGCCCGCTTAAATGGCTAACCAAATACGAAAGTGGACTGTACGATACTCGGCACCATGCGCAAACAAGTGACTACGACTTCCCAACTTGGTAATAGCCACTAATCGCTACAAACATTAGAGTTGTAGCACTATGACATATGATATAGAGTATGTAGGATCTCTAAAGTGCAACTTTTAGAGTTCCTGGTGATATGGCTACATTCATCTATCCCAGCAAATTACCATATTATAGACAAAATTTGTCTATATCTTTTATGAAAATGACCATTGCATACAAACACGTTTAAAAATGATTTATTGCGTTTTAAACAAAAGTTAATATACTTGCTTAACGCTAGGGCCTGCCCGATTATCCCGAAAGTTAAGAATTATTCTTTTTTTTTTATTCTAAAATCTCAATATTGCGATTTTTAAAGTGAGAAATTCTAGTACATTTTTCTAAACAACTTCAATATAGCATATTTTAGGAATCATGAGTATATTAATAAAATTATAGTATAGAATATGTTTATTTAATGGTGATTTGTATCTTCACTTTAAAATTGCATGATTCAACGTACTGTTAGTTTCAGTTTTTAAACAATAATTGGCTTACTTCTTAGTTTTAGTTGAATTTTCTGTTCTCTACAGCGTAGTTTTTTTGTCATATTCCCTACAGCTTAGTTTTAGTTATTCTTACTAAAAGTAAATACCACTAAATTAAACAGTCTTGGTTTAGGTGCAGTTAACAAAAACAACTACTATATAGCTCAGTGAAAGCCTTGAATATCCCAGTAATAATGTTCTATGAATGGAGAACACATCTTCTGTTCAAATAGTGACTTCTCCTTTAAGTCAAATGTAAAAAAAGCTTAAAGGGATTTTCCCAGGTGGTTCCCCATACACAAGCACCAATTTGCCTGAGTAAAATTACTCATGTTTAACCACAAACCCACAGGATACTATTTTCATGTAATAGAGTGGTTAGTGCATCCTGTCTCCTACACCCAGAGTGTGTCAGGTAAATAACCAATTATCCACCCACATTCAATCTTAGTACAAAATATTGTTAAGCACATTGCGAGCTTTTGTGGCTTCTGATTGATCTTCATGAGTATAATGAACAAAATGTGGAATTGGGGGGAGGGGGATAATTTTACACATCATATATATTGTACAATAATTACTTAATAATCATCCTAACTAAATCATATTTAATCTAACCATGCATATTCCTGTCAATGTACCCTTTGGCTAAACAGAGTGGAGAGTTACTCTTTGTGAGAAGATAATACTAAAACATTAAGTATTGTTTCAACTTCCTTAATTTAATAAGGAGCAGTTAGCTAACAGAATAGATCATACACTATCTACATCTTCATTTTCAGTAGGAGCTATAATCTTCCTAAATAGCTAACTAAACCTACACAATTTCATTCTCAGCCTTTTATATTTTTACTCAGAGGTATTCTCTCTCTTTGGCTTTTTCTTAAATTAAAACTATTTGGTCGCCACCAGGAATCGAACCCAGGACCGCTTGTGTGTTAAGCAAATGGTCCAGTGTGCAATTCCCGGTGGTGACTAAATATTTTTAACTGTATGTTTAAAAAAGCCTGTGAAAGAGAGAGAATTATATCTAATAGCTAAATCTTATGAACAATTTTAATGTACTTTATCCATTTTGAATTTTTAAATTATAGCCACCACTTTACACTATAACACAATATTATTAAAAAAAAAAATTGCAAGGCATTCCCTAGCAATAATTTAGTGAACTAATAATCACTAATGTTGAAAAAGCTCTGTTTATAATATTATGGGTGTAAATGTTCTCCTCAAATAACTAAGGCAACATAAATTTCTCAAAAACCTACAGTGTATATAAAATTTTGCTAATTTCGTTAAATTCAATAGTGATAGCTACTCGTGGCTACACTTTTATAATTTAATTATAATCTTTCAGCAACCAGGATTCTTAAAAAAAAAAATTAGGTAAAGACAGGTGTGTTATTCAAACCATACACTTATTTGCACTTTCAACCACAAACAAAATATTAATTTATGCTCACTAATATTAAAATATGGGTGGATATTAATATTAAGCCCATCCAGCCATGTAGGGTATTGACCCCGGATATAGTACCCACAGAACTAGGCCACTTGCCAGAGACCAGATGGTAGCTTAAAAAACCTATAATTACCACTTCTAATTAATTGGCAAACTAGCACAAAATTTGGGTAACCACCTGGGAAAAAACTCAAGTTTGCTTTAGCTACTCCTTAAAAGGTATCATAAATCAGGTGGCCAATTAGCTATCATACAGGAAGTGAAGGTTAAAGTTGTAAGGTATCAAATTCCACCTTTGGCACAAACGGGCATGTGGTCTTCCTATTGTTGTTGTTGTCTTAATTATACTATTTATTCAGAATCATATTTAATAGTTTGTATTATAGCTATGAAGATATAGCTGACTGGTTCATAATTTGCTAGTATACATGTTACGTTTTGAAATTTTGGATTATAAACTAGAATTTTCAAAAAACCAATTCCTAAGAGTTAATAAAGGTACATTCCCTACTCTATTAGTCACTGTTCTTATTATGATTAAATTCTAGTACAATAACCAGATCTACGATTTATAAAAAATAAAAATAAAAGTTTTAATATTAAATTTATGAGTTTGCTGTGGTTGTGGCTCAACCTCAACAAACTTCTGGAGTGCTAAGTCATAATGCAACTGACAAATTATATCTAAGCATCTGGTCTAGCTGTGTAGCTGTACGGTTAAAATGGATAGAACCTCATTAAAATTGAACCAAATATAAGTAAAGGTGTCAATGTTACTTTTGATGCACAAAACCATTTTTGTTAGTGTTACCCTTGCAATTTGAACAATGGAGTACACTGTTTCTTGTTTTTGAAATGATAAGAAAGAGCTAATAATTTACCCTGAATCTTACCTCAGGGAATGCTGCAATTTAACTACACCCTCTTCCAGCTAGCTATTAGCTAATACTGAAAAAATGTCATACATGGATGTTTCTAGCTATAATCTTAGTTATGGTGCAATCTAAAGACAAGCTAGCCATTCCCTCCACCATCTGGCAAAAATAGTCACCACAGTCTTTTAATCAAGAAACAGTTCTGTTGATCAAATAATTTGGATGGTAGCTAGCTATTGGTGCAACCAGCAAATTTTAGCTACATCACCTAAGAAAGGTCAGGTTAAGTATCCAGCAACAGAAACATAACAATCTCACTTAATATTAGCTATACATACACAAGAGCCCACAGACAGTAAATACATTTTCTTATAGCTAGCCATAAGTCTCAACTTGCAAGTGCATATGCAGCCCCGGAATAAAGTATAGCCACCTAAACATCTCTAACCTTTCTTACGGGGCCATTCCACCCAGCACAAGCTGTGTATTACTTACGGAGACTGGACACGAGAAGATTGACCTTCCTTTAAACGCTGACTAGGTGGGCGCGGACTGTTGTTATAGTTACAGTCGTTTTACAAACAATTCTGAAAGTATGTACACACTGATCTAGCCCGGGCTGGACTCGAATGATCTCGGAATTTAACTTTGCTCCAACGAACAATAAATTGTTGTTCAAATATTAAAGAATCGATGATGAATTTGTTGGTTATAACGTCAGGTTGGAAACTAGGTGAGGTCGCTGATGAAGTATTCACGCACAAGAGCGTTGTGGGAAATACATTTGAGAATGCTTATCTAAATTAGGTGAGAAAAGCATACAAACATACATATAATCAACCCATAATATGGGTTGATTATATGACATATTTGTACTGTATTTTTTTTACAGCAAAACCTCTTTACAAAGGCCACCCATGCATGGGGACAAATGTTTTGATCTTTGTTAAGAGTTTGGTTGCTTGCAGAAGTTAGCTATTTTAGATTGTGGAAGATCATTTTGCTCCATACTGTTTGCTGTTGTTGAGATTGAAGGTAGCTTTTCCAGAAATCCATTGTAGAGAGGTTCTACTGTATACATTAGCTATATGTTTACTTAGCGAATTGTAATATTAATTGTCATCCACTATAGCTACTGGTAATTTTAGTTTTAATCAAATTTTCTATCTTCTCCATTTAGTTTTATATAGCCTGTTCTTCAAACTAAGGTTGTATTAGTTAACCAAAACAGTAGCTACTAGCAATGGAAAATATAAACTCCAGTGATCGGAGTGACCATTATTAATTTTATCACAAACTTTCTAAAAAGGTAGAACCCACAAATCAAGAGCAATCTTTCAGATCATAAATCAGAGGTTTGCTTGTTCCAAGGAGTAATAAGCAATAAATTATCTAATTGGATGGGGCAGGAAGAACATTCACTGTAGCTGTGCACTATTATACAGTGTTTCCATACAAAATGTCGAGGTTGTTCAACATGTCCATTCTATAGCTAACTGGTTGTCATGACGCAAATTTCAAGTTTCTATCTACTCACTAGAATTTAGCTTTGTTAAGTTGGTACTTTTATGTTAGCTACTGTAAGTCTAAAATATCTGCCACAGTAACAATTTTTACCAGTGCATGATTGACTAAGTAGAACTACAAGTAAAAGTGAAATAGTTGAAGTTGAACGAGTTACACTATTTTGATTACTCTGTATAATCTATAATATCTATGCTGCGATGCCCTATTTGCTGGTTTTAGTGGTGGATTAGTATGCACTGCTTGCTTATTGTGGACTTCATATCTGACTCCGTACAACAGCCAAAATGAATGTAACCACTGTTGTAATAGAAATATATTTGTAGTAGTAGTTAACCTCCTCCACAAATCCTCCCACTCCTGTTGCGTGAGGTTTCACTGCGTAATGAGTTACTGCACAAAACTATCAATAAGTATAACTCAAATTAATGAAAAAACAAACAAACAAAAACAAAAACAACAAAACAAAACAAAAAAGCAACAAAAACAACAACAACAAACAAACAAAGAAAAAAAAAACCAGTGGGTTCAATGAAAATGCACAAAGAAGTGGGATATGATAAAATGACAGGTGTTAAGAATGTTCGCAGCTTCCTTTCCAGTTATCTTGAGAAGGACAATTCACTAGGGGGCCACCACCTTCTTGTGGGGGAGTGGCCCACACTGGTAACAAAATTCTGTGCTTGTTTTGCCATAAGACGAGCATCAGCAGAATTCCACTGTTCACTGCATCTAAAAATCAAGAGCATAAAAATATTTCACAATTTCTTTCTCAGCCTTCTTTTACTCATTAGATGTATTCTTTCTCTTTCACAGGCTTTTCAAAAACAATAAAAAGAAATTTAAAAAAATGTTTGTCTATCACTAGGAATAATTCAACATGAGACCACTCAGGGGCTTCTCTGGCATTTCTAAGTGGTCTGGCCAGGAATTGAGTGTGGTGTAAGAGGTGTGATATACCAAACCACAGTAAACAGCATCTGAAGCATTTAGTAGTGCTGGCATTGTTCAAAGTGCATCTATTGCGTATTTATCACAAGCACTCTGCTCATGCTTTCAAAAAGCATTACCTTTGAGAAACCCTCGAGATAGCAAAACAAAAGCATTCTGGTAGTGCAATTATAACTAGCAAAACAATATTAATAGCTGGTTTAGTCACTTCATGTATTCATTGTTAACTTTCTGGCACATTAGAAACAAAGAGTAGTCTTCAGTCACAATACCAAAGCTATTTTATTTCCAACTTGCAAATCATTCTAGATAGAAAGTTGTAATTTACTACTACCGTCTAGCCAAACTTCTCTTTGAAAATCTATCTGTTCGGTTGATGTGGACTTCCTAACACAATAAGCTGTGTGGCACCTTAGAAAGAAAAAAGAGGAGCATACACCCACTTTTGGAAAATTATCACTCAGCCACAGAGTGTTTGTGTGTTAAGCAAGTGGTCCGGGTTCAATTCCTGGTGACAGCCAAACATTAAAAAAAAAATTGTATAAAAAAAAGCCGTGAAAGAGAGAAACATCCACAAAAATATTTGTACAACAACTAACACACACAATTAAACATACCTTTAGTAAACTAATTTTAGTCTGTCACATGAAGTACAGCATAAAGACTTCAGTACTCTGCAAAACACATAACACACACATGTACACACACACACACACACACACACAGAGCTGTATGGTACATATAAATAATAGCTGGATAATAAATTTAGACATCATTTGATTGAACTCAGATATAACTCGCACTAGAATAGTTAAAAATACATCTCACCTAAGTATTACTGCCTTAAGGAATGCTTTATTGCATATATATCTTTATTAATGCTCATCTACACAATCACATAGGAACCACGATGTCAAACATTCAGCTTGCACATACGGCAATTCTGCCTTCTCAGGTTAATGCCAATGGCACAGACCTGGACTGAGCAAAACTTCAAAGTAGTGAGTGTGTGAACTGACAAAACAAAACAACAACAACAACTGTCTTGACTCCACCCAGAGTGGTCAATCTCAGGATAACTGTCTGTTGGAACCACCCCCACAAAGGAGGAAGAACTGACCTACAGCTATCCATCTGAACTTGGAACAGAACCTGTTATTGATTACCACCACATTTATATTTAACACCCACACCTTACATTTGGCCAGCTTGCGGGCACCTCTCATCTTAAAACTTAATCATATTCATCTCAATCTCCACCTACTTCCTACCTATCCTAGTTCTATACCATATCACCCTATATAATCTGTACCAAATCGCAATCAATTATTATTCTTGCGCAAATAAAGTCTAAGTGCTGGCGGGAGCCTCTGTATGTCTCACTGACTAATTAGATGCCATTATAAGAATTCTGGTCCTTCGAGAACTTTATTATTAACTTCACTATTTTCTCCTTATTTTTTATTATTTGACCTTCCCTGTGGTGGATTTACGCCCCACCAACAACAAAAACCAAGACATATACGGCTCGTAAATGACACGAATGGCTGCAGTCAAGTAACTATGCGTGAAGTGTTGATGCGTGTATACAGGAGGACATATGAAATGGTATACAGTAGAAGGTCAGTTATCTGGATAAGTTGCGACTGAGAGGTGTTCGGATAATTTAAATGTTCAGAGAACTGAACAAAACAGAAAACGTATTATAATTATGTAATATATAGTATTACTATGTATTCTTGTTTGTACATGCTATTATTAGATTTATGGTGTTCGGTTAACTGAAGTGTTTGGATAATGACATTCTACAGTGTTACCAAGTAGAATCAAATTTTTGGCAAATTGCAGAATTAATTTCAGGTACAAAGTCACACCTCAAAACCACAAGCAAAACATTTTAAAGTCACTGACTTAAAACACAAGTAGAGCTATTTTACTTGGAAATACACACCAGCACAGTAGACATTGAATTTCCTCGTCAATTATTTAGACAAAGATTTTGTAGTGTCTCCTTTGGAGCACTTGCCACAAGTTGCTTCATTATGATCAAGCATTCTTGTGTAAAATGTACAAGTTCGCCATAATTAATACCACTGGTGCCACACCCAGTTTACTAACTACATATATCACTGCACAGTTTTATAACTGGTGTAGTTTTTTTACTTAATCACTCAGGTCCCAGGTCCTTCCTGAGAAAGACACAATTAGATAGTGTCCCTCCAATGGCATTTGTGGGCTTGCTCAGGAGAGTTGTCACTCTGCTTGGCTTGCTCGCACCTGATGACAGCAAAATAGTTGCTGCCACCAGAGTCAAGGTCCTCTCTAGCTACCCAAGGCGAACCACTGACCAATCCTCAGGCTAGGTCTTAAGGTAGATTAAATTACTTTAATTAGAGAAAAATGCACACACACCGAATTGAATGACATGAACCAAGACTGCCACAATGACACAAAACTCAGCTTTAAATACAACACAGAAACCACACCTACAAGTCACACGAAAGGCTGCAAAGTTCCTGCTCTGCTATAGACATGCACACATGCATACAACATTCCTACATTTGTTAACACAACTGACACAAATAAATTATGACCACATAAGACTACACAATCCACTGCTGTTCTCCTACAGCAGAAACAATTAATGTTCACACACACACACACACACACACACACACACATGTTCCTTATTCTTCTTTCTTCATGTGGGTGTGCCCACAGCATTGATGAAAATGTAGCTACGTACTGCAGGGTTCGGGTCTTCTTAACCCTTTCACCAACGTAGACGCCATGTGGCGTTTTGCATTTGGTCTGCTGTTCTCCTGTAATAAAATCGAAATGATAGTACAGGTATTAGTTGTTGTTGTTTTTTATAATTAAAAAAAAATATGGCTGCTGGAACGCTGACCGTTGAGTTGTTTGTCCTCTCAAAAATATTTAACAGTACGAGGTTGAGAAGCTCAGAATCCATCAAATAGAAGATGAATAAGCGTGTACTCGGTCTGAATCACATAGCAGCTCTGAGACATTCAGAAATTGAATTTCAGTTAGTACGGTTGGTAACAGTAAGTCCAAATTTGTAGCTATTTGTTGTGTGGACTAATAGACTTTTTTTTGCATCATAGTAAACAGTTTTGACTGTACCTTTTAAAACATATCTCGTTGCTGAATGTCTGTGCAGGAAAAAAAAAAAAAAAAAAATTATTGGCGAGTGGAGCGAGCAAGACTCTCAGGGGTAACACAATTTAAAATCGGGGATGTTTGTTTGTTTATATGTTAGACGTATGTATGCCATTGTGTACTTTGACCCTCTCGTATTTTCGAGTTAACTCAGCATTCGACCCCGTCCCAAACAGTATCCTCCGGTTTAACGATCATTACCCGTATCATCCTAGAAATTGAATTGTTTACTGACACTTTGAATTTTTTTGTGGGTGCAGTTTAAACTCAAAAACTTACTGGAGTTCCATTTCTATCAAGTTAGTTGCGGTGGTAAGTTAATACGCTATTTGTCATAGTTATAAGCCCTATGCAACAGTATTTACTTGAATATTTATTGTCAGCTACATTTAACACGAAGGTAAGTCTTGCGTACGTATGTTCAGTTATGTGAAAGTATTGTGCGTTACAAAAATATCCCAAAGAAAAAGTTTAAAGAACGTGACTTATTTTTTGTTTCAATTGAAATAGTTTCGGGGAGTGGTTACTATGGCATTGAATGCCTTTACCGTATAATACATGATTTAAAAACTCCACTTTTTTTTAGTAGCTTGAATATTAGAAGTTAAAACCAAACGTTTAACACTCCAGTGTAGTATTAGGCTCGCTCGCCATTTGTGCTCAAGCACATCACTAGTTACATTTTCATGTTACCGAACTGGTCGTCATAAACTTGGCGGTGAAAGGGTTAATGAATCTTACATTATCTGGAAATCACAGGACCATAGAAATACTTGACTCCAGCCCCTGTGTAACAAATGACTAACTATCATGTGTACCATTACTTTTCTTCTTTCTTTCATTATTTCACTACTGTAGCTATGTGTGTGCGTGTGTGAGACCAAATGATTCAGGAACTCTTCACCTTTCATTTGAATTCAATACTTTACAAATGAAGAGTTGAATCAATATAATGTGTGTGTGTGTGTGTGTGTGTGTGTGTGTGTGTGTGTGTGTGTGTGTCCGGCCACACATACAAATGGTTTCAAAGGATTATTCTGTTAGTAAATGAAGTGACAAGAGTTCTAAAAGTTCAGACTCTAAGTCGCTCCCTATATATTTCAGGTTGTCTAAGTGTGCATTAAATGGAAATATCCACAAGTCAATTAAAATGAGTAATAAATATAGTAAATAAAAAAATAATTTCAAAAGGCCTCTTTCTTGTTAGTGGAGTTAAGAAGTCATTCCAGAGTTCCTCACCTCTAGTTGTATTGAAGTCCAGGAGTCATCACGTGTACACCAGTGGAGTAGTCACTGCACTATTACACCTGCCACTTCACACTCCTACATTGAAAGTGTATGTCTCAAGTAAAACTAGCTCAACATAATTCAAGATTCTCAGATTTGTTTTTCGTGCTTGTAATTTCAACACATGTAGACATTTTTTTTTAGAGAATCAGGCTAGTTTAGTACAGTACCTTCCATATATATTATATTTATATTAACTACCACAAAACTTTATGAAAAATTGGGGCAAATGTCTCCACGAAAGTCAAACTAATATCTGGGATGTGTGTGTGTGTGTGTGTGTGTGTGCATATGTGGATGATAGGAGGAGGAGAGCAAAGGGAAGCAAAGTACTTCCCTGTCTAACTCAAGTGCAGTGGAGCCTCCCTATTCCAAAATCTTCCATGCCCCTGGACACCAAAAAAAAAAAAAAAACCCACAAAAGTTTATCAATTGATGAAATCACGAAGAAAGCATTTTATCCAATAAGACCACATTTATTATTTCCTTAGCCCCAAAAGATATTACTGTTCCGTGTCATAATTTAGCAGCACAATAGATAATACAAGCTAAGCATCCCCAATGCACTTGCCACAGTCTGCCCTACACTGCTTATGTGGAAAGTTATTTAGTACAAATGACGCTGATTAAATTAGACTAAGAATTAGGTTAGCCATTGTACATTGCTTTAAATTCACCAGAACAGTTATCTAAAAGCCCCCATTCCTCCGCTCCCTGAATAACAAAAACACTGGTTTTACACAAGATAGAGCAATACCATATAACTGTGGTTGGTTAAGCAAACCGATGGGTCCAGCCACTAGTACTACGGCTTCAAGCCATGAAAGCTGAAACATCATCGCTAAAGTTAGTACAGCTAGCAACTTTCTTAGAGAGAATCATTCCTGGCATCACGTGATAAAATGCAGAGCAGTGGTAGAATATGAGAATGAAGTTAAAAGTCATGCAATTGCAAACACACACACACACATACAAAGCTCAACCGTGGTAATTATATCTGCAATAATTGGCAGCGAGTGAGACACTATCAGTGACAACACAAAAAATCAGGGATATATTATTGTATAAATCATATATGCTTGGACGTATGTATGTAACTTTTGTACTTTGACTCTCACATTTTTTGTGTTCACTGTAAATCTTGTTTTGGTATATCCAGTGAACGAGTGCATGTGAGAGTGTTGTGTGTTACATGTGCTGACTAGCTAAGAACAAACAATAAATATACATTTGCTGCTTTATGTGTTAAGCTTCTTAGGTTCCTTCCTGTTTCTTTTGTTAGTAAGCAAGCCTTATTTTCAGCGAGCGAGCGAACCTGACTATCAGTCGTGTTCAATTGAGATTTCAGATATATATATGTATACGTACGTCAAAATTTTCCGTCCGCGCTTCGAATTACGTAAGTTAGGTAAAGCGTTCACAGTTCCAGTATTTTTCAATTAACTAGCGCGGAGAATCCTGCTGCACTGCCTTACGCAACTTTGTTTCAACCAAAAAGTTTATAGCTACTCTCTTCTTGAAACAATTGTGAAGTCTTTGTCAAGCTGCGCTTCTTTGCCACAGCGTTCGAAGTTTATTCAGGTAATTCTGTTATTGTTACTACAATGCATGGGTCCACTTCCTTAGTCTGGGATCAGAGACTTTAGATTCTCTGATGCGAACTGAGAATGGAAAGGGTTATACTGTGCACTACAGTTAGATGTAATTTCTGTCCTATTTTTCTGTAAAAAAAGTCTGCTCGCTCGCCATGCATTTGCGCTATTCGAGCGCACCACTAGTATAGAGTTAGGATGTATACAGCGCAATAATTTCTTGGAAAACCTTGTCTTGCTTGTACACTAATTTAAAAAAGTCGGCCGTGTAAATTGTTCAAACAAATTGTGCATGATGATTTTATAAAGATGAATTTTACCCTTTGACCTTATACAATGTCAATTTTTTTTACTGAAGCACATCACAAGTATAATGCCTTTCCCCCAGCATAAGGAAGGGTGTGTATGGTCAGTGAAACGACACCACCTCTTCACTACTGTACAAAAAACATTGTGTACTGGACTGGCTATAAATTATATAATACAGATAAGCTTTAAATAAGAATAATAAACAAAACAAATGAAGCAGCAAAGGTGCGAACCCTCAGTGCTATTAAACATTACCTAGCTATTATAATAATATAATCTCCTTCAAAAAGAACAAAGCAATCTGTTAGCTATTTAATGAGGCATCAATATAGCTCAAGCAATGAAAACAGTACATGGAAATGATGTCTTCACAAGAGAAGCTAAACTAGCCAGAAACACTCACTGCTATAAATTTTCAATGTGAACTTCACTTCATTCAAATCCATCAGTTAACTTCCCTGAGCATAAAGCAAACTACACTGCGGGCTGCAAGAAGTCAAGTGATTATGACGTGACGCTAGGGGGCGTTACCCAGCTGGTACCAATGTGGAGCTGAAATTCACGTTTTATCAACAATGAGCCCCAAATTAAAAAAAAGTAGCACAATAAAAGGACCTAAATCTTCTTTCTGAATAAGTTCATACCTAAATCACAGTTAATTGTCAGTAATCTCCAAAATCAGAGCATGACAGACAGACTGACAGGGAAACTACTACAAACCTCTTGCGCATACGCGCTTAGGGTTAACAAACAAACAAACAAAAAAAAAAACAACAACCACCAACCAACATTGTCTGATGAAAAAAATTAGCAAATTAACTGTATACCAGTCCCAAATCCACATCGTGACTTATAACTACCTCCATGAGTTCATAAGACTTGCATTTGGTAATGGTCATCAATACTATACTGTATCATGCCAAGTTGCTTATGGCCTTAGTGGTTGTCATAGCTCCTATGACTTGTCCTAGTCTTATTCTATGAACTGCATGTGAAAAATGGCCCTTTCCCCCATCACTGCACATCTGAATACTGGAAGCCAATATATTTGGCCAACGGAAGAAAATTCTTGTTCCCTATTCTCACAACATCAGCTGACAAATGCACAAATGCTCCATAGTGACATTAGACATTGGGGAAAAAACATACTCTTACTTCAGAAAAAACATATGATGACTAAGCTATCAGGGTGTCATACTGGATTCTGCGCTGGGGGTGGGAAACACTGGTGTACTTGGCCAGTCTCATTTTGGAAACCCACACTGCTTTGATGGGCATGCCTATGTGAAAGTGTATATACCTTATACCGACCTGTGCTTTGTCACATAATTCAAGCTTATAGCTATTGTAGCTACTTACTAAATTAAAATCCTAGGGGAACTAAGACTTGGAAGAGATGGGGGATTTCAGGGTGCTACCACCTTGGCACAAGCTAATATGACACTGTGTTTCTGAAGCTGTGATATTAGCACTTGTACGCTTAGAGAACTGACAAATTTACTGACATTGCCTTAGAGATACATAATAAAAACGGATAATCACTTAATAAACTGTTTAAACCATAATTAAGCAATGGGCAATCTGAAAAAGTTCTTCAACAACAGCTCAACAAAGAATAAGTAGATAAGTAAAATGATTTCACTGAAGTTTATCAGAATTGTATGAACTAGAATGACAGGACTTCATACACGATTTTCACTAGGGAGGGGGGGGGAGAGAGAGATAAGAGAAAGATTTGTAAAGTCACAAAAACCGTTTAGCCACATGAAAATGGTGAAGTCATGATCATGAAAACTTCGACAAACTACTACAAATTCCTACATTTTTTTCATAACTTACATTGAAATAAATTCAGAAGGGGTAAAAAAAAAATTAGGGTGGAAATCGGCTCCCATAACCTGAAACCATGGGCTTAAAACAAAGTAGAAAATATGATAATACGTTGAGTTGTATGCAATAATTATCTCCCCTTCATTGTCCAGGAGCACACTAAAGGATGTTAGGGTGGCCATGGGAAAAACTATGAGTGAGGATAATTTTGGTGGAGCATGTTTTAGAACAATTCAGTAACTAGAAACCATTCCAACAAGCACCCACACTTTCTCACAAAGAAATGAAAAATTTCAAGAGTACTATGGAACAAACAAACTGACGAGCCCTTGTCATAATATATAGCTAAAACTACCACAAAATATCACTATCATAATTCAGGCCACCCTTGCTCTTTACTTTCATTCATTAACTAATTCATCAGTAGCTATATAGCTTAGAAAAAATTGTTCAGGAAACAACTTCACCAGGGGAAAAAAATGACCTGGGTGACCCCGTGCAGCTAAAATACTTAAAAACCCACTGGCCGGCTAGCCATAAAACTACTTACCCAGAAGCATAAGCCAGGGTAGACAGCGAAAGCTTCCTTCAAGTTCACCAAGACACAGTAGCGTAGCAGTATTACGAATCAGTAGACTAGCGCGCAACAATAGTTTAGACGACCACTTCCAGTCGAGAGTTTTACTTATATGGTAAAGCGTTTTTAATTTATTTAACCTGGCGATACTTACCTACACGTAATTGGAAAAGGGTTTTCCATGAGAAAATGCAGTATCTTTGCGAGGCTGCTGGGTGTCTCGCGCAAAGAAGTACTTAGGGCCTGAAGGCGGTAGTTCAAGATGCACTGAGCCGCCTATGTCTACGCAACAGTATATAGCCTAACAAATATTTAACGTAGCTACATTTTCATCAATGCCGTTGGAGGGACATTAGCTATAAACTCAAGGTGGGGTCACTATCTAATTGTGTCTTTCTCTGGAAGGACCTGAGTGATCAAGTAAAAAACTACACCAGTTATAAAACTGTGCAGTAGTATGCACACTGGATATGCTTGCGCTTATAAGGGATTCTTCTTCAATTAATCATCAGCCACTTTCAAATTTTGCTTAATAATATAATGCAAGAAGTTAACTGGTTAAATGCATTAACTAACAACATTTGGACCCTTCAGTAAACCATGAGTAAAACAAAGGTGTAAGAAACAGACCTGTAAAACTACAGTAAAACATGGTACAATGTTTTACTTAAGGTTTCCTGTCAAGTAAAACAAATAATGTTTTACTAATGAGTGAACTATGCAGTAAATCTTTAGTGTAATAGTTTCCTCAATTTAGTAAAACAAGCACCTTCAAGCAGTGTGGAGTGTGGTGAGAGGCTATCAAATTGCAGATTTTTTAAAATGACTCTCAGTTTATTTGTGATCAAATGAATAAAATATACTTGGCACTGTACAACAGTTAACGAGTATGAATATTTATGTTCTTCATCCACAGCTCCATGTTATACCAGCTTGCCTTTATTGCTGCAATGGAAAGTAAAGCAACAAATAAAACAAAACCAACAACAAAATAATGGGAAATTATTATAAGTCAACAGGTTCATTATAAAATGTTGGTATGTAAAAAAAGTATTCCTGAAAGGGTGTTACCTATTATTCCTGATAAAAATACACTCTTTTTGGTATGATCATAGAGTGTTTCGCAGTGTGAGTGTAACAGCACACCCTATTAGTGTAACAATACACCCCAATGCACAAAAGTGTTCCAGTACACCCCACTTAGGGTGTAACTAAACACCCCGGTTTTTACAGTGTATACATATGGAATTAATAAGAATGGCAGAAATAAAAACCTCCCTCTGAATATCTGCATGAATCAGGGGATTACAACGTTCCGAAAACGGGAAGTACAAAAAAAATAAAAATATCCTGATATCTACAATTTTTTATAAACTCTCCAAGCCCTTACACCAAAGAAGAGCTTAAAGCTTACAATAGTTTAGATGGATATAAGTATTTATTGGCATCTCAGGCCAAGATTTCCAGTTTTTTTCAAGAGTTATCAAAGACAGGAAAACCAGTGCTTTTGTCTATTATACCAGAGTATTGTGATGATTACATAGTTGATCGTTCACAATATTCACTACCATTGTCTAATTTGTTTGACCCTGAGGCTATGAAGTTGTCATACACTGATTTATTATTGAAATGTGAAGACATATTCTCCAGTATAAGTGTGACTAATGATCAGGCGACTAACATAGAAGCAAAAAGCTCGAGAGGCATACTTCCACAAAGCAGTATTAAGTCATCTTAACTTGACACTTACAGATAGAGGATTGGTAATTCATCCTCAGTATCATCATCTTGGAGCAAGTCCAGATGGATTCATTAAGTGTCATTGCTGTGGGAATGTAGTTTTAGAAGTTAAATGTCCCTTCTCATGTAAAGATCGTTCTTTTCTTGAAGCAATAGGTGATCGTAACTTTTGTTTGGAAAAAAGTGAAAATGATACTTTTGTTTTAAAAAAAGATCACACTTATTATTATCAAGTACAACTCCAAATGAAAATGTGTGATGTACACTTTTGTGATTTCATCATCTGGAGAAATGAAGAGCTAGTTATTGACCGTATTCAACGTGATGACAACTTCTTGGAAAAGGAAATTGACAAAGTTAACACATTTTTCAAGTTCTGTATTTTACCTGAACTAGTTGGAAAATGGTACACAAAGCCAGTGCCACATATGCTATCACAGGAGCCACAGCAACCTGGTACAAGTCTATCACCAAACACATCAAATGTCAATTCTGAAAACTCAGGTCAAGAAATATTATTATGGTGTTACTGCAGAGAGCCAGAAGCTGGAAAAATGATTATGTGTGAAAACACAGGTTGTAAAATTGAATGGTTCCATTTCAAATGTTTGAAAATAACTAATGCACCGAAGAATAAATGGATCTGCCCAGATTGCAGGAAAGAAACAATGTCATCTAAAAACAGAAAAAGAAAACGAATAACCCAGCCATCACAATTAGCTACAGTAGTGTAAATCTTTATTACATTTCTATAACAATTTAGTTATCATGTTATGATCACATTTTGACTTGTGTTAAAATCATCAATTGACATACATGAATTATATTACAAAATCAAATCTCATGATTATGATACAATAGAGTCACAAATATTGCATAAGGCAGCACAAATAACAGCTATTTGATCAATTGTACTAATGTTGACCTCCTCATCACACATAATCATATTAATTGGAACTGTGAATTCTAATATGCGGTACTTCTGTCTTAGAACTCCAATGACTCTTTCAACGTGTATGCGCACACGTGATAATTGCCTTGCTTTGTCCACTTCCACTTGTGATAATTACTTCTTGCCCCTTGTGAATGGTGGTATCTTCACTTCAGCACAATAAACACCTACGTACAGTAGTATTTTATGGTTAACTAAAATTAAGGTACAATAAATTATTTTTCGTAGCTAACTGGATATAAATGTAAATCTCATAGTTAAAATAAACTTCAAAGGAGTGCAACCAAACCTAAATTTCAAACTCACACATAATTCAAGATGTTTATAATATGCTATAGCTAGTAAAAAAAAAAATAATAATAAAAATAAATAATTAATTCATTTAAAAAACAACAACAACGAACCTATAGATTCTTCCACTGTAAACCCTCTATCTGCTAATACTTGGTCTCCTGGTTGAAGATGGGTAAGCAGACCACAGTTTTCAGTAAGATGCTTGTCAGACACCCTACCTCCCCACAAGCATTTCATACGCTACACGAGTCTAGTTTCCCTAGGCTAGACCAGACCGGAAGTTCTAGCATTTTACTGGCACAAAAGTGGCGGTACTCGTCAAGATGAAGTACCAGACACCAGACAACTATCAGAACAAACTGAAGCTGAACTTGATACTCATATGCAGACGATGATCAATATAACAGAAGTGCCAGCACACAAGCAACTCCCACACTAGATTGATGTAGTGTAGTCTTACCTAAAATACAGATAGAATTTAAATTGTGCATTCAGAACAAGGAAAACTAGAACAATATTTTTTTCTGAAAATTCAGGAATATTCCCTATGCGAGTAACACACATGATATTATTGTCAGCATTAAAGTTGTCATGTTTTACTTCAGCTCAAATGAATTGTGCCCATTTTAAAAATTGCATGAGGTCATATAATAATGCTTCCCATACATACACCCTCACATACACACACAAATCCACGCACCTGTACATGTACAACTCCAATATCACCTTTAGTGATTGTGTGATGGTTGTTGCTTTTAGCCAACTTGTCTATAATTCGAGTATAACATCTTCAATTTATGTGAATTAATGATAACCTATCACTTACTGGACAGGAGTCAACTCTAGCAGCAGTTATCACGGAGATACGCAAGGGTAAAACCAAAATGATATGACCCATTTAACTCCACAACAACCAACATAGTTGTCAAAACTCAGTGACACATAAAGACTTGGCCCATTCAACACCACAACAACTAAAATAGTTGTCACAACTCTACACACCTTCATTCTTCTTGTATTTTTTTATCATTCATTATTATTACCTACGAATATTCACCAATGTTTATTATTTTATTATTTTTTTATATGTGCTATAAAATATCTGCTAAGGTTCAGAAATTATTTTGTGAGGCCACATGGATATTAAGCAGTCCTGATAAACAGTTTTTGGTGGTGGAAATCCTCCCAAGGCCCCTAAATTTATCATAACTCCTATAATAAAAGCAACAATTTGTATGCCATTCACATTTTGATAGTTATTGTACACACAGACTTGTTGCTTCCAAGGAGACAGTTTCACTTGTTCATGTTTGCTATAAAAACATGTCTTGCTTCATAAATGACCATGTCAAAACTAAAGTGGCCATAACCCCACCGTAGAATAGTAGCTGAAGGAGGGAACATGAAATGTGCGATGTTAATTCTCTGCCATTTTTTACTCTGTTCTTGGGATGTGGTCATGGCTAACTCTAGTAAGTAATGCAAATAATTGTTTTATAATTGTACTCTAAGTAAAAAGATAATGTATAGCAATGACGATTTTAAGACACTACCAAACCAATTGTTAGGTTAGGGTACATTTTTGGTTATCCTCAAATGTACTCCTATCAATCTTAACCATAGTATTATTATTGGTCATACGATACCGTTAAGCTATTAACTCATAATCTCGTTATAAAGTAACAGTAGTGAAGCAAATTATAGTATATTTTAATTTTCACGAGAATATGCCAACCCATTGTACTGCGGGCATCAATCCTTCACTTTGATTTGTAGCAACCACAATGATATCACCTCAGTCCACTGAATCAACTAGAACTATGGTTTCTACTTTCATGTCAAGCAATGTAATGGAATCTACAGTGATGGTTATGACGAACAATTTTGATACAACTAGTATCCCATCTGATAACTTATATACTACAACACCTACCAGTCCCTCCATTGCTAGGTCTTTCACACCTACTTTACCAATTTCTTCTGCCTTATCCACTGGTGAAATACGTACCACGAGCACTATGTCTCTGAGGGTTCAAAACAGCAGTGTGTCTACACAGTCTTATTCAATGGTAGCTCAAGAGACTCATTCTCAGTTATTTTCCAGCACTTCTCCAATTAGTCCTTCTATAATAGTTACTGATAAAAAGAATTCTGAAGTATCAGAACCTCGATCTACTTCACCAAGTTTCATTGATGTTTATAGAACAGGTATTTAAAGTGAATTGTGAACTCAAACTTATACCTATACTGTATGTAACAGAGCTAATTGCAGCTGCTGGGTTTATCATCTTTCTCCTGGTTGTAGCACTTTGTCTTGTGTCACTAATGATAACTGTGATTAAGCGGTACGCCATTTTACATGTAGCTACTAGAACAGATTGTTAACAACTCTGTATAAACTAAATAGAAAACCACAGCAACAAAAAAATTCACAAGGCACTACCATGTTGGATCACAACGTGAACAAAACTTCCACCTCCATCAATACAAGTATGATGCAAGTCACTCAATCAATGTTTTTTTAACTCAATACTGATACAAATATTTTTAAATTATGCATTTGTCTCTTTTTTTCCTTTTGTTTTGTTTTATTGCTTTATTTTGTTTTTTTTGTTGTTGTTGTTTGCCTTCAGTTGCAGTGACATCATTTTCTGATAATCGATTTTATTCACCTGTGGTAACTGATAAATTCAATAGCCATGTGCTGAAAATGCAAGCTGATAGAGACTACTGCTTTGAACAAGAATTTGAAGTATGTATGAGCATTTAATGATTTCTCCATGTACATAGCAATAACTAAGTTCCCTGGTGGTAGTAACTGTAAAACAACATAAAATAAAGATTGCATGCAGCTTTATTCCAATTGTTGCCCACTGATTGTAATTAAAAAAAAATGTTTTTATTTAATACACAGGGACTAGGAAAGGACTTCAATGGGCAAGATTATGATATATCACAATATCCAACAAACATCGAAAAAAATAGATTTTCCAACATTTATCCTTGTAAGTTAAGCAGGCATATTGGTATAAATACTTTAACAGTAATTGAGTAGTATCATAATGAGGCCAGAATTAATGCAGTTTAAATAATAACAGATATTATTATTAATAATAATGATATTAATAATTATAAATAATATAACAATCATCTGTGGTAACCAATTTGTTTTTACAGGTAGAGTGTGCACACATAGACGGAATGTAGGGGAATTAAATTGGTCATGTAAAAACAAAAATAATGTTCGAGTTCCACTGCAATAGTTATTATGCTCATGTTGTAGCTATATAGTTGTTTTTCTACCTGATATCACAGATTCTTATATCCTTTCATTTTTGTTTATCTGTATCTGTTATTGTTGCTGGCTCCTTTGATAGATAACTTCAACAGAGTAACTCTAAACACCATTCCAGGCATTCAAGCTTCAGACTATATTAATGCTAGCTTCATCAATGTAAGAACAACTTGTTTTTGACTGTGTTTATGATGACTACTATTGCAGGGATATGGCAGAAGCAAAGTTTACATTGCAGCACAAGGTAGAATATGCTGTTTTTTAAAAGCATTCTTAGAATTCAATTCCATGAAAAACATGTATTAAAATGCATTTCGATCTAAAAACTTTTCTGTTCCCATTATTTTTTTGCAATAAAACTACTGTATGTTGTTGTTGCTTTTTTTATTTCAATTATAGCATTATTTTCATACTCCAAACTATTAACAGGTCCTAAAGAGGAAACCGTAGAAGACTTTTGGAGAATGGTGTGGGAGTATAGCATTCCAACTATAGTTATGCTCACTCGTGCTTTCGAAGGAAGGGTAAGATACATGTACAAAAATTTGCTAAATGTCGGCATCAAGTTGTTATTTACAGTTTTGTGTCTAGCTAGTTAGCTAATTTAAAAAAAGAGTAAATTAATTTTTCTGTCAGTTGTAAAGCAGACATAGCAAACAAGTTTGCTTTATATTAGATATATAGAATCAATTACAGGAAATTTGTGAAAATAAAAGTTAACACTCATTCCCTGATTTAATTTAAAATTATGATGGCTAAACAACTTAAACACAATATAGCCTTTATCTGGATCACATATAGCAATGCTTTGCAATATCAGACAAGCAAACACTTATGCTCTTAACATGATTCCATTCATTCAATTACACTTTTTGTTCCCTTGTGGCAGCCAATTAGCAAATGTTTTCTTTCATTTTGAATTGTAAGAAAGATTATGAAAGAAATTGTGGAATTGATCAATTGCCAAAAAAAAAAAGTTTTAAAAAATTTCAGAAAAAGTAATGGAAGAGAGAATGTACATTTTTCTGCTGAGAGCAGATATATAAAGTACTTTGGTACTCATGCTTAAGCACACTTAACTTAAGTGCAGGTCATAAAGTACTCATGAAATACTCAAATCCTTTGGTAAAATACTAGTACTGTATATAAATGTGACAGTCTATAGGAAAACCAGGCACAACGCGGCACCCTTCGAAAAAATTTTTTTTGCACTTACGGAGTTGTCGGTGTCCAGATATTGAGCTCTCCTAGTTTTATCGTCGTAGCTTGAGTCGTTCCCGCTATAATAGACCTAACCGTTCCCTTCCGTCGGCTTGAAACAATACATTTTTAAGAAATCGATCGATCTTTTCTCGATATTTACGCACGACGCGTTGTGCCCGGGTTTTCCCGTAGACGGTCACAAAAACTTCCCATTTTTACCAATACTTCTACTTTTGAAGTCCTTTGAAGTACTTGTTACTATAGTTAAGATATGTCACATGACCTCCACTTACATTCTGAAAGAACAGACAGTGGGAAACAAATTTGTACCTTATTCAACATAAAAAATTAATTTATGGACTTCTGAAAGTATTCTCCCCACTTGATCACTCCCAAAAGCCAATGAAATACATACTGCATTTAGCCCAGTTTCAAAAACTAATCATCTGTGTAATTCAGTTGGTACTTAAGTACAATACCAATGTACTCATACTTATTCAAATACCCATTGCAAACTTGAGGTATATGTACTCATACCCACTCATTACAAATTTACAAGTACCTGTAAAATACCCTAATACCTTTCAAAGTACTTTGCCCCACACCTGGCTGTGAGTGAGACTATTATAATAGATTTACCCTTTAGCAGTATGAAAGTGGATTGTTCCTAAGTTTGAGGTTGTTTTAGCGCAGTCGTTCATCTTAATGAAGTTGCTAAACTCTTTGAGTGTTAATTTTCAGTAAATGTGATATAATTAATGGATACTATTACACAGAAAAAGTGTGAGAAATATTGGCCTCAAACATCGAACATTAACAAAGTGTACATTCCATGCTTAAACAGCATGTTTACAGTGAAGATGGACTCCGAACATCCCAATGCAGAATTTGTGATCAGAAAATTGACACTATCGAAGGTAAACTTGTAGTATTGGGAATTAATCCATTTAGTATTATAACATAATATGTACAACCTTTTTAAATATTTGCTATGCCAAGTGTGCACTAACACTTTGTGATGGCTACTTACAGTAATACACACTGGCATAAGAACCAGGGAAGCGCCGGGGGGGGGGGGGGGGGGGGGGGGGAGAACAGTTTTTTTCCTAGACTACAAGTTAAGGAGCTCTTCCCCCCTTGATTTTGGAGAATACTCTGTAGAGCAAGCAGTGGGAAGAAATTTCAAAGAGATGGTTCATCTAGGTTGATAGTTATGCAGTGGGGGTTATTTAACATGGTAGTCTGGATCAACAACCATGAATATCTAGTCAGTAGTTCTATAGCAATAAGTTTCAAAGAGGAAGTTCATCTAGGTTGATTGTTATGACTAGAAAACATATATATGTATGTATGTATGTATGTATAGCAAAATGCTGGTGATTGTGAGGTCACCTTGTTCCATTATTTGGCATGGCCAGATCATGGTGTTCCAGCTAATGCCATGTCCATGATCAACTTCATTAAGAGAGTGAGGAAGGCACATCCTTACAGTAAGGTAGACCTAGTCTTGGTCCACTGTAGTGCAGGCGTGGGCAGGACAGGAACTTTCATAACTTTGGATTATATGCTTGAAAGAATCAAGAATGAAAATAACATCAACATCTTTGAATTCGTAAATGATTTGAGGCGGCAACGAGTATGGATGGTGCAAACAATGGTTGGTCATTTAAGTGTCTTGTATTGCCTATCTGTAGTGAACTATTATTACGAATCTGATATGTGGGGAATGTTGCTTGTAGTAACGCTGCCACCAGAATTACCCTGCGCACTAGGAAGACGTTAGCTGAGTTGAGCTAGGCCCGCCCGTGGCTATGAACTTGACAGCAGAGATTAAGCTACTAATTAAGATCATAGAATAGGTAACTGAACTACACCGGAAGTGGAGAGGGTTTTTATGAGATGAAAACCCTCTCATACGCATGCTCACAACTGATACAGGAAATTCACAATACTTATGCACACGACACACACGATTCTAATACACGCACACCACACTGCTAATAATTAAATGACAAAATGACACACACAAAGTTCCACACATAATTGACTATTTAATGTTCTCTCTTCTTTCTTTCTGTCTTCTCTTTCTTCTTCTTATCACGCCTGCCTGGTACCACAGGCCCCCCCGCTAAGCCTTGGGCCGTCGGGCCAAGCTGATACTCTCCAGGTCCAGGCGAGGCGTCGTCATCGTCTTCACACACATAATTTTGCCTGCTGAGACCATCCGCATTTCCGTTGAGTCTACCTGGTCTGTATTCGATGTCCACGTCATATTGTTGGATTTTCAGGGCCATCCTCATAAGACGTTTGTTGAGGTGACTGCTGGTGTTCAACGCCAGACATGCCCTGTGGTCAGTGACCACTCGAACTTCAGCTCCATACACGTAATGATCGAAATGCCTCAGGCTCTCCAGGATAGCCAGGGACTCTAGTTCCGTCACCGAATACCTTGACTCAGCACCTCTCAGTTGACGGCTGTAGAAAGCCGCTGGTAGCTCTCTCTTGAAGCGTGGGTATACCACTTCTTACTTACAAACAACAAAAGAGAAACGACAAAGTCACAAACCCAGTATGACCGGTGATACAGCATGTGTGTGGTAATGATCGTCTGAGGTGAAAGTTCTTTGATGAGTTGGTAAAGGATCGATAACTGCCCGCCACAGTACTCCCCCTCCAGTGAACAAGAAGTGAACGATTAGTGGATGTAGCTGGCCAGGTGGGAAGGCCAATGCACATGACGTCCTGACCTCGTAGAACGTGTCGCACTTGGGGTGGTTGGTTGGGGTGTAGGTAAGGGCGTGGCGATATCCAAATTGGATGAGTTCGAGTTTGGTGGTGACGAAGTGACAGCAGTGGAGGGGTCTAAGTGAGCCACTTTGAGTCGGTCGACAGATACTGTGTCCTGGCGGCTGTTGAGGTCCAGAAGAAAATACTTGTCTGTACGACGCAAAACTTTAAACGGACCATCGTAGGGCGGCTGGAGTGGCTTCCTGACTGCATCATGACGCACAAAGACATAAGGTGCCGAGAATAGATCACCACTGATGCTGGATTGAGGGGAAGAGTGCACACGGGAGTTCGTCACACGCAAAGATTGCATAGCCCGCTTGAGCTCCATGACGTAACTGCCAGGGTCAGTGTTGAGCTCATCAGTAGCAGAGACGAAGAATTCTCCAGGCAAACGTAGTGTAGTACCATAAACTAGTTCAGCAAAAGTGCAACCTATGTCCTCCTTGAGAGAAGAGCGAATTCCCAACAAGGTCAGGGGAAGTGCCTCTGTCCAATGTTCAGGATGAGGATAGGACTTGATAGAAGCTTTTAACTGGCGGTGTAACCGTTCAACGAGTCCATTAGACATGGGATGGTAGGCTGTTGTACGTAAGTGCTTGGTACCAAGGAGCCTCGTGAAAGCCTTCCACAGGTGCGACTCGAACTGACGTCCACGATCAGTTGTTACTGTAGAAGGAGTACCAAAGCGAGATATCCACGTATGCACAAATGCACGGGCTACTGTGTCGGCTGTACTGTCTGGAATGGGAATGGCTTCTGGCCATCGTGTGAAGCGATCGACACAGGTGAGTATGTACACACAACCATTCGAAGGAGGAAGTGGACCAACAAGATCAATGTGAATCTTGTCAAAGCGAACATCTGGCTTGGAAAAGGTGCCGAGTGGAGCAGTGTTGTGGCGATGAACTTTGGAGCGTTGACACTTCACACAGGAGCGAGCCCAGTTCCGCACATCCATGTTGATTCCAGGCCACACGAATCTACTTGTCACCAAACGCTGGGTCTCCCGAATTCCAGGGTGAGCGACAGAATGCAGACAGTTGAAGATTGCTCTGCGAGAACTCTCAGGAACGTACGGGCGATGAGTTCCAGTGGAGACATCACACAATATGGTGGCGCCATCAGACAGAGCTAGAGGAATGTGCTGAAGTTGAAGGGACGTATCAGCCTGGATTCTTGGCAGATCCGGGTCACCTGCCTGAGCTGCTGCTAAGAGCCTGAAATCCACTACCGGGGCTGTGTCTCCAGTGTGCAATGCGTTAGCAGTGATTCTCGATAAGGCGTCGGCAGCTAAGTTGTGTGAGCCCTGTACATAACGAAGATCAGTTGTGAACTGAGAGATGAAATCCAGGTGACGCATCTGTCGCGGTGAATGACGATCTGGACGAGTAGATAGAGCATAGGTCAATGGCTTGTGATCTGTGAGGACGTAGAATTCCCTGCCTTCTAAGAAATAACGAAAATGAGTGATGGAAAGATATACTGCGAGAAGTTCCCGATCGAAAGTACTGTACCGCGTCTCGGCTGGCTTGAGGCACTTAGAGAAGAAGGCAATAGGGCACCATTGACTATCGCGATACTGCTGCAGCACAGCACCCACTGCCACATCCGAGGCGTCGGTCATGACACAAGTAGGAGCGTCAGGCGTAGGATGTGACAGCAGTGTGGCGTTGGCCAGGGCATTCTTAGCCTCAGTGAATGCAGCTGAAGCAGCGTCTGTCCATTCAAGGGTGTCTGAAGGGCGCCCATGGTTCTTGAGCAGAGAGGTGAGTGGAGAGAGAATAGAGGCGCAGTGTGGAATAAAACGACGATAAAAGTTAATGAGTCCCAAGAATTCCCGAAGTTTACGAGTAGTGGTCGGTTGGGGAAAATCCTGAATCGCTTGGACCTTGTCCTCTAGTGGACGAATGCCAGTTGAGTCTACCAAGTGACCGAGGAAATGCAGGGACGATGCACCAAACACACTCTTAGCAACATTGATCACGATGCCATGAGCTTCAAGTCGTTCCAAAACCAAGCGAAGATGATGAAGGTGTTCATCTGGGGAGTGACTGGCGATGAGCAGGTCATCGATGTAGCCGAAACAGAAGTGCAACCCACGAAGGACTTCATCTATGAAACGTTGAAAGGTTTGGGCAGCGTTTCTCAACCCGAAGGGCATACGGCAGAATTCGAAAAGACCAAACGGAGTCGTGATTGCAGTCTTGGGGATATCCTCGGGCGCTACTGGGATCTGATGATACGCTCGCACTAGATCAATATGCGAAAAGATAGTGGTTCCTTGGAGTGAAACTGTGAAATCTTGGAGATGTGGGATGGGGTATCGATCAGGTACAGTTGAATTGTTGAGACTTCGATAATCGCCACATGGTCTCCAGTCGCCTTCTGTCTTCTTCGGCACCATGTGTAACGGTGAGGACCAGTTACTCGAGGAGGGTCTAATGATGCCAAGTTCCAACATGTGATCAAATTCTTGACGTGCTATTTTAAGTCGTTCCGGAGAGAGTCGACGAGTGCGTGCAGACACTGGAGGACCTGTGGTTGTGATGTGATGTGAAACATGGTGCTTTACTGGCTGGTTACGGAATGGCGCTTGCGTAACAGTCGGAAATTCTGCTAGTAGGCGAGAATAACACGTATCGGTTGGGACAGGTAGCACGATAGCCGGGGCCACGGGGGGCGATGAACTCATGATTCCATTGACCTGCAACTTTGTAGTGGTGTCCAACAGCTTGCCGTTACGAACGTCCACTGCAAGACCAAAGTGTCGTAGGAAGTCGGCACCTAGGATGGGCTGGTTCACGTCAGCAATGACAAACACCCATCTGAAGGTACGGCGGAGGCCGAGGTCGAGTGAGAGAGAGCGTTGACCATAGGTCGCAATATCTGTTCGATTGACGGCTTGAAGGCAGAAATTCCCTCGTCGATTACGGTCAGTGCGGGCCGGAGGCACAATGCTAACCTCAGCCCCAGTGTCAACTAGGAAACGGAAACTAGTGGAGTTGTCGTGTATGTAAAAGAGGCGACTATATGGAAGGCCAGGTACACCCGTCGCCCCTAGGGTCTGGCCTGGTCGTTTAACTGACGGTCACAAGGAGATCTGCATCTTCTAGCTTGTTCCCCAAATTTGGCATGATACCAACACAGTGAGGGTGCATCTGACGCAGGAGGGGTCGGTGTAGGAGAGCGATGTGAAGGTGAAGAGCCGTGACGTGAAGAGGAAGAATTTGAACGAGAAAAACGGGAGCGCTGATCTAGTGAGTGAACAAGTTTCTGCAGGCGAGAGACTTCAGTACGTAGCTGTTCTATCTCAGTAGATACTTCTGAAGGGAGTTTGACGGCAGATACAGCGGGTGCGGCTACCTCCAAAACTTTGTCAGCCAACTCAGCTAGCTTGTCTAGGCTTGAAGTTTCTGGAGTGGACGCCAAGACCATCCTCACGTTGGGTGGTAACCTCTGTAGGAACAGTTCTCTCAAAAAGGAACTATCTGCAATACCTGGGCGATCTCCAATGAGCTGTTGCATTCTTCTGAGGAGTTGTGTGGGCTTGCGGTCACCTAACTCTTCTGAAGTGAAAAGTTGCTGAAGCCTCCGTTGCTCAGAAGCGGCGGTTCTACGTATGAGCTGCTCCTTCAGGACTTCGTAGGGGCGTTCCCCGGGCGGTCTAAGTACTAAGTCGCGTACCTCGGCAGCGTACTCGGGAGCAAGGGAAGAGATAACGTGGTCAAACTTCGACCGCTGGGCTGTGACGCGTCTGCAGGCGAACTGGGCTTCCACTTGCGCGAACCATATTTCCGGGTCAGAAGGCCAAAATGCCGGAAGTTTGAGGTTGACCGTTACCGCAGAAATGTCGGCAGCAGCAGGCATTCTCGATTCCTCCGTTGAAGCGTCTTCAATTTCGACAGACATAGCGAGTTCAATGTCCGGGCGTCGAGGTCACCAATGAAGCGTGGGTATACCACTTCTTACTTACAAACAACAAAAGAGAAACGACAAAGTCACAAACCCAGTATGACCGGTGATACAGCATGTGTGTGGTAATGATCGTCTGAGGTGAAAGTTCTTTGATGAGTTGGTAAAGGATCGATAACTGCCCGCCACACTCTCATTTCTGCACACATGAAGGCAGCCTCCGATGCCACCTCCACTCGCATCCGTGTAAATTACTAGGTCATCATCTCTTTGAGGGACAAACAAAACAACAGCATTAGACAATAAGTGCTTTAACTTACCAAAGGCAGCATCCATCTCCACCGTCCAGTTGACTTTGTGGGGTGCTGTCAGGGAAGTACTGGGAGAGAGGAGGGTCGAGTAGTCAGCAAATCCCGGGATAAACTCTCGGTAATAGCTGAAGGTACCTAGACACGCCCTCATTTGCTTCTTTGTCACTGGTTTCTCGTACTCCCTCATAGCAATAACTCTTGCGTCCGGAATTCCCAACCGACCGTCCCCAATCTGATGCCCTAAGTATTCCATCGACCTCCTCCCACACTCACATTTAGCCCTTTTCACTTTCAAACCTGCCTCATCCAACGTCCTCAACACACGACTCAAATCCTCCAAATGTTTCTCCCAACTACCACTAAACACTACTACGTCGTCTATATAATTCCTACTCACATCTTTCACTGGTTTCAATACCTCCTCAACCACAGACTGGAATACCGCCGGGGCGTTTTTGAGACCGAACGGCATTCTTACAAACTTGAACTTGCCCAAAGAGCAACCAAAAGTAGTGAGCTCACTCGACTCGGGGTCCATCTGCACCTGATTAAACCCCGAGGTGAGATCCAGCTTAGACAACACTGCACTGGGTCCCACCTCATCTAGGATTTCCCTGAGAGAAGGAAGCCAAAACCTTCTCAGAGGTGTCACCTTATTTAGCTCCCTATAGTCCACGCAGAGTCTTACACTCCCATCCTTTTTTCGTACGGGGACAATGGGGCTACACCATTCAGAGTCGCTTGGTTCAATTATACCATTTGCTAATAACTTTCTAATTTCCGCTTCCACACTCTCCTTGATTCTCACCGGAATATTCCTGGGGGGAATATTCACAACTTTAGCATTCTCAATAAGGTTAATTTTGCACACACCCTTCACACATAAGCCTGGTTTGTTGCTGAAGCACTCACTATGAGCATCTAAACACCTCCCCATTTCTTCCTCACAATACCCATCACACAAAGCACTACCCAACACTTGCCTATCAACCCATTTTTCCATTTCCACATCCTCCTCAGCCACTACACTAATCCCTGCCACTAATTTCATATCCTCGCCCACACAATACCTCTTAAGATTATTTATGTGAGCGATCCTCACATGCTCCGAATCTGTCCTCCTGATTCTGTACGTCACCCGGGAGACTTTCTGAGTGACTACGTACGGTCCTTCCCACGAAGCAGAAAGGGCAGCCTTCAAACCTGGCACTCTCAAAAGGACTTCATCATCTTTCTGAAATTCTCTCTCCGCCTTATTCTTATCGAATGACTCCGCTCTCTTCTCAATAACATCCAGCTCATGCGCGCTAGCCAGATCATGTAGTAGGTCCAGCTTCTCCTGCAACTGAGACACCCACTCACACACATCCAATTCATCATATTCTCGCTCCACCCACCCTGAGTACAAAACATCAAGTGGTCCCACCATCTTCCTACCAAATACTAGCTCGTGGGGCGAAAATCCCGTTGAGCGATTGGGTACCTGTCTAATAGTGAACAGGGCCATTGGCAAAAAGTCAGCCCAGTCAATACCTTTGTCTACAGCTTTCGATAACATTGGCTTAAGAGTGCCATGTAGGCGCTCAAGGACTCCGTTTGACTGCGGTCTGTACGGTGAGGTGTGGACAAGATCACAACCAATGATCTCACACATCTTCTCGCACAACTTACTGACAAAGACAGTACCTCTGTCTGTCAGAATTCTGGACGGGAGGCCTGTCCTAAAGATGATAGATGTCATCCCGGACGCCACCGCCTCTGCCGTCACAGATCTCAACGGCACAGCTTCAGGCCATCTTGTGGCCATGCAAATGTACGTGAGCACATATTTCACCCCACCCTTGGCCTTCGGGAGGGGGCCTACCAAGTCAAAGGCCACCGAGTCAAACGGGACCCTGACTACTGGTCTCTGTACCATGGCAACCTGCCTACCACCACTCTTATTAAATTTAGAGCAAGCTTCACAACGATTAATCCAATTTACAATGTCCTTACCTAAGCCTGGCCAACTAAAATTCCTGTTGATTAATTCTCTAATTTTTTTCACACCCATATGGCCTGACTTATTGTGGGCTAACTCCAAAACATGTTTTCTCCTTCCTACGGGAAGCACTAATCGGCACCTCTCGTCACCCGAGGTGTCGATGATGTTGTGGAATAACAAGCCGTCCCGCCAAAAATAACCATTCTGTTTGTTATCTCCCAAAGTTCTCACAGCTCTCAAAGTCACATCCTCATTAATTTCATTCTTAATACATTTATTCACTGAACCATCCAACAATTCAGGACAACCTAAAGAAACGAGAACATCTTCTTCCACATCACTGCTCACATTGTCTTTACCAACACACTCCTCCGCGCTATCACTCAACCTAGAACTATCAGAACTACTACACACACCAGAGGGCTTATCCTTCTCCTTTGATAGAGGAGATGTAGCCACCTGAGACGCATCAGCCCCCTGCCCACTCACAGACATAGGCACCGATGTACTAAAACTCTCACAAGACACAGACTCACTCAAAACTCCCTCAGGAGCTGTCTCAGAGCTCTCTTCTGTCTCCAGCTCTGCTGCTTGCGAGGCCACCTTTTTACTGGCAGCCCGCGTCACAACAGCGGAGACTGGAGAGACAGAATGTGAAACATTCTTCTCTCCTGGCGACACCGTGTGACGCCCAACCTCCCTCTTACACATAGATTCAAGTGTAACCAGAGCCTCTCCCTCACTTCTAGGGGGAGAAGCAAAAAAGACAAATTTTGGTCTCTTCTGGTCATGATTCACAGCAGCCTCTTGTGTGAACTTTCTACCCATTAACTCTATTTCCACTTTCACCATGGGTCTGCGAATGACTTGCCCATTTGCCAGCACTAAGTTGCTATATTTGCCCGTGTAGTGAGACGGTTCTACCAGATCTTCAGAGACCAGGGAGACAACTGCTCCCGTGTCAGGTAGGAAATAACAATCAAAACCATTGCATTTGCCAGGGAAATCATATAAAGTGTTTTCATCAGTTACACCTGCCTGGCTCTTTGTACTGTGCTTTTTGGCTGAAGGCTTGTCGCCCGTTTTGCCACTCTCCTTACCTACTTTGTCTGCACGGCTGGGGCAGTCGATAGACTTGTGCCCCTGTTCATTACAAACAAAGCAAGTTATATTAAAGGAACTATCACCTCTCCGACACTCAAATGCTCGATGCCCATGCCCTTGACATTTAAAACATTTAAATCCTTCCGAATTAAATGACCTATAATTCTCACGACCACCACTGCCACTATAACCTCTCTCACCACCACTATGACCTCTATCACCACCACCCTCTCTCTTATCATACCTCTCCTGATGCCGTCTGCCTCCCGACGCCAGGACCTCAGCTGCGTCCAGTAGATCCTCGTATGAAGATATGGAGCAGGCTTCCAACAAGCACTTCTCTGAGGGGTACAGGGTTTGCCGGAACATCCCTGTCACAATGGCTAGGGGGACGTCTTCAGGCGACTTGCATGAGAGGACTAGTCTGTCCATGTACTCACGAAAGTGCTGAACTCTGGCAGCTGGTTCCATTCTCCTCAGATCCCGGTCATTCATGCCGAACAGCTTGTCCATCACTGTGGTCCTGCTGGGGCCCAACTTCTTTATCAGGGCGATCTTTAGTTCATCATATGTACAGGAGGCTTCACTCACAAAACCGCGAATAGTTTTCCTTGCTTTCGGGGTCAATTTCCTGATAAGCACTCGTTTCCACCTCTTTTGTGGGACATTCAGGTCTTTAAGGTCAGCCTCCAGGGAGAGAATATAATGATGTATCTCGTCTGAATCCCTATAGGAGGCGATGGCCTGGATTTCCTTTGCGGTATACTCTGACGTTGTGGAGGTCTTCTTGTCCTCCAGTGTTAGGCTGACTGCCTTGAGGAGTAGATCAAGTCTCTTCCCCGTCATCATAACAGGGCCCTCCTCTTCTTCTGGTTCTTCTTCTGAAATGGTACTCTCAGTTTCCACTTCTTCCTCACTCGACTCCTCGTCTTCTCTCCCATCCTCCCTTGGGGGTAGTCTGTCCCTGGAAGATCTATGGGCACTCACTCTTCTTGTCTTACTAGCAGAGAGGGCACTGCTGGCTCTCTTCGCGCTGCTAGGACTCCTATCAGGCCGTCTGCTAGGCCTACTCTCGCTCCTGTGGGAAGTCAATGACGCACCTCCCTTACTCCTCACTACACTTGACTCCCTGATTTTCAACGCAGGGGCTTCCACTAACTCCTTGTCGCTCATCTCTCTACTCGAATGTTCACACAATGTTGTCTCTAACAAAGTTTCCAGTGAGGTTGTCGACTCGCTCTCACTCCCGTTCTTTACAGTTCTCTTAGCTGAAGAAACTCCTGAATCTGCTGCTGACGAATCCGAGTCAACGTAAGATCCAAATTTCGACTTGCTACGACACACTCTCTCCCTCCTCTCTCTACCAGGTCCCGACATGCACAGTCAACAGTGGAGACGTCCGCTGCCCTGGAAAGAGAAAAGCAAAAATTATAACAAACTAAAAATTGCACAAGAAAGTAACACAAGAAATAACTTGGATACAAGAAATACCACACACACACAAAACACCAAACACAAAGAGTTTGTAGCCACTTGGGTAAGTCCGAAGGAGACACTGTCACACTCGGGGGTGTAGATCCAAGAGAGACTCCAAGGGATACACGGTAGGTTCGACCACGTGGGGGGAAGATCTGTAACTCGACTTCAGAGGGTAGGCCAAAGAAGAGCACCGCTGCCGCCAGTTGTGGGGAATGTTGCTTGTAGTAACGCTGCCACCAGAATTACCCTGCGCACTAGGAAGACGTTAGCTGAGTTGAGCTAGGCCCGCCCGTGGCTATGAACTTGACAGCAGAGATTAAGCTACTAATTAAGATCATAGAATAGGTAACTGAACTACACCGGAAGTGGAGAGGGTTTTTATGAGATGAAAACCCTCTCATACGCATGCTCACAACTGATACAGGAAATTCACAATACTTATGCACACGACACACACGATTCTAATACACGCACACCACACTGCTAATAATTAAATGACAAAATGACACACACAAAGTTCCACACATAATTGACTATTTAATGTTCTCTCTTCTTTCTTTCTGTCTTCTCTTTCTTCTTCTTATCACGCCTGCCTGGTACCACATGATACATTATTTTATTATGCTTAGAGTCAGTATATATTCATTCACAATGCCTTGAATGAATTTTGTACCTGTGGAGAGACAGAAATACAAAGTCTCGATTTGAGGATAGCAATCACAAGATTGAGTAGGATGGCAACCACATCAAAGTCCATATCTGGATTTCAGCAACAGTTTGAAGTAAGTTGAGAGATACTAGAGCAAAATAACCATTTTGTTATAATGCATATTTCTATATTTTTTGGGTGTGAATCTTGCTGATAAATACTATAATTGGTGCTTATTTTTTTCAAATTCAAATTTACAACTGATTTATAAATTAATTGTTGGACTTTCAGACGCTAGACACGGTGACAAAACAAGTAGCAGAAGCTGATGTATCTGAAGCTTTAAATACTTGCAATAAGTCTCACAATCGCTATGACAACAAACTACCATGTAAGTTCTCCAAGATGACATCAGCGTGCCAATTATTTTACACCATTTATTTTCATTTTCAATAGTTGATCACTCAAGAGTCCATCTAGGTTCAGTGGGTTTACAAAATTCAGATTACATCAATGCAAGTTTTGTGGAGGTAAGTGAAAACCGTAATTATAATCCAATAATTAAATACTTTTAAAAACTTGATGTTTTTTTTTTTGTTATGTTTTTTTTTTCTTCTTATAATTAGGGATATCGAAGGACAGGTTCTTACATAGCAACCCAGGGACCTCTCCCCAATACAGTTTTCTCCTTCTGGAAAATGATTTGGGAACAACAAGTTCACTGTATTGTTATGCTATGCCAGTTGGAAGAGAATAATCAGGTAAGTAAACAACTTGACTTCCGTGTATGGCAAACAACATCATTTAATCGTTAGAGCATGTCAATATTTAATTAGCATCCAATATATATTTACTAATATTTTTAGTATAATATGTTTAGGCTCCTGAGGAACCTTTTAATAGAATGAAGTTGATTTATTGAAGAAAAAAATAATGTTGAGGTAGTGCATAACTGATTTTGTTTTCAGGAAGTTTGCCACACGTACTGGCCACAAAAGAAAGGAGTTCATGCCAATTATGAAATGTTAACTGTAAAATTATCTGCGCAGGACAGCTTCAGTGATTTTATAATTAGAAAATTTTACATATCCAAATCTAATCCAGAAAATACCACATCTGAAACTGGATTTACTGTTACTCAAATCCAATACTTGAAGTGGCCTGAACACAATGTCCCACGATGTACTACTTCCATTTTGGAAATAGCTAACCTGGTTCAGAAGGTCCAAATATCCACAGGAAACAAGGCCATTGTAGTGATGTGCAAGTAAGTTAACATTCAATATCTGAACCATACTTTAATATGCAATGTATGTTGTCTTGGTTTCCATAGTGATGGTGTGGGAAGATCAGGCACATTCATTACTATACATTCTCAGATGGAACGTATAAAGGCTGAAGGTTCTGTCGACTTTTTTCAGTTTATAAAGTCTGTACGATTCCAGAGAGCTGGGCTCGTCTCCAACAAGGTATTTAATTAGGGAGAATGAATATAATTATTTCATAATGCAAGTAAACATGAAGTGCAGTGCATGCAACTTATGCAACTCTAAAATCAAGTCAATGTCACCTGGGGACTATAAGTGCAACAAAATTTTAATCTAAAGTCACTGCTGTACTTTTTCTTAAGTTGCTCCGCAATTCAAGAAATTAATCCTTCAAGAATGTGTAAACAATTGTATAGTCACCAATTGTACCAAAAGCTCTGTGAGTCCTGTATATATCACATAGCCAATGTCCCGCAATGGAATTCTACTTTTTCTTTTGTATGTACAGAAATTGATGAACTTTAATAAGAAATCTGCAAATACGTTCATTAGCAAATCCACTAATAGTTGTTGGTGGCATACAACTCATAAATGCTTTCATTTTTTGTTTAAAAAAAATGCTTTATTATGAACATTTGGATTCAATCAGAGAAGTGAAGTTACCACACAATTTCAATCAGTCTTTGGCAACCACACATTATTGTCATTATTGTTATACATTATTATGTTTTTTCCACTTTTTTGTATAGATATTTCTTAGCTATCGTGTTATCATTGCTTCTTTGTAATTGATGTTGCTTTGAGTGTGGTCTGGGGTGTGGCTTAGTGTCCCAGAACTACGATTTGAATAGTTGGCAACTCTGCAATTATTTTAACACTACTCGTGCTGGCTATGTGATAATAATCAGTGGGTGTGGCTATGTGATAATGATGAGTGTATAAGAATGTCTAAAAAATTTAGTGGGTGTGATTTATTATATTGGTACGGAGTTAAATTTTTACTGCCCTAAACTCAGATATGAAGTTTATTTGTTGGTATTGTTTGAACTCATGGTTTAGAACGTCTATTAACTATACGACTTAAAACCTGCTTTAACATCATGATTATAGGGTTTTTTTATTTAAAGTTACATCATTTGGAAAGGTAACACAGGTCATTAAGCTAAGAAACTAAAATATACTCTGTGGGGGTAGGTTCATCGCTGCCACCAGGAGAAAGAGGTGATGGTCAATAATTATGTTATTAGGGAGATAGAGATTACTCGCCTCAGAGAGTCCCCACAGTGGTCGACCCAGAGTCAGTCCTTAGAGTTGATAATCGAGCTTATAGATTCAACTAATCTCACTAAATCTTACTGACTCAAAAACTCAATCTCAAACCCCACTGGTGCTGGCCTGAGGTATATATAACCAGTCACCATGTGGGGGTGACATATGAATAAAGGTGGTGAATAGGTTTGCATGCTATTACTGTGAATGGGTGTCAGGTAACTGGTTCTCATGTTCTGGACAACTTCCTGAATGGGCGTTCCCATATCCCCCTCGGCTCAGACAAGACCTCGGCTCGCCAACTCTCACAGGAACGTCCTTGATGCCATCCTGCTCTCCTGCAACTTGATCAGACCAAGCTTGGCGACTCAAACCATCAGAATTTTGGTTACTCGATCCCGGTCTATAAATAATGTTCATATCAAATTGCATTAGTTTAAGCGCCATCCCGTGTAATCTTCTATTCAGTATCTTGGATGTCAGTAGTGAAGTCAGCGCCTGATGGTCTGTAATGATATCAAAGTGTCTGCCATACAAATAAGTCAGGAAAATTATTCACCGTCAAGACTACTGCAAGGGCCTCTAACTCTGTAGCAGAGTATCTATGCTCCGCCCCTCTGATCTGCTGACTGAAGAATGCCACCGGTAGAACATCACCGTCTCTACATACATTCAAAACTTCACCGATACCTCGGCAACTTGCATCAGTATGAACAACAAACATATCACTCGACACAGGTACATGTAATATACATCTGTTACAAAGACTTACAGTTAGTGTGATGAAGGCCTCCTCCATTGCTAGGGTCTAAGCAATTTTCCCATGGGCTTTGGATGAGGTGGATGGGGACAAAACGGAAGAATGGTCAGCAAAGTTCGGAATGAATTTTCTATAATACCCGATTGAGCCTAGGAATGCTCGAAGATCTTTCTTCGATTTGGGCTGAACGAACTCCTTCATGGCTGTAATTCTGTGCTCCGGAACTGCCATCTGTCCATTTCCAATTTTATGCCCAAGGTATTCAACATACTTCCAGCCCTATTGGCACTTAGACTTTTTACCCTTCAATCCTGCCTTCCTAAGGGCAATTAGCACTTTCTGGAAATCTTTAACATGGTCTTTGAGACTGTCCGAAAATATGAAGATGTCATCAATGTACACCACACTGCAATCATCACAACTTCTCAAAACTTTCACCATAATAGCTTGAAAAATAGCAGGGGCATTACGTAACCCAAAAGGTAAAACATTACATCTAAAACAGCCCCAAGGCGTAACAAAAGCAGTGACATCTTTGGAATCATCATTCAAAGGAATTTGATATCCTTTCTGCAAGTCAATTTTCGATAGGATAGTTACTGTCTCGTCCAACCTTGCTACCTTTGGCACCAGTTCCGCGGGAATACTGTGATGTCAGCTCCAGAGTCAATCACCGCTGGGATTGTCGTATTATAAACCTCAATGTTAATCACATTCTGCCAAGAAGTCATTGAGTCTGGAGTAGACACCCTGTGAGAATTCTTGGCAGAAATATTTTCCTTTGCAGAAATTTCTTCCTTCTGCTGGTTCCCTTTAGACGGACAATTTGGACTGGTATGGCCTTGTTGCTTGCAGCTAAAGCAAGTTGTAGTTTTGTAGTCCCTTTGATCTCTCCACGACGAGTTATAAAATCAATCTGATGTCCTGCGTCCAATCCTTCTCCGCACGTTGAGCACGACGGGCGAAAACCAGAAGTACCCATCATTCTTTGTGTGTCCAAATCACTCTTGTGAGCAAAGTATTTCGCAACATTTCTTGTAGTACGTCTCATAGCATCCAAGTACAGCATCACGAAGATCCTCCACAGTTACAACAGAGTTTGAACTAATTGCTGTCAAACACTTCTCATTTACAATATTACACAGATATCCTTTTAGTAAAATGAAGCAAAGTTTTTTCAAGGTCATGTCGTCAGTGGCAATTTTATTGACCATACTCTGTGCATTGTTGAAAAGATCTAATCCACTCATAGCAGCAACCACCTCAGAATCAGGTCTGAGCAAAGACTTCATAGCTGCAGATACAGTACATCCTGCTGCATTCAAAAGTTGAGATTTGGCTTCCTCAAAAGGTACATCATTGGTAAGTTTCAAATTTTGGAATGTCACAGCCAAGGGTCCTTCTAGAATTTCTTGAAGTCTGCAAGTTCATTTTGTCTTGGGGCATTCATACTCCTCCAAAATATCCGAAAAAATTTGTAACTGGGCTGGCAATAATTGTTTATCTTTTATTTTTGGAAAATTTCAAACTGCTTGATTTAGGACAAATTTGGCGTCCTTCTCCTGTAATAGGCGTAGGAGAACTGGGGTGGCCAGGGTGGCCAGGGCCACCCTAACTGGTGCATCAGCAGGTAAAAATTGGTTTGCTGAGTTTTAATTCTAACTTGGTTTACAATTCTGTACCAGCTGAAACTGATGCACTAGACCTACATGCCATAGCAAAACAATTTGTGTCAATTGATTCACGTAGAGTCAAATACTTTGGAACTTATTTAAAAAAATGTATAGCTATATCTGTACTTAAAACTACACATCAATGTATTTTCCTATAGCTGACCATTTACATGTACTATGATTTCAAATATTTATGTATCACCAATATGATTGAGAAAGGAATTTAATAAGTATATATGGGGATGCAAATCAAGTCAAAACAATGACTCTCAACTTGGCCACCCATAGTAAAATTATCTTCCTACGCCACTGTGTACTCGCTGTTTTTCCCAGGCCAAATCTTCCATTCTCTCCATTTGCCTTCTTTCTTCTCTTATTGTAGCCTCAGCAGTTGTTTTCCTGATAAGTTGACTATTTTGATCCAATATGCGCATCATCGTCTCCATCATTGATGGTTCTTTACTTCACCATTGGGGTGGTTCAACAGGTTCGGCCCGTGTAGCTTGCTCTCGAGGTTTTACACTTATGTCCCGTACCCGGTGTTCAGTTTGGTTTTCCTCACATTTGATCAGTTCAGTTTGATCTCGAGGTACTGCTCTTTCCTCCGGTGCCAGACATTTGTTTCTTTCATCTCGATCAGCCATACTCAGTGCCAGTAAAGTAGATTCGCTCGATACAGATGCACTCTCCATGTCATCAGGATAGGAAATAATCGTGTCATCCGGCATAGATGTCGATCTTTTCCCGAGACCCAACATCAAATTGTCATCCGATGAAGTACGTGCTCAAGTTAGCATTCCATGATCGCCTCTGTATTGCAAACTGGTCCCCTTTATTTCTTTTTAGCCCTCTCTATTAGCCCCGGGTCAGTTGCTTGGTCCAGCTCTAGAGAAAGCCTATACAAAAATAAGAATAATAGAATTAAAATTTACACTGTTAAACATGACACGAATGATACAAGTAACAACCACACAAATGTTTAAATCGTTGACAGACAGTTCTTCCAGTCCCAGTTGCTGTCCTCTCTCGTTCCGCACAAACCAGGTTTTATCAGTCTGTGGTATATTCCTTCGATTGGCGTGATGTCCTTCGCCACCGCTGCTACCAGGTTGTGGGGGTAGGTTTGTCGCTGCCACCAGGAATAATTATGTTATTAGAGAGATAGAGATTACTCGCCCCAGAGAGTCCCCAGAGTGGTTGACCCAGAGTCGGTCCTTAGAATTGACAATCGAGCTTATAGATTCAACTTATCTCACTAAATCTTACTGAACTCAATCTCAAACCCCACTGGTGCCGGCCTGAGATATATATAACCAGCCACCATGTGGGGGTGACATATGAACAAAGGTGGTGAATAGGTTTGCATGCTATTACTGTGAATGGGTGTCAGGTAACTGGTTCTCACGTACTTACTGGACAACTTCCTGAATGGGCGTTCCCACATACTCCACCATACAATAAGTTCCTAAGTCCACCAAAAAATACAAGTTATATATTTTTAATGAACACTAGCATTTACCAACTTTGTTAGAATTATTAGAAGTTGTAAGGAAAGTAATACATAACACTATTAATACACAATAAATTCTATTGACTTAATTATACTTGTATTATGTTAACAGATGCAGTATGAGTTCTGTCATCGAGTACTGGCAGACTTTCTGGATGGATTTGATGCCTATGCTAACTTTAAGGAAATAATATAAGATTAGACAAGTTGACAGGAACTAAAGCAAACTATATAAATTTGTTAGCTGCACATTTATTAATAGTGGAGTGATTGACTCGTGACATTAAAGATAAAATGTGTATTTTTGTCCATAATAGCCAAGTTGATTTATTATTTGGGCCTCACCTCATTTTACTGCAGCTTTCATTAATTAAAGCTACATACATAGCTAAAAGAAACATGAGAACTTGAGAAATTAAATAAAAAATGTATAATAGTTTCTACTGACTTAATCCACATGCTCCCACTTTAATTAGTGCTGCCCAAATCTCAAGCAAAATGAAGTAGTTACACTGGACGACAATTGTCTATAAATTGTGAAACACAAATGCAATAAAACCCACCCCTTTGCAATAACATAGTATTATTTTCATGCCTATAAATTACCAGAGGATAATAATGGAGAGCAAGAAAGGATCATAATATATTATGTGGTAGTATAATTTTGCTATAATTTTTTCCTCAATATCTCAGTCTATGCCACCCCTTACCCTTTCTCAGTGAAAAAAAAATGCAACACAATTGCAAAGTTCACAATTTCTTTCTCAGCCTTTATTTACTCATCAGATGTATTCTCTCTGTATAAATACAGAATTGGAGTGTTTGTTCACCAGGTGGTTGTTGTAGCTCAGTGGTAGAGCACTTGTGCGCTATACAAGCGGTCCTGGGTTCGATTCTCAGTGGCGACCAAATATTTTTAATTCTGTATTGTTTAAAAAAAGCCTGTGAAAAAGAGAGAATACATCTAATTGCAAAGTTATGTCACTCCCTTGCTACACCCCTCAATATACTTAAGATATTAGGGCCCTCTTAGCCATAGGCATTAAATCAAGTTTAATTACTGTTTATTAACTTCCTGCAAAAATGGTGTTTTGAGGAACATGTAGAATATAACATTGAATTGACGAATAACTGAATATATAATATATGGTAGACTAGATACTAGCACAACATGTTCATCAGCAGCAAACATTACACAGAATTTCTAATGTTAAATAACTTCTTTCTATATCATCTAAGTTTACATTAAAGACCACATCATAGACATCAAATTCCTGTCTTTTTTAAATCTTTCAATTCTGGAATTAAAGAATCCAATCATATAAAATACATTCCAATTGACAGACATACCATGACATAAACCTTTCACTTCTTCATATATGTGAGGCTCACATTTACCAATTTCAGCAATTCCTTGAACAGAGCTGGCCTTTTTTCTAGAACCCCGATTGGAGTTTAATTAAGTTTTGAAACTCAAATCAATAAAGAAACTTACTTGAAATGTGTTATCCCAAAGATGGCAGCAATAATGAACACACATGCAATTAAAAATATGACCACACTAATTGATATTAGAATTATGGTCAAGGTATATTCATTTCTTGTTGCTACTGCTGCACAAATAATAAATATTGTAGTTAGCTAATGATAAATTAAATGGCCATGTTGAGTACCTTGGACAATGAGAGTGTATGTCTTTTTAATAGTCATTGTATTGCCATTTGGGAGTGAAATATTGACTTTGCAAACATAAATGGATGAGTTCAGGTAAACTGTGGTGTTAGTAATAATTAGAAACAGTTCACTCTGCCCTGTTCTTCCTGTGATATATGCAGCATTCAACCCAGTAATGTTAGTCCATTGTGTTGATAATACTGTTAAATTGCTGAAGCACAAAATGATTGCAGTTGAACCAGCAACAAATGAGCTTTCTGCAGTTATTTTTACATCTAGAAGTGAGATAATATTAGCAGCTCACAGAAACGAAGTCAAAAGGTTCATTTCATACCTTGAAAAGGTCCTATACTTTGAGAAGTAGTGCCTCTTCTATTACTGATTGTACATGCAAATGTTCCAGTATAATCTGCTATATCAGAACTCACTATGGAAATACTACTTAAATATTTAGCGGTGACTGTGCTCAAAATTATTTTAGATGTTGTGAAGGAAAGTCCAGTTCTGCTCCACTTTACTGTGGTAGCTGGGCCTCACGCCATATTCAGTCTTCCAGACCGGGGTCTAGGGAATGTGTCCGTTGTTGGACCTTTTCCAAGAGCTCTGTCATTACTTTTGGAGACCAACTCTCAAAATTCCAAAAGATTGTCAGGAGTTGACTACCATTACCAGTACGTTAATACTCCAGCTGTGATAGCTAATACAAGTTCTGTTTCAGCTTTGCAAATTGTTGTGAGCTTTACATTCCTATTATTTTTGTTGCAGTTTTACCATTAATTTGATGAAATGATTGCAGAAGGGATTTGGTATTCTGGACGATTCAAGACCTATTTGGCACAGGAGAAGTGTGGCAGGCTGGCCTGTCTGATGGATCCAATCCTACTCTCTTAATCAGCAATTTAACAGATCCCAGTAAGTCCAAGCTCATCAACCATTAAGCTACTGATAATGATATGTTGTGTGCAGCTGATATAGCAGTAGATTGGTTGAACAATATACTCTACATTGCTGGTGGTTTCGGGCATGACGTATTGCAATACAGTTTGTCATCAACTAATGTTAAAGTTGCGGTTTCAACGCCTTCAAGTCATCCAACTAGTCTAGTTGTATTGCCACATTATAACACTAGGTAAGAACTAAAGATGTATAATATAGTTAAGTTAGGAAATATATATGTACATATATAATAATTGATATTTAGTACCATCTTAGATGTTGTGCACATACATCAACATCAGGTCAGTCCATGTGATATGTTTTCATCTGTCCTAGTTGCAGCTGGATTTTCTGGACTGACAATAAAAAAGGAGCTATTGAGAGGGCCAATGTAGATAGCCAGGAAGTGGAAGTGATTAAAACCACTGCTGCAAGCCGCTGTGCTACTGCCATTACCATAGACGTCAACACATACACGGTATACTGGCTGAACATGTGCTTGTTTAGACTCGAATCTGTTAGAGTATCTGGTAGACACGTTTCAGAAGTCTCTCAAGTGCGCCTTGCAGTTCAGTTATCGAGAGGAATGAGTGTGTTTGAAGGGTTTGTATATCTTATAGTTTCTGGGGGCAACAACTACATTTCACGATATAATGTGACAACTGGTGAAGCCACGCAAGTAACTTCAACGCTTACTGAAATGCATGGAGTGGAGATTGTACATCCCAAAAGACAACCTTATCAAAGTGAGTGGCTTCCATAAGCTGAGCATTTCAAGAATGAGGTCATACCATATAACACTTGAAAGCAAAGCCAAATAGGCAATTATAGCAATTGTTTATTTTTCCTTAATTAGACATGGTTATAGCAAATGTCCAAACAGTATTGTGGTTTTTTTTATACCTAGAGTTACTCTGTACTGAGATAAAAAATAACTTCAATGAATTTAGCTATTTTCTTAACAACAAGATGATTAAAAAAATTGCTTTATTTTTAATTACCTAATTTAATTACTGCTATCCCAGTGTTTTAGTAGTTATTGGGTTGGACCAAGAAAAAATAAGTATAGTATCAGCAGATGTGGAATATTACACAGAATACCATATCTGAAACCCCTTACCTACTATACCGAGAAAATGGTTTATATTTGTGTACTTAGAAAAGTTCATCATTTCAAAATTTTACTTTTTTAATATCGTTTCTTTTCAGATCTAGCATCCACCATCCCAGCAGTTGCATTCAATGCTACAAGTACTCATCCATCTATGACTTCTCATGCCTCCTCTGTTAAAGACAGCAGTAAAATGCTTTTAATTCAACCAACCAGTGCCACACAAGCGATTGACTCCACCACTTCCATCACAAAGGCAAGCATCTCAAATAGTTCTATACTAATGGCCAGTATCAGCATATTGGCCACTACTACTACTATTACTACTACTACTACCACTTCTATGGACACACACATCTTGAAACAGCATTCAGTCCTTACACAGATTTGCAGACTGATAATCCAATGTCAGGGATGAATGATCAGCTGACGGTTATTGTAGCAGCTTCTGTGACAGTGGGATTGCTACTTCTTAGTGTTCTAATGGTGGGAGTGATAGTAATACTATTATTGTAAGTTACCAAGGAAGAAGTAATCCATTATGTAAAAATCACTGTGAAAAACAGTTATGTATAAGCAAGCTTACCATTCTAGTTTGTGGTCATTAAAAATAGTACCTCATAACAGACAGGTTACCCTCACTGTTGTAAGCATTTACCAGTTATGCTATATCATATAATAACTCAAATGTGATATAAGCCATACTTGTAGCAATTATTAAAAAGATAGAAATACACTAAATTATGTTCTCTTTATGGCAGCAATAATACTAAGTATGTAAAATAGCACAAACTACAGCAAGAAATTATCAATAATATTATCACTTTTATTTAATAAAAATAATATGTGATTAATTTAAATAAATTTGTTACTTATAGAGCATAATTTGTATCCCTCTATTCCAGATTATACCAATCTGCAAGAAATTCTCATGGAACTTATAATTTTTCTGGGAATGATGAAAAGATTTATCAAACACCTCATGATGCACATGTACCTACATGATTTATTGCCATAGTAGTACTGCTATTTATATTAAAATATGTGAAAGATAGGGGAATTATAGAGATAACGTGTATTGTAATGCTGGTGTGATGGTATAAACTGGTTTGGATTACCAAATTAGGAGAAGGCTACTTACTGCTACTAGCTACCAAAATTATAAATCTAGACATAAGTCCATAACTTCTTTACTCTACTCTATTAATGTATTATACCTTGAATAAACTAGTATTCATTCATATGGTACTGCCTGATTCTGCTTAACTACTTCCAGTTATCCATACTGAATGGCAATTTGATAATGTGATAGGCTAACTGAGTTCATCAAAGAGAATGTGTGGTGAACAATTTTGTCTGTGACACAGTCTGAGGACACGACAAAGTCTTTGATACTACCAAGATGAGCAATTACACCAAAACTGATGATGTAAAGTTATGACTTGCTTTGAGTGTGTGACTTAACAGATTGTATTCTTTTTGATAATTTATCCACAAAATTGTACACAAATGAAGACCATTGAGCTTGGAATATGTGACTCTGGAGGACATTGGAATTTAGGAATTATCATAGTGCTTAGTTTACTACTGCCTTGTGCTTTGATAAGTATCATATTGAAGCATTAATAGCTAAATCTTTGCTAAAAATTAAAACAACACATTTAAAAACATACAAATGGAACACTCTCTTCAAGATAATTCGCTCTGCTACATTAAAGACTGTGACTGTGATGATGAGATGGTGTCAAAAATTGAAAGAGATTTGAAAGAGTGATGCTAATTATTAAATATTTAGTAAACAATGGCATAAACATCCTCCAAAGTAATAAGAAAAGAAAAAATAGGCTAAGTGCAGGAAAGTTTTTAGTTAGAAGAGATAACTAATGCAGGGAATTTAGCATCACAGTTGTGTCAAATTGGAAAAATAAAGCAATTAAATTTGGAAATTCCAAGTCATCAAAACCTCAACTATGACTCTAGCTTGCTATTGCTTTTTTTTCTTATTGTGTTCTGAGTATCCTATGATCTAATTATAATTATGAGAGGGTGTGGTGTGACCACCCCACAGCAACATATATACTACACATGTATTCTAACATTATCTTATTCTTGCATACATTTTCACTTAACATACAAACACGCATACACAACATATTATCATTGGCTGATACACTCTCAACATTACCATACAAGGAACTCGTCATTTATGCAAGCATGCCCAGACTCACTATATGTATACAGTTTCCTTTCATTTTGTCTCAGCAGTTTCTTGAAATAAAGCTTTGTACAATTCCACCTAAAGCTCCAACTGTCAACGGAACGGGCACCTTGAGGCGAGATAGCTAGTCTCAGGGTTGGTGATTTGCAAGCCTAGCCTTAGCTGCAGAATTGGTGAGGTTAGCCTGCTGAGTACTCAGGTGGCAGCATACTGTGTGAATAGTGTCTCTCTACCACCATGGGATAGCAGTTAGTTGTCTCACCTTAGATGGTGTTAATTACATGTGCAAGCCTCTAGTTCTGTCAAATCAAAATAACTTTACAATGCCATGTTAAAATAAATTAAAACTTTTTGCAACATACTATAGCACACATCTAAAAACAGCTACAAGTCAGACCTCCTAAATTAACCACGTTACTTGGTCATCTGGACTCCATTCTTGATTTCTTCAGCTTCTGTGGAAATTTTTATATTTATATAACTTTCAATAATATAGCTATCCACACACAGTCACAACTTACCTTGACCAACATCACCCATTTCTTCATAAATATGAGGTTCACATTCTCCATGATGTACTCTCTTGAGAGAACGAGAATTATTTCTGAAAGGCATTGAATTTCTTAAATGTGTTATAATGACTAGAAATATTTTCAAGTCACAAACCTTTTGCACACTCGTACAATTACACCCATACATATTGAAATGAATAGGACTAATACCACAAGAGTGGCTACAGTTGTTCCCACTATTATTGCAGTAATTCCAAAGAGAGGTTCTGTTTTCTCTAAATATACACACAGCAACAATTCCTCCAATATATTATACTTGCTTCAAAGAAGAGAATGCATAATTACACTTACCCCTTATATGGAGAGTGTATGTCTTTCTAATAGTCTTTACATCACCATTTGGGAGTGAAATATTAACTTGGCAAGCATACATGGATGAGCTGAGATGAACAGTTGTGTTAGTAATAATTAGAAACAGTTCATTCTGCCCTCTTCTTCCTGTGATATATGCAGCATTCAACCCAGTAATGTTAATCCATTGTATTGATAATACTGTTAAATTGCTGAAACACAACAGGATTGCAGTTGAACCAGCAACAAATGAGCTTTCTGCAGTTATTTTTACATCTAGAAGTGAGATAATATTAGCAGCTCACAGAAATGAAGTCAAAAGGTTCATTTCATACCTTGAAAAGGTCCTATACTTTGAGAAGTAGTGCCTCTTCTATTACTGATTGTACATGCAAATGTTCCAGTATAATCTGCTATATCAGAACTCACTATGGAAACACTACTTAAATATTTAGCCGTGACTGTGCTCAAAATTATTTTAGTTGTTGTGAAGGAAGGTCCAGTTCTGCTCCATTTTACCATGGTAGCTGGGCCTCCAATAGACACGCAACGGACAACTCCAGGATTTATGTCATAAACAAGTTCAGAGATAATTGGCAGTCCTGTGAACCACATTAAAGAGTTCATCAAAACTGTTATGTTATTCTACACAACAGAGAACACTCCACGGGGGCCAGGAAGGACAACTGCCTCTGAATCAGTATCTCAACATATCAACCGTGCCCAAAGATTAAGCATTCATTAGCTATAGCTAAAGAATGCTCAACCTTTAAGCACACTAGTCTTTCCACTACTTTGGTCTGCCTATTCACAAAGAAGTTAGCTACTGATGAATTGAACTTTGTGAAATAGCAGTACCTGAACTATTAATCATTGAGGAATCTATTATTTTTACTGTTTATTTTACATCTTAGCCCGATGCTGATTAGTTAAGTAGTGCTTAAGTTACATTCCATGGTTACAATTGCCTGCCCAATAACTAAGTATTGTCCACAATTATTCCAGTTATCAAATAAACTTCAACAATTTTCTGTATGTATTTCAACATACCTTCTGTTGCATTATAAATTCCAAAATATATCTTTTGATCTACATTATGTTCATCCGGTATTTTGCAAGTGAAGATCCCTGTAGGGCTAGTAACATTTCTCCCTCTATGTAAAATGACAGCTTTATGTCCTCTGGATCATGAAAATATAGAACCACTGCGACTTTTTACAGCACTTCCATCAGGGAATAGCCAAAGCCCACGGGTCTCATTATTCACACCGTCAGACTGACCACAACAGTAGCTGTAATTGGTGAGGCACCTGAAGGCTGTTTCGTCTTCTCCAATGTCTTCTATGTCAATTAGACTGTCACTGAAGTATGTCACTCCATGTAATGACCCTGAAACTAGAAAGATAATATTGATATTCAATTCACAGTTAGGAATGTGTTTATATGACAGAAAGCAACTGTACCATTAAATGACAATCAGCCTGTTGTCATTAGCTACAAACTATCTACAATCATAATGACAGGCTTCATTATTTAATTATGTAGCTACCTATATAAAAACTACAGCTTTGAATTCTACCGGTGGTTGTAAGAACTTTTTATCTGTTTATTGACAATAAGTAGTAGCTAACAAGTTATTTCTAATTCTTATCAATTTGAAAACTTTGTTTGGTGACTTATTTTATTTGTCTGCTTTAAATTAATAAGGTTAACCTCAGAAAAACCATTGTAACTCACAATATCTAAACTTTGAACACAAGATACAAATAAATAAATTTTATTGCCATTATAATTTTTTTTCAATTGACACAGATTTTTAGAATCATCCTGATTATTTATAAGGAGGTTAATTACATATGACTGTTCACAATGCTTTTACTTGTCTAATTTTGCAGCTAACATGAATGATAAATTTGATTTTGCCATAATTTACACATTGAGCTTCAATAAATAGGCAATATTTCACCAGATTACAAGACTACAATGACACACATACCTTTACCACTGACAGAATCACACAGCATCGTGCAAACTATCACCATGACCCCAATGGAGTAAGGATAAGTGGTAATTAACACTTTCATTCTGGCCTTCTCCACTCCACCAATACATCTGTTTACAATATTTGAAGGTTTCAGTTTAACGTAAGTCTGGAATGTGTTTGTTAAGTGATTGGATTAATTAACATAAGCTAGAAATTGTAAACAAGTGCCAATGTCTCTTTTAGGGACTCGTGATGGGGGGATGAGCTGCTGTAATATAATATGTATTGTGGTAATGGAAGATGATTAGGCCCTGCCAGATTATGCTAGAAATTTTTCTGGAATAATAGACATGAAATAGCTAATATTAATTCTAGAATAATAAGGGTATTTAGGAGAATAATAAAGGGAAAATGAGAATAATCAATTCATGTAATCCTTAATTATAAAGAAAATCAATAGTGCTTTTTTTTTCTCTGACTGATTTTCTTTTACAAGGACATGATCATTTAGAATAATGTGGTTATAAAGTAGATCTTCATTACTTGATTAAAGCTGCTGGGTTTATGTGTTGGCCACTTGGTTATTGTACTGGGAGAGCTGTCAGCTCAGGCTCAGATTCAGCACGTCATCTAGAGAATTGTGCTAATAGTTTCTCGAACTTTTTCAGCTATAGCAGAGCATGTTTTCTCCATTCTTTGAATATTTTTATGGGGATACTCTAAGTTTTCACTGAAAGAGTAGCTAGCAATAATAGTGAATCCTCCATATTGAGTAATTCAGTATAACAGTTAGAGAAACTGATTCTGTTACTCATTATTTCATAATGTACCAACTTTGATAGCTACTGCAGTCATCACTTTTTCATTTATTAACCCTCAGCATGCATGTGCAAGGGTTATTCCTAATTGGAATATGTAATAAGAGAATAATAAGACAATTTATGAATAAATACTATTCTTTTAAATAATAACACAGTATTTTTGAAATAAAAAAAAGAATAGTTCTAAAATTTTCGAGCATAATCCGGCAGGCCCTAAAGGTGATTAGCATAAATAGCTAATGTCCATTCTCTATCATTAAAAAAAAAAGTTGCATAGTAGCTACCAGTACAATTTCTTAGTGATTTAGTACACCATACATTATTACATATAATTATTAGCCCAAAAGTGTTTATGACTAAGTGCATCACGCAGGAAGTCCAGCAGGAGGTCTGGCATGACCTAATGCAGCTGAATGAATGTGTTCAATGTCGTGAATTCTCATAATGAACTTGGCCTCCATGTCAAACGTAACTTGCTGAGTCATGCTCAATGGGGTCACGTGAGGGTCGTGTTGTTAGAGTTGATTTGAATGATAAATTGAATGAACTGTCTAATAAGTCCTCCTAACTAACCTCAGTCGTACCACTTACTACTTGGCGCTCCATTATACGCCTGCTTGGCGGCACCCTGAGAGGTGGTCCTCATCCTATCACTTTGACTTTTATTTTCCCTCCAGTGATGTGTACTGCACCAACTCCTTCCTATTTATGTCCTAGTCTTATTGAAACTACTGTGGTGTGGGTGGGTGGGGTTCTTTGCCACTAGCTGTCCGCTGTCTAACTCCCTTTGCTGTGTGACACGGGCTGCACTGTGCTTTTATTGGAGCTGCCCAACCCATGGCCCACACGTTCTCTACTACACATGCTCCCTACCCCATGGCCTGTTAACCCTTTACCTTTGCTACTGCACTTCCAGTGCATTTTTGTTGCAGAGAAAAACCTCAACAATTTGAGTTTCTGATCCAGACTTCTTCACCCACTACCCATATTCAATATTATTTAATGTTATTGGACATCTAAACCAGAACATTCCATTGTAGCTGCAGAATTTTTTTTGGTTGTTGTTGTTGTCTACTTTAAACAACATAGTGAGGAGGTTTTTGTGGGTGGAGAAAGGGGGTTGGGGGGAATGTTTTTTTTTTTGGGGGGGGGGGTGTGGACACCTTTGTTTGGGGGAGGGAGAACTCAGTTTAGCATGAGGGTGGAGTCCTAGTGTCCCTTTCTCTTCAGTATCAAGTACTGCATTGTTGTACTCACTTCTTCAGGCTCTTTTTGTGTGTACAGTAAGTCTCACTATTTCTGATGGCTGCGTTTTCATAAAAATGATGATGAAATATTTTATTAACACATTCAATGGCTGTGTACTGCCACATAACAGCTGTTTTACAATGGCTGTAAATAGCAGTGTTGTGTGTGTAGGTAGTAAAGATCAGTTATATCTTTTTTCTTTTTTAGCAACTTGAAAATGGCTCTTTGGAATCGTCGGCTGCAGGAGCTAACAGTACCATTAGTTCTGTGGGATAGTGTCCTGTCAAGTTCATAGCTACTATTATCAATACTGAATTGTTTTATTGTGTTCATTTTATGATATATATATATGTGTTAATATACTAGTGGTGCGCTCGAATAGCGCAAATGGCGAGCGAGCTGGCCTAGCTGAAAATAAAATGAAAGAATGCCACTTAGAGAAAATGCAATTTAAAATGAGTACACTGTATGATAATTTTAGGGGGGGAAATGATTGTTTCGCTCTTTTTTGAGCTCATCAGCAAACCATAACCATACACACATACAAAGTTACCAACCATTTCAAAGTTTTGTATTAACCAGATAGACAATCAGTCAGTTGATACTGTACACTATTCCAAGAATGTATTGCACATGTGTTATTTACTATTGCTGCACACAATTTCACGTCTTTTAAAAGTTGGTAATTTTGGATGTGACATATGATAGATATGGACAATCGTCTGTACTCATCTTCGACAGATGATTGCCCCCCTCCGAATATTTCAGAGGGGACCATAGTAGTCACATTTTCAAATGCACTGATATTTACTTTGGGTCCTTTTTAGAAAATTTTAATAAATGTAAGATCATTATTATTATTATTTGTGAAAATGTTTAATAATATATTTTGTGATACAAAAAATGCTTCAGGACTATTAAAGAAGTAGAACTTGAAAAATTTGCTAGTCATATGACATTTCTGTTCATGATAAAACCATATATTTCCTACTTTATATTTAAAGAAGAAAGTTAATACTAAAAGTTAAAGCAAATAAGGTGTACATTTGTCAGCAGCTTGCTGCAGTTAAAAATCTTTCTTTACGCAGGTGTAAACTTGAAGCACTTGAGTATAAGAATTTGACTACAGAAATATTTAAAATTTATAAGACTTGAGTTCAAAACTTAACATTGAAATTTTTAAGAACTCGAGTATACATTTTATGAGCATAAAATGTGACGTTTAGTTGAATATAGTTGATGGAAATAACTTAGGACCTCCAGTTTAAGTAGATCAAGTGATGACCAGCTGACTATGTCTCAAACCGTCTCTGTATCATCCTCTCGTCGAATCAATCAGCGACACTGCCAAAATCCTGCATGCAGAAGCTACATATATTTTGATCATGGAGTCAGCACATGTTCTACTGTTACGCCTACAAGGAATTCAAGACTTCAAGTGAAAATTAAATCTGCCAGGAACCTAAGAGATGCAGATCCCAACACTAACTTACCTGATCCTCTTGTTCGCGTTGCAGCAATACAATCCACTGGCGGGAGAACTACCATGTCGATGAGATAACTGTATAACACTCACTATGCAAATGAGGCAGTATAAGCTGTATTATAACTATCTTATAACTTTCTTATACCAATAGTATAAGTATATAGTAAAAGAATTGCTTATTATGTCCAGCTTATATGTAGCTTATTGGTTCGTTATAATCTATACAGTATAAGCTTGTTATAAGATTTAGAATAGGATAGAGTATATTCAGCTTACTTCTAAAGCAAAATATAGGCAGGTGTCTAACAGCAGTGCTTATTATTATGGAGGCAATAATTATTAATTAAACCTTAAATTGCTATTATTAATTAGAAATTCAGGACAGTTAAAAAAAACTAAATTTTTTTGTTAGTTTTTAATTATTACCAAATCTGAGGTGAAGAACATTTCATAAAGTAGACAAATAGAGAAAATAATGATAACAACAATAAATTGTTTGAAAGTATTGACAGTTTGAAAGTTAATTTTCTTCACTGTCCTTGGCAGCCAACAGCCACGATTTACACCCTCGAGGAGCTTCACTTTCAATGGGAGAACCAAGACGCCTTTGAGCTCTCAAATGATTCGTCGATGGTAAATTATCCAAACGATATTCCAGTTTGTCAATAAATGTATTTAAGGAATCTGACCTATATGAAGGTGGACGCCGCCGTTTTCCTCCGACGCCGTTTTCCTCCTCTTCCTGTTGACATCATTTCGGGACAAACTTGAGACCCATAATTCTGTCTCCCGACCTTCTTTCACCACTTTGCCTCGGCGTTCATAACTCTTTACACAAATAATGATCATTAATCATAAGCCAAACAACTTACATTGATAGTTGAAAATAAACATGTCTACATCTAAATTTCAGCGTTCATTTTGCATGCCACTAAATATAGTATATGCATAAGTATATAATAAATCTATTATGTACATACAATATAAAACTGATACCACACGTGATAGGTACATAGTAACCAGACAATTAAAAACACACATAATGCACAGTGTGCAAGTACACACACGTGTATAATCTAAACGCAAAGTACACACATGATGTATATAAACCTAACAAGCAAACACACACATAGTGTGTATTAATTTAAAAGCGGTCACACACACATGATGTATATTAATTTATAAGCGAACACACACACATGATGTGTATGAGTCTAATAAGCGGACACACACATGCAAGAGAGTGTATATACTGATGTTGTATACTAAGATAAGGTATAAGATATGCATACATGACAAGCTTATACTTAGCTGGTAAGTATAAACTAGATTATAATCATAGCTTATAACAACTATTATAGAATAAGCTAACTTATAGGCAAGTCAAGTATCCTGATACTTTTAAGTAACTTAGCTTATAACTATGGAATAAGCAGGGGTAGATACTGTCTTATTTCAAAGCATTTGCACAGTGACTCTCAGTCCTACTTGGAACCAGTGGCTAAACTTCATTTGTCAGCCATACACTTCTTTCACCATACAAATATTTGACTACGACTTCCCAGCATTGCAGGCTTTGTCGAATAAGCACACTTTTACTGCACAAACTGGCTATTATAGAAATCGTATACTTTCCGGCTATGGACTTGGACAACTCTATTATGATTATCAGCTAGCAGCAGATGGAAATGAATGCTCAAGCAACCCATGTCTAAATGGAGGACGCTGTATTGATGTCTGTGCCAGCTACACTTGTCTGTGTCCCACTGGATATGTCGCAACAAATTGTTAGCTAAGCAATCAGTGCACCTTGAATGTTAATGCAAGACATGGGCGTGGTCTTTCAATCAGGGATCGTTTTTATGGTACTAGTGATCCTTATTATGAGATTTACTGGCATTTATCGCATTGGCACCCGAAATTACTATCTTCGACGTTCAACAAACTACAGACTCAAAACCCGGAACCCTACCTGGAACCAGATAATCAGTCTCGGATCACATTATTGGACACGACTTCAAGTTACAGTGTACGATAAAGATTTGTATGGAGGAGAGATGATGCTTTATCAAGACTGCGTAGCTTTTTTGTATACCAAGGTGTGCATCATACTGGAGTTCGTTTCTCTTGGTTACTCAGGATATGTCGAGTTTGATTACTCATGTCTGTAAGCAACTGATGAAGCGATTAATTTTCAGCAATTGATGTTTAAAGACTGATTGTACATTGTTATTTAATTTGCACACAAGAAACACATTTTTTATGTATTTTGTTGCTTAAAAATCATACCTTCACATGAATTAACTATAACACACTGATAAATCTAGAAAATGTTTTGTGGTAAGATAAATTAATTCATGTGCTCACTGAAGTAGGGATGATGGAAGTTATATTGAAAAGAATGGGAGCCGCGGCACACACACACTAATTTATTCCTATGAAAACCAGTTTATAAATAGTGAAAAATCGTAGTGAAAAAATGGATGGAAATTAGATGATGCAAAGTTTTAAATGATTTTAGTTCCATGAATTTGCCCAATAAGACCAGCAAAGTAAGACTGTAGTAGCGTAAGCTGTTTTTATTCATGGTTTCTGTAGTTAATTATCAGAGACAAAATATGAAAGAGATACTTTTTTTTTCAAATATCTGTGATTATGGGGGGGGGGGTGGATACGTTAACACAGCTACTGTAGTTTTTGTATGGTGTCAGAGGAAATCTAAAAGCTTAGATTATTCAAAGAGTGACACTATTAACTTAAAACCTAGCTGGTGTAGTTTTTGTATGGTGACAGAGGGACTTTAAATCTCTTAGGTCCTTAAGGTTGGATTCTATATTTTCAGGAGCTGAAGGCGAGTGAATATGGTATGAGAGTAAAATATCATTCCCATATTGTACGAGAGTGTGATAAGTGATTTATGGCTGTCTTGATATTTTTTCTCAACCAGTTACAATACAATTTTCATAGATTTTATTCGCTACAAGCACGCTAATTGGAGCATTCAATAATGAGCATACAATATGGGAAAATACAGAACACTCGAGTGATGCCGAAATATTCAAGCAAAAATATCAAGGCTGCAATGAATAGATATAAAAAAAAATTCTGTAACCCCTCCCCTATTCCCATACTAACGTAGAAAAAAACCAACAATGAATTTAATTATATTTGTTTCTATAATACTAGCTAATCTAATAATACCTTCTCATAGCTTAATATAGTTTCTAAGCCAAAAACCAACTGCAATTTTTTTCTTCTTGAGAGGAAACACCAACAACTGCTGACAAAAGTCATATTAAGATTTAAACTAAATTTTTATACTAAACTGAAGTCCATCACCTTATCTGTACATAGAAATAATAAAGAAATAAATGCCTTTTTTTTTTCTGTTAAAAAACATGTGAGAATGTAATTGTCACCTAGTTTTTTTTACTTGGTCAAATGTGGAATGTGGTCAAGGTCACAAATCTGTTCTACCCCATACAGCATCTGACCTCTAGACCTCTGAATGCCGGGTTAACAACTCAATACAAGTTTTAACCACTAGACTATTGCAAGTTTCCTGCACACACACTACAGACAGAAGTCAGAGTGAAAAAAAAAACACACACACATACACCTCAACTACACCATGTGCACAGATGTGTAGCCTGACCATGTTACACAACATGCACACACACACACACACACACACAATCTAGACAGAGCCAAGTGACCTGCCAGCAAAAAAAGGGGCTTACAGTACATGCTTCTTGCAAGTTGGTTCCAGCTGCATCTGAAGTTGCTCAAACCACATTATGTAACTTGCACACAAAAGGCCTTTGCAACCAGTCTTATATACAGTACACAGGTATTGTATTATGGAAAATGCAAAAATGTGCTTCATTAAAAATAAACACCTACTATTGAGTTTTTGTTGTTTTATTGGTGCCTCTATGGCCTTCGAGGGTCCCCCCCTTAATTTACTTCTAATTTTAAGCCACCCAAAGTCTATTTCTCTGGAGTCATATGTCGTCATGAGTCACACACATACAAACACAAGAACCATGTACTCTTTCACAGGTTGTATAGCTCAGAACTAGTTAACACTTCCTTCTCAATAGGCTGCTCCCTCTGCAGCCTTGACCCTGAAATTTCTTGCTTGTCTCCTTTTTGTTCTTTCTTGTTTTCAACATCTCACACTCTGTTCACTAAAAACATTGTATCAGTTTGTTCTTTTTAGTTGTGTTTCCACTAGAAGGCCATCAGAGCTAGAATTCATGGAACTTATATTAAGGATTTCTTAAAACTAAGCACCTGTATGGTCTTTGAACTTCAGTTCAATTTAAAAGATTTGTTAGTTTTTAATCCTAATTGGTCTCTTTATATTACAACCTTTCTTGTTGCATAGCAAACTGCTCAAGTTTTGTTGCTGTTCTTCATTGAACTCTGTATACCTATAAATTTGCATCAGACTTTTTGATGCAAAAAAGAGTCAGGGTCAGGATAAGTGCTGTGGTCAGGGATAACTGCTGGGTTGCCAGAGTTAGGATTAGTGTTCCGGTAAAAAATAATTTATTTCTTGGAAATTTGCTTCGCGTTCTGTCTGCTCCCACACACTCTTACTCTCTTTTAACTGACTTCTCGTGACTACCCCACACCTCTTCTTGTGTGTACCCGTCACGTCTGCAGCTGCTGCTGCTGTCATTAGTAATGTCGTGGCCTGCTCAGTTCCTAAAGAAACTGCAAACAGAACCTTGTTAATTTGTCAGTTACTGCTACCTCTAGCTTATAAGACTTCTCTCCAACTGACATCCCCACAACTGCAAGTTGTGCTGCGACCTTCCCAACTTCAAACCCTTCAAGCAACACTCTCTAGTCTGTCAATTGCAACCCGCTACCTTGAACCGACTCCTTACCCTTCTCAACCCTCTCAACTACTATTGCCTCTCCACCCATCATATCTCTCAGAGTGACACCAATATCTAGGATCTCTCTAGAGTATGGGTATATACATGGGGTGTTTCGCTTCCTGAAACTATACTTGTGTAATAGGCTTGGGTTACGAAAGCGGCCCACTGTTCAGCAGTAGTACACAGCATAGGCACACGGGTAACCTCATCATGCACAAACTGTGCCAGCTTCTTTCGGTCCCTGATATGGGCCCGCCTCTTAGGGAACATCTGAGCCCCGATGGTCCTGAGGCTTCTACCATACTGGGTAAGGACTATTTCTTTAATATTGTCGTAATCCTCACCCTCCCTGATGGCAGTTGCCGCCTTGTCTGTGATCTTCGTAGGTAACTTATTAACCAACATCCACTTCCATCTCTCTTCCTCTATCTCTCTCTCCCTTGACTGGGTCTCGAGACCCGAGATATAATTAACAAGGTCCCCACCCCTCAGAAAATGGGACAATATTCTTCACAATATGTTCCACCTCCTTGTCCCTGTCCCTCACACCACGCACTACCCACCTACGGGCACCATGCCTCTGGCTGACATAACAGAATCCAAGAACTCCTTAAACTGGGAACCAGTTAAAGTAATATTCCCTGCTCCTCCATTGGTACTACCTCTACCTTGTAGTGTAGAATGGTGTTATTTATTATAGAGAATACAGAAGTCTAGTAGTAGAAGGAATGGTGGTAAGTCCATTGTCTATTAAATGTTACTCCTGATTAATCCGGTAAGAAACTCAAATAGAGCAAATAGAGCAGTCATGAAAATTATAGATGAGGTTGGTCATGTCTAATTAGTGGCAGCTGTAACAGTAAATTATTAAGCAAGTCAGCATCTTGTTACAAGATGTAAAAATGTGGAGCTGTAATTCAGTTACATAAAAAAATTCAAGAACACATAAAAATAATTATATAACACATTGTGATTATTGTTCAATATCTAATCCTCTCATAAAATCTGTCTGGATTAACTTGAACAGGATGTAAGGGATTTTGGTGAGTCAGTCAAGTTCCATTCAGTGTTGTTTTAGAAAAAATTTGTTTTATAGTGGTTGGGGTAAGTTATGGCAGAGGGCCATCTGGCTAAAAAAGTGATATCAAGCTTCATTAGTGTTGTTTTTTATATATAGGAAGAAGTTTAGTTTGAATTATAGTTATAGTTATTTTGAAACCATTTTGCTCCAATTGAGCCAAAGCTAGTTATTAGTTTCTACATTTTTTTTACCAATTTTACTTAGTATTGTTGGGCTTTCTGTTTCGTTAGAAATCCAACAACTAATTTTTCATTTTCTAGCTGATTGTTAGGATCTTTAGTTATAGTTTATTTGAACTAAAAGTCTTCCAACTGAGTAATAGTCAATCTTTTAGGACATATAGTAGCTATTTTTAAAAAGCTAGATTCATTCAAGTTAGCATGAACTATGAAGGGAGTTAGTTTTAGTAGAATGAGCTTACTAACACAAGCATAATATAAAAGAAATCTCAAAGAAATTACATAGCTATAAATATTAACTTATTAAGAATATATTTAAAAAATACAGTTTAATACGTTGAAAATAGTCTCAGAGTAAGCTCTAATTCCGTTAAAGTAACAAAATTTTCGATTTTAACATTCTTAAGAGGGTATCTAATACAGTCCAGACTTTGGGTCTGAGTGAATGTCATTTATTTGATCACATGATCTGGCAGGATTAAAATACACCCGTTCAAGAAGCTGAAATTCAACTCACACATCATTATGTTTACAAGATTCTGAGTGATATTTCTCTAGTAGCTCAGCTTGGATAGCCAAAAATCAGTTCGATACCCTAGGAATTCATGTCATCTATAGCAAGACACAGAGTAAAGAGTATTGTGGTAAGCCAAGAAAAGTGAAAATTTAAATAAAAATTTTTCAAAAGTGCTCATAATAAAAGTATGTATGTATACGTATGTATGTATAATGTATGTATGTATGTATACATGTATGTATGTATGTATACATGTATGTATGTATACATGTATGTATGTATACATACATGTACGCATGTATGAATTAGTATAGCCAGGATTTCTGAGAGGGGCTTCTATTTGAGGAAGATCGAGCTAATGCAAGTCAGATTACCATAGACTACTCAGTCTGCTAAGAGCCCCTTTTTTGTTGTTACCCTAGGAATCATCTTATATCTCCACCTTGTTCCTTGCAAGCTTATTTTATTAAGCGCCCCTGGATGATCGGAGCTCAGCCTCAGCTTTAGGGGCCTTATTGTCGTTAAACCTTGCCGTTTGGATTTATAGCGGGACTCATCCAAAGTTAATACAAATATACCAATTTTGGCGCTGGAAACCTAATACTGCAATATTTGAAAACTTGACCTGTAAATCTAAAGCTTTTTTCAAGTTAGTATCTGATAACGTTCATCAAACATTCATTGAGTCACTTGTTTGTGCGTTAAGCAAGTTGTCCTGAGTTCTACCCCAAAAAAAGAAGCCTGTGAAAGAGAGACCACACATATAGTATCTAGACTTCATAGGTAGTATGGCTATAAAATTCATTGCATGTATTTTGGTTACATGTGATTTTATTGGGTACTGGTCCTATACAGTGATTAGGTAGCTTCTGCACTTGACTTGTATTAAGTGATTTTAGGCAAGCACATGACAAGACAAGTATTATGTACTTTGTACTATTTGTGTAAAGAAGCCAATGAAAATAACGATGCAGAAGTCCAAACCACATGCATAAAGTTAATGGTTCCATTCATGTGGTTTGGCTGCCCTATCATTAAACTATAAGCAAAACCAACTTACACTAAAGTTACCCAATATAAACTTGCAGGTAATTGCAAGGGAGTAACTGTGGTAAAATACAATAATAATAGGATCAAGAAGTTTCTATAGAGCCAATTCCACATCAAAGTAATCATAAACTTTATTTGTCTAACTGGAAAAGACAATGTGGAGCTCACACTCATGATGATAACTTTCTCCACTGGATCTTCTATGGAGCCACGAGATGTTAGGTACTGGTACTGTTCACCACAGGCACTAGTGTGATTTTGTCAAGCAGAATGAACCAATAATGATTGCAGATAATGACGGTACTTTATCAATAAAATATACTCTGTAATATGTTCAAGTGTTTTTTCAATTAGTGTAAATGTAGCTACTGGCTCCTCAAATGATTGTGATAACTCTGAACACAAGTGATACAAGAAATGTTTGCCTTAAGTCACATCCTGTTTACTTTAATGCTGATCAATGTGGCAATAAGTTTTAGGCCCTGTTCAGTACATGATAATAATTGTAATTACTCTGAAAACTGTAAGATTGATTAGCTATAGGTAATGTATACATAGCAAAGCATCATGTCTTAGCTAGCATGGATATTATTAAATAAATAATAATCACTTTGGATACATTGGTTATAATATTGGTATGTCAGGTAATGTGAAGTTTATTTAAGCTAATTAGGACTCCCAAAAATTTGATGGCCAACTTTTCCCAATCTGCTGGCAATGGTCTGAGATTGGTTGTATCATTGACATTGTAGTGTCTAATGAGATGACCTATGTTGTACTGTCATCAATAATTTGTTTTCAGCAATTCAAGTGTTGTAGATAAATCAGCAATTTGACTTCATACTTTTGGCCAAACTTTGTGGTCTCCTAGAAATTTCAAACATTGAAATAAATATTTAGCTACATATCTCATTAATGTGTATTTATTTATTAGCAAAACGAAGTGCTTGATTCAGTAATAACCTAATATTATCTAAATCTGTATTTACAAAGCAGTATTTTGGTACCTGCATCAAATACAATTATAAAAATGTAAGCTTGCACAACTGCGTGGACACAGTTGTTCCACAGAACGCTTACGTACTAGCAAAATGGTACAGTATCGTTGTGTTTAAATCATGATTAGGACGGGAACCGTAGAAATGTTAAGTATCGTTATTAGCACAAGCACAATTAATTGAGTGAAAGCAAGATACGACTTGTAGTAGTACAAAGTGGATGTGATAGTCACACTAGGTTGGCTACGACCTTGTTCTCTCATGTGACTTCAGTCGACATACCACGGACCTGTTAATTGACTCCCACCCGAGAAGCTTACCTTAGCGGTGGGTTTGCGGTCATGCGTCTGGGGTTTTTTCCTGCATTCCAATCTAACCACAATTGATGTGCGCCACACCTACCGAGCTGCGACTTCGTAGCCGTAGTACCCCGAATCCCTATGGTAAAAGAACTAGCTAATTTGTTGGTATGGGAAGCCTCTGAAAGTTGTTGTGCTTCTAAATTGTAGTTTAAATACAGCTATATCGATCTCGTGACAAAGACTGTAATGTACTAGCTAGGTGGACTATTGTAACTCGTACTTTAATAAATTGGACAAAGAGCGTAGCAAGTTGCCCTCCTGTACAATGATGAAGTGGATTACGGTCACTATTTTGCTTGTATTCTTATGTGGATCAGTTTCTGCTCGTAAGTATTATTATAGCTAGTTGTTGGCTAGTTAAATTTTTTAAAGGATCATGGTTTATCTATGAATATAGGAGTCTAACCATGATGAATTTAATTTCTTATTTTAGAATTTACAATCGGATTTCTTGGTGGAACTCCTAACATCACTTTCACTGAAGGAGACATAGATACTGTGGAAGAAATTTGCATTGGAGTGACATCAGCAGACCCAGCAAATGAAAGCTCTATCCTTGTGACAGCTATTTCTTTGACTGCAGATAATGGTATAGTAAAGTAGCTATTAAAGTGCTGTTTATTATGTCTTTATTTTTTTGTTTAGATGTAGACTATAGGTATTTTGCTCAGAATATAACTATACCACAAGACTCTACCATGAGTTTTCGTCAGTGTGTCAACATAACAATAATAGGGGATGTTTTTATTGAAAATAATGAAACGATACTGTTCATGCTCACTGACAATGAAGGAAATGGAGACATATTGGATGATACTGCTGCAATGGTGTATGTTAACATCATAGACAATGATGGTATGTGTTTAGGTGTCAGGCCATACCTTAAAAGAAGCATAGCCGCTATGGCACATAAAAGATACATGCTCGTTATTGTTCATCAATTAGTTTCATCTATTAATCGTACAGCCTAACCTATGGTTGGGCTCTTCAATACACTATCTTTATAACCTATTAGGGGGATAAATCATTGTTTAACTTTATTACAATGTTAATTGCATGCTATAATTCATTCTGACTCATATACATTTTCATTATCATACTAAAAGTGAAGTGCCATTTGACTGTAATGTTGACTTGATGTAGACAGCATACAAAAACTCAGCATATTTCTATGAGTACAATTTTAATGGTGCTTTTACATATAAATGCCTGGTTCTGTATATCAACCAGCACAAATCAAGCCCCATTTCACAACATAATAACGCCCCTTAAATGTAGCTGTGCCTCATTTACCATTTTGCTTGCATAGAATAGGTGTAGGGGCGTAGTCGAACTGACGAGTAAAATCATAGCATAAAAAGAATAGTTTCAAGCTCTATTTTTGTGTACTACTTCAGAAATACAATAATCCTTTCATTCATACTTTGCCACGGCTTGGGACAGTAAGGGGTAAACCCTATGATGATGAGATATTTTTTTAATATTATAGATTATTAACAATGGTTCATGTGCTAAGGTGGATAAATAGAATAGTTGCAACAAACAACTCATTGTTATAGCATACAGGCAAAGATAAAATTATATCAAGATTTGACTTTCAAGCTCTGCGGTTGCCACTCAGTTCTGCTAGCTATGATGTCCAACATTTGATAGGGCTTTTTCTTCAGACGACATGTACCTCTGATCTAATTTTTAAATTATAGGCCCTAACAACTGTGACCCATTCTACCTCTTTCTTTGTTTCAATCACAAAAAAAATGTCGATGCAACCCTAATACATGAAGTAAGTTTAGATTGTAATCATTGAATGAATTATGGGGACAGAGTAATTATCTGCTTCTGCATTGCAGGACTAATTTTGTTGAAGAACTGCAGCAAGATCAGAAGTGACTCTGGCATAGCTATCTGCACACTAAGCACAAACTAACACCACCTCACACAATTTGTGGCTAGCTACCTCCCCTGTGAATACTGCTCTTGAGCCTATTGTACATGCATAATAAACTAATAGTAAACCACAATATTGTTATTAATAAAAATCAAATTACATTTATTGAAAAATGAGGTGGACAGTGCTTGAGAAACTAATTTGTATTGATAATGCAAAATCGAGTATATATTATATGTATATGTGTGTAGATGGTATGTATGCCCCTTAAACACGTGTGCAGGGTCCCTTTTATTCTCCTAAAATACAGGCTTGAACCTACTTTCTTCTGATATTACAGCATTAAGCAAGACTTACTTGAAACTTGGGCTCCAAATTGTTAGATGATTCCGGCAAAAAGCTTGTTTTTCAAGTCCCAGCGTTACTACAACTAGTTACTATGACATTGAAAACCCTTTACTAGACGTGTTTGTTGTTTTTTGGGGCTACTAAGTGCCATTCATTGGTTGTCAAGTGCCACCGGTAGCCAGAATAGCTAAGTATTACTTGGGAGAAGCTTAGATAAGTATGTAGTTCTATATTTGTTAGTTAAATTACAAAAATAACTCTGGCCTTTGTTGTTGTTGTTTTTTTTTTGGTAGAGCTGCGAGCTTGTTCACCATGCTATATACTGTTTTGCGTGAACTAAGAAAATATATTTTAATGCTCACCCCTTGAATATCCTTTGTCCAATACTCAAGTCACGAAGAGACTACAACGTAGGTCTTAAGCTGGTATATCCAGTGAATGAGTATGTATAATAGTGTTGTGTGTTGCTAAAGAATTAATAGCAGTAACTAAATAGCAATAAATTTAACAATAATATTTAACTAACAAAAATTATTATCAGCTAGCATTCATGTTTAAATTTCAGTCAGACCAGCTCGCTCGCCATTTGTACTGAAGCGCATCACTAGTTTCTATGCAAATTAGCTTCCCTTAGTGCTATCAGCAACCAATGTACACGCATACTTCACCAATTTATTTATTACTACAATATTTCGAGCTATGGTGGCTCTTCTAGTAGTTTAGAAATGTCAAGGAGTGATGAATTAGACCACCAACTTGACCCAACCGATGGCTAAATAAACTGATGAAAGCTACCTTTGACTGGGTTGTAAATTCCAGCCGTTTGACTCGCCTTCAGAATTTGTTCAAGTGTATACAATTTACGAATAAATGTTATTAATAGTAAATTACAAGAACAACTTCAAAGACAGTCGGTGAGCACGAAACAAACTAGTAGAAGTAGTAACCTTCCAAAATGAGAGATGATACCAAAAAATTAATGATAGAGAGAGAAAAGTCCAAATCACAAAGTTTTAGAGAAAGAGAACCAACAACTGAACAAGGAAGAGAAAGTAATCAGTATAAGAGAGTAATTCTAACAGTAATTAGCGTGAGAGACAGAAATACGAATACTAGTGAGTGAATGAAGGCGTGAATTAGTTCAAATGTAATTTAGTATTTATGATCATAAGTTCATTTGGATGCAGTTTTCATACTGCATGAGGCTTCCACAAGTGAAATGCATAGAAATAAAGAATATAGAAGTGTTAGAAGGGGAGGCCTTGTATTATTGACATCATTGAAATGTTTATTGTGATCTATTGTCATTTGTGACATCATGCTTATGAACAGTAGGTTTTTAAAAAATGGAAAAAATATTAAATAAATGATTTGGGTTATTGTGTCAGTGTGACTGTAATCTCCAATTAAAGTGTATTTCTTAAGTGTGCTGTCACATAGCAATGCCCGGGCACCTTTTGTAGCACACTCCAGCTGAATAGTTGTGCATTAACTACCACATCATGCTCTGCTTGCTCGCCATGTTAGTGCCTGTAAGATACAGCTTTGTCTCACTTAACATTGCGTACATATAGTTGGGGCAGGCCGAGTCAATTTATAATCAATAGTTCTCTTACACAAACGAAATTGTTCCAGAATCTATTCTCGTATACTGTTCAGGAAAGGACAAATAACAATAGTTCTTACTTTGCCGACGCTCCTGTAAGGGGTAGACCTTATTACAACAAGATATTTTTTATATACGAAATTTTACAGTAATTGACGATAGTTCATGTGATAAGATAAGTAAATAATAGAATCCTAAAATAGAATTCAACAAAAAGTCATCATTATGCACTGGCCGCTCCGCCGGTCCGGCTGGTACGGCCATGGCCGGACCACTTTTTTCCAAAAGTGGGCGTGGTTCACAGTCCCTTTACCCAACCGGTATTATACGCATGCGCATTGTGGAGTTACTATAAGTGCTATTGCAGCTGGACTTTAGTATGGCTTCTTCGTCCGTAACTCCAGCACGCACTGTGTTGGGAGATAGTCCTCATCAACCAAAGGAGTTCAATTTTCCAAAGCGAAGTTTTGGCAAAAAGACCCTTGTTTACCGCAGCTTTCAATCTAGCTGGTTTACCAGTTGGAAATGGCTTCACTATCTTGAGGCTGAGGACATTACTCTTTGTTTTCTATGCTTAAAAGCAAAAGAGAAAGGGGTAATTGTTACATCAAACTTGGGGAGTTGTGACCAAGCATTTGTAAGTTTTGGTTTAGTTCCTATAATGTTAGCTAGTAACCGTGCATGAAACTTGTGTGTAGCTATCAAGAGGGTTTTCCAACTGGAAAGATGCCACTGTTGCCTTTAAAAAGCATGAGAAGAGTGCTTGCCATAAACTAGCCATTGATGTGCTTGTGACAGTGCCAGTAACTGTTGGTAATGTTGGAGAAATGCTGGTTAATTCTTTAGCACAAGAAAGAGCTTCCAATCTGCACTGTTTGCTTGTGATTATGGAGAGTTTGAAGTTTTTGGCCAGACAAGGTTGTGCTATTCAAGGACATACTGAGAAAGGTGATGGAAACCTTTACCAGCTTCTTACACTGAGAAGTTCATCTGATACTAAGGTATTTCAATAAGTGCTATTTAATTGTAATTTGCATTTTTAGAATTTTTGTAGTTGCAACAATGGCTAAAACGCAAAAGTGAGGCTTATCTTAGTCATGAGGTACAGAATGAAATGCTGAAGTTAATGTCCTTGAATACATTAAGAAAGATAGCTTGTGATCTTCAAGCGACAGAATTTGTGACTATTATGTTGGACGAGTGTGCTGATATATCTAATAAAGAGCAAGTAAGTAGTTAAAGTTTATATAGTCCTACACTTGATGTAACTAATAACATCTTTTTTGTTGCTTGAATATCAATAGGTTGTGTTAGTGCTACGATGGGTTGATACGGAGCTGGAAGTTCATGAGGAGTTTATTGGCTTGTATTCAGTTTCCTCTATTGATTCTTCTGCATTATTTGCAGTGGTAAAGGATAGTTTTTTACGATTGAATATTTCACTTGCAAAGGTCAGGGGTCAGTGCTACAATGGAGCCAGTAACATGAGTGGAAGAAGAAGTGGCTTGGCAAAGAAAATCATGGATGAGCAGCCTCTGGCCTTCTACACACACTGCTATGGTCATTCATTAAACTTGGCTGTTTCTGACCTCATCAAGAATAGCAGTACTATGAAGCGAGTCCTAGATATTGCATATGAGATCACTAAACTGGTGAAGTATTCCCCTAGAAGAGAATCTTTTTTTCGTGATATTAAAGATGAATTATCACCTAGTTCACCCGGCATTCGTGTAATGTGTCCAACCAGGTGGACAGTGAAAGCAGATACATTGCAAAGTATTGTCAGCAATTATTCCACACTCCAAGAACTTTGGGATCAAGCTGTTGAAATTGTGCATGATAGTGACACAACAGCAAGAATTGGAGGAATTGCTGCTCAGATGAAGTTATTTGATTTTTTTTTTGGTCTGGTGATAGGAGAAAATCTATTGCGAATCACTGACAATTTGAGTCAGACCCTTCAGAAGAAAAACTATTCAGCTGTTGAAGGACAAGTTACTGCACTTCAAACAAAGAAAACACTTGTGCATATGCGGTCAGAGGAATCTTTTGATCTTTTATGGACAAAAGTGGATAAAATGCGTTCAGGCAAAGATGTTGATGGTCCTAAGCTACCTCGAAAAAGAAGATGTCCTGTGCGGTTAGAAGATGGTAATGCACCTCCTGAGTATGATTTCTGTCCAAAACTCTATTATAGACGCATCTATTATGAAGCAATTGATATATTAATTCAATCAATTGGAGACAGGTTTGATCAAGAAGGCTACAAAATTTATAGTGTGATGGAATCTTTGTTTTATAAATTAATGAAAAAAGAAAACTACCAAGAGGAGCTCAGAAAGATTGCTGAAGTGTATGGCAATGACCTCAACATTGCCAATTTGGAAACTCAGCTCCTAGTTCTTTCAAGTAATATACCGGAAGATGTACACGATATACACACTCTAAGAAAGTATTTTCAACATTTGTTATCAGCGGAAAGAGAACTTATGTGTGAAGTTGTCCGTCTTCTAAAAATTATTTTGGTGATGCCTGCAACTAATTGCACAAGTGAGAGGTCATTTAGTGCACTGAGGAGGCTGAAGACATATCTGAGGTCAACTATGTCTCAGGAAAGACTCAACAGCCTGATGATTTTACACGTCCACAAAGATCACACGGACAACATGATTCTCTCTGATGTGGCCAATGACTTTATCAGTGGACGTGAAAGGCGGTCAAATGTTTTTGGAAAATTTTAATTCTTAACAACATATTATACTATTCAAACGACATTTGGTGTTATACCCATACTATACATGCGCATAAAAATGAATTTGTGAAAGTTTGATTGTAGTGAATCTACTGTGATTAATCTTGTACTGTTCAAATATTAAAATTTTATGATCTGATTGAAACAATGGTATAGTTAGCTATCTTTGAGGTTGATGCCTTTTATTCTTTTCTTTTCCTCTTTCTTGATCATGATATGAGTGGCTGAGAGGTTATTTGGTAAGTCACACCTTTAGCCACACCTACTTCCTGGCCTGACCACTTTGAAAATGCCGGAACAGCCCCTGTTATGACATACACATAAGTGTATAAAAAAAAGGCTTATTTACTTAAGTGGTAGCCATGCAGTATTGCAGTGGAGTTCAAAATGATGACAGGACTATTTCTTGAGATAATACGGAAGACTTGTTGTATGAGTAACTAATACCTCATGTAACTATGCTATTAATAGAGCAAATTAAACATGTTATCAATAGTGGAATGTTGTTACTGTAGCTAAATTGTATTGTTTATTCACAAGCTCTGAATTTCAGGATTAGCTTATTCTATATCTATAGTTCCTCCAAATCTGTTGGACTTATATGGACAAAACTTCAGCTCTAAAAGATTACATGCCATAGACATTGGTTGTTAAGGGTCCTCTATTAAATTATAATGTAATAGTTCTTGGCATAAATTACAGGGTAAATTGTAGTTTATTTGAAATTGCATGAGAAAGATGAAACACCACGGGGAAAGTGTAATGACACCAAAACTAAGTGAAATAGCACAATATAGAGTGGCACTTGCGCATGAGTGTAACACTAGTCTTAGAAACATACAGTTCGCATAGTCTCTGTGGATTGTTAAGCGTCCCCTTTTTAAGTGCTTTTTTATGTGTAGTGCCCATTTTATTTCCCACTGTTTGCACTTTTACAGCTAACTGTACACCAACCAAACGCAGTACATGAATACTGCAATGAAGATAGTTAGCATGGGATAAACCACTTGATTACTCTCTTCAGAGTGACATGGCAAGAAATTTCACTCTGTGGCTTTGTTATCACTTGCCTCTGATTCATGTAAATAAAATAGCCTGCTCTAGAAATATTTCACCACTATTACACTTTGACTTATGTAATAATTATTATTTATCATATTATATTTCCCAGTTCTTTCTAGTCCACCTAACAATATTATAACTACCTCTGTTTCTGCCATCACTCCTACTGCCATCACTCCTACTGCCATCTCTCCTACTGCCATCACTACTGTCAATGCCGCCACTGCTACAGTCACTCTCACAAACCATTTTTACATCTTCTGGGAATCTCTCATATTTTGAATCTTCTCTATGTAAACTATTATTTTTGTAAAATTCTTATATTGGTATCCATCATCATTCCATTGATAAAACACACAGTTTGTCTACCTACAGGCAAAAAAAATAGCACATACTGGTTAAGGTGGGAGGGATAGCAAAAAATCTGAATTTTTTTTTTTAATTCAAAAAAAATAATTTAACTCATATAGATTCACTGTAACCTGTGCAAACGCGGTAATAGGTAAGGGTCCACTATTCTGCATTATTTTAGAGTGCCGCATCGTTATGTACACCTATAGCTAACCTCTGGCTAAACAAAAATACATGCACACTTGGATATAATTTTTTTTTCAAAAAGGACTTTGTATTTAAATAATAAAAATAGTTTAAAAAGCTTTGGTGACTATGTACCACCAATTATGTAGCTATTATGCATGTTTATGTATAGGTAAATAACATAACACACAAATATGTATTGCACTAGTACACAAAAAACTCTTTTGAAGAAGTGAACACACTACCATAAAACTTGTACTATTTGTATCATAGGTTGTAATACTTACATTAAATGTGCTACATTTGCTCAATGTTGGAGCTGTTTAAATTCATGGTGAACAGCATCTCTTCAAACTGCACCCCTCTCTCCTCTTCTAGAGTGTCAGCGATTTCTTGCACTGAAGTGTAGATGTTGTTGCTGGTGAATCTAGCTCTGGGCAAACTGCTGGCCAACTCGTGAAAGTCATTCCTCCTCAGTTGTACTGCTATGTACCTTTTGGGCAGGTGCCTGCACAGTTGTACAGCAACTTCCTCTTCTGGCATTGTAGTAGGGCCGCCTGCTGCAGCTGGACCAGCTCTGTGGACTACTTCCATCTTTGCTTTCTAGTTTTCTAGTCTCTTTTCTATTTTCTTTCTAACTTCCTTAGTTCTAGGCCTTCTTAGGTCATCCCAGGGCTTTATACCCTACATTTAAAAAAATGCCCTGTCTCTATGGCATCACGTGCCACACCTTACCCACGACTACTTGAAAATATTTTCGCATATTAATTTGTACACGCAACTGGTAATACAACAATCGTTACCAAGTACAGTAGCCCTGTCCTGACGACTAAGGCCCTAATCTGAGGAGTAGGTCCCTGTCGTGAGGAGCACTCCACAAAGTGAGGAATGCTCTCTGTCATGAGGACTAGGTCCCCAATCTGAGGAGGTGGGTCCCCAAATATATGGGCATTGTTAAGAATAAATTTTAACATTACAGAGCAAACAATAGAATTTCGAACAAAAAGAAATGAAAAGAGTGACGTTTTATTAGCGAAATAATAAAACAAAGCACTATGAATGATATCAGAAGTTAAGTTTTCCTCTTCTTCCTCGAGGGTTTAAAATAGTCAACCAAAGTACCCATTTAATCTGAACTTTCTGAGCATGAATTATGTCCACCCTCTTCTGTGTTAAAATTAATATTCTTTTCAGAGAGCATTTTAAAATTATTTAAGATTCCGTTACTTGACAAGTATGATTGTATGTCTGAAGTCGGCATTGTTCGTGAAGAACTATCAATTTCTTTCAGAAAAAGTCTAGAATTGAAATAGAAAATATGTAAGTTATAATATTTAAAAAAAATTTATAATAAAGTAACGTTAAACAATTTAAAAAAAATATTGAATTTAAGAAATACAAAATTTTGAACAAAATAAATCTTTACTTCATCGTAACTGTTTTCTTAATCCTTTAGCATTTCCTTTTCATAAATCTTGCAAACCATGTACTAATATGCATTCTTAACTTAAACATATACAAGTGGTAGACTGCTAGCTTATATTGTTACAACTTACCTGTGATTACTAAAGAGCCATAACAACAGAATTATAGACTCTTCATTAACGTGCTCGTTTTCCCTGAAAGTAAATTTGTTTGAAATCAATAGTATGTCAGCCTCACAGTCATACATAAATATCTGCAGTGAGTTGCAGTTTATTAGAAGACATGGGACCATAGATTTCAGATCCTTATGTAAATTGTGTTCCATGAATGACGATAAGACAACCAAACCTATAGCCTGGGATGAATGTACATTTTTTTTTAATTCCCACGACCACAGAAGCACCACCGCTTTCACTACTATAATCATCATCTTCTGTTGCAATTACTGCAACTGAACTCTCTGGAGAGTGTCCTCTTATGCGCCCATCAACAGTACCATACCACGTGGATTCATTGCACCCTATGCCCAGATTTCCACAAATCACTGTATTGCCATCTTTAAACACTGCCTTAACCCAAGAGTGATGAAGTATGTGTTCCAAAGTTACTGAATTTGAAATATTATATTGGAATAATTTCTCAACCAATTCATGTAACACATCTTTCTCCATACGCATCTCATCGATATCTATGTGGTGTACCTTCCTAAAGACAAGAAAGGGAAGTATGGAATTTATTGCCTTATTGACATCTTTGTCGTTCATAGCACCCTTTGTCAGAAAATCAATTTCGAAGTCTAAAACCTCGTTTAGAGGAAAACAGATTACATTCTTGTGTTGTAGCAATAGATGTGATAACTTTTGAATTGAGGAGAAAGGTTGAGTCACTTTTACAACATGAATTTTAAGATCTTTAATTTTGATCCAAAGACTCTCTGCATGTCTTACTGCAACAAAATGTTAGATTTTCAACATTATTTTAACTGTATACATAATTACCTTTAACCTTTTAAATGTTCTTATCATGACACTAGCCTATACCGGCCATAACCCTGATCAGATGTAGCAAGACCTTTTACCTAATTAACAGGTCTGATTAAATTCTTATCACTTGTCCGTTTCAGCTTAATCACAACCTTCTTAATTAATGTGAGCACATAAACTTCAAATAGCCTCCAAATACAATTCTCCTCATACTCCTTATCAAATCTACCTTCTCCACATTCCATCTAAATCTTTCTTTTGAGTTAATTTTAATTATCCTTTTATAATTTATCCACTACCAACAAACACTTTGTTATTATCAACACCTCATCACATGAACTACCCGATAACACTTGTCATCATTAACACTTCATTTCTATATAAACCTTCCACATTTCCTTCTGTAATCACAATTCAACTCACTCCCACAAGGCTGAGGTTTATTTGTCTGTAAACATATCCTTAAATAATCTTGCGGCGTACTTGGCTTTACATGAAGAGTTTCTTGAGAGCAAGCAATCCCGTGGCAATAGTAGCGAAACTCAACAGGCTACTTCACTGGCTCACTGAAGTAATTGACTTCATTATATCTCTTGCCTTCTCAACAGGAGAATCCACCTTACCCAAACCTAAAACACAAGCTATTTCCTACAAAAAACATTACAGATCACCTGTTACTCGCACTCATTTCTGTAATACACGTATCTTATATTCCCATGCATGTAATACACATAACTAAAGTACTGCAATCAAGTTCAAGTACAACCAAGTTCAAGCATTAATGACGAAAATGAACACGAGTGTGTATTGGTACGCCTCCTTGACTACTACAATGCTATTAACTTACCAATTCTGTACACGAATTGAATGAGTGAGTTTCTAAAGCTTTAACACACAGTTTCTGCAAATTATTATCCACAGGATAAACTTCAAGAAGCGAATCTTTCCATTCTGGGAGAGAGAAAAAGTGTAAACAGGTCACGAAGTCTAAGGAAGAAGAATCTTATACACTTCAGAAGCTATCTGTTGTTGACTGTGACTCAAATGAGCAAGTTATTGACTAAATTGATGTATCGACTATTATCATATGACCCTTTTACTTAACCATTTCTACGTATTCTTAAATATTATTGCATGCTCTAATAGTATAAATAAGTTGCAGATACTAATATGAAAGACTCACCTGTGCACAATGGTTGTGTGGCAATCACTTTAGCTCATCATTATCTGAGTTGCATGATGGGGTCCAACTCATCCATTGTTCGGCTTCCAAAAAAAGGACCCACTCTTGGGTCCGTATTCAAGAATACGGAACCATGATAGGGTCCCAAATAAAATAAAAATTAGGACCCATTATTGGGTCCTATTAAAAAAATAGGGACCAATTCTTGGGACCTATTCAAGATAAGGACCCATCCTTGAGTCCATATTCAAGAATATGAAACTATAATTGAGTCCCTAATAAAAGAATAAGGACCCATTCTTAAGTCCTCTTAAAAAATAAGGACCCATTCTTGGGTCCTCTTCAAAAATACGGACCCCTTCTTGGATCCTATTTTAAAATTAGGACCCATGCTGAGGATCAACATAACAATAATGTTTTCACTATTTGTATATCATCAGCGATTGATTTCAGAAGGAAGGTATTATTTAGTGCTTATTTTTCTGGACCCAATTTAAGTGAAGCTTTTCAGCAATCCTGACTTTACTAACCCCCTTACCAAGCAACGTAATAATAAAAGTATGGTAACACGAACCCATTCTATAAAGTATGCAATCTGAAGCATAGTCCACAAACAAGTTAAAATCATTTTATTAAGATTTTTGGGAAATTTTTCTTAAAATTTAAGTTTTCTTAAAAAAAAAAAAAGTTAAGAATTATTCAATATTGTTGAGAATGTGCAGCTCTTTTAGATCTACTAATCTCCCTCATCCCTGCTGCCTCGCGTAGCCATCTTTCTTTCTTCAAACTACTTTTAAAACGAAATGATTCAATCATTACCAGTTGCGTGTACAAATTAATATGCAAAAATATTTTCAAGTAGTCGTGGGTAAGGTGTGGCACGTGATGCCATAGAGACGGGCATTTTTTTTATGGATTCTTCTAGTAGGGTATATAAAGCCCTGGGATGACCTAAGAAGGCCTAGAACTAAGGAAGTCAGAAATAAGGAGAATAGAAAAGAGACTAGAAAACTAGAAAGCAAAGATGGAAGTAGTCCACAGAGCTGGTCCAGCTGCAGCAGGCGGCCCTACTACAATGCCAGAAGAGGAAGTTGCTGTTCAACTGTGCAGGCACCTGCCCAGAAGGTACATAGCCGTACAACTGAGGAGGAATGACTTTCACGAGTTGGCCAGCAGTTTGCCCAGAGCTAGATTCACCAGCAACAACAATATCTACACTTCAGTGCAAGAAATCGCTGACACTCTAGAAGAGGAGAGAGGGGTGCAGTTTGAAGAGATACTGTTCAGCATGAATTTAAACAGCTCCAGCATTGAGCAAACCTACGACAACATCATGTGCGAGATGTTCAGTAACTCCATTAACTGGGGAAAGATCATCACTTACATCACCTTCACAGTCCACATGGCCGTCTATTGCGCCAGAGAGAACTCTCTGAGAGACAAGGTGCCAGACATTGTCACCTGGGCGTGAACTGGGTCATGGAGGAGCAGCTGCAAGGTTGGATCAGAATTCAAGGGGTTCTGCAAGCTTTCCTGGACCACTATGACACTGTTGACTGGCAATTCAATCTATCTTCTGGTTTGCTGGCTTTAGGAGTGGTCGCTACTGTTGCCACGGGATTACTTGCTCTCAAGAAACTCTTCATGTAAAGCCAAGATGGCGTAGACTTTTTCCTCTCATTTCTCGGACTGCATTGCTGTAATTTATTACTAACTTTCACCGCCACAATCATTGCTGATACCCAATCACTTGTCATTCTTTAATTTTTGTGGTATGTTTTGGCATATAAATTTGGGTTTTAATAATCTATTCTTGTAATATATGAAAATGATTTTTTTTAAAAACAACTTTAGTAAGACCTAATCCTGCTCTCATTAAGATTAAAAAAAGAAGACATATCAAATGGCATGATGTACTCTTGTGGAGACAAATGACTACTTCCCTATCAGTCAGCATGAGAAACCCAACCAGACTTACAGTAACCCAAACCTAAAGTTCTATACATTACTGATTACTTATCCTATGGGGGATGGGCCATAATATAATTTAAAGTTTTTTAAGGTAAGTTTTTGTAGGTGAATTTGACTGCCAAATATCTCCTCCGATCATTTGTATATTTAGACTAACACGAGGGTCAGGTGGGGTGGGTGTGGTTCATGCAGAGGAATGGAAAGATACCTGCCGAATTGCTGGAAGCTGCAACCCACACTAAGCATCATCGTCATGTTAGCTAGACATGGGAAACTATTTGGCTCCCAGTCAAAATTGCTGGGGCCAAAATTAGCAAATACAATTAAATATGCAAAAATATTTTCAAATAGTCGTGAACTAATCCATCCAAATAATGGGACAAATTGGCTCACTAAAGAAAAAATGCGCCATGTCAAGCCATTTCTACTTCAGTTATTGTAGGTCACAGTGCTTTGAAAATAATACAATATCTAATAATCTGCTATCTCTCTTGCTTTTCTAAATAATTGTTAACTTACTGCCAGCTGACCTTCCTGCTGGCCAGCTGACCTTCCAGCCAGCAGACTTTCCTGTCAGCTGACTGTCCTTCCTTACCTTTGTGCTCAACAGCAATATCCAGCTGCTTTATATGTGAAATTTGCTATACCTTAGCTACAATGAGTGGAGCAGAACCACCTAACAAGAAAAAAAGGCGAATGAATCACTTCAATGAGAAGTGGACTGAAGAGTTTAGAGGGATTGGGAAGAGCTACAGAGGTATATTGTTACTAATCTATTGATGTCTATCAAGTTCAACAGTGATGATTGCTGAAGTAAAGCTTGATGATGAACTTCTTAAAAATTGCAAAAAAAGTCACACACAAAGCACTCAATATGTAAACTGAAATTTGATATCCAAATATTATTATTATGAAATTTGAAATTGGGGCGTGGTTTTAGGTGTGGTTTACAGAAATGGGCGGTGTTTGAGGTGTACCTAAAATTAATTTTAAAAAGTTGGCAACTATGGTACTTAGTGATGACACAGATGTATTTGTGCTTCTGGTGTACTGGGTATATCAGGCAGACCTAGAGTTATTATGCAAGGTGCAAATGGAGCGGTGGGATGGGACAGTGCTGAATATTAATGCCACCTGTGCTAACTTAGGTCCAACGTGTCTGCAGTTGCTCGGTATGCATGCCCTCTGTCGATGTTATACTACCTCCTATCCATATGGGAAAGGAAAGATCACTGCATTAAACACCCTGCTTGCTCATGATTTCCCAGGTTTGGCAGATGTGCTTGGTGAAGTGGGCACCACACATGCAAACGTCATGGCAGCAAAGCCTTTCTTTTCTGCACTGTATCGTCAGCTTCCAGGGACATCGATGGAGTCTCTCGTTTCAAACTCTTCACTAAGAAGAAGAAGAGTCCCAAAGTGATGGCCCTACCTCCAACATCTGCCAACCTGTTGCAGCATGTGCTGCGAGCTCATCTACAAACTATGTTGTGGAAAGCAGCAGACCAAGAAGGACCACCAGATGAGTCGGCCAATATCACTCACTGTGGGTGGGAGTTTCGTGATGACATTCCAGTTCCTGTCATTGCTCAGGGTGACCCGGCTCCACCTGAGCTGATTGATGTGATTCAGTGTCAATGTAGAGCACAGAGCAAGAAGTGCAGCTCTGAGGCATGTGGCTGCCACAAGCAGCATCTTTCTTGCACATCATTCTGCAACTGTTCAGGTGATGAGAGTTGTTGCAACCCATACACCACGCAAGGAGATGCTCAGCCTGGAAAGGATGAGGATGTTGCAGTGGAAGATTGTGACATAGATATGGTGGATGCTGAGGAAGAGGATATTGAAGGGGCAGGCATGGAGAGTGAAGATGCTGGGGAAGAGGATTTTGAAGAAGTAGACAGTAACATGATGACTGGCAATTACCCGATGATATTCCTTGAACTATTTACCAGCTGTATCTATTAATGATTTATTGCTTATTATTGATTATTGCAATTATCTATGTGAACTTTGACCTTTGACATGACCCCTTAGCACCTGATTTTGACCACAAATTAAAAAAAAAAGCAGTAGATTATGGATTCTATATGCCCAGACACCCTCATAAAGAGGTATCCCAAACTATCACTAATACTGAATTTTCAAAATGGTGTCCAGCAGCCATCTTGAATTTTTACCAATTACCAGATTTCCCCAAAGTTGTCATTAGGACAACCAGGCTAAATTTGTTCTATGATCCCATGAGAGTACAAAAAAATATAAAAACTTCATAGGAAAAAACATTTCTAGGTTGATGTATTACGTATATGGGACTACCGACTGGACTAGGTAACCAGCAGAAACATACATTATTATTATTACATTATTATTATAATTATTTTTTATTGCTATTATTACTATTACAAACCGTGCTAAGAAAGAAATGGATTTTATTGGGCAAATTCATGGAAATAAGACCATTTTAAACTTTTAGCTACATTATCAAAATTCAATTCAATTTTTTTTTTGACTTAGCTAAAATCTCTATTTATATGAAATATAAACTGGTTTTCATAGGAATAAATGTGTGTGTGTGTGTGTCCCCCTCCCCCATTCTTATCAAAATAATTTCCATGATCTCTGCCTTGAGTGAGCACTATACGTTAATTCAGCGAAGCGAGCGAAGCGAGCCGAGCTGACTCTCTAATTCAGCGAGTGAGCGAAGCGAGCGAAGCTGACTCTCAGTCGTGTTCAATTGAGATTTCAGATATATATAAGTATGTATACGTACGTCAAAATATTTCGCCCGCGCTTCTAATTGCGTAAGTTAGGTAAAGCGTTCACAGTTCCAGTATTTTTCAATTAACCGATTACACGCGAATAATAATTTTAATTGCGCCTTACGTAATGCGGTCACGGGCGCACGCGAGACACAGAGGATTGATTGCTTGGTGGGAGGGTGACACTAAACGAGAGAGAGAAGATGAACGGTTGAAGATTGCCTCGGGGACAGTATTATCGAACGATAGAGTACGCTCTAGGCTATCGGGAAAGCATAAATTCGACGCTAAGGAGCTGTTCCCGACTTAAAAATAACAAAGTACTCGCACCGTTTGGCAAAAACTTTTATGGCATCACACCGCGGCTCTTAGTAAGCACTCTAGTAAGGTTGGAAGTATGGTTTCATGGCTGAAGCAGTTTGCTACTGGATCATAGAGGTAAGAGAAAGTGTTTTTGTACACATTTGTCTTACAATCAGGAAGAATTTGTAGGGTGTGTATTATTTTGAACTGAGCATCTGTTATAAATTTTGTGAACAGAGAAGCTTTTTTATTGGCTTTTGTGTATGAAAAAGAGTACATCACAAATGAATGATAGAATATTTGAGTGTATTTAGTTTGGTACTCCAAGGTGTCTTTACTTTTGATGTGCTGGTAGGCTGCATTGTTGACAGAATAGCTTGTGATCTTACTATCAAGTGCAACTGGTCATAACATAATAGAAGTATATGTCAGAGGGCTCCCTGCAGTCTCACCTGTTATATAACAATATTTGTTTTTACTTTTTGCTATAAAGAATGTGGTTGAAATTCCTGTAGAATCGCTACCTTTCAGAATCATCAATTCCGTTCTCTCGGCAGAGTCCTTGACCATCTAGTAACTACTACAGTCACTACACCCATCAGCACTGAAGTCATTCTTCCTGTCATCAAACTCCTCATCACTACCACCAGAGTTACTGCCATCCTGGTCACTGCCATCCTTGTCACTGCCATGCTGTGCCAGGTCAAGAATATTGTCTTCATCACTAGGATGCTGAAGTGCCAGTGTTCCACTTGCCAAGATAGCTTTCTACTTGTCATATAATGAGCAGTTATAGCTAAAGTAATATTGGTTTGTAAAAATTATTCTGTGTACCTTTATTATTATTATGAAATATATTTTCAATTTATACTTTATAAGAAGGAAGTCTTATTGTTGTGACAAAATTTACTCAACATTTTCTTATGGAAGTCTATGTATTTTATAAGCCTAAAAGATACTTACAACAATATAGAATCGTCTGCAATTGTGATTGGTGGCTTCCTTGACTCCACAAAGCTGTAGGGCGAAGTGGACGCGGAGACGCATTTTTGACGCTTTGACGCGTCCTCCGCGGTTATCGAATTTTCCAATTTAGACGCGTGTACGCGTCAATCGGGGTTAATCGGTTAACTAGCGCGGAGAATCCTGCTGCACTGCCTTAAGCAACGTTTCAACCAAAAAGTTTATAGCTACTCTCTTCTTGAAACAATTGTGAAGTCTTTGTCAAGCTGCGCTTCTTTGCCACTGCTTTCGAAGTTTATTCAGGTAATTCTGTTAGTTTAGTCTGGGATCAGAGACATTAGATTCTCTGATGCTAACTGAGAATGGAAAGGGTTACACTGTGCACTACAGTTAGATGTAATTTCTGTCCTATTTTTCTGTAAAAAGAGTCTGCTCGCTCGCCATACATTTGCGCTATTCGAGCGAACCACTAGTGAGTTCGCATATATTTGACCGAGCGTTTCTAACGTTTTGTCTACTGGGCGCTACTTCGTATGGCGGGTAAACAAAACAAAATGTTGCTAAGAAGGTTACCCGGCCTGCGCAAGCGTGTAGGAGAAAAGGTACACACGTACGCCCACGCAAGAACAAAAACAATTTCTAGACCTAACTAGTGATGTGCTCTAATAGCACAAAATAGCGAAGCGAGCGATGCGTGTTCCCTGTAATTGCAGCTATTCCATGCGTGCTTGGTGTGGCTACAAAATACTGTCAGATTCTTTACTTTGCTACCTGTTTCTGTTTTGTTTTAACTCTCCTCCTCCTTGCCCTGTCTTTTTCATTTCTTATCGCTCTCCTTACTAATTTTTCTTCAGGAGTTTCGAACGCCCACAAAATTCTTGACCGAACGTTTCTAACGTTTTGTCTACAGGGCACCGCTACTTCGTACGGCGGGTAAACAAAACAAAATGTTGCTAAGAAGGTATATACTCGGCCCGCGCAAGCGTGTAGGAGAAAGGGTACACACGTACGCCCACGCAAGAACAAAAACAATTTCTAGACCTAAATATATGAGCTTTGAGGGCGTTAGAAATTCCTGAAGAAAAATTTGTAAGGAGAGAGATAAGAAATGAAAAAGACAGGGCAAGGAGGAGGAGAGCTAAAACGAAACAGAAACAGGTAGCAAAGTAAAGAATCTTTCTTTTTTAAAAGCCATTAAATGTTCCTAATTTATTTAGACTATTCCTGAGGATTACGGTACAAGGAGCCTTCATCATAGAAAAAAAAGCTACCACTATTGTTTTCTCACTTTGACAGTATTTTATAGCCACACCAAGCATGCATGGAATAGCTGCAATTACAGGGAACATGCCGCTCGCTTCGCTATTTTGTGCTATTAGAGCACATCACTAGTTTATTATGCTTTTGAACCAAAAAAATTCTATATTTGTCAGTGTGTTATAGTTAATTCATGTGTAGGTATGATTTTTTAAGCAACAAAAATACATAAAATAATGTTTTTCTTGTGTACAAATTAAATCACAATATACAATCAGTCAATAAAACATCAATTGCTGAAAATTAATCGCTTGACCACTTGCTTACAGGCATGAGTAATCAAACTTGACATATCCTGAGTAGCCAGAGAAACGAACTCCAGTACGACGCACACCTTGGTATACAGAAAAGCTACGCAGTCTTGATAAAGCATCGTCTCCTCCATAGAAATCTTTATCGTAAACTGTAACTTGAAGTCTTGTCCAAGAACGTGATCCGAGACTGATTGTCTGGTTCCAGGTGGGGTTCCGAGTGTTGATTCTGTAGTTTGTTGAACGCCGAAGATAGTAATTTCGGGTGCCAATGCGATAATTGCCAGTAAATCTCATATAAGGATCACTAGTACCATAAAAACCATCCCTGTTTAAAAGACCACGCCCATATCTTGCAGTAACATTTAAGGTGCACTGATTGCTTAGCTGACAATTTGTTCCGACATATCCTGTGGGACACAGACAAGTGTAGCTGGCACAGCCATCAATACAGCGTCCTCCATTTAGACATGGGTTGCTTGAGCATTCATTTCCATCTGCTACTAGCTGATAGTCATAATAGAGTTGTCCAAGTCCATAACCGGGAAGTATACGATTTCTATAATAGCCAGTTTGTGCAGTAAAAGTGTGCTTATTCGACAAAGCCTGCAATGCTGGGAAGTCGTAGTCAAATATTTGTATGGTAAAAGAAGTGTATGGCTGACAACTGAAGTTTAGCCACTGGTTCCAAGTAGGACTGAGAGTGTTGTACAGATATCTCGTCGACATGGTAGTTCTCCTGCCAGTGGATTGTATTGCTTCAACTCGAACAAGGGGATCAGGTAAGTTAGTGTTGGGATCTGTATCTCTTAGGTTCCTGGCAGATTTAATTTTCACTTGAAGTCTTGAATTCCTTATAGGCGTAACAGTAGAATTTGTGCTGACTCCATGATCAAAATATATGTAGCTTCTGCATGTAGTATTTTGGCAGTGTCGCTGATTGATTCGACGAGAGGATGATACAGAGACGGTTTGAGACATAGTCAGCTGGTCATCACTTGATCTACTTAAACCGAAGTCATTATCCCACACACTTATCCGAAAAAACTGCCACCTCCTAACTCCCATGACCAACCATTGGTTCCAGCTTGGATAGCGATTGTTTGATATGTGTCGAGTGGTTCGAACGACTTGATTTCCACTGCAGTCCACTCCAGTCACTCTAACATAAGGATCAGGTAGGTTTGATCCTCTGTCTGTATCGAGAAGATTGACACCTCGTCGTACATATATGGTCAGATTGCCTTGTATTCCAGCATTACTTTGACATCTGCATGAGTACAAACGATTAGCTTGCAAAATGTCTTGAGCGCTCAGTCTAATTCTTTGTCCAATAGTCGGTCTTCCTTGCCGAGCATACTCTGTGGTATTTGTAACAGATAATGTCACACATCGACTACCAAAGCATCCTCTTCTTGAAAAAGATCTCGTCCTATAATGCATTATGGAGCCATAGTCGTAGTGGGATCCTTGATTGTCAATATCGAAGTCTCTTCGTCGCAAAAAATTGTGCCCAAATCCACTTTGAACATTGTTCAGGTTCACGCTCACATAGCGATCACGATCAGGTCTTGCCTGTTCATGCCAGAATCCTAAGGCATGCCCTATTTCGTGAATAGTGATTCCAACAGTTTCACATCCTCGGCCCAGGTTAATAATCTGTCTTCCACCTTTTCGACCAATAGAATCTGAGTAGCAACCCCTACTTGAAGTGGTAAAGTTGATGTAGTCACGTGTCTGTGATGTTGCTAATACAAATCTCAAGCATGTGTTTGCCTGCCATTGTGCTATTGCTTGGGAAATCACATTCCTCGTAGATGAAATGACTGTAGAATGTATTCTGTACCTTACGATATTGCCCAGCCACAAGTTTATTCCTGTCGTGCTTCCAACAGCTCTAACTTCACGAGTGTTTTGATCTTTTGTGTCATTTTTGTTGTCAATTTGGTCTGCATACTCAGCAAGTAGCTCTTCACCGCCAGGCAAGCTGCTCAAATTGTAGAACTTGGCAATCATTTCTTTCGACAGCTTCAGGTCTCCCTCAAACAGACCTTCAGTGTAAGGCAACTCTTCAGCGTAGTCGTCAATGCCATCATCAGTTTCGTTGACTTCTGCTATTACTGCTCCAAGAAGGCAAAGGAATATTAGATTTATTCCCAGTAGCATTTCTAAAAAGAAAACGGTAATAATTAGTGATTAACACAATTACTTGATGTGATTCATTGCAGTTACTTACTCCATGCAGTTTCTGCAGTTTTTATTTTGCTTGAAAATTGTGGGAACCTGTTGGAGTATGTAGATTAGGATGTAGAAGATCCAGAATGATGAAAAGTTATGATTTAAATTTCTCATATCCTTCTTTTTATATCAAGGCTTTCCAGTTATTAAAACCACAAAGGTTAGAGGTGAGAACACCTAGAGATGGTGGCCACCAGAAAAAATATATTAACATTTAGAGAAGATTTCTAATGCCAATAAATATGCAGGAAGTTAAAAGTTAGATCATGCAGGAAATAAAGCCATCCACCTTAAGTTAAATTCTGGGAATTTATTTGTGGACTTTACTCACTACATTAAAATTAATTAAACATTCCATCATAAAAAATATTTATTAATTATTAGGGGAATGTAATGATACACAGGAAATTTTCAAGGTATATCGTGCAAAATACTTAAATCATTCACTTAATTCAACCCTCAGAATTTTTTATGTGAGAGTTTATTTAATAAAGATTATTTACAAAAAAAAATCATTACAAGTGGCCGAATGTACACAAGCAGTATTGACTTTAATGACTTTATTAATAAATGGCCTAAAATGAAGTATAATATTTATATATTGAAATGATGAAAGTTTTGAGACTGAGAAAGCATTAAAATATTTAAACAATTTGAGCACAGTATATTATGTAATTATTGTTTGTATTTTTATAAAGTCTATAAATTGTATTTTATTTTTAACGTTGCTTCATTGTTCTATTTGATTGCTCAATTTGGGGTGTATATAATTCACACACACCTCCAGCAGGTGAATAAGGGAACCCTCCAATCAAAAATTTGTTTTCATGAGTTCCGTATAGCCTACAGGCTTGTTTCGGGTTGCTTACAACACTCCAGTCAATACTGGATTTACACTATTCTCAGGACTTTGGTCCTCAGTTATGTTAATCCACCTCCACTTCATGATGTAACCTATATGCATACAATTATAAGTAATAAATTTATTACAAATAATAAATATAAAATATAAATCATAGATTTAGTGAGCGAGTGTATGAACATTATAACTGAAATCATTATTTAGTAACCACATATATATATAGCAGCTTCCTCATAGATTAATGCCTGATAATAGATTGTTATCAGAAACTTGACTGACCATAAAGCAGGTGGCAAATTATCATAAAGGAAGTGAAGCTTAAACTTGCACTCCACCTTTGACACAAATTGGTTTGTGGTCTTCCTGTTCCTTTTTTTGTCTACGTCATCATAGCCAGCAGCAAATATTCATGAATTGGGTTACATTGTAGCTAGCTACCACTAGTACAAGGATTTCAGTAAAACTTGGTAATATAGCCACTTGTCTAGCCAGTTCACAGCATAGAATAGCATAAGTAATTGGCAAGAATTTTTTTAACTATAGATAGTAATTTGAAAATTCCCCTTAGGTATGTCAATATTAACTACCTAGAGATATTAGCTTGTATTTATAGAAGTAGTGTAACACTACTTCTATAAAAAAACGATTTAATTGCTCTAGCTAGGAAGAGTAGACTGATTAATAGCATATTTTTCTCCAATTTTTATGATAGCTGCAAAACTTAATGAAAATAAATATCCACATGATTAAAAAATAGTACCAGTTATATTACCCAAATGAACTAAGATGTAGCTAGCTAGTTAATATTTTGATTTTATGAGTTGGCTCAATGGTCGTTTTTGTAGAACTCCCAAAAGTGCTCAACCTGAACAAATTTGAGTGTCCAATTAAAATTGTAAAAAAATATTATAAGCACCACTGTAAATAGTGCCCGCGCTTAAATGGCTAACCAAATATGGAAGTGGCTGTACGATACTCGGCACCATGGCGAACAAGTGACTAGACTTCCCAACTTGGTAGTAGCCACTAATCGCTACAAGCATTAGAGTTGTAGCACTAAGACATATGATATAGAGTATATTATAGGATCTCTAAAGTGCAACTTTTAGAGTTCCTGCCTAACGCTAGGGCCTTCCCGATTACCCCGAAATTTAAGAATTAGCTATTCTTTTGTTTATTCTAAAATCTCAATAATGCGATTTTTAAAGTGAGAAATTCTAGTACATTTTTCTAAACAACTTCAATATAGCATATTTTAGGAATCATGAGTATATTAATAAAATTATAGTATAGAATATGTATACTTAATGGTGATTTGTATCTTCACTTTAAAATTGCATGATTCACTGTACTGTTAGTTTCAGTTTTTAAACAATAATTGGCTTACTTCTTAGTTTTAGTTGAATTTTCTGTTCTCTACAGCGTAGTTTTTTTGTCATATTCCCTACAGCTTAGTTTTAGTTATTCTTACTAAAAGTAAATACCACTAAATTAAACAGTTTTGGTTTAGGTGCAGTTAACAAAAACAACTACTATATAGCTCAGTGAAAGCCTTGAATATCCCAGTAATAATGTTCTATGAATGAAGAACACATATTCTGTTCAAATAGTGACTTCTCCTTTAAGTCAAATGTAAAAAAAGCTTAAAGGGATTTTCCCAGGTGGTCCCGATACACAAGCACCAATTTGCCTGGGTAAGATTACTCATGTTTTAACCACAAACCTACAGGATACTATTTTCATGTAATAGAGTGGTTAGTGCATCCTGTTTCCTACACCCAGAGTGTGTCAGGTAAATAACCAATTTTGGTCTTAGTACAAAATATTGTATTTTTTAAGCACATTGCGAGCTTTTGTGGCTTCTGATTGATCTTCATGAGTATAATGAACAAAATGTGGAATTGGGGGGAGGGGGATGATTTTACACATCATATTATATTGTGCGTTAAGTAAATGGTCCAGTGTGCAATTCCCGGTGGTGACCAAATACTTTAAACTGTATGTTTAAAAAAGCCTGTGAAAGAGAGAGAATATATCTAATAGCTAAATCTTATGAACAATTTTAATGTACTTTATCCATTTTGAATTTTAAAATTATAGCCCCCACTTTACACTATTACACAATATTATAAAAAAAAAAAATTGCAAGGCATTCCCTAGCAATAATTTAGTGAACTAATAATCACTAATGTTGAAAAAGCAAGCTGTTATATATTATGGGTGTAAATGTTCTCCTTCTCAAATAACTAAGGCAACATCAAATGTTAAATTTCTCAAAAACCTACAGTGTATATAAAATTTTGCTAAATTTCGTTAAATTCAATAGTGATAGCTACTCGTGGCTACACTTTTATAATTTAATTATAATCTTTCAGCAACCAGGATTCTTAAAAAAAAATTAGGTAAATACAGGTGTGTTATTCAAACCATACACTTATTTGCACTTTCAACCACAAACAAAATATTAATTTATGCTCACTAATATTAAAATATGGGTGGATATTAATATTAAGCCCATCCAGCCATGTAGGGTATAGACCCCGGATATAGTACCCACAGTACGCCACTTGCCAGAGACCAGATGGTAGCATAAGAAACCTATAATTACCACTTGTAATGAATTGGCAAACTAGCACAAAATTTGGGTAACCACCTGGGAAACAACTCAAGTTTGCTTTAGCTACTCCTTAAAAGGTATCATAAATCAGGTGGCCAATTAGCTATCATACAGGAAGTGAAGGTTAAAGTTGTAAGGTACCTTTGGCACAAACGGGTATGTAGTCTTTCTATTGTTGTTGTTGTCTTAATTATACTATTTATTCAGAATCATTATTTAATAGTTTGTATTATAGCTATGAAGATATAGCTGACTGGTTCATAATTTGCTGGTACAATAACCAGATCTCAGGATTTATAAAAAAAAAAAGGTTTTAATATTAAATTTATGAGTTTGCTGTGGTTGTGGCTCAACCTCAACAAACTTCTGGAGTGCTAGATCATAATGCAACTGACAAATTATATCTAAGCACTGGTCTAGCTGTGTAGCTGTAAAGTTAAAATGAATAGAACCTCATTAAAATTGAACCAAATATAAGTGAAGGTGTCAATTTACTTTTAATGCACAAAACCATTTTTGTTAGTGTTACCCTTGCAATTTGAACAATGGAGTACACTGTTTCTTGTTTTTGAAATGATAAGAAAGAAATTACCATGAATCTTACCTCAGGGAATGCTGCAATTTAACTGCACCCTCTTCCAGCTAGCTATTAGCTAATACTAAAAACATGTCATACATGGATGTTTCTGTAATCTTAGTTATGGTGCAATCTAAAGACAAGCCATTCCCTCCACCATCTGGCAAAAATAGTCACCACAGTCTTTTAATCAAGAAACAGTTATGTTGATCAAATAATTTGGATGGTAGCTAGCTATATTAATTTATTTAATTCAATTGAGTATAGGTCATGCGGGTGATTATTACCTATTACTTGTTCAATTTAATAAAGTGTTTGTTACAGTTATATACTTTAGGTGAGAAAGTTTCAATCTAGTTATATTAATTTTATAGCTAAGTGATTTTATTCTGGCAACCAAGGATATACATATGGAATTAATAAGAATGGCAGAAATAAAAACCTCCCTCTGATGCTGTGACACAATCTGCATGAATCAGGGGATTACAACGTTCCGAAAACGGGAAGTACAAAAAAAATAAAAAAATTGGAGTTGCCTACAGGCTTGCGTCATCTCAAACAATCTGGAAAAAGTAAAAAAAAAAAAAAAAAAAGCACAATTCGTATCTTAAAAAAGACTACAAATTCCTCCTGCACATGCGCAATGAGGTTTATGAAATTTTAAATGTTGGTAGATATTTGGGCAAGCCAAGCGAGACTCTCATTGTCCACCCACGGAGGTCACTTAAAATGTAAACATAAGCGCCGGCGCAAGAAATAATAAAGACAAAGAACTACGGTAGCAAAGAGAGCTGCACAGAACTATGCCACACTTCATGTACAAGCCATTACCATAACCAGACCTAGTCTAGCGTAGCCAGACCCTTTTACCGAACCGCTACGCTGGGAATGGCCTGTGACATGGCAATACAAATTTGTTCTGCCGCATATTGCGGCGGTCAATTACTAGTTGGGCGGAGCCCGACCTCTGCTGGGCCGGGAGAGGTCGGGTAACAAGGTAACAAGCCTATACCCGGGTTTGTTCCCTGCTGCAACTACGTTGCAATCCAATCAGATTGAAGTGTGGTTAAATGCTAAGGAAATTAGCTGACTCAGCAGAACAAACCCGGGTATAGGCTTGTTACCCGACCTCTCCCTTCAGAAGAGGTCGGGCTCCGCCCAACTAGTCAATTACCGTTAGCAAATTACAGGGAATAGCCATCCTCAACCACAACTAGAAATTCCTGCACGTATCAGCTACCTTTCTACGCTAGCATGGCTAATCTGCGGTGGTGAGGCACTCACCACTTCCACATTCCTCCAGAACAAAATCATTGGCCACGTCTCCAGACCCTCCGCGCGCTCAAAGCCTCTGCCTCACATATATAGCGGCTATTAATTACAGTTAGCAAATTACCTGGCCTTCAACCACAGATAGAAATTTCTGTACGAGTCAGCCACCCATTCACAGCTAGGTTCAGCAGGCTTGTCTAGTTAGAGTAAGGAAAAGGAGATAAGCAAAGCATAAATTTATCATATTCAGTTGGAAAATTTGTCCCTATTTGCCACTAAAGGGTCTCATGACCTGAACCTGCAACTTTTTCAACTTGTCATAGCCCAATAGCCTGGCAGCAAAAGCTACAGAAACTCTCAAGAAAAGGTTGTCACCGAGTCATCTGCATCTCCATTGTGGTAGAAGTGTAAGTATAGGGGAAGTGGGGCACTGACCACTTCCACATTACTCTAGAATACATTTTGTATGGCCATGTCCGTCCCCAAGATCTTCCAAGCATTTCATACGCAACATGAGTCTAGTTTCCCTAGGCTAGACCAGACCGGAAGTTCTAGCATTTTACTGGCACAAAAGTGGGGGTACTCGTCAAGATGAAGTACCAGACACCAGACAACTATCAGAACAAACTGAAGCTAAACTTGATACTCATATGCAGACGATGATCAATATAACAAAAGTGCCAGCACACAAGCAACTCCCACACTAGATTGATGTAGTGTAGTCTTACCTAAAATACAGATAGAATTTAAATTGTGCATTCAGAACAAGGAAAACTAGAACAATATTTTTTTCTGACAATTCAGGAATATTCCCTATGCGAGTAACACACACGATATTGTTGTCAGCATTAAAGTTGTCATGTTTTACTTCAGCTCAAATGAATTGTGCCCATTTTAAAAATTGCATGAGGTCATAATTATAATAATGCTTCCCATACATATACCCCCACATACACACACAAATCCACACACCTGTACATGTACAACTCCAATATCACCTTTAGTGATTGTGTGATTGTTGTTGCTTTTAGCCAACTTGCCTATAATATACTGTTTCTTTAGTTCGAGTATAACATCTTCAATTTATGTGAATTAATGATAACCTATCACTTACTGGACAGGAGTCAACTCTAGCAGCAGTTATCACGAAGATACACAAGGGTAACACCAAAATGATATGACCCATTTAACTCCACAACAACCAACATACATAGCAAAAAAAGAAGTATGTATATCATACTTTTTAGGTATAATTGTCATACTTTTCTATTTTATACCGTAGGTATGGTTACCTGCAAGTATGATCTACATACTCCAAGAGTATGTCTAGTATACTCTAATTAAGTATAAATTGTAAAAAGTATAAGATTCATACTACAGGAAAGGTATAATTTTTATATTTTAAATCTTCTTTCTAGAATTGAATCACACAGTTTCCAGCAGTTGAGATTGGTTGCTTGCGGTTATCATGACGTATGAGAACTTCATACTGTGACTAGAGCAGGCAAAGATGAATTCCATTACAAAATCACATTGTATACAATTCTAACATTTTACATAATATTATCATCAGTTGATTAGAGTGTTATCACTTAGATACTTTAAACATTAAAAAAAAATTTCATTTATTACTACTACATATTTGCTGTTGTCTTGAAATAATCAAATATATAAAAGAAATTGTTAAAATATTAAAAGTTAATTATGGAAAGTAAAATACCTTATGTTTTCAAGGTACCCGCCACCTGACTCATTGATTAGTATTGAAATACCTTCTGTTGTCACGGCACCCACCCTCTGACTCATTAACTAGTATTGAAATACCTTCTGTTGTCACGACACCCACCCCCTGACTCATTAATTAGTATTGAAATACCTTCTGTTGTCACGGCGCCCACCCCCTGACTCATTAATTAGTATTGAAATACCTACAACATCCCCCCCCCTTCCCGACTCATTAGTATTGAAATACCTTCTGTTGTCACGACACCCACCCCCTGACTCATTAATTTGTATTGAAACACCTTCTGTTGTCACGGCACCCACCCCCTGACTCATTAATTAGTATGAAATACCTTCTGTTGTCACGACCCCCACCCCCTGACTCATTAGTATTGAAATACCTTCTATTGTCACAACATCCCCCCCCCTCCCCCGACTCATTAGTATTTCTGTTGTCACGACACCCACCCCCTGACTCATTAATTAGTATTGAAATACCTTCTGTTGTCATGGCACCCACCCCCTGACTCATTAATAGTATTGAAATACCTTCTGTTGTCATGGCACCCACCCCCTGACTCTTATTAGTATTGAAAATACCTTATGTTCATGGCCCACCCCCCCCCCCCCCCCCATTGCAATACCTTCTGTTGTCACGACATCTCCCCCCTCCCCCTCCCCCCTCCCCCTCCCCCCTCCCGTTCATTATTCCTATTCCCGGTTGTCATGTAAAATGCCAACAAAAAATATATATATATATATATTCAAAAGATATTAACAATGCGGTTTACAACATACTTGATATTTTAATGAAACAAAAGCTTTATTTCTTAAATGTTGTGAAAAAGATGTACTTAATGATATTGTCCGATGATCAGCAAGATTATCAGGAGTCTGAAATGTGTAGTTAGAATTATCTGGCCTAACTTCATAAGCATTATAATGGTTAAAAAAGTTATCCAACATATGGAATGATTACAAAAATACATTTTCCCATGGACCAAACCAATATATCCATAATTTTGCCAAATACAGGGACTTCATCTTCAATACTGCAGAACACAATGCTGCCTTTACTGTACTCAATCCCATTTTTTTCTACAAATGATGTCCTATTAAACAACAAGGAACCAATAAAACTTTTTTTAAATAATATTCGAATTGCCTACCTTTGTAATTTTGTTTGAGTTTCACAGCTGTATTCTTCCATTAAGGCATCTCCATAAGGGACCTCAGAAATATTCATGGTTCGCACTAAAAATATACATGTACATTACAAAAATTATAATAGCTATTTATTTACATTAGCCAACCAGTTCAAATCTAAATTGAGAACTTACCCACTCCATGTGTTGTATCACCTGAAATAAAACTTGTGCATGACATTTTATAACACATATAATGTTGGTGCCTGGTAGCCACGGTTTTCTCAATATTTTTAAGTTTCCAATTGTAGTCGCAAATTTTTTCAAGTATTTATTCTTTGCTTCATAGCACATACACCAAGCACCAATCAAAGGACCACACCTATTAATAAATATGGCTGTGTAAATCTAATATTGCATCACTCAAAATAAAAAAATACCTTCTAATCCACATAGGAGTGTGCACTAGGTAGTGCATTTTTGGTGTTAATGGTCTATCAGGGTAAAGGCAAACAAATTCTTCTAGAAAAGTTTCGATTAAAAGTTCCAAGTATGCCACTTGATCATGAGTGATTCTTGGAGCAAAAAGATACTCCATGATTTGCAACAATAATAGGAAGTTATTCCACCTTTCATCCCCTTCAGGAATGAGATCACCAATTAGTAGGGGTAGAAATCTTGCCAGACACCAAGTTTGTGTAGCTAGACCATTCTGCCACGCGAAAGTGTCGTATCTGTATGGCAATTGATGGGGATATGCAGACAAACGTAATATTAATTAGTTATTTTCCAAACCTTAATTAAAACCTTATTTTTTTTTAGTTTACAGAAGACAAACTTCTTATTCGTACTCGGTTAAATTATGCATCTCATGTGCGTGATTTGGATGGGCCACTTCACAGCCATATTGCCACTACTTATGGTGTAACTGAAAACTCTATTTTAAATGAGTTGAAATACTTTCATGTAGTGGATGGTATTGTTCCTGATATAATGCATGACATTTTGGAGGGTACCACTCAAGTCACAATGAAGTGTCTACTTTAGTATTTAGCTAATCCATGACAAAAAGTATCTGACGAAAGGATGTGTGCATTTGATTACGGAAATAGTGAAATTCGTAAAGCCGTCAGAAATTTCCAAAAACATTTTACCAGATTCAAGCTCTCTGAGACAATCAGGTATTGCACACAGCTGTGCTTATAAATGATGTTTGTTATTACACTTTTATTGTATTAATTCTAGAGCTTTAAAACCTCCCAGTGCACATGCAACTAAGTTATCAGCTGAGCAAATCGTAAGTGTACCTCTGAAATTCATCCTTTCACCATCTATCACCAGAGGTACTCCAGCATCCTATATTTCAGTATTGCAGTGCAATATTTTAATCAAATATGGTCAATCACTTACTTTCTCTAGAAGAGAAACATCTTCAACAAATGGCTTTAGTATTCTGCTCAATCCATACTTGTAGACATGTGCCTTGAGAGTTCATAGCTAGAGGATGTTGCAGCACAACCATCCAGTCCACAGGTTACAGCACCACGAAAAAATGGATGGACTTCTCGAATATGCTTTAGAATTCCGGCAATAGTTGTTCTTGCATGCTGGTGACATAATGCAACATTGAAACATCTCTACAAGAGAATTTCTATTTATCACTTCCAAAACTTTGCACAATATTTATGTCTTCACACATACAAGTATCAACACAAATTGAAACAAAATTTTTGTTGTGTAGTCTACATTGATTTTAATCAAATTCACTCATCACTATTTTACCTTGAAAATAACTTATATAGATTTATATTATACAGAGTCTTATTTATTTTTGGTTTGTTCTTGGGCTAGTGAAGAAGAGGTACATTTGAATGTTTCATGCTAGCGTGTAATAACTTGAATAAATCTCTCATTTCAATTTAGGATTTGGCAAGTTCAAGTGCATTAGATGAGGAATGGTGTAATGAATTGTCACCTGAGGTATAAATAGTGGATTGTAAATAAAAATTAAACATAAAACCACATTGTTATTGCATAGTTACAGTCAGCAAGTATGGATCCTGATAATATTGAAGCAGGCGAGGATACTATAAGTCCTTCAGTCAAGGCAAATCTTTAAGACACTGTAGTATAAACAAGTGTGTATTAGGGATACCACAGCCCCTCCCATCTGTTTGTCTTCGGCTAATAAAAGGAAATGTGTCTAATGTAAGTTGGTATTGATATTTCATTTGATACAATTCCCCCTCCTTCCATACTCCCCAACTTTTTATCCACCAATCATGTTTAGCCTACTATAATTTGCTACATTATATTTTCATAGCTTTTCAAGGTTTAAAATTAATTAAGATTTTTAAAATATCTCTTTAATATATTATTGTTGCTATCCAATTTTTTTAATTAATACATATGTCTTTTTGGAGCTAATGGTTTCTCATGTATTGTATATACATTAGGTTGGTATATTCAAAAGGACCCCAAGGACAATCATAATCAAGAAATGTCCTGACCACCTCTGCCAATACCATTTCGTTTGCCACAAAATTATCCAGCAGCAGTAATGTTAGGCCTACCAGAGGTGTTATGACTGGAAGCACTAAGACGAAGTTCATTGGCAACGTCGCTGCAGCAGTGTTTTCTTTTAAAAGCTATTGGACAGCAAATAATTAACAAGTATCCTTTCCTAAAGTCATCTACAGGAACTGGATATGTAAGATTCTGACAATAATAATTTGAACACAGTTGTTATTAATTAAGGGATACACATAATTGTTAGATATTTTGACCTAACTTAAATATTAGTATATTTATTTACGTAACAATTACTGTTGCACAGGGCTACTTGGTTGAAGCACTCAAAGACAAAATGAAATATTTAAGATGCACTGGCAGACCAAGCAACAAGAGAATGTTAGAAAATGGAAGTCTTACTGCACAAAAGAAAAGGAAAGAATACCGTGCATTTCCAGCAGCAACAACCCCAACTATACCGGATAAGGAAGATGAGCACTCTACTAATGCAAGAAATTACAAGCTAATGCTATCCGAGTCAAAAAAAAAAATCCAAATACCAGAACAATTAAAATATTAATGGAGCGTACTTTCCCCTTTCGAAGACAGGACATATTGAATAGTGAATTTTCATTAAATGGTGTTTTACAAAAGTATCCACCACTGCAAGTCATTGATGAGGTAATCAAAATAGTTTCATTATTGCTAAAACATATTTCAGCTTTAAATTATGTACAATGCTAATAGAGTGAGCAGTGAGTAGGTATTCTTTTGTATGTTTGATTTAGGTTTTGACTGAGATGAATAAAATATTTCCAGACAAACCCAAGGAAAGTGAGAGAAACTTATGCCGAAAATAACACAACTATTCCAGAAAGAATCAATTTCTCCTGAGATACAAGTGGTGCTTGAAATGCTGAAAGAAGATACATCACCAGGTAACCAGGCAACCATTTACATTCCTTGAGAGCTTGTACATTTTTGAGAAAATGCAGCTGTTGAAGGGAGGAAATGCAGCTGCTACTCAGTGTTTACCCTCTTCTTATTTATTTATTTTTTAATTACTTTAACAAGTTACTGGACAAGTTATTTAATATCTGCTTTAAGCTATAAATAATATCCCACTAAAAGTACAACAATTACTAAAATCATATCGATGTATTTCTGTTCGGCAATTAATTTACTAAATTTATTTCTCCTATATTATTGCTTCCAATTTTTGAAGACAACATTTTGCATATAAATAGAAACTATATGGTTTGCAAATCGTAACATTATATTTGTTAAGACATCAGTAATAGGAAATGGCGAACAGAAATTAGTATATTGAAATGTTTGATTGCTTCTTCTATTACAATTCAGGTTGTCAAACTGTTCAGGCAATGATAATGATGAATGCAATGCTACCAGACACCAGGAGCAAGTCCACTTATAAGAACATTGTCATTGTCATTGAGGTGAGCAACAATAAAGAATGTTAATACAGTGTAATAAAGATCTGCATTCATACACAGTTATTGACGTTGTCTTATATTATTGTTACTGTAGGATCCAGCAGATATAGCAAGAGAGAGTCCACACGCACAGCCTCTGGTAGCAGTGGAACTACAAAACCAAACCATCACCAATATATACATAGTGGCTGAACGAAAAACTGTGTACAAAATAAACAAACACAACATTCCTTTTACGTTGTTATCTATCTTTTATGTTTTCAATTTGGAATATCCAAGTGGATGTACCAATTTTTATTTTTTTTTAGAGCATTTTTTTTAGACAAAGTATATAAAAGAAGCAAGTTACAACATTTTATTGTAAGCATAAATAACATATGAATTTTTTGTAAAATTTTATTCAATTATGAAATTTGTATGAAAATTATATTAAAATATAGTATGTAAATCATTCTTTTTTTGGTATGGATTTTATACTAATATTGGTATGTAAAACATACTATGGCAAAAAAAAGTATGGGTATCACACCAAGTTTTGGGATGCAAATAGTGACATGCAGTATCATACCAATTTTGGTATGTAAGTCATACTTCGTTTTTAGCTGTGTAGTTGTCAAAACTCAGTGACACATAAGGACTTTGACCCATTCAACACCACAACAACTAAAATAGTTGTCACAACTCTGTCACAGTACACACCTTCATTCTTCTTGTATTTATTTATCATTCATTATTATTACCTACGAATATTCACCAATGTTTATTATTTTATTATTTTTCTATATGTGCTATAAAATATCTGCTAAGGTTCAGATATTATTTTGTGAGGCCACATGGATATTAAGCAGTCCTGATAAACAGTTTTTGGTGGTGGAAATCCTATAAAAGCAACAATTTGAATGCCATTCACATTTTGATAGTTATTGTACACACAGACTTGTTGCTTCCAAGGAGACCGTTTCACTTGTTCATGTTTGCTATAACAACATGTCTTGCTTCATAAATGACCATGTCAAAACTAAAGTGGCCATAACTCCACCGTAGAATAGTAGCTGAAGGAGTGAACATGAAATGTGCGATGTTAATTCTCTGCCATTTTTTACTCTGTTCTTGGGACGTGGTCATGGCTAACTCTAGTAAGTAATGCAAATAATTGTTTTATAATTGTACCCCAAGTAAACAGAGAATGTATAGCAATGATCTTTTAAGATACTACCAAACCAATTGTTAGGTTAGGGTAAATTTTTGGTTATCCTCAAATGTACTCCAATCAATCTTAACCATATTATTATTATTGGTCATACGATATCATTAAGCTATTAACTCATTATAAAGTAACAGTAGTGAAGCAAATTATAGTATATTTTAATTTTCACGAGAATATGCCAACCATTGTACTGCGGGCATCAATCCTTCACTTTGATTTGTAGCAACCACAATGATATCACCTCAGTCCACTGAATCAACTGGAACTATGGTTTCTACTTTCATGTCAAGCAATGTAATGGAATCTACAGTAATGGTTATGACGAACAATTTGGATACAACAAGTATCCCATCTGATACCTTATCTACCACAACACCTATCAGTCCCTCCATTGCTAGGTTTATCACACCTACTTTACCTGCAATTTCTTCTGCCTTATCCATTAGTGACATACGTACCACGAGCACTATGTCTCTGCAACTCAGTAAGGTTCAAAACAGCAGTGTGTCTACACAGTCTTATTCAATGGTAGCTCAAGAGACTCATTCTCAGTTATTTTCCAGCACTTCTCCAATTAGTCCTTCCATAATAGTTACTGATAAAAAGAATTCTGAAGTATCAGAACCTCGATCTACTTCACCAAGTTTCATTGATGTTTATAGAACAGGTATTTAAAGTAAATTGTGAACTCAAACTTATACATATACTGTATGTAACAGAGCTAATTGCAGCTGCTGGGTTCATCATCTTTCTCCTGGTTGTAGCACTTTGTCTTGTGTCACTAATGATAACTGTGATTAAGCGGTACGCCATTTTACATGTAGCTACTAGAACAGATTGTCAACAACTCTGTATAAACTAAATAGAAAACCACAGCAACATAAAAATTCACAAGGCACTACCATGTTGGATCACAATGTGAACAAAACTTCCACCTCCATTAATACAGGTATGATGCAAGTCACTCAATCAATGTTTTTTTAACTTAATACTGATACTAATATTTTTAAACTATGCATTTGGCTCTTTTTTTCCTTTTGTTTTGTTTTTTTGTTTTATTTTGTTGTTTTTTTGTTGTTTTTGCCTTCAGCTGCAGTGACATCATTTTCTGATTATCGATTTTATTCACCTGTGGCAACTGATAAATTCAATAGCCATGTGCTGAAAATGCAAGCTGATAGAGACTACTGCTTTGAACAAGAATTTGAAGTATGTATGAGCATTTAATGATTTCTCCATGTACATAGCAATAACTAAGTTCCCTGGTAGTAACTGTAAAAACATAAAATAAAGATTGCATGCAGCTTTATTCCAATTGTTGCCCACTGATTGTAATTAAAAAATGTTTTTAATTAATACCAGGGCCTAGGAAAGGACTTCAATGGGCAAGATTATGATATATCACAATATCCAACAAACATCGAAAAAAATAGATTTTCCAACATTTATCCTTGTAAGTTAAGCAGGCATGTTGTACTTTAACAGTAATTGAGTAGTATTATAATGAGGCCAGAATTAATGCAGTTTAAATAATAACAGATATTATTATTAATAATAATGATATTAATAATTATGAATAATATAACAATCATCTGTGGTAACCAATTTGTTTTTACAGGTAGAGTGTGCACACATAGACGGAATGTAGGGGAATTAAATTGGTCATGTAAAAACAAAAATAATGTTCGAGTTCCACTGCAATAGTTATTATGCTCATGTTGTAGCTATATAGTTGTTTTTCTACCTGATATCACAGATTCTTATATCCTTTCATTTTTGTTTATCTGTATCTGTTATTGTTGCTGGCTCCTTTGTAATATAGATAACTTCAACAGAGTAACTCTAAACACCATTCCAGGCATTCAAGCTTCAGACTATATTAATGCTAGCTTCATCGATGTAAGAACAACTTGTTTTTGACTGTGTTTATGATGACTACTATTGCAGGGATATGGCAGAAGCAAAGTTTACATTGCAGCACAAGGTAGAATATGCTGTTTTTTAAAGCATTCTTAGAACTCAATTCCATGAAAAACATGTATTAAAATGCATTTCGATCAAAAAACTTTTCTGTTCCCATTATTTTTTTGCAATAAAACTACTGTATGTTGTTGTTGCTTTTTTAATTTCAATTATAGCATTATTTTCATACTCCAAACTATTAACAGGTCCTAAAGAGGAAACCGTAGAAGACTTTTGGAGAATGGTGTGGGAGTATAGCATTCCAACTATAGTTATGCTCACTCGTGTTTTCGAAGGAAGGGTAAGATACATGTATAAAAATTTGCTAAATGTCGGCATCAAGTTGTTATTTATAGTTTTGTGTCTAGCTAGTTAGCTAATTAAAAATAAGAGTAAATTAATTTTTCTGTCAGTTGTAAAGCAGACATAGCAAACAAGTTTGCTTTATATTAGATATATAGAATCAATTACAGGAAATTTGTGAAAATAAAAATTAACACTCATTCCCTGATTTAATTTAAAATTATGATGGCTAAACAACTTAAACACAATATAGCCTTTATCTGGATCACATATAGCAATGCTTTGCAATAACAGACAAACAAATACTTATGCTTTTAACATGATTCCATTCATTTAATTACACTTTTTATTCCCTTGTGGCAGCCAATTAGCTAATGTTTTCTTTCATTTTGAATTGTAAGAAAGATTATGAAAGAAATTGTGGAATTGATCAATTGCCAAAAACAAAAAAGTTTTAAAAAATTTCAGAAAAAGTAATTGGAAGAGAGAATGTACATTTTTCTGCTGAGAGCAGATATATAAAGTACTTTGGTACTCATGCTTAAGCGCACTTAACTTAAGTGCAGGTCATAAAGTACTCATGAAATACTCAAATCCTTTTGGTTTCCCATATTTACCAATACTTCTACTTTTGAAGTCCTTTGAAGTACTTGTTACTATAGTTAAGATATATCACATGACCTCCACTTACATTCTGAAAGAACAGACAGTGGGAAACAAATTTGTACCTTATTCAACATAAAAAATTAATTTATGGACTTCTGAAAGTATTCTCCCCACTTGATCACTCCCAAAAGCCAATGAAATACATACTGCATTTAGCCCAGTTTCAAAAACTAATCATCTGTGTAATTCAGTTGGTACTTAAGTACAATACCAATGTACTCATACTTATTCAAATACCCATTGCAAACTTGAGGTATATGTACTCATACCCACTCATTACAAATTTACAAGTACCTGTAAAATACCCTAATACCTTTCAAAGTACTTTGCCCCACACCTGGCTGTGAGTGAGACTATTATAATAGATTTACCCTTTAGCAGTATGAAAGTGGATTGTTCCTAAGTTTGAGGTTGTTTTAGTGCAGTCGTTCATCTTAATGAAGTTGCTAAACTCTTTGAGTGTTAATTTTCAGTAAATGTGATATAATTAATGGATACTATTACACAGAAAAAGTGTGAGAAATATTGGCCTCAAACATCGAACATTAACAAAGTGTACATTCCATGCTTAAACAGCATGTTTACAGTGAAGATGGACTCCGAACATCCCAATGCAGAATTTGTGATCAGAAAATTGACACTATCGAAGGTAAACTTGTTGTATTGGGAATTAATCCATTTAGTATTATAACATAATATGTACAACCTTTTTAAATATTTGCTATGCCAAGTGTGCACTAACACTTTGTGATGGCTACTTACAGTAATACACACTGGCATAAGAACCAGGGAAGCGCCGGGGGGGGGGGGGGGGGGGAGAACAGTTTTTTTCCTAGACTACAAGTTAAGGAGCTCTTCCCCCCTTGATTTTGGAGAATACTCTGTAGAGCAAGCAGTGGGAAGAAATTTCAAAGAGATGGTTCATCTAGGTTGATAGTTATGCAGTGGGGGTTATTTAACATGGTAGTCTGGATCAACAACCATGAATATCTAGTCAGCAGTTCTATAGCAATAAGTTTCAAATAGGAAGTTCATCTAGGTTGATTGTTATGACTAGAAAAGGGATTGTATGTATGTATGTATGTATGTATGTGTGTATGTATGTATGTATGTATGTATGCATGTATGTATGTATGTATGTATGTATGTATGTATAGCAAAATGCTGGTGATTGTGAAGTCACCTTGTTCCATTATTTGGCATGGCCAGATCATGGTGTTCCAGCTAATGCCATGTCCATGATCAACTTCATTAAGAGAGTGAGGAAGGCACATCCTTACAGTAAGGTAGACCAAGTCTTGGTCCACTGTAGTGCAGGCGTGGGCAGGACAGGCACTTTCATAACTTTGGATTATATGCTTGAAAGAATCAAGAACGAAAATAACATCAACATCTTTGAGTTCGTAAATGATTTGAGACGGCAACGAGTATGGATGGTGCAAACAATGGTTGGTCGTTTAAGTGTCTTGTATTGCCTGTCTGTAGTGAACTATTATTACGAATCTGATACATTATTTTATTATGCTTAGAGTCAGTATATATTCATTCACAATGCCTTGAATGAATTTTGTACCTGTGGAGAGACAGAAATACAAAGTCTCGATTTGAGGATAGCAATCACAAGATTGAGTAGGATGGCAACCACATCAAAGTCCATATCTGGATTTCAGCAACAGTTTGAAGTAAGTTGAGAGATACTAGAGCAAAATAACCATTTTGTTATAATGTATATTTCTATATTTTTTGGGTGTGAATCTTGCTGATAAATGCTATAATTGGTGCTTATTTTATTTTTTTCAAATTCAAATTTTCAACTAATTTATAAATTAATTGTTGGACTTTCAGACGCTAGACACGGTGACAAAACAAGTAGCAGAAGCTGATGTATCTGAAGCTTTAAATCCTTGCAATAAGTCTCACAATCGCTATGACAACAAACTACCATGTAAGTTCTCCAAGATGACATCAGCGTGCCAATTATTTTACACCATTTATTTTCATTTTCAATAGTTGATCACTCAAGAGTCCATCTAGGTTCAGTGGGTTTACAAAATTCAGATTACATCAATGCAAGTTTTGTGGAGGTAAGTGAAAACCGTAATTATAATCCAATAATTAAATACTTGTAAAAACTTGATGTTTTTTTTTTGGTTATGTTTTTTTTTTCTTCTTATAATTAGGGATATCGAAGGACAGGTTCTTACATAGCAACCCAGGGACCTCTCCCCAATACAGTTTTCTCCTTCTGGAAAATGATTTGGGAACAACAAGTTCACTGTATTGTTATGCTATGCCAGTTGGAAGAGAATAATCAGGTAAGTAAACAACTTGACTTCTGTGTATGGCAAACAACATCATTTAATCGTTAGAGCATATCAATATTTAATTAGCATCCAATATATATTTACTAATATTTTTAGTATAATATGTTTAGGCTCCTGAGGAACCTTTTAATAGAATGAAGTTGATTTATTGAAGAAAAAAATAATGTTGAGGTAGTGCATAACTGATTTTGTTTTCAGGAAGTTTGCCACACGTATTGGCCACAAAAGAAAGGAGTTCATGCCAATTATGAAATGTTAACTGTAAAATTATCTGCGCAGGACAGCTTCAGTGATTTTATAATTAGAAAATTTTACATATCCAAATCTAATCCAGAAAATACCACATCTGAAACTGGATTTACTGTTACTCAAATCCATTACTTGAAGTGGCCTGAACACAATGTCCCACGATGTACTACTTCCATTTTGGAAATAGCTAACCTGGTTCAAAAGGTCCAAATATCCACAGGAAACAAGGCCATTGTAGTGATGTGCAAGTAAGTTAACATTCAATATCTGAACCATGCTTTAATATGCAATGTATGTTGTCTTGGTTTCCATAGTGATGGTGTGGGAAGATCAGGCACATTCATTACTATACATTCTCAGATGGAACGTATAAAGGCTGAAGGTTCTGTCGACTTTTTTCAGTTTATAAAGTCTGTACGATTCCAGAGAGCTGGGCTCGTCTCCAACAAGGTATTTAATTAGGGAGAATGAATATTATAATTATTTCATAATGCAAGTAAACATGAAGTGCAGTGCATGCAAACTTATGCAACTCTAAAATCAAGTCAATGTCACCTGGGGACTATAAGTGCAACAAATTTTTAATCTAAAGTCACTGCTGTACTTTGAGCCAAAATGTATTGCTCGTATTAAGTTCTTAAGTTGCTCCGCAATTCAAGAAATTAATCCTTCAAGAATGTGTAAACAATTGTATAGTCACCAATTGTACCAAAAGCTCTGTGAGTCCTGTATTTATCACATAGCCACTGTCCCGCAATGGAATTGTACTTTTTCTTTTGTATGTACAGAAATTGATGAACTTTAATAAGAAATCTGCAAATACGTTCATTAGCAAATCTACTAATAGTTGTTGGTGGCATACAACTTATGAATGCTTTCATTTTTGGTTTAAAAAAATCACAAAATAGGGTGTCCATTTCTCTTTAAAATTGCTTTATTATGAACATTTGGATTCAATCAGAGAAGTGAAGTTACCACACAATTTCAATCAGTCTTTGGCAACCACACATTATTGTCATTATTGTTATACATTATTATGTTTTTTCCACTTTTTTGTATAGATATTTCTAAGCTATCGTGTTATTATTGCTTCTTTGTAATTGATGTTGTTTTGAGTGTGGTCTGCGGTGTGGCTTAGTGTCCCAGAACTACGATTTGAATAGTTGGCAACTCTGCAATTATTTTAACACTACTCGTGCTGGCTATGTGATAATGATCAGTGGGTGTTGCTATGTGATAATAATTAGTGGGTGTGGCTATGTGATAATGATGAGTGTATAAGAATGTCTAAAAAATTTAGTGGGTGTGATTTATTATATTGGTACAGAGTTAAATTTTTACTGCCCTAAACTCAGATATGAAGTTTATTTGTTTGTATTGTTTGATCTCATGGTTTAGAATGTCTATTAACTATACAGCTTAAAACCTGCTTTAACATCATGATTATAGGGTTTTTTTATTTAAAGTTACATCATTTGGAAAGGTAACACAGGTCATTAAGCTAAGAAACTAAAATATACTCTGTGGGGGTAGGTTCATCGCTGCCACCAGGAGAAAGAGGTGATGGTCAATAATTATGTTATTAGGGAGATAGAGATTACTCGCCCCAGAGAGTCCCCACAGTGGTCGACCCAGAGTCAGTCCTTAGAGTTGACAATCGAGCTTATAGATTCAGCTAATCTCACTAAATCTTACTGACTCAAAAACTCAATCTCAAACCCGCTGGCCTGAGGTATATATAACCAGTCACCATGTGGGGGTGACATATGAATAAAGGTGGTGAATAGGTTTGCATGATATTACTGTGAATGGGTGTCAGGTAACTGGTTCTCATGTTCTGGACAACTTCCTGAATTGGCGTTCCCACATCCCCCTCGGCTCAGACGAGACCTCGGCTCGCCAACTCTCACAGGAACGTCCTTGATGCCATCCTGCTCTCCTGCAACTTCATCAGACCAAGCTTGGCGACTCAAACCATCAGCATTTTGGTTACTCGATCCCGGTCTGTAAATAATGTTCATATCAAATTGCATTAGTTTAAGCGTCATCCCGTGTAATCTTCTATTCAGTGTCTTGGATGTCAGCAGTGAAGTCAGCGCCTGATGGTCTGTAATGATATCAAAGTGTCTGCCGTACAAATAAGGCAGGAAAATGATTCACCGTCTGGACTACTGCAAGGGCCTCTAACTCCGTAGCAGAGTATCTATGCTCCGCCCCTCTGATCTGCTGACTGAAGAATGCCACCGGTAGAATATCACCGTCTCTACATACATTCAAAACTCCACCGATACCTCGGCAACTTGCATCAGTATGAACAACAAGCATATCACTCGACGGTACATGTAATATACATCTGTAACAAAGACTTACTGTGATGAAGGCCTCCTCCATTGCTAGAGTCTAAGCAATTTTCCCATGGGCTTTGGATGAGGTGGATGGGGACAAAACGGAAGAATGGTCAGCAAAGTTCGGAATGAATTTTCTATAATACCTGATTGAGCCTAGGAATGCTCGAAGATCTTTCTTCGATTTGGGCTGAACGAACTCCTTCATGGCTGTAATTCTGTACTTCGGAACTGCCATCTGTCCATTTCCAATTTTATGCCCACTTAGGCACTTAGACTTTTTACCCTTCAATCCTGCCTTAATTAGCACTTTCTGGACATCTTTAACATGGTCTTTGAGACTGTCCGAAAATATGAAGATGTCATCAATGTACACCACACTGCAATCATCACAACTTCTCTAAACTTTCACCATAATAGCTTGAAAAGTAGCAGGGGCATTACGTAATCCCAAAGGTAAAACATTAAATCTAAAACAGCCCCAAGGCGTAACAAAAGCAGTGACATCTTTGGAATCATCATCCAAAGGAATTTGATATTCTTTCTGCAAGTCAATTTTTGATAGGATAGTCACTGTCTCGTCCAACCTTGCTACCTTTGGCACCAGTTCCTCGGGAATACTGTGATGTCAGCTCCAGAGTCAATCACCGCTGGGATCGTCGTATTATAAACCTCAATGTTAATCACATTCTGCCCAGAAGTCATTGAGTCTGGAGTAGACACCCTGTGAGAATTCTTGGCAGAAATCTTTTCCTTTGCAGAAATTTCTTCCTTCTGCTGGTTCCCTTTAGACGGACAATTTGGACTGGTATGGCCTTGTTGCTTGCAGCTAAAGCAAGTTGTAGTTTTGTAGTCCCTTTGATCTCTCCACGACGAGTTATAAAATCAATCTGATGTCCTGTGTCCAATCCTTCTCCACACGTTGAGCACGACGGGCGAAAACCAGAAGTACCCATCTTTCTCTGTGTGTCCAAATCACTCTTGTGAGCAAAGTATTTCGCAACGATTCTTGTAGTATCAACAACAGCCCCGTACGTCTCATAGCATCCAAGTACAGCATCACGAAGATCCTTCACAGTTACAACAGAGTTTGAACTAATTGCTGCCAAACACTTCTCATTTACAAAATTAGACAGATATCCTTTTAGTAAAATGAAGCGAAGTTTTTTCAAGGTCATGTCGTCAGTGGCCATTCTATTGACCATACTCTGTGCATTGTTGAAAAGATCTAATCCACTCATAGCAGCAACTGCAGATACAGTACATCCTGCTGCATTGAAAAGTTGAGATTTGGTTTCCTCAAAAGGTACATCATTGGTAAGTTTCAAATTTTGGAATGTCACAGCCAAGGGTCCTTCTAGAATTTCTTGAAGTCTGCAAGTTCATTTTGTCTTGGGGCATTCATACTCCTCCAAAATATCCGAAAAAATGTGTAACTGGGCTGGCAATAATTGTTTATCTTTTATTTTTGGAAAATTTCAGACTGCTTGATTTAGGGCAAATTTGGCGTCCTTCTCCTGTAATAGGCGTAGGAGAACTGGGGTGGCCAGGGTGGCCAGGGCCACCCTAACTGGTGCATCAGCAGGTAAAAATTGGTTTGCTGAGTTTTAATTCTAACTTGGTTTACAATTCTGTACCAGCTGAAACTGATGCACTAGACCTACATGCCATAGCAAAACAATTTGTGTCAATTAATTCACGTAGAGTCAAATACTTTGGAACTTATTAAAAAAATGTATAGCTATATCTGTACTTAAAAACTACACATCAATGTATTTTCCTATAGCTGACCATTTACTATGATTTCAAATATTTATGTATCACCAATATGATTGAGGAAGGAATTTGTTAATAAGTATATATTATGGGGATGCAAATCAAGTCAAAACAATGACTCTCAACTTGGCCACCCATAGTAAAATTATCTTCCTACGCCACTGTGTACTCGCTGTTTTTCCCGGGCCAAGTCTTCCATTCTCTCCATTTGCCTTCTTTCTTCTCTTATTGTAGCCTCAGCAGTTGTTTTCCTGATAAGTTGACTATTTTGATCCTTTATGCGCATCATCGTCTCCATCATTGATGGTTCTTTACTTGACCATTGGGGTGGTTCAACAGGTTCGGCCCGTGTAGCTTGCTCTCGAGGTTTTACACTTATGTCCCGTACCCGGTGTTCAGTTTGGTTTTCCCCACATTTGATCAGTTCAGTTTGATCTCGAGGTACTGCTCTTTCCTCCGGTGCCAGACATTCGTTTCTTTCATCTCGATCAGCCATACTCAGTGCCAGTAAAATAGAAATGCTCGATACAGATGCACTCTACATGTCATCAGGATAGGAAATAATCGTGTCATCCGGCATAGATGTCAATCTTTTCCCGAGACCCAACATCAAATTGTCGTCCGATGAAGTACGTGCTCGAGTTAGCATTCCATGATCGCCTCTGTATTGCAAACTGGTCCCCTTTTTTTCTTTTTAGCCCTCTCTATTAGCCCCGGGTCAGTTGCTTGGTCCAGCTCTAGAGAAAGCCTATACAAAAATAAGAATAATAGAATTAAAATTTACACTGTTAAACGTGACACGAATGATACAAGTAACAACCACACAAATGTTTAAATCATTGACAGACAGTTCTTCCAGTCCCAGTTGCTGTCCTCTCTCGTTCCGCACAAACCAGGTTTTGTCAGTCTGTGGTATATTCCTTCGATTGGCGTGATGTCCTTCACCACCGCTGCTACCAGGTTGTGGGGGTAGGTTCGTCGCTGCCACCAGGAATAATTATGTTATTAGGGAGATAGAGATTACTCGCCCCAGAGAGTCCCCAGAGTGGTCGACCCAGAGTCAGTCCTTAGAGTTGACAATCGAGCTTATAGATTCAACTGATCTCAATAAATCTTACTGAACTCAATCTCAAACCCCACTGGTGCCGGCCTGAGATATATATAACCAGCCACCATGTGGGGGTGGCATATGAATAAAGGTGGTGAATAGGTTTGCATGCTATTACTGTGAATGGGTGTCAGGTAACTGGTTCTCATGTACTTACTGGACAACTTCCTGAATGGGCGTTCCCACATACTCCACCATACAATAAGTTCCTAAGTCCACCAAACAATGCAAGTTATATATTTTTAATGAACACTAGCATTTACCAACTTTGTTAGAATTATTAGAAGTTGTAAGGAAAGTAAAACATAACACTATTAATACACAATAAATTCTATTGACTTAATTATACTTGTATTATGTTAACAGATGCAGTATGAGTTCTGTCATCGAGTACTGGCAGACTTTCTGGATGGATTTGATGCCTATGCTAACTTTAAGGAAATAATATAAGATTAGACAAGTTGACAGGAACTAAAGCAAACTATATAAATTTGTTAGCTGCACATTTATTAATAGTGGAGTGATTGACTCGTGACATTAAAGATAAAATGTGTATTTTTGTCCATAATAGCCAAGTTGGTTTATTATTTGTGCCTCACCTCATTTTACTGCAGCTTTCATTAATTAAAAGCTACATAGCTAAAAGAAACATGAGAACTTGAGAAAATTAAATAAAAAATGTATAGTAGTTTCTACTGACTTAATCCACATGCTCCCACTTTAATTAGTGCTGCCCAAATCTCAAGCAAAATGAAGTAGTTACACTGGATGACAATTGTCTATAAATTGTGAAACACAAATGCAAGTTAATGCAATAAAACCCACCCCTTTGCAACAACATAGTATTATTTTCATGCCTATAAATTACCAGAGGATAATAATGGAGAGCAAGAAAGGATCATAATATATTATGTGGTAGTTTAATGTTGCTATAATTTTTTCCTCAATATCTCAGTCTATGCCACCCCTTACCCTTTCTCAGTGAAAAAAAAATGCAACACAATTGCAAAGTTCACAATTTCTTTCTCAGCCTTTATTTACTCATCAGATGTATTCTCTCTGTATAAATACAGAATTGGAGTGTTTGTTCACCGGGTGGTTGTCGTAGCTCAGTGGCAGAGCACGTGTGCTCTATACAAGCGGTCCTGGGTTCGATTCCCAGTGGCGACCAAATATTTTTAATTCTGTATTGTTTAAAAAAGCCTGTGAAAGAGAGAGAATACATCTAATTGCAAAGTTATGTCACTCCCTTGCCACACCCCTCAATATACAAGTATTAGGGCCTTTCTTAGCCATAGGCATTAAATCAAGAAAGAATCTACATTTTAATTACTGTTTATTAACTTCCTGCAAAAATGGTGTTTTGAGGAACATGTAGAATATAACATTGAATTGATGAATAACTGAATATGTTATAATATATGGTAGACTAGATACTAGCACAACATGTTCATCAGCAGCAAACATTACACAGAATTTCTAATGTTAAATAACTTCTTTCTATATAGCTATCATCTAAGTTTACAAGACCACAGCATAGACATCAAATTTCTGTCTTTTTTAAATCTTTCAATTCTGGAATTAAAGAATCCAATCATATAAAATACATTCCAATTGACAGACATACCATGACATAAGCCTTTCACTTCTTCATATATGTGAGGCTCACATTTACCAATTTCAGCAATTCCTTGAACAGAGCTGGCCTTTTTTCTAGAACCACGATTGGAGTTTGATTAAGTTTTGAAACTCAAATCAATAAAGAAACTTACTTGAAATGTGTTATCCCAATGATGGCAGCAATAATGAACACACAAGCAATTAAAAATATGACCACACTAATTGATATTAGAATCATGGTCAAGGTATATTCATTTCTTGTTGCTACTGCTGCACAAAAATAAATATTGTAGTTAGCTAATGATAAATTAAATGGCCATGTTGAGTACCTTGGACAATGAGAGTGTATGTCTTTTTAATAGTCATTGTATTGCCATTTGGGAGTGAAATATTGACTTTGCAAACATAAATGGATGAGTTCAGGTAAACTGTGGTGTTAGTAATAATTAGAAACAGTTCACTCTGCCCCGTTCTTCCTGTAATATATGCAGCATTCAACCCAGTAATGTTAATCCATTGTATTGATAATACTGTTAAATTGCTGAAGCACAAAAGGATTGCAGTTGAACCAGCAACAAATGAGCTTTCTGCAGTTATTTTTACATCTAGAAGTGAGATAATATTAGCAGCTCACAGAAATGAAGTCAAAAGGTTTATTTCATACCTTGAAAAGGTCCTATACTTTGAGAAGTAGTGCCTCTTCTATTACTGATTGTACATGCAAATGTTCCAGTATAATCTGCTATATCAGAACTCACTATGGAAATACTACTTAAATATTTAGCGGTGACTGTGCTCAAAATTATTTTAGATGTTGTGAACGAAAGTCCAGTTCTGCTCCACTTTACTGTGGTAGCTGGGCCTCCAATAGACACACAACGGACAACTCCAGAATTTATGTCATAAACAAGTTCAGAGATAACCGGAAAACCTACCAAAGAAAAAATTTGAATATTCAGAATGTTTGGTATAATGATGACTCATACTTATATAACTATATATCAACAAATTCACTTTCAAAATACAATACTTAAAGTGAGTTTCACTGCAACGTAAGTTTGTTAAAGTTGCCTCAAAAAAATCAGTTTATTTAGTCTACTAGTAATTCCATCTCATAGTAATTAGCTAGCCATTATTGTTATGTTAGTCTCAGCTATTTTCATTTAACATACCTTCCCTGGCATTATAAATTCCAAAGTATACATCTTGATCCGTGTTATTGCCATCAGGAATCCTACAGGTAAAAATTCCAGTAGGACTAGAGGCATTGATTCCTCGATGAAGTAAGACTGTCCTATTGCCTCTAGTTCTAGAAAACATGTCGGTAGACGATCCACTTAGACTGCCCACAATCACTCCGTTGGGAAACTGCCATCGACCACGAGTACTTGGAGAAGTTTTGCAGCAATTGACAAAGCTGGTGCTGCATGTGAGGGCATTTTCATGTACTCCAATGTCTTCAATGTCAATGAGACTGTTGTTTGAGTATGATAGTCCTTGTAAAAAGCCTGTGACAATATCCACGTTTTATATGATGCAGCCTCCATGGTGCATTAATATTTGTCATTAGTAGCCACTATTAACATTGCTGAGTTAGTTATTTTGTTCTGTCCTTATAATATATTGAATGTAAATATAAGCCACACACGTGTTGTTATTTACTAGCCAGTTTTAGTCAGAACATAATCGTGAAAAACAATAACATTTTGGACATCGTGTTTGGTATAATGATGACTCATACTTATATAACTATATATCAACAAATTTACTTTCAAAATACAATACTTAAAGTGAGTTTCACTGCAACGTAAGTTTGTTAAAGTAGCATTGTAGATTCCATACCTTAATGCACGACACACAGTGACTACTCAATTGAAGATTTATTGCTTGTTCTTTTACAACATACCTATTACTCATAATTCTAATACTTTAAGATTATCACAACTAAAGAAATTAAGTATTGACGCTCCTGTTTCAATAGTTTATCATCTATATTGTGTTATTATGTACTTATCTCATTGGACCATATTATCTATTAACATTAAGATACCTTACTGTATTCAAACTTGACAGCCCCTGAAGCAATATCAATGAACTTAACTCTTAGACAAACATTTACTTGATTATTTTCTTCTTGTACTCTTTGCTGCTCACAGTTAAGTAACAGAGAGACTACGACTGTTTAGCAGTGAAAATTGCTACATCAATTTTGTTAGCTATCGATCACTAAATGCTGTAAGTTGACTTGCCTTCTTGGCACATAGACCTCCCAATCAGCACACCAATCAAAACCATACTGGCAGATAATTTCAAACTCATGATGATAAGTAGAAAATTAATTCTGTGACCAATTTCTTTCTTCTGTACCACTACTTTAGTTTCCCCTCCTTCCTACTGCTTATAAACATTTCGTGCAATAAACATGTGAGTGTTGTTTATTGTTAAATAAACATGCTAGATTTGCATGTAAACACATTACATGAGTCAGTCATCTTGAAGTCTAACTACTGTTAGAATAAATACCAAATATATACACAATAATTATTGATTTGATTATTTTTCAAAAAATGAAACAATAATATTATTATACACTTAATTTATTTGGTTAATAAATTAAGACTGAAATGTAAACTAGGTAGCTATTTTGTCGCATATAATTTCGCTTTGTAAGTATGGGCAGAATGATTGATGCCTTGCTTCCATGTTTGCAGTACCGATTACCTGAACTTATTAAAAAGAAAACTCTAAAGTCACTATTGTTCAAAGGCTCAAACCAACTTGAGCTAAAAGCACGCGCGCCAAGTTCGTAGTGGCCTACGTCGCCAGCTTAGCTACTCCTCAATGGACTTGGAGTATTGAGAAAATGAGCAAAGCGTGGGAACTCTATTTTATACTTGTTCTCCTTCTCCAGCAAACTTGTGTTCCTTGTTTGTCCAATGAAGAAGTGTAAGTTTAAATATACTCCTGCTAATATACCGTTGGTTATAGTATTCAATGGTTTAAATGTCAATCTTAGAGACCCTTACGCCATATTCAGTCTTCCAGACCGGGGTCTAGGGAATGTGTCCGTTGTTGGACCTTTTCCAAGAGCTCTGTCATTACTTTTGGAGACCAACTCTCAAAATTCCAAAAGATTGTCAGGAGTCGACTACCATTACCAGTATGTTAATACTCCAGCTGATAGCTAATTCAAGTTCTGTTTCAGCTTTGCTAATTGTTGTGAGCTTTACATTCCTATTATTTTTGTTGCAGTTTAACCATTAATTTGATTTAATGATTGCAGAAGGGATTTGGTATTCTGGACGATTCAAGACCTATTTGGCACAGGAGAAGTGTGGCAGGCTGGCCTGTCTGATGGATCCAATCCTACTCTCTTAATCAGCAATTTAACAGATCCCAGTAAGTCCAAGCTCATCAACCATTAAGCTACTGATAATGATAATTATGTTGTGTGCAGCTGATATAGCAGTAGATTGGTTGAACAATATACTCTACATTGCTGGTGGTTTCGGGCAAGACGTATTGCAATACAGTTTGTCATCAACTAATGTTAAAGTTGCGGTTTCAACGCCTTCAAGTCATCCAACTAGTCTAGTTGTATTGCCACATTATAACACTAGGTAAGAACTAAAGATGTATAATATAGTTAAGTTAGGAAATATATATGTACATATATAATAATTGATATTTAGTACCATCTTAGATGTTGTGCATATACATCAACATCAGGTCAGTCCATGTGATATGTTTTCATCTGTCCTAGTTGCAGCTGGATTTTCTGGACTGACAATAACAAAGGAGCTATTGAGAGGGCCAATGTAGATAGCCAGGAAGTGGAAGTGATTAAAACCACTGCTGCAAGGCGCTGTGCTACTGCCATTACCATAGACGTCAACACAAACACGGTATACTGGCTGAACATGTGTTTGTTTAGACTCGAATCTGTTAGAGTATCTGGTAGACACGTTTCAGAAGTCTCTCAAGTGCGCCTTGCAGTTCAGTTACCGAGAGGAATGAGTGTGTTTGAAGGGTTTGTATATCTTATAGTTTCTGGGGGCAACAACTACTACATTTCACGATATAATGTGACAACTGGTGAAGCCACGCAAGTAACTTCAACGCTTACTGAAATGCATGGAGTGGAGATTGTACATCCCAAAAGACAACCTTATCAAAGTGAGTGGCTTCCATAAGCTGAGCATTTCAAAAATGAGGTCATACCATATAACACTTGAAAGCACAGCCAAATAGGCAATTATAGCAATTGTTTATTTTTCCTTAATTAGACATGGTTCTGGCAAATGTCCAAACAGTATTGTGTTTTTTTTTATATATACCTAGAGTTACTCTGTACTGAGATAAAAAATAACTTCAATGAATTTAGCTATTTTCTTAACATAGCTCGAATCTGTTAGAGTATCTGGTAGACACGTTTCAGAAGTCTCTCAAGTGCGCCTTGCAGTTCTTAATTACCTAATTTAATTACTGCTATCCCAGTGTTTTAGTAGTTATTGGGTTGGACCAAGAAAAAATAAGTATAGTATCAGCAGATGCGGAATATTACACAGAATACCATATCTGAAACCCCTTACCTACTATACTGAGAAAATGGTTTATATTTGTGTATTTAGAAAAGTACATCATTTCAAAATTTTACTTTTTTAATATCGTTTCTTTTCAGATCTAGCATCCACCATCCCAGCAGTTGCATTCAATGCTACAAGTACTCATCCATCTATGACTTCTCATGCCTCCTCTGTTAAAGACAGCAGTAAAATGCTTTTAATTCAACCAACCAGTGCCACACAAGCGATTGACTCCACCACTTCCATCACAAAGGCAAGCATCTCAAATAGTTCTATACTAATGGCCAGTATCAGCATATTGGCCACTACTACTACTATTACTACTACTACTACCACTTCTATGGACACACATCTTGAAACCGCATTCAGTCCTTACACAGATTTGCAGACTGATAATCCAATGTCAGGGATGAATGATCAGCTGACGGTTATTGTAGCAGCTTCTGTGACAGTAGGATTGCTACTTCTTAGTCTTCTAATAGTGGGAGTGATAGTAATACTATTATTGTAAGTTACCAAGGAAGAAGTAATCCATTATGTAAAAATCACTGTGAAAAACAGTTATGTATAAGCAAGCTTACCATTCTAGTTTGTGGTCATTAAAAATAGTACCTCATAACAGACAGGTTACCCTCACTGTTGTACAGTTATACTGTATCATTTACCAGTTATGCTATATCATAAAATAACTCAAGTGTGATATAAGCCATACTTGTAGCAATTATTATAAAGATAAAAATACACTAAATTATGTTCTCTTTTTGGCAGCAATAATACTAAGTATGTAAAATAGCACAAACTACAGCAAGAAATTATCAATAATATTATCACTTTTATTTAATAAAAATAATATGTGATTAATTTAAATAAATTTGTTACTTATAGAGCATAATTTGTTTCCTTCTATTGCAGATTATACCAATCTGCAAGAAATTCTCGTGGAACTTATAGTTTTTATGGCAATGATGAAAAGATTTATCAAACACCTAATGACGCACATGTACCTACATGATTTATTGCCATAGTAGTATATACATGTACTGCTATTTATATTGAAATATGTGAAAGATGGGGGAATAATAGAGATAACGCGTATTGTAATGCTGGTGTGATGGCATGAACTGGTTTGGATTACCAAATTAGGAGAAGGCTACTTACTGCTACTAGCTACCAAAATTATAAATCTAGACATAATTTATGTCCATAACTTCTTTACTCTACTCTATTAATGTATTATACCTTGAATAAACTAGTATTCATTTATATGGTACTGCCTGATTCTGTTTAACTACTTCCAGTTATCCATACTGAATGGCAACTTGATAATGTGATAGGCTAAGTGAGTTCATCAAAGAGAATGTGTGATAAACAATTTTGTCTGTGACACAGTCTGAGGCCACGACAAAGTCTTTGATACTACCAAGATGAGCAATTACACCAAAACTGATGACGTAAGTTATGACTTGCTTGGAGTGTGTGACTTAACAGATTGTATTCTTTTTTGATAATTTATCCACAAAATTGTACACTAATGAAGACCATTGAGCTTGGAATATGTGACTCTGGAGGACATTGGAATTTAGGAATTATCATAGTGCTTAGTTTACTACTGCCTTGTGCTTTGATAAGTATCATATTGAATCATTAATAGCTATCTTTGCTAAAAATTAAAACAACACATTTAAAAGCATACAAATGGAACACTCTCTTCAAGATAATTGGCTCTGCTACATTAAAGACTGTGACTGTGATGATGAACTGGTGTCAAAAAATGAAAGAGATTTGAAAGAGTGATGCAAATTATTTAGTAAATATAATAACCTCTAAGCATAAACATCCTCCAAAGTAATAAGAAAAGAAAAAATAGGCTAAGTGCAGGAAAGTTTTTAGTGAGAAGAGATAACTAATGCAGGGAATTTAGCATCACAGTTGTGTCAAATTGGAAGAATATAGCAATTAAAATTGGAAATTCCAAGTCATCAAAACCTCAACTATGACTCTAGCTTGCTATTGCTTTTTTTCTTATTTTGTTCTGAGTACCCTATGATCTAATTAAAATTATGAGAGGGTGTTAATTACATGTGCAAGCCTCTAGTTCTGTCAAATCAAAATAACTTTACAATGCCATGTTAAAATAAATTAAAACTTTTTGCAACATACTATAGCACACATCTAAAAATAGCTACAAGTCAGACCTCCAAAATTAACCACGTTACTTGGTCATCTGGACTCCATTCTTGATTTCTTCAGCTTCTGTGGAAATGTTTATATTTATATAACTTCCAAAAATATAGCTATCCACACACAGTCACAACTTACCTTGACCAACATCACCCATTTCTTCATAAATATGAGGTTCACATTCTCCATGATGTACTCTCTTGAGAGAACGAGAATTATTTCTGAAAGGCATTGAATTTCTTAAATGTGTTATAATGACTAGAAATATTTTCAAGTCACAAACCTTTTGCACACTCGTACAATTACACCCATACATATTGAAATGAATAGCACTAATACCACAAGAGTGGCTACAGTTGTACCCACTATTATTGCAGTAATTCCAAAGAGAGGTTCTGTTTTCTCTAAATATACACACAGCAACAATTCCTCCAATATATTATACTTGCTTCAAAGAAGAGAATGCATAATTACACTTACCCCTTATATGGAGAGTGTATGTCTTTCTAATAGTCTTTACATCACCATTTGGGAGTGAAATATTGACTTGGCAAGCATACATGGATGAGCTGAGATGAACAGTTGTGTTAGTAATAATTAGAAACAGTTCACTCTGCCCTGTTCTTCCTGTGATATATGCAGCATTCAACCCAGTAATGTTAATCCATTGTATTGATAATACTGTTAAATTGCTGAAACACAACAGGATTGCAGTTGAACCGGCAACAAATGAGCTTTCTGCAGTTATTTTTACATCTAGAAGTGAGATAATATTAGAAGCTCACAGAAATGAAGTCAAAATGTTCATTTCATACCTTGAAAAGGTCCTATACTTTGAGAAGTAGTGCCTCTTCTATTACTGATTGTACATGCAAATGTTCCAGTATAATCTGCTATATCAGAACTCACTATGGAAACACTACTTAAATATTTAGCCGTGACTGTGCTCAAAATTATTTTAGTTGTTGTGAAGGAAGGTCCAGTTCTGCTCCATTTTACCATGGTAGCTGGGCCTCCAATAGACACGCAACGGACAACTCCAGGATTTATGTCATAAACAAGTTCAGAGATAATTGGCAGTCCTGTGAACCACATTAAAGAGTTCATCAAAACTGTTATGTTATTCTACACAACAGAGAACACTCCACGGGGGCCAGGAAGGACAACTGCCTCTGAATCAGTATCTCAACATATCAACCGTGCCCAAAGATTAAGCATTCATTAGCTATAGCTAAAGAATGCTTAACCTTTAAGCACACTAGTCTTTCCACTACTTTGGTCTGCCTATTCACAAAGAAGTTAGCTACTGATGAATTGAACTTGTGAAATAGCAGTACCTGAACTATTAATCATTGAGGAATCTATTATTTTTACTGTTTATTTTACATCTTAGCCCGATGCTGATTAGTTAAGTATAAGTGCTTAAGTTACATTCCATGGTTACAATTGCCTGCCCAATAACTAAGTATTGTCCACAATTATTCCATTTCATGTTATCAAATAAACTTCAACAATTTTCTGTACGTATTTCAACATACCTTCTGTTGCATTATAAATTCCAAAATATATCTTTTGATCTACATTATGTTCGTCCGGTATTTTGCAAGTGAAGATCCCTGTAGGGCTAGTAGCATTTCTCCCTCTATGTAAAATGACAGCTTTGTGTTCTCTTGTTCGTGAAAATATATATTGAGAAACACTGCGACCTTTTACAGCAGTTCCATTAGGGAATAGCCAAAGCCCACGGGTCTCATTACTGAACACACTGTCAGACTGACCACAACAGTAGCTGTAATTAGTGAGGCACCTGAAGGCTGTTTTGTCTTCTCCAATGTCTTCTATGTCAATTAGACTGCCACTGGAGTATGTCACTCCATGTAATGACCCTGAAACTAGAAAGATATTGTTGATATTCAATTCACAGTTAGGAACGTGTTTATATGACAGAAAGCAACTGTACCATTAAATGACAATCAGCCTGTTGTCATTAGTTAAAAATTACAGCTTTTAATTTACCAGTGGTTGTAAGAACTTTTTATCTGTTTATTGACAATAAGTAATAGCTAACAAGTTATTCCTAATTCTTATCAATTTGAAAACTTTGTTTTGTGACTTATTTTAAATTACATATGACTGTTCACAATGCTTTTACTTGTCTAATTTTGCAGCTAACATGAATGATAAATTTGATTTTGCCATAATTTACACATTGAGCTTCAATAAATAGGGCAATATTTCACCAGATTACAAGACTACAATGACACACATACCTTTACCACTGACAGAATCACACAGCATCGTGCAAACTAACACCATGACCCCAATGGAGTAAGGATAAGTGGTAACTAACACTTTCATTCTGGCCTTCTCCACTCCACCAATACATCTGTTTACAATATTTGAAGGTTTCAGTTTAACGTAAGTCTGGAATGTGTTTGTTAAGTGATTGGATTAATTAACATAAGCTAGAAATTGTAAACAAGTGCCAATGTCTCTTTTAGGGACTCGTGATGGGGGGATGAGCTGCTGTAATATGTAATATGTAATGTGGTAATGGAAGATGATTAGGCCCTGCCAGATTATGCTAGCATTTTTTCTGGAATAATAGACATGAAATAGCTAATATTAATTCTAGAATAATAAGGGTATTTAGGAGAATAATAAAGGGAAAATGAGAATAATCAATTCATGTAATCCTTAATTATAAAGAAAATCAATAGTGCTTCTTTTTTTTTCTCTGACTGATTTTCTTTTACAAGGACATTATCATTAAGAATAATGTGGTTATAAAGTAGATCTTCATTACTTGATTAAAGCAGCTGGGTTTATGTGTTGGCCACTTGGTTATTGTACTGGGAGAGCTGTCAGCTCAGGCTCAGATTCAGCACGTCATCTAGAGAATTGTGCTAATAGTTTCTTGAACTTTTTCAGCTATAGCAGAGCATGTTTTCTCCATTCTTTGAATATTTTTATGGGGATGCTCGAAGTTTTCACTGAAAGAGTAGCTAGCAATAATAGTGAATCCTCCATATTGAGTAATTCAGTATAACAGTGAGAGAAACTGATTCTGTTACTCATTATTTCATAATGTACCAACTTTGATAGCTAGCTACTGCAGTCATCACTTTTCATTTATTAACCCTCAGCATGCATGTGCAAGGGTTATTCCTAATTGGAATATGTAATAAGAGAATAATAAGACAATTTATGAATAAATACTATTCTTTTAAATAATAACACAGTATTTTTGAAATAAAAAAAAGAATAGTTCTAAAAATTTCGAGCTTAATCCGGCAGGCCCTAAAGGTGATTAGCATAAATAGCTAATGTCCATTCTCTATCATTAAAAAAAAGTATTAGCTTATAACTATAGCTAATATTGTCTTTTCATATATGACAATGTTTCATGTGAGACCAAAACTTTAACCAAAAGTGCATAAGTTTTAACCCTATGTAATTCATTTAATTAACAAAATGTATATAGACTTTTTTCTCAAAGTTGCATAGTAGCTACCAGTACAATTTCTTAGTGATTTAGTACACCATACATTATTACATATTATAATAATTAGCCCAAAAGTGTTTATGACTAAGTGCATCACGGAAGTCCAGCAGGAGGTCTAGCATGGCCTAATGCAGCTGAATGAATGTGTTCAATGTCGTGAATTCTCATAATGAACTTGGCCTCCATGTCAAACGTAAGTCATTAGGGAATGTGAAGATCTTTACTTTTCATTTTACAGTATTAGTATCTGGCCACCATTGTTTTGTTACTTAATCTTCGATGAAGTGGTAGTTTTGTTGCCATTGGGGGCCCCCCAGATTATGCTAAAAAAATTAGAATTTTTGTTCCAAAAAACCCTTTATTGTTCCATAAAATTTGCAAATAATAAGTGGAATTAGCTATAATAATAACAATTTCTCATTCTAAACAGCCAATATTACATCAATTATAACTTCAGTTTTAGTTAACGTAAAGTGATAATTAATGCAATACTGCGGCTGTTAGAACAAGAACATTAATTGCTATTTATAATTATTTCAGCAGAGAATGGCTAAATCATCATTAAGAGGAATATTTGTAGCTATGACAGTAGTAAGAAGTTGATAATGAGGTGTCATGAAATGAGTGAAGGAGTCACTACTGTTGCATTAAATCATTATTAGATTCATTGCTACTCCCTAGATACAATCACACCTTACCCACTCAAACTCAGCTTCAGTCATTGGGGGTCTCCGGGGTAGTGTTTAAATCTTTTTCTCCACAATTGCCTTTTTTATTTTTATTATTTAATTTCATTCTTTTATTATTATTATTATTATTGTTGTTGTTGTTATTGATGTTATTTATTTATTTTTGTAATTGCATGATCTTTTGCCTTGCCTTTTCTTGTTGTATCAACTTAATAAAAGCTAAATCCTTGTTGTTGTTTTTCATTGCTTATAAAAAAGAATACATTTAGCCAGCCAAACTGGTGCACTGGGCATAATATGGTACTAAACATTAGCATAAACAATGAACAATTATTATTATGCATTTTAATGAGTACATAATAATGTAACTCGTTACCAGCCAACTTGTGAATTTAAAGGGAAGAGTTCACTGCTGAACATAATTTTTTTTTTTTAATTAATTCTAATTCGCTAATCCACATTTTGCCCCAAATGTCTGGTAAGGTTCCCACAATTGAACTTTTTTCAGTGCTGCTATATGGGGACATTCAATTTTACTGAAAGATTAGCCATTTTGAATCCTCTGTTGAGTAATTCAGTATAACAGAATTTCATTTCAACTTTATATAAGCACTTCAGTCACCACAATTTCACTTATTTTTAATTGGAATAATAAATAATAATAATAAGAAATAGCTAATAAGAAATTTTTTTTGAAAATAGCTAACAATAATTTTTTTTAAATAAAAAAAAATAATTCAAAAATTTCAAGCATAGTCTGGTGGGCTCTATAACTATCACTATCAACTTAACTAGTGCTGCAACATTCTTTCAGTATCCATAATGTAGTTTTTCTTTCCTAATTTTAAAATGTATTATTTGCACATCATAATGAAAATAACAGCTTTCTATTCCTTCACATTCTTCTAGATTTTAGCTATTTTATTTCATTGAAAAACACTATAGCTATATATGACTATGTAACTAAGCTAGCACCACCATTTAGCTAATTCCTACAGTTAAAAGAAACGACTTTAAATTAAACTATTGAAACTTTTATGTTGCATTTATTTATTACTCACATTTCAATTTGTATCAACCTAATCCCAAGTAAAACTTGCCTTGAGCAATAAATTGGACATGTTCTATTCCAATTCACAATTAACTTCTACACAAACAGAACTATCACCTACACACAAGACAATGCTATTCTTATACATTTGTCTACTTGAAAATGAAAATTAGAATAATAGCTAGTGCCATCAACCAGACAATTAATTTACTTTTCTATTCTCCAATAATATCAGCTACTCCTCTATAATGACTAAATTTATGAAATACCTGATTGCAAATTACATATTTGGACTTACCTAGTACACATCTTACGCAAAAACGTTCACATAAAAAAAAAAAGGCACAATGTTTGGAATAAAAATTGTCACATCACTGAAATAATTGGCAGTTTCAAAACAATTAAGAGATAGTCTCATATATCACCGACGATGAATCCTCTTGCTGACGAACTTTAGAATCGGGCTCTAATTATTACCAAGGAACACTTACGTCAAACATATGGCCACATATACATAAGTAGAATGCATTTCACTGTACCTTTTTTGACAGAATTCAAGTTTAGATACTCATGAGGTGATCCTTGCTTATAATCTTAAAATAAAACACATAACAATATTGTATTGTAAATGAATAATAGAATACATCCCTGGAGAAACTCACCCTTGGGCATTATCATGTGCATAGACTCATATGAACTTTCCAAATCTAAAAAAATAATAGTCACAATAGCTAGTAAAGTTCTCAATTTATATAATAATATTTGATTTCGCATAGCCTGCAGCTCAGGAGACCACTGGACACACAAATAGGTATAGTATTTTTGGCAAAGAAAGCAGAATCAGTCACAAACAGCTTCTCTATGCTCTGGTAAAGCAACAATGGCACATTCATAGCTATACAAAGAGGCCGTCATATGGCAATCAGACTACCAGTGGTCACAAAAAAAAATCATAAAAATGAATCGCTGAAGCTATTAAGGGTGGAGACCCATCCGGCCCACGCATTTTCCTTAAAAATTGATGCTAAAAAAAAAAAACTTCAAGCAACGGTGGCAATTCTTTAACATGCTGAATTTATTTAGGGTGATAAGGTCTCTCTGCACACCAAAATTCAGACCATTTGCATCTTCGTAAGCCCAGTTAGGAGCGATTTACTTCTGTGGACATTTCGTGTTGTTTCTCCGCAACCGTCCAAGCTTTTCTGCCGATTGAAGACACGGCTTCCTCCCATTATGTTCCCGCTTCCTACGTTTAGTTTTTAGCTATAGCAACTTTACTTTTCTAAATATTCGACCACTAAGGTCAACTTTGCTTCCTGGCACGCTATCAAGAAAATCTAAACGTAGGCCTGGTTCACCTTACGTCACCGAATTACTGTTCCAAGTTTAGACTGCATCCTGTTACCCCTTATAGCTCAAAAATACTTGTCGCAAATTCACCCTCTTTGCAGGCGGCCGCGAACTGCGCTGGGTCAAAACGAAGTGCGCGTAAAACTATAACGCCCCCCCCCCCCAACCGGATGTTGCATTTTGCGCCCCACCCACCAAAGGTGCGCTCCGATTCAGCTGCTTTTTAGTGAGAAGAATCACCTACGGCTACGGTGCTGTTGAAGAAGCACCCAGCTTGTTAGATTTCGATACTAAGCTGGGAGGGGTCCTGCAGTGGATTTATACAGTATCCCGTTCAGGCGATACTAGCACGTCTGCCTTACCGACGCACAGGTAAGCGAATTAGCTAGTAGTGTAAGGATTTGAAGAAATAGCCCACTGATTATGTGTGCGAACATTTTAGGTGAAACCTTCTGTGAGGTAGTGGCTCTGAAAAGAGCCGGGTTGGAAAAAAAGGACTCATTTTCTTTGGCTGTATTTGAAGTGCTTGGACAGCTTCTCCTGGAGGGGTTTGCTGTTAATTCCTCTATCCTTCAGAATTCGTACAAATTCTTCTCGGTCCTTGCATTCAGATTTGAGCAGTTCCAAGTCTCCATAGCTCAATCCAACCCTGGTCCAGAAGTCTGGAGTCGTATGGCTGAATTATTCACAAACTGAGGGAGACTGGACACATCAAACACCAAACCATTCTGTTGAGCGATAGCTGAAAGCTTCTCAACTAACTCTTGAAGTGCTTCCTGCGGAGCTGGGGAAACTTCAGTGGAACTCACAACTGAATGAGAAGAGTCAGGAGGCGAATTGTGGTCATCATGTGACTAGGTAGTGATATCATTTAGAACTTGAGATGGATTAAAAAATGCTGGAGGGTGTGATTCACATGGTGGAGCAGTAGGAGTGGACACTAAATCTTGAGAAGGTGAATCAGGGAGCACTTTTGATGATGACTCCTGCAGAAGAGAGGGCGTGACATCATGACCAGTAAAGGAAGGATCATCAAGAGTATCAGTGGAAGCCTCACCTATTGCTGGGACTTGCTCCAATCCTATGTCTATACACGATTATTTTATTTATCTATATATATAATATATATATATGTATATATTTTTTTTAATGATTATATTTATTTACTTATTTCTTACTTCTTCTCAAAGCACATTTCATTTTCCTCATTTCTGTGGCTGCACTAATAGCCCTCTTCCTTTTCCTGGAAGGCATGATTATAGTTTGCTGTTGAAGCTGGTTGTAACAACAACGTGGTCAAAGCTAACCCACCAGTAGGCTACTGAGGTTAGGGACTCTCAAGATTTTTGCCCCGCTTTGCGCGCTAATATATCAAGCGGTGGTTATGCTTGCTATGCTTGCGAGATGCATGCGGAGCCAGGTGAGGGTGGTAGATTTTCGTGGTTGATAGCACTTAACACTTCCCACAGCCTTACCAACGGTTGCTATGGGTCTCCTCCCTTAACTTCCATTCAAGTATCAAAATTAGCTAAGCTTTGCTTTATTACATATATTTTTATTAATGTTCGCTGATACAGTAACGTTGGAAACCATGACATTGAGTATGGCAGTTATGGCTTCTTAATTCGACATGGACAGAGTTAATTATTGATTTCGGGCTTTCTGAGGCCAAAAAAGGAGAGAGAGAGAGAGATAGCAAAGAGTTCGAGTGATGACTTCAACTATCTGAAAAAAGTTGTAGCTCTTGAAGATGCTCTCAAGCTCCAGGCAACATTTCCAGTGATGATTAAAGTTCAGATTCAGAAGTAAGTCAGAACCAAGGTTGTCATTTTAGTAAACTATAGTAACAAGTATCACCATAGATGCGGGTTAGAGAGCTTAATACCAGGATGCAGATGAACATGTAAACTGCAAAAAAATAGTTATTGACAAGGGCCAACGTGTGCTCGATTTCCAGCGCACGATCACATTACTTACAGAACCTATCACATTGGCACAATTTGAGCCCTAGGTCCTCATTGCAGAATACGCCATAGGCTTAGAAGAAAACCCTGTTGCCACTTTAGTTGGTGGTGAGGCTCAGGAGAACTGACTCTTTTAGCTGATAAATCGTGTGGCTTGTCTAGTGTGGCAAGTTTCAATGTACATATTATGGTCATCAAATAGGGTTGGCTTCCATAGGGATAAAAGAACCAAGTTCAGTGTTCATTCACTAAGCTAACTGAATCTAGAAGCATCTATTTTTAGTTCCCTAGCATATGGCTAGTAATGTGGTTAATTAATCAGCATCTCTGACTTCAATAAAATTGAGGTGATACAAGATAGGCCCTTAGAATTTTCATAACTATGAGCTGTAGCGAGATCACATCTCCTTGAGTAGCCAAAAAAAATACAATCTCGTGAGACTAGGTGTCAATATGAAAGACTGATCAGCCATCTTTATCATTATAAAGAACTCTTTCCATATTTTTGAAAGTAGTTTTTCCAATTAAAAATTATGCCCAGCAGTATCTGGTGGTCTCACATGAAATCAAGTATAATCAGTCCATATCAAAGGATAAGAGTTCAAACAAATAAGATTTCCAAAATAATTTTATTTCCACTACATACTCCTAAATTACTATATAGATGTCAATGTTGATGATCTATGCCTGGCTGAACTTTATACATTACAGCCAAACTCTATACCGTACTAAATCAGAATCAGCAACTGAAGTCCGTCTATCAAGTACATGAGTAGCTCAACTAACCTTCATTCTGCAAAGTCTTTGATTCATCTTTGTTTGCTGGCTCCATCGCACCATCATGGAAATTACCTCCTAATTTAAAATCATACGAGAAATTTCATACAAAATTATTTGAACACATAAATCATCATTACCTTTAATATGAGCGTAAGTGTGTGCTTCACTTTCCAACCTTAAGTCACTCAAGTGTGAATTTGAAAGATAGCTGAATAATAATAAGCAATAAATTCTCAAATCAATTTATTCTTAAATGTAAATTTCATACCTCTTCTTCCTTTTTTGTAGTAGAATGCAAAGCACTAATATTATCAAAATTAAAAGAATAACAACCACAGCAGCTGCACCAATCACAATAGCATAAATAATAGTGTCAGATATCTTTCCAAACCGTGGTGACTGTGTTGTTGAGAAGCTTGACACATGACCTATAATAATATAATTAAGTACATCATTCATAAGAAGTAGTGTCATGTAATCAGCTCATTGTTGAGTCTGTTGTCCATACTCATTGCTAATATTCAAGATAATATATCGTTGAACTTAAATTTCAACATTAGACAACCATCAAAAAAATTAATAAATTTTTGTGACTCTTTCCAGCTATTCTCAAAATAATTATGTTATTCCCACAATCTGAAACCAATATTTTGAATGGAAATTGAATAGCTTCAATATCGTTATAAAAATCATAGGTTACTTGAAGCAAACTAACCTGATTCATTGATGTAAATAGTAAATGATTTATTTATAGTCTCTGCATTGCCATTTGGTAATACAACAGTCCCACGGCAGGTAAACCTTCTATTGTCATCTCTCTGAACTAAGTTATAAACTGACAACTCTAGTTCCGGCTGTCTTGTACGCCGTGTTTTAAATCTACTCAATCCGGCCTCATCAATCCATTCAATTGACATCACAGTAAAATTACTAAAGCAAGTCAGAGTCACATCTGTGCCAATGACATAGCTGTTTTCATGCTGAGAAATTTCCATGGCTGAAATTTATAATATAATGAAATAGTTGCAATAGCATTAATATTATTATAAATTTATCATACAGAATACAGCATGCTTTGCTTACTATGGTAAGGTCCTATCACCATAGAGTTGGTTCCACGGTTATTTCTAACTTCACACTTGAAGGTTCCCGCGTAGTCATTGGTCTCAGAGCTACTAATGTGAAGGATGTTGAGATAAGTGGCCTTTTCTGCATCCACCATAGTCTTTGTTTGCTCATAGAAAGGTCCACTTCTGTTCCAAATAACATCAGTAGCTGGTCCACCTTCAGTAAGACACTCAATTCTACCTGAATCAATGTGGTATCTGACAGATTCCACTCTTGCAAACCCTAAAGGAATCATGATAACAGTAAAAATTTATAATATAATGAAATAGTTGCAATAGCAATCATTCTCGGCTGAAAAAATTATAATAATAGCAAATTTTTCTCGCTCTAACAGTCAATATTGTTAATTAAAACTTAACCCAACTTAAATTTTAATGAACAATATTGGCTGTTAGAATGAGAAAAATTTGCAATTAGTATATTAGTCATACACTATACACACAAAATTACGAACTCATTACACAAATATATACACACAGATACATACTTACACGCATACACACAAAAACAATCATAAAGACACATACACATACACACACTACATTTACACAAACACACATAAATACACGCGCGCACACACATTTGCACATACACACAAACACACACACACAACACAAACACACATACACACAAATACACATAAGCAAAATCACAGTATTACGCATAGTTCCTTCAGTAAACTGAAGGCGGTTATTTTCTATAATAAAATTGAGAAAGCAAGCTACAATAAGTGAATCTACTACCTTCATTAGCGGAATAAATTCCGAAATATCTTTGCTGCTGGACATGATCTTTGTTTGGTATTTCACACACGAATAAACCGGACGGATCATTACCAAGTCTGCCACGATGAAGAATTATTGCACTTTCTCCGCGTGTTCTTGAAAAATAATTAATATTAGATTCCATTTGACTTTGAACTAAAGTTCCATCAGGGAACCTCCACTGGCCCAAGGCTGTCCTGTTGGGGTGGTCTTGGTTTCTGCAGCATTCAGACAAGTCTGTATAGCAGAAAAGCCCTTCTTCGTTATTGCCAATGTCATTGAAACTGATAATACTATTGTTAGGATAGACGGTATCCCCAATATATCCCACATCTGGATACCAATAAGAAATATAAAGAAAAATAAAGAAAGGCCCACATACTTTTTCAACTTAATAACTTTAATAGTAGTCGTTTTTCTCAGTTGTAACAGCCAATATATTTTTAATTTACGTTTTAATTAATTATATTTTTAATTTAACAGCCAATATAATATATATATATATAAATATATATTTGAGTTAAGCTTTATGTATAATATGTGACCGTCTACAGGAAAATCGGGCACAACGCGGCCCCGACGAAAAATAATTTTTTTGCACTTACGCACTCCTCGCCATCCAGATATTAAGCTCTCCAAGTTTTATCGTCGTAGCTTTAGCCATTCCCGCTATATATCACCTAACCGTTCCCTTCGTTAGGCTTATTTAATACAATTTTAAGAACTAAATCGATCTTTTTGCGACGTCTACGCATGCCGCGTTGTGCCCGATTTTCCCATAGACGGTCACATATATTGACAGTTAATATACTGACTATTATTTCAGCTGAGAATGACAGAATAACTTAATAACTGTTTGATGTGCAATAACACATAAATATAACTTCCATGGATCACTTGATTGTAGTACTTACTCAAAATATTGCTTTCCAAATCAATGTTCACCATGTAGCCACCCGTTCCATTAGTTTCATTGGGAACAGCACATTCATACTTCCCTTGGAGACCCACTGGATATGGTCTTGCTATTCCCAGTCTCAGCTCATTGCCATACAACCTGCATGTCACTGCTCCTCCGGTTTGAAGAACAGCACTGCCATTGGGATGATACCACCCACATTCACTGCTCAAGTCGTCCACCGTTTCCGTCGCCAATCTGCAGCAGTCTTCGTTGAAGTTAGGTGATACGCAAACTAGTGTAGATCCTGGATCAGAGAGGTTCCCCGAGTGAGGGCCAATGTCTGATACAGGTATTGATGATCCAGAAGGATACGTCTCATTTAACAGTACGAAGTATAAGTGATGATCCTTACCTAGTGATTATGACAACATCATGGTAAAATGCGGTATTTCTGTCCACGATTATTATCTGACAGATAAAGATCAGTCTTGTAAACTTATAAGTACAGCAAAGATTGACTAGCCTCTTTTATAGGCTACATGGAATATTATAAACTACGGCTGTTTACACATAGCCCTTAAGAATTGCTAATTAAGTTAGCCAGAGGAACTAGGACTGTGCACAGTAGCTACTGGGAGTGTTCAGAGATCAACTACTGCATATAATGATTACAGCATGGGGTTGGTTTCTTAATTAAAAGCCAAACTTGCACGTAGTTAGCAGTAATAAGCACACTTGTACCATGGTGCATTCAAACTGTCCAATCAGATTGCTCAATTCACAGTGAATATATTCCATACCCGCCTTATACTAGGTGAATAAGTGAACCGTCCAATCAAATTAGTTTTCATGCGCTTCCTATAGCCTAAAGCCATGGTATAAGTCGGTTGCACCACTCTGTTTTCAGTTGGTATGGGATTTACACTATCCGAGCTTGTGTAAATTCCATACCGACCTCCACGTCGTAGTGTAAGCTATACATATACAAGGATATCTAAAATGAACACTCTACATGCAATGTGTGTGAAAGATGTTACAACAATTACATATAAAAAGTAGTTACACGTGCATCAAAGTTAAGCACATGTACAAGTACTTTACTTTCTTTTAACAATTGTCTAAAATGTACTCACAACAGCTAAAGCTTGTTTATCACCAGAAATTCCCAATCTGGCAAACACGGCCATATTTCGAACTCACATATTCTATTGACGCTGCAATTAATAATGAGAAAAACACAAAACTAATGTCGACCGCTTATATAATTTGTTTACAATAAGCCAATGCCAAGGAAAGGCTTAGACAGATAGACAAACAGGATAAAGCTATACACATATCCAACAGGTCTAAATATACTGCCGTAGATTTTCATTGCTACTCTATTCCTAGTAACTCAGTATTTTTAGCTTAGTAGCATTAAAATTAGATATAATTCACAAAACATTTTGGCTTGTAAGCCTTCTTCAGTTGTGAGGTGTATATATGATTGTTTAAAATAAAATAAACAAAATTGTCAACGAGAAAAATGCACTTAGCCGTAGGTCAATTGACGCTAAAGTTCTGATAGGAGGAACGGAGTCCACATAGAGTTGAACTCGAGGCCTTTGTCTAAATTTGAGGTGGTGTTGGTGCTCTGTATAATTAATGCTTCTGCTAGCCTCCTATGGAAGTGATTCGGTACCATTTTCAAAACTCTTGATGCATAGTGTACTCTATGTGACTTTTTCCATGCATGTACTGACATGGCAATTTTTGTCATCAATTCTTTTCACTGCATATTGATGTTCTTTCAATCTTTTTTCTAAATTCCTGCCAGTTTCACCCACATACACTGAATTGAATTTATATCTAATTTTAATGCTACTAAGCTAAAAATATTGAATTACCATGTCTAAATATAGCTTATAGCCCGTTACCCGAGCGACCGCGCTTGTCGTTAAGAACTATAAATCTGATACAGTCTGGTATGCTCGTAAGAAAATGTATTAGCGGGGAAAAGTCTGATATAGTTCTTAGCAACCATAATTATGGTAGAAGGCAGATCAAAGCAAAATGGAATAATGAAGAGTTTGGGTACTTTAATACAATTACTAAGATAGCTAACGCTATACTTTGCTCGTTGTTTATGTTCTGGCTATAAAATAGTTATAAACCAAAATCATTAGGTTTGTATTTCGATTTATAAATCCTTGCCACTCGGGCTGCGCCCTCGTGTCTCGGAGTTTATAAATCGCATACAAACCTCAATTTTGGTTTATAACTATAACATATATTAATTACATAAGCTAGCTAATTACACATAATCAATTGTATTGTGCTCACGCGTCATTGAACTCCATCTTAATTCAAATGACTTCACCTTAGCAGTGTGTACAGTTCATACTCTAATAATTAGACCCTACATTGCTAGGAAACAATCCAGAGACGAATGCAACATGTTTTGGTTACTATAGAGGCCAATCAGGTCGAACATTACAGACTTCAAACCACTCATTTGTAACAATGTACAAATACTACTTCATTGCTACGATCCCTCATCTGTGCAGGTACAAGGACATATGGACCTCTGCACTACAAAACTGCACATGTAACAAGAGAAGCCGGTTGGTTTCCTACGTATCGAACAGTTATCTTTATCTCTTACTGAAGTGCTTCTATCTACCCACTTCAGTGTCTCTTCCCACTAATTCCCATTGAAGTGCTCTCACTAAATTGTTCTACCCACTAAGTGTTTTATGGTTAAGTACAAGTTCTCTCCTATCATCGTAAACATCAAACATCTAATTTGGTCATGTACCACCACAGTTCATAACATTCTGCCACCAGTAGAGGTACAGGTCTGCCCCCATTATCATTAGTGGTTGGTAGAAAAGGAAAAGTCTGGCATATCTAACACATTGTTATAATAGATACGTTTATCTCTAAAATGTGATTCCATTCCAGAATAAGTGCCCTATCAACAGGTACATGGCCACAAGGGTTTCAGATAGCTGCACTATGAGGATGTGGCATCTCCCCACAAACCCCAGCCTCCCCCTCCCCCTCCTCAGGTCACTGCACTCAGACCACTGATAAGTGCAGTGTCCTTTCAATACCTAATTAAAGTGATCCAAACTTTCTGAGCAACTCAAAATATATTACTATACTGACTAACTACAATTATCCAAACTTTCTGAGTAGCTACTACATTGAATTTTTGCTTTCTCAGTAACATGTGCTTGAGTTTTCAATAATTTGTTCACTAACCAACAAATCAGGCATAAAGAACTCTAGTACTCTACCACCATCACACAAAAAAAATTAACAGGTTCAGGTATGAATTACCTGTATGTGCGTCAGGTTGGGAAAAAATGGGTATTTGTACAAAACATATGAAACTTAATAGCTAATAACATAGTTCTTGGCTCACTTAAAATAGGTTCTCAATATATTACATCATTTTCTCAGAAACAATCACAATACAATTATGCAAACAACATACATTATTATCCCTCAAAACAGACAAATAAAAAAAAAGATATATAAGTGATATGCTTTGGGGGGGAAAGCCCCATGGCCAGGTGTCGGCCATGGGGGGTGCTGAGGCCAGACTGGTTATCACACCACTAAGTGGATACATTATCTTGTGGGGCTGCTTAGCGGTCAGCTAGCTACACTTCCCTCCAGTTTAGTCAGACTGACAAAGTTATATTATTGAAAGGTCAAGTACAATTCGGAAGAGTGACATGAGACAAAACTTACTAAAACTACTTAATCACTTGATACAGGTGAGGTGGTATATATATGAATGTTCAGTTGGTAAAGGGTCCACAACAATCTCTACTCCTTTCACACCTGTGGCTAACGTTAGTTGTGCAGTATAATAGCATACAGTAAGTAAGCCAAGGAGGTGCCTGGGATGGCTGGTGGGTCTAATCAGACAACACTCGCATCAACTCAGGAACTGCTGGCTGCTTATCCCTTACACGTGTCTCGTAACCCGCATGCCCGTGCTATCATTCCGCCTGCACCCTACCGCGCAGGCGCCAGGGATAGGGCATCCCGCTTCTAATGTTAACTTCATTTAACTATGTTAAATAGCATCAAAACAGACAGATTTTTTTTTAAAAAGATAGACTAATGAAATATACGAAAGTGATATGTATTGCTAAATGCTTAAAAAAAAAAAGCATAGAATTGAAAGAAAAAGTGGCACGCTACAGTGAATCAGCTCAATAGACCACTCCTATTCTGTGATAGCATCCAACTCCACTGAATATAATATTAAAATAATGAATGAAATTGAATTTAAACTCAAGGATGTACAAGCCGTAGCTACACCTATGTCAACGAGGTGTGAACGCATGAAGTAATGTGCTGAGTTTTCGTTGACTGTTCACTAACCAACATAACTTGATGCTATCAAACTGTTTCTTTGCCTCCCTGGTCAATTCGCCCCTTGCTGCTGCCAGGTCAAGCCAGGTCAAGCCAAATAAACCACTAACCAGTTCGGGTACAACTTCACCTAATGGTCAAGTTTGTGGTGGCAATAGACATCCTGTGCAAGGGGAGGGGGATTTACAAGTACACTCAACAATTACAGCTGCTAAAAAGAGCCAACCACAAAAAAAAAAACATAAAGAGAGGGAAGACACTTTCTGATTTTTGGCTGTTGATAAGCAGTCTCAAAAGATGAAAAAAGGTAACATACGGAGTTCTACTGTATTATGTGACATCAGTGGTTCCCACAGAAATAGCAAGTAGAGTGGTATTTTGACCACACCCATTTAAACAATCGTAATACATAATACATCATCAAAATAATACATCATAAAAATGTCCATAGTTATGTCTCTAGATGGCAATATCAGGGCCAGCTGGAAACACTCCAAGGGGTAGACTGGCTTTTTATAAAGTATAACTACTTTTTTTTTCTCCAAAACTATATAGGAAGTGTAGGGTGCCACCAGATTGGAGGAACTACTGAACTTGCATGTAAGCTTAGTAAGTAAGCCTCAGTGTTATTAAAGAATCAGTAAACAAAAACAATTTTTTTTTTGTTAAAATAATTGTGTATTGAAGCCCCTTATGTTAGTATTTGCTACAAACATTACACTACCATCCATAGCCAGCTTATTGTAGCTACAATACACTTGCATATACATCCCCAACAAACAAACACACACACACACACACTTCTAGCATTTGCTGAACTCAAATTTGAAATATTTGGCTCTTCGGCCAGTAGCTAGAATAAAATATGGATTAAAGTATTAGCTAAGGATAAAACTTCCAACACAAAATTGTAACTTGTGGTGACTAAGTAAAAAACTGTAACTGTGACATTAAACATCCTTAAGTATTAAGTCAATGCATGCAGAGCCCGAATTTTAAATTTAATTTAGCTAAATTTATTCTTATTTTACTCACCAAATCCAGTAGTAACGAATGCGAAAGTGAAAATTAAAAGTGGAATTGCATTTCCAACCGTACTGCCAGGATGAATCAAATATACAGTATTCATTGGCTAGAAGTGAGAACAGTCAGCTAAAATATCAAGCCGAGCTACACTACGTACCACTGTCGGTCACTAGCAGAGAGAGGGCACTAATTTGCAAATCACAATTCGGCGACCGCTTATATTATATCTATGTTCAAACACACCCAATTAACCATTCAACAAGCCCGCGCATAGCCTCGCGCGCAACTTGAGCAATATTAATTGAACAAATGAAAGAATAAGAAAAAAGAAAAAAAGAAAAAAAAAAGATTTCAAATTATTATTTTATGAGTGACACCAAATTTACCACACAAAAAATATAATTTTTTACATTAAATTTTACAAAATATGACTAGCTAGGTGATCACACAGTCACTGTCATGGAAAGATGCAATTCTAAGTGGACATGAATCAGAAATATCCGCAATGAACCACTGTAACAGTATAGTCTCATAAGACCACACCCACTTTTGAATATGTTCCATCATGACCTTGCTGTAGTAGCTAGTCAATGTTCCGCGATAGATGGCCGTCACAGTGGACTTCCTGCAGCTAAACAGATCTTCACCTAGACTTGTCTCAGAGAAGGAACAGTTGCACCGTGAAGACACAGCTCTGACTATGGAAGTACGGAGGACCTTACGAATCAAAGCAGCTTTCTCATTCTGCATCACATCAAGCAGCAAAATAATAATAATAATAACAATAATAATAGCAGTAGTAGTAGTAATAATAAAATTAATAATAATAAAAAATAATGACAATAATAATAATAAAATTAATAATAATAAATGAATAATAATAATAAATAATGACAATAATAATAATAACAACAACAATAATAATAATAATAATAATAATAACAATAATAATAGCAGTAGTAGTAGTAATAATAATGAAATCAATAATAAAATTAATAATAATAACAAATAATGACAATAATAATAAAATTAATAATAATAAATTAATAATAATAAATAATGACAATAATAATAATAACAATAATAATAGCAGTAGTAGTAGTAATAATAATAATAATAAAATTAATAATAATAATAATAAAATTAATGACAATAATAATAATAATAATAATAATAATAATAATAATAATAATAATATTAATGAGGGGTCAATACAGATACCTCCCTATTTGTAGGTACATTACTCGTGTTTGAAGTCTACATACATAATTAGCTGCCATCTTCACGACTGACGACTGACAAACTGAGATAGCAGACCGACCAGAACTTTAACATACAGACTGATGGAGCACACACACACACACATACAGACAGACAGACAGACAGACAGACAGACAGACAGACAGACAGACAGACAGACAGACAGACAGACTGATAAACAGACCGAGAATACTAAAACCTTCACCACACAGTGTGTGCTCCGAGGGTCAATAAGACAGACTTACTCCCCAATTCACACAGTTGTCAACAGGTCCAAACATCAGTTGGAAAGGGATGACTTCTGAAAAGAATGAAAACATACAATAGGAATAACGAGATTTCTCCTATTTCTATCTCCAATTACCTTCTACAATAGTCATGTTGGCTACGGCAACTTGACCCGTGACCTCTCCCAATCCTTCCAAGCCATCAATGGTAATCACAGCTCTCAATTCCAACGCATGATCAGAATGAGGATGGAGAAATAGCATCTCGGGACCAAGCAACCAGAGTGTCAACTCACCGTCCACTACAAACTTCTTGGAGAGCAGATCTGCACTACTCTCAATGCTAGAAGACTGGTAAGAGATGTAATAATGGCTGATGTTCCATCCTTCTAGATAGACTGGCGACCAAGACAACTTCAGAAAAGACCCATTTACCATTTCGGCCATGAATCCTTCAGCAGGAGCTTGAACATATAACAGTAAATAGTAAATACATGGTAATACGGTATCCAAGAGAGCTTCATATGTATATCATATTTCAGATGTGATCCACTATACATTTTACATTTGTTGTTATATTTTCTCTTACGAATTTTTTCACTTAGTATCATCTCAGAACTTCTCCATGTACTCTGGTTAGAAACTCGTACTTGAATTTGGTACTGAAGTTGCGGAATGAGACCGGTCAAAGTGACTGAAGACTCGGCCGTTGTGAGGGAAACGGAGGATGAAGGAAAGAGCATTGGGAAGTATTGCACTTCAAACATGAACACTGCGTCAGTGGAAGAGTTGTAGAATATCCAAGAGACAACGGCAGAAGTGATGGACGTCGTGACATTAATAGATTCAATGGTGGACGAATCAGAGGCTGGACAAATAGGTAACAAATAGACTATAGTTCATTTTGTTGTTATGACAAAAGAAATTTATATTAAAAATATTAATTAATATAAAAAGTCCAATGGGGGCATTTCATCAGAATTAACTAAATTTAAAAGTTTCACTGCAGGAAACCTCTTCTTGTGGTTGAATAGTCATACTAGTCTTTTGTGTAGTCACATGACTGGTACACCCAATAAAGGGGGACTCCCAGGGCCATGCCCCTCGCACCTTCCAGATGCAGCCACTAACACACTGTTTAGGACACTACATCAATACAACTATAGGACACACTCTAAAGTAGGTACAGCCCCCCCCCCCCCCCCCCCCCCCCCACCCCTTCAGGATTATCTGTGGATAATAGACGGAAAGCTGGACTAGTTTGGGTTTGCTAGTAATTTCTTGTTTATAAAAGAATGCAGTGAAATAAATAACTCACCTACAGTCAGCACTGCACGGCTTGTGGCACTTCCCGCGTCATTGGATACCTCACATGTATAGACACCAGAATCAGTAGCTTGAACATTCCGCACCGTCAACCTGTCAGTCTTTACTCCCGTAACCCTGGAGTTCTGCAACAGAGACCTGCCGACCTGTCTCTCCCACATGTAGTCCAGCACATCTCCCGAAGCGGTCACTTCAAATACCACATCAGAGCCCACCGTCACATTCAGAACGTCTTCAGCGGGTGTTAATATGAATGGAGCCTCTAAAACTGCATCAAACACACATTGACAGCATTGATTGAGAAAGGTTCATTCTAGCTTGTTATGAAGAGTCTAAACTTGATAATTGAGACAGCAATAAGCATGCAACATTAATACCGTAACACCAACTAAAAAAAGAATGTTACATACGGTACAGTATGTAGTATTAGTCAAATGTTTTCTTAAAAATCCTTCTTCTTTTTTTCCTATTTTTTCCCCTTTGTTGTACGTCGCACTGGAGAGATCAGCTATGTATGTATGTATCCTTTCCTTGTGCAGCCATGTGATAGTGTTCTTTATACAGGCTTACACTAAAGACAAGTATTGAAATGGGTATAGTGTTAAGATCATGGTATATACATGTAGCAACTTCATAGCAGCAAACTTCACTAGATACAGTAGATGCCATCCAATTACAACTTTTACATGCTATGAATAATTGTAACAGATAATTAAACTGGTAAATTGAAATTAATAAAATTCCAATTACACTTATTAGAATTTCCAGTCACTCTCAAGCTCACCTATTTCTAAACTGGCACTAGTCCTAGCTCTTCCAGCACTATTAGACACCTCACACTCGTACGTCCCCGCATCACTGAAACGAACGTCTCGTATTGTTAACTTGCTGGTTGCTACTCCAACAAATCTTGAAGTATTCAACGATGATTGTCCGTCTTGCTTCCGCCAAGCGAACTCCAAGAAGTGACCCACAGCATCAACGCTGAAGGCAACATTAGACCCCAAGCTCACGTTAACGGCATCTTCAGCAAATCTTGTTATCCGTGGGGAAACCAGCACTACAATGCAATGGAAACAAGTACAACACAAAGTGGATTACTTAAGGCACTCGTATCATTTTACAAATATAAAACATTTAGAGTACTCACAGAATAGAGCAGTAATGCCAGAAATCACAGTCAACAACTGGCTACAACAGAAGACTTCCATCGCCATATCTTATGTTGTGTTACTTATTTGTAAAATAACACCATAAAGCAGATGTGTGCATACATACACAGGCAATAGCTTAGGATGGAGAGTACAGTGACATTGGTATAGGTACAAATAAGTTCATGGAATATTGAGAAAGAACACCACACACAGCAGACACAGCAGACACAGCCTGGACTACTCTACCAGTGGCACATGTAGCATTACACGAGTTTCACTTGATGCTGCACTACCCAATACCAACTGATACTGCTGATTATACTACATACAGAGCAAGATGTCTGTACATACACACAGTCAAGACAGTGATAAGGCAAGCTAAGGAAATACCAGACAAGAGTTCTCACCATCAGTGGGAACTTCCCACCCACTCACTCATTCAGTTGCTCACTTACAACTGACCAAATTCCACATTAAAGATAACAATCTCTCATTGTTACCAAGAAAATATACGTGTATCAGAATTCAGTAATTGACTCCAATGCATATTCATAACCCACTCACTAACAAAAACAACAATGCTCATAAAGAAATTAAACTTTTACCCC